>Ga0101945_1001249_pt1 | contig 27736 bp, 33 predicted proteins | sample DewCreD2012metaG_2_FD_75246 | JGI IMG/M metagenome (GOLD analysis project Ga0101945, IMG submission 75246) | Hot spring sediment bacterial and archeal communities from British Columbia, Canada, to study Microbial Dark Matter (Phase II) - Dewar... ... | reverse complement strand
ATGCGTACCCGCAGCCTTCCCACATGCCGGGCGGCCAGAGCGCGCACCCAGTCGCACAGTTGCAGGTACTGCTCCTTGACGTCTTGGGGATACTCGTTGATCTCTTGGTCGTGCACCACCTGTCCTATCCCCACCGCGCTCAGGGCCGTCTCGCAGTGATGGCAGTGGTAGAAGTACGTCAGCGTGGGCGTCACGATGTCGAGGGTGGCCATGCGCATCCCCCCTTGCGGGGGAGGGAGTGCGCTCCCTCCCCCGCTCCGCTCTCCTAAGTGGCTGCGGCGGGCTGCAGCCGCGCCCGCTGGAACGACCGCAGGCCGTCAATGGCCAGGATCACGGCCAGCACTACAAGAGCGAAGGCGATGACCGCCGCCACCAGGTTGCCGAAGACAAAGGGCGCCGCCAGGCCGGGCTTGAACGCCGCCTGCAGGCTGACCCACCCGGTTACCAGCAGGGCGGCCACCGTGGTCACGTACATGAAGACCGCGGGGTAGGCAACCCAGCGGTAGGTCTTCCCCTGGTTGGCCAGCCAGATGGAGACCAACATCAGGGCCAGGCCGGCAAAAAGCTGGTTGGACCCGCCGAACAGAATCCAGATGCGCGCCCAGAACCCGGTCCAGAGGATAAGCAGGGTGAAGAGGATGGCCACGACGGAGCCGAAGTGCGGGTTGCGGAAGGCGGGAACCCGGTCGCCGAGGAGCTCGGCGCTGGCGATGCGCATGAAGCGCAGGACCAGCTGCATCACCGTCAGGGCCATGATCACCAGGAAGATGGAGCCGAAGGCCGCCCCGAAGTCCGTGGGGACGCCGAGCACGTTGAGGAACTTGGCCATCCCCCCGGCGAAGACCGCGCCGCCGCCGCGGGCCAGCGCCTCCTTGTAGCCGGCGAAGCCGGCAAACCCGGCCACGGCGAAGGTCAGGGACAGGACGGCCAGGATCGCCTCGGTGTACATGGCCCCGGCGGTCACCGGCAGCGTGTCGGTCTCCCGTTCCAGTTGCCGCGAGGTACCGGAAGTGGTCACCAGGCTGTGCCAGCCGGAGATGGCCCCACAGGCGATGGTGACGAAGATGATGGGCCACAGCGGGGTGGCGACCCCCGGCGCCAGCACCCCCACCGCGTAGAACCCGGTGAACGCGGGGAAGTCACCAAATCCCGGCCGGGCGATGAAGATGCCGATGATGGCCCCGACGATGCCGGCGATCACCAGCCAGAAGGAGACGTAGTTGACGGGCTGGGCGAAGCGCCAGATGGGCAGCACCGAGCCCAGGTAGCAGAAGACCAGCGCCAGGATGCCCCAGATCCACACCGGCCAGGTCATGGGGCCGTAAGGGGTCATGTAGAGGACGTTCTTGACTTCCTTGTCCGCCACGGTGGTGGTATAGCCCACCAGACCGTTGAACCATTCCATGAGGCGGCTGAGCGCCCCGGTCTGCCCCAGGTAGACCCCGATGAAGGCGATGACCACGGTGATGATTGTGGTGCTCACTAATTAAGTCGCGCTTCATCCGGTAGGTCATGTGCCCGGCCAGCACCCCGGCCAGGGTAACGATGATGAACCCTATGGGCACTTTGGGGTTGGCCAGCAGCCCGGCCACGATGGCGCCGAACGCCCCCATGATCAGAAGGAGGTAGAAATAGAGGAAGGACAAGAGGATGCTGCGGGCGCGGGCGGAGACCAGCTTGTAGCTCAGGCCGCCCATGGTCATGCCCTCTGTGCGCATGGCCATCATGGACGTGGTGTAGTCCTGGACCCACCCGATGAAGAGCACGCCCAGGATCAGCCAGAGCAGGGCGGGCAGCCACCCCCACTGGGCTGCCACGATCGGGCCGACGATCGGCCCCAACGCGGCAATCGATTTGAACTGGTAGCCGTAGAGCACGCTGCCAGAGGCCGGCATAAAGTCCACGCCGTCCTGATAGAGCTTGGCCGGCGTCGCACGGTTGGGATCCGCCTGGAGGACATACCGGTCCATCCGGGTCGAGTAGGCGCGGTAGCCTATCCAGACGGCGATGATGGCCACGATGAGCATCAGGGCTGCCATATCATCGCCTCCCCATGCGACAGAATGCCCTTCCTGCTACCTCCTGTGACCGTCTCTCACCTCCTTGGCGCCGACCATTGGGCGATGTCAAACACGAGTATATTGTGCCGGTTACCGCCTGTACCCTCTACGGTACCGGTCCCGGGCCCGGGAGGCCATCGGGCGAAGAATGTATGGATCCGAGCAGGTGTTCGCCGTCAGCCGCTGCCGCCCCCGTGCCTTACTTCCACGGTCGGAGGCGGAGGGGCGGGGATGTCGGGGCGCCGCTGCACCGCCACGGGGGGCGGAGCCTGGGGTGCGAGGCGGCGCCGTCCAAGGCCCAGCGCGGTCGCCACCGCCAAGCGCTTCAGCAGCTGGATGGCCAGGGCCGGGTCCACGCCTTTGGGACAGGCCTCCGTGCACGCTCCGGCCAGATGACAGCGCCACACCCCGTGCAGACTGTCCAGGGCGGCGCGGCGCGCGGCGAGGCCGTCGTCGCGGGAGTCGGCGCAGTAACGGTAGGCCTGGGCCAAGGCCTGCGGCCCGGTGAAGTCCGGGTCGGTGGCCACGGTGGGACAGGCGGCCAGGCAGAGGCCGCACTTGATGCAGTAGGCGAATTGCAAGTAGCCCTCCAGCTCTTCGGGTGTCTGCAGGTACTCAGCGGTCGGAGGCTCCCGCTCTCCGTCCTTTCGTATGAGGAAGGGGCGTACCGAGGTGTGGTGCCTCACCATAGGCTCCAGGTCTGGGACGACGTCCCGGACGACAGGGTAGTTGGGAAGCGGCTCCACCTGGACCAGGGAGCCCAGGGTATGTAGCTGCGTCTGGCAGGCCAGCCGGGGGAAACCGTTGATGAACATGCCGCAGGAGCCGCAGATGCCCATGCGGCACGAGGAGCGGTAGGCCAGGGTGGCGTCCAGGCGTTCCTTGATGTGGACCAGGGCGTCCAGCACGGTCATGCCCGGGGCCGCCGGCACCCGGTAGTCCTGATACCGCGGAGGTGCCGAGGTCTCGGGGTGAAAGCGGAAGACGCGTACGGTTACCACGGCTGCAGCCGACTCCGCTGCGGCCCGGCCTTGGAGCCCGTCCTTGGCTCTCATCCGGTGAAGGTCCTCACTGTGACGTAGGTCCCGTAGGCGAAGGCCGCCAACCCCGCCAGGAGCACCAGGCCGGAGAGCAGCCCCTGCCTCCTGGGCGGCGTGACCTCCAGCAGGACGCTGCGCAGCCCGTAGAGACCGTGGTAGAGGGCGGCGGCCAGGAAGAGCAGGTAGAAGATGAGTTGCACAGCGCTGCGCCCGCGGGCCATCACGGCGGCGAAAGAGCGCACATCGCCCAGGTCGACGCCAGCGGCGCGAAGCAGCCCGGCGAGGTGCATCAGGCCCATGTGGACGGTGAGCAGGAGTACCATCAGCGCCGCCGCGCCCAGGGAGATCAGCCACCATTGAGACTCACGCATGGCAACGCCCCTCCTGCCTGCCTCAGCCCGGCAGGGCGAAGATGTCAGCAGCGGCCAGGGCCAGCAGGATGCCGCTCAAGAGCATCAGCGCGTAGACCCAGGGCCGGTGGCGCCGCAGCGAGCTGCGGTACGGATAGACGGGACGCGACGGCGCGCCCAGCGCCCATCCCAGCTCGGCGACAATAAGGCGCAGGCCGTTGAGGGCGTGGTAGACGAACCCGGCGAAGACGACGAACTCCAGGAAGACGAAGACCGGATGACGGAACAGGGCCATGGTGGCCGTCCAGGCAGCCTCGCCCCGCAGGCGCACGCCGGTCTCGTAGATGTGCAGGAAGAGGTAGAGGACCAGCCCCAGGCCGCTGACGCGCTGCAGGAGGTACAGATATCGGTCGATCCCGTAGCGTCCGGCGTAGACCCACCCCCGCACCCCCAGCCGCCGCGGTGGCGTGTGCAACCTCAGGGCCCGACCGCTACGCATCGTCTCAGTAGGTGCGCTCCACCGGCCGCCAGCGGGTGATCGACACCGGCCACGTGGAGAGCAGCGGCCCCTCGGGAGTGCGCCGGGCGATGGTGTGCAGCAGCCAGCGTGCGTCGTCCCGCCGGGGGAAGTCGCGTCGCGCCTGAGCACCCCTTGACTCGGTACGTGCCAGGGCGCCGGCCACCACTACCTCGGCGATCTCCAGCATGTTCTGCAGTTCCAGGCAGGTCACGAGGTCGGTATTGTAGATGCGGCCGCGGTCGCTAACCCGCAGTCGGTGGGCCCGCTCCTGCAGCTCTTTGATCCGCTGCTGGGCCTCGGCCAGCCCCTCGGCCGTGCGGAAGACGCCCACGTGGCGGTCCATGGTCTCCTGCAGGGCGGCGCGGATCTCGTAGGGGCTCTCCGTCCCCTCCCCCCGCAAGAGCTGAGAGAGACGGTGCGCCTCGTCGGCCAGCGCGCCTTCGGGGAGCGGGAGGAGTTCGGCATCCGCAGCGAAGAGCGCCGCGTCCGCGCCGGTGAAGCGCCCCCAGGCCAGGCACTCCGCCGTGGAGTTGGTACCCAGGCGGTTGGCCCCGTGGACGGAGACGCACGCCACCTCGCCGGCCGCCCAGATGCCCCGCACCGGCGTGGCCCCCCGAAGGTCGGTGTGGATACCCCCCATGGAGTAGTGGGCCACCGGCCGCACGGGGATCGGCTGCTCGACGGGGTCGATGCCGGCGAACTTGATGGCCAGCTCCCGGATGAAGGGCAGGCGCTCGTTGATCCTGGCCGCGCCCAGGTGGCGCAGATCCAGCAGGAGGTAGTCCAGGCCGTCGTGCCGGGGGTAGGCCCGTCCCGCCTCGATCTCCGTCATCATGGAACGGGAGATGATGTCCCGCGGTGCCAGCTCCATGCGCTGGGGAGCATAGCGCTCCAGGAAGCGCTCCCCCTCCCGGTTGATGAGGTATCCGCCTTCGCCGCGCGCCGCCTCGCTGATGAGGATGCCCGAGGGCACCAGGCCCGTGGGGTGGAACTGGACGAACTCCATGTCCTTGAGCGGGATCCCGACGCGGTAGGCCAGGGCCAGGCCGTCGCCGGTCACCGTCTGCGAGTAGGTGGTGAAGTGGTAGAGGCGGCCCGCCCCGCCGCTGGCGATGATCAGCGCCTTGCTGCGCAGCGCCAGCAGCCTGCCGCTCTTCATGTCCATGGCCACCAGGCCGCGATAGGCACCATCTTCAACAAACAGGGCGGTGACGAAGCACTCGTCGTAGCGCCGGATCTGGGCGTGGCGCTGCAGGGTGTCGTAGAGGGTCTGCATCTCGAAGAACCCGGTCTTGTCTGCGGCGTAGACGGCGCGGGGGAAGGAGTGGCCGCCGAAGGGGCGCTGGGCGATGCGCCCGTCGGGGCGGCGGGACCAGGGCAGCCCCCAGTGCTCCAGCCGCAGGATCTCCTCGGGCATGGCACGCACGAAGAGGTCCACCGCCTCCTGGTCGGCCAGGAAGTCGCTGCCCTTCACGGTGTCCCAGGCGTGCAGCTCGAGGCTGTCCCCCTCTTCGGGACGCAGCACCGCCGCCGTGCCGCCCTCCGCGGCCACGGAGTGGGCGCGCATGAGCTGGACCTTGGAGACCAAAGCGATGTCCAGCGCGCCCCGAGAGACGGCCGCAGCTTCCAGCGCCGCCCGCAGGCCGGCCAGTCCGGCGCCCAAGATGACGAGGTCGTGGGTTACGATCTCCACCTTCTGAATGCTCCGCGGGCCCCAGTCTGCGGTTTCAGTCTAGAGAACGGCACGCAGCCTCGGCATCGGGTGCAGACCCGATGGACTATGCGGGCACCACGCGGCGGTAGGCCCTTCGGCCTTCGGCGTAGAGGTCGCCGCCGTGCGCGTCGTTCACGACGATGGCCGGGAACTCATCAACCACAAAGCGGAAGAGTGCTTCAGGTCCCAGGTCGGCGTAGGCCACGACGTCAGCGCGCCGGATGCGGCGGGCCAGCAGGGCCCCGGCCCCACCCGTGGCGGCCAGGTAGACCGCCTTGTGCCGCCGCAGCGCCTCCAGCACCTCCGGCGATCGATACCCCTTGCCGATCATCCCTTTGAGCCCGTGGGCCAGCAGCGTGGGGCTGTAGGCGTCCATGCGGCCGCTGGTAGTCGGCCCCGCCGAGCCGATCACTTCTCCCGGCCGCGCCGGTGTGGGCCCCACGTAGTAGATCACCTGGCCGCGCAGGTCCACCGGCAGCCCCTCACCGCGCTGCAGGGCTTCCACCATACGTTGGTGCGCCGCGTCGCGCGCCCCGTAGATCACACCGCTGATCAGGACCTGGTCGCCGGCACGCAGGCTCTCTACGGTCTGGTCGGACCAGGGAGTGGTCAGGCGTCGCACCGTCATCCAGGCCTCAGCCATCTCACACCTCCGTCCGTGCCATCCGCGCGGCGTGGCACTGCAGGTTGACCGCCACCGGCAGGCTGGCGATGTGGCATGGCGCGGCCTCGAAGTGCACGTCGAAGGCGGTGACGGTCCCCCCGTAGCCCATGGGGCCCAGGCCGAGGCCGTTGATCGCCTCCAATAGCTCCTCCTCCATGGCCGCGTAGTAGGGGTCGGGATGCCGTTCCCCCACCCGCCGCAGCAGCGCCCTCTTGGCCAGCAGGCCCACCGTGTCGAAGGTCCCGCCGATGCCTACCCCCACGATCAGCGGGGGACAGGCGTTGGGCCCGGCGGCTTCCACGGTCTGCAGGACGAAGGTGCGTACGCCACGCTCCCCCTCGGCGGGAGCGAGCATGGTGGCCCGGCTCATGTTCTCCGCTCCGCCGCCCTTGGGCAGCAGCGTAAGGCGCAGGCGGTCGCCGGGAACCAGCTCTATGTGTACCACCGCCGGAGTGTTGTCGCCGGTGTTCCGCCGCCGCAGCGGATCGGCCACGATGGACTTGCGCAGGTAGGCGTCCCTGTAGCCCTGGCGCACGCCCTCGTCGATCGCCTGGAAAAGCCCGCCTTCTACCCGGGCCTCCTCACCCAGCTCGACAAAGACCACGGCCGTCCCGGTGTCCTGGCACATGGGGACCGCTTCCCGCGCCGCCAGCTCGTCGTTCTCCAATATCTCGTCCAGCACGCGGCGCCCCAGCGGCGAGGACTCCCGCTGCCGCGCCACGCGCAGCGCCTCCCAGACGTCCGCAGGGAGACGGATCGCCGCCTCCATACAGAGCCGTCTTGTGGCGGCGACGACATCCGCGTAGGGGATCACCCGCATCGGCCTCACCCCTTTCCCCTGGAGATGCCGCTCCCCGCGACCCTGGGGCTACGGATCGCGGGGAGCGGGCATGGGGAGCTGCTACTTCAGGGCGTCCAGCGTCGCCAGCAGCACTGTCCGCGCGAAGCGCGGGTTGTGCACGCCGAAACTGTCGTCGCCCTCAATCAGGAAGTAGTTCCAGCCGGCACGGACGATGGGGTCGCCGGTGGCGAAGACCGGCTTCCCGGCGGCATCCGCCACGCTGCCCAGCTGGCTGTACCAGGCCCCACCGGTCCGCAGGTTGAACTTCAGCCCCTGCTGCCCGTGGATCTCCACGAGGTTCACCGAGACGATCTGCGCCGGATCCACCTTGAAGTTGTCCGTGTATCTGTCGGTCTGGGGGTCCCAGTTGCGGATCACGGCGATCCGGTCCTTGGCCGCCATCACCCGGGCGGCGATGGCCTTCTCCACCTCGTGCAGCAGCGTCTCGGTGCTGCTCTTCACCCGCGCCGCCGTCACGTCCGCGCCGTGGCAGCGGGTGCACACCGTGGCGGGTGCCTTGAAGGTGTGGCTTTCCTTGTTGAACCGCACGTGGCACGTCACGCAGGCGTCGCCGATGAAGGTAGCGTGGGGCGAGATGGTGGCCTCCGCGGGCGGGACGAAGAAGGCGTTCTTGCCCATGAGCACGTCCGCCTGCGCTGAGGTGTGCGGCGCCGTGTACCGCCTGGGGTCCGGGGCATTCCAGGTGATGGCTCCGTTGCGCGTATTGTGGCAAGTCATGCACTGCGCGCCCAGGCCCACGCCCACGGCGCGGAAGCCCGCAGGGAGCACCGGAGTGGTGGCTGTGACCCGGAGCTTGAAGTTGGCCTGGTGGCAGGCGGCGCAGGTGACCGGCCGCACCGAGAAGCGGTTCAGGCCCAGATTGGAGAGGTAGGCCTCGTCCGCCGGGCTGCCGTCTGGCCTGGTGATCAGGCCGGGGTTCCCACTCTCCAACTGAGGCAGCCAGGCCAAGTAACCCTGCTCGGCGTGGCAGCGACCACAGTGCGCAGCCATCGGCCCCCGCTTTTCCACCGTGGCCTCCAGGCGGGCCAGCTCCCGGTTGGCGTGCTTCGAGCGAGCCCACTGCGCCCGGAAGTCAGCCTGCGCCCGGGCCAGGGCCACCGAGCCTGCCACCAAGACGACGACCATGGCCGCCAGCAATACGCTCCGTCGCATCCCACGTATGCCCATCAGTAGTCCCCCCAATCCTTTGTCGAGCTATCGCTTGCGCCCGTTGGGCGCACGTTCCTCGCCGCGGTGGACCCTCAGCCAGGTCGCCGCCAGGCGGTCGATCTCTTCCTTTGGGTACCGCCGCCGCCCACCGGGCGTCATGATATAAGGCAACCGCCCCTCCCGGGTCCAGCGGTAGACGGTGTGCGCGGAGACGTCGAAGAGCAGAGCCACCTCCCGCCGGGAGAGGAAGCGCTTCCCGGACGGTCGTCCCGCTGCGACGCTGCTCATCGGCCCTCCCCGCAACGTTCCCTTCCTTTTACTTCCATAGTATGTGCGCCTCGTACGCTAAGCATGATGCGTTCGCACCATTCCGGATCCGCATGCACTAGGAGAAATGAGCGACCTCCACCGGCCGCCCCTCGCCCCTGCCAGGAGGCGCCCGGTCCGTCGCGGGCGCCTCCTGGCGGGCAGTGCCGTGCAGCCCCTACTTGCCGAGCCGGCGGCTGTAGGCAGGAGGCCGGCAGCCCGGCCGGGGGAGGGTGCAGGAGGATGCTGCTGATTATACGCGCGGTATGCGCACTCGTGCATTATCCGTCTGAATCATCCTCTCAGCAATTCGTACTAGGAAGATTAGGTGAGGGGTCTGGCGATGTGGAGCGGTCAGGCGGCTCGCTTCCCCAGCAGCTCAAGGATGCGCAGCAGTTGCCGCCCTTCCTCCTTGGCCCGCTCCAGGATGGCCTGATACTCCTTGGCCTGCGCCTGGGCCTCGGCGAAGGTGCGCTTGTAGTCTTCCAGGAGGTAGGCCGTGCGCTCCCGCTCGCTGCGCAGGGTGTCTCGGGCGATCATTCGCTCGCGGCGACGCCGTTCGCGCTCCCGCCGCAGCATGTCGTGGTGCTGCTCAAGAGCCAGTTTGGTCCTGACGCGTGCATCTCGCAGGCTGTGCCGGCCCCCGCGCAGCAGGTCGATCTTGTCAAGCATCGCCGCCACCTCCGCACTCTCAGCCTATGTCCCCCCGCGCGAAGCGCCCATCGGATGGCGCATCCATCGCTTGTGGACCCTTTGGGTGGCGGCCTCTGGTTCGAAAGCGCTATTCCCGCGGCAAGTAGCGGCGGATCGGAGGGCTATGCGCTCGGGGGAGCCTCAGGCGGCGCGCCGGCGGTCAGCGTAAGCGCGGCGGAGGCGGTTCGGCAGGGGGGCGGCATGCGCTTCCCGCCGCCGCAGGCGGGCACGTTGCGCCTCCCGCTGCAGGCGCCGTTCCGCCAGATACCGCTGCCGCTCGGCGCTGTAGGCCTTTGCCAGGAGTTCCTCGATGGTCATGGTGATGGCTCCCGTCCGTCGCGGCGCGCCGCCACCTTGACCGTAGGATCCGCCTCCGCCATCTTCCATCGGGCGGAGGGCCCATCCGAAGCCATCCTTTCGGGTGCGCTCTGGGAGACGCCCCCAGGAGACTCCTTTTGAGGAGAGGTCTATCGCTTGAGTCTCAGAGGATCCGGCGCTGCAGCGCCTGGACCACGGCTTCCAGGCGGCTGTGCGCCTGGAGGGCCACCATGATCTGCTGGATGTGGTTGCGCACAGTGGCCGGGCTGATCCCCAGCGTGCGGGCGATGCTGCGGGTGCTGGCTCCGCAGGCCAGGAGCTTGAGGATTGTCGTCTGCCGCGGCGAGAGGACCACCGGGGCGGCGGGGCGGCCGTCGGGGTCGCCGGAGGAGAGGGCGATGGCCCCCTGGAGAACCTGCTGCACGAACGAGCGACGGTGCTGCTCCTCGGTGACGTCCCGCAGGAGGTGGACGACGCAGGGGGCGGCGTTGGGCGGGATGATGGAGGAGACCGCGATCCACAGGGGCGTCCCGCCGCGCCGATCCACCTGCAGCTCCATCGACCCCAGCGGCTCGCGCCGCTGCATGGCCACCAGGGCTGGGCAGAGGGTGTTGCAGACGGGGCGCCCCCTGGCATCGCGTCCGGCGATGACCTGCGCGCAGCTGCGGCCGACCACTTCGCCGGCCGGGAGGCCGAGGAGCTTCTCCGCCGCCCGGTTCCAAGCGATGATAATGCGCGTGGCGTCCACGGCGAAGGCGGGATCGCCGGTGCCTTCCACCAGCGCGACGATGTCGGCCGTCGCGCGCATGCAGCGTCCCCCCTACTTTGGCTTCGACGTCGGGTCGCCCGGCAGGGTGCCCGCCCTGATCTCGGTGATGTTGTTGAAGCCGTCCTTGTCGGAGTCCAGGATCTCGATGGCCTTCAGGGCGGCCGCATCTCGCGTCTTCTTGCTCAGGTAGTCCCTGCCGTAGGGGTTGAGCTCCTTCGTCGGAGGCATCTTGGCGTGGCAGACCAGGCAGCCCGCGCTCGCCAGCGCCGTCCCCTCCTTCGGGGCGTAGGTCTCCTTGAAGAGCGTCTGGTCCTTGGACAGGGCCAGCGCCACGGCAGCGGTGAGGATCAGCGCGAACGCCACCGCCACAGCGATGCCAGTGCGGATCATCCTCGTACCTCCTCTCTCATGGTGTCTTGCCCGCCTGAGCCGGCGGTACCTCACCCGCCCTCTCCGCGCGGGGCTGTGCTGTCGTCGGCGCGGAGGCGGTCAGCTCCCGCAGCCGGCGCTTGTAGCGGGCGCGCTGCCGCCGGTAGGCGGCCTCGTCGATACCGCCCGCCTGGTACAGGTCGTCCAGCGCAGCGATGGCATCGATCAGCTCCTCCCGCCCCAGCGGTGACCGCCTGCCGGACCGGCGGCTGCCCCGTCGGACGAAGGGGTAGACCAGCGCGGCGGCGGTAACCCCGGCGAAGGCGGCGACGAGCAGGCGGCGGCTCGTGCTCCGCGTCAGCGGCAGGCCGGTAAGGGCCAGGGAGATCGCCGTTCCCGGGGCCAGCGACCGGGCGGAGAAGCGGGAGAAGGTCCCCTGCTCGGTCGTTACCGGGGCCTGCGCGGCCAGCGGCGCTGCGGCGGTCAGCCGGGCCGTCGGGTCGCCGAAGACCTCCACGAGGTCTGTGGGGAAGTCCAGCGTGCGGATCAGCATGGCCCGGCCGCCCCTGGAGGGGACGGTGTAGCTGAACCCGATCTCTCGCGTCCCCGGCTTCACGTCCATGGTGTCCACGAAGCCGCCGGGTGCGGGGAAGACGCAGCACTCCATCAGCCCTTCCATGTATGAGATATCGCCGGCACCGTCCGGCAGGCGGAAGCGCAAAGTCTCCCGCTTGCCGTCCTGGCGCACCGTGGCGCCGATGTAGGTACGGTCCGTGGGGTTGGCGAAGACTAAAAGTTCAGTGACGCGCACGACCCCTTCACCGGGCTCCACGATCACGTGGTGCACGTTCACCCGGACGGCCGAGGGGTTGGTGGTCGGCTCGTAGACCCGCAGCGTCACCTCCCTGGCGCGCTCTCCTGCCTTGAAGCTGACGGGGGGGCTGTCGTAGTCGCCCCCCTTGTACTTCACGTTCGCCACATATGTGCGGGCGGGGTCGGCAGCGACACTGAAGCTGAACCTGCCGCTTCCGTCGGTGGTGGTAGTGGCCCTGTCCACCTCAGCGTTGTCCACATAGGTCGTCAGGGTGACGGTCTGACCGGCCACGGGCGTGGCCTTCCCCCCGGTCAGGTTCTGGACCGTCCCGTTGATGGTGCCAGACGGCACAGGGGTGGGGACGCTCAACGCTGGTACCGGCACGGCGGCGGCCCCGGCAGCCAGCAGCAGAGCCGCGTCGGCAGCGATGATGAAGAGGAGTGCTCGTCTCACCGTGGCGCCTCCCCGCGGGCTGGTGCGCCGCAGGACGGGCAATAGCGGGCCTCCTGCGGCAGGCTCCCGCCGCAGGAGGCGCAGCGTCGGCTGCGGCGCCGCGCCGCGATCTCCGCTTCCAGCAGCGCCTCCACGTCGGGCTCACCGCCGGTGGCCGCCGGCGGAGTGGCGACCCGCGTGATTGCCTGAAGCGCTCTGGCCTCGTAGCGCGCCCGCAGGAGGGCGTAGTCCTCCTGCGAGATCTTGCCCGTGGCGTAGTCGAACTCCAGCTCCCTGATGGCCGCCAGGGCCAGCTCCTTCTCCCGGCTGCGGTCCGCGGGGAGGCCGGCCGCTTCCTCCTCCGACTCCGTCCCGCGCAGCAGCGGCCAGAGGATCAGCGCTCCGGTGGCGCCAACGACCAGGGCCATGACCAGCAGTTCCATCAGCGGACCCTAGACATCGAATTTCCGCAACTCCTCATCCAGCAGCCGGCGCTCCTCGGGAGTCAGTGGCGAGGGCGGCGCCGCCTGCGGGGCCGGACGCCGCGTCCAGGCCGTTCCCAGGAGGAGGATGACCACAGCGCCGGTCAGCAGCGCGGCGTAGGGACCCCACCAGGCCAGCAGGTTGAGCCCGCGCCGCGGTGGAGCGGCCAGCACCGCCTCGCCGTACTGCGCCACCAGGGCGTCCGTGATCTCTACGGGCGTCTTCCCGGCCTCCACCAGGCGGCGGATCTCCGCCAGCATCCGGTCGCGCGGGCCACAGACTGGGTGGGTACAGGAGGCCAGGGTGAGGCCGCAGCCGCACTGGCACATGAACTGTGTGGCCAGCTGGTTCACCACGGCCTGCACGCCGTCCCCGGCGGCGTGGGCGTGCACTGGCTGCAGCAGGGCCAGGACCCCCATCCCGCCCACCCAGATGAGCAGACTCAGCGCGGCGGGTCTCATCCCTCGGCTCCCAACAGAGAGCGCACCTTCGGGTTCACGCCTCGGCCCCCACCAGCAGGTAGCGCGCCCGGGCGCGCAGCGCCTCCCGCCGTTCCGGCCAGAAGGCGACTAGGGTGCCCAACGACAGCAGCGCGCCGCCGATCCACATCCACATCATCAGAGGGTTGACGATGACGCGGAAGTTGGCGCTACCGTCCTCCCCGATGCCGGCCAGGATGACGTAGAGATCCTCAAGCAGGGTCGAGCGGATGGCCACCTCGGTCATGGGCTGCTCCTCGTGGCCGCGGTGGATGTTGCGCTGCGGGTTGAGCACGCCCACTGGCTCGTCGCCGTTGAAGACGGTCAGCGTGGCCGCGGTCACCAGGGCACCGGGCGTGGGATACTGGCTCAGGCCCTCGTAGCGGAGGGTGTACTGGTTGATGGCCACCGTCTGCCCCTGTCGCAGGACCGCCTCGCGCTCGGTGCGAAACGCCCCGCCGGCCATCCCGGCGAAGAGGAGGATCACGCCCAGGTGGACGATGTAGCCGCCGTAGCGGCGGCGGTTGCGCAGGACCAGCCGGCCCAGGGCCACGGGGTAGGGCTCGCCGTGGCTGCGGCGCACCATCGCCCCCCGGTGGAAGTCCAGCAGGATGGTGGCGGTGACGAAGGCGCACAGGGCGAAGGCCGCCACCGCCACGGGCTGACCCACCCCGCGCACCCTCAGGAGGAAGGCCGTCAGCAGGCCCAGCGCTCCCGGCGCGAGGAAGTTGCGGCTGAGGTTGGCTGCGGAGGCCTTGCGCCAGGCCAGCAGGGGGCACAGCCCCATCACCAGGAGCAGGGCCAGGCCGATGGGGATGTTGACCTGGTTGAAGAACGGCGCCCCCACGCTGATCTTCACCCCGCGCACCGCCTCGGAGACCAGGGGGAAGATCGTCCCCAGGAAGACGGAGAAGGCTGCGCCCACCAGGATCAGGTTGTTGAAGAGGAAACTGGCCTCACGGGAGACCAGGGAGTCGAGGTCGCCCTCCGACTTGAGCCAGGGCAGCCGCACCGCCAGCAGGGTGAAGGAGACGATGAGGACCAGGGCGATGAAGGCGAAGAAGAGCGGCCCCAGCGAACTGAGGGCGAATGAATGTACCGAGGAGAGCACCCCGCTGCGGGTGAGGAACGTGCCGAAGATGGACAGGCCGAAGGTCAGGATAATCAGGACCAGGTTCCACACCTTCAGCATGTCCCGCTTCTCCTGGATCATCACCGAGTGGAGGAAGGCCGTGCCCGTCAGCCAGGGCATCAGGCTGGCGTTCTCCACGGGGTCCCAGGCCCAGTACCCTCCCCAGCCCAGCTCCACGTAGGCCCACTGCATCCCGAAGAGGATGCCCAGGGAGAGGAAGAACCAGGAGGCCAACGTCCAGCGCCGGGTGGCGCGGATCCACTCGTCGTCCAGCCGCTTTGTGGCCATGGCGGCGACGGCAAACGCAAACGGGATGGTGAAGCCCACGTATCCCAGGTACTGGGTGGGCGGGTGGAAGAACATCCCCGGGTTCTGCAACAGGGGATTGAGGCCCTGGCCGTCCGCCGGCGGGAAGGGGAGGCGGGCGAAGGGACTGCTCACCAGCGCCAGCAGCAGGGTGAAGAAGGATGAGGTGCCCATCACCGTGGCTACGACGTAGGGCATCAGTTCGCGGTAGGCACTCTGGCGCCAGACGACCAGGGCGCCGAAACCCGCCAGCAGCCAGGCCCAGAACAGCAGCGAGCCCGCCTGCCCGGCCCACCAGGCCGAGACCGTGTACCAGAACCCCAGGTCGCGGCTGGTGTACGAGGCCACATAGGCGTTACCGAAGTCGCGGGCCAGCAGCTGCCAGAGCAGGACCGCGGAGGCCACCGTGAGCAGGAGGAAGAGGGCGTATGTGGCATTGCGGGCGCTGTGCTGCAGGTCGGCGCGACCCAGCCCCGCGCCCAGCAAGGCCGCCACCAGGCCGTAGGCAGAGACCAATGCCGCCAGTGCAACGGAGAGATTGCCTATTTCGCTCACCGTGCTCCTCGCTTCCTGTCCCCGTGCCGCCCGACCCGGGCCAAGGCTCTACACGCCTCCGGGCTTGGCCTCGAACTTGGACGGGCACTTGGCGAACAGGCGGATGGCGGTAAAGGTCGCCCCGTCGTAGGTCCCCTCCAGCACCACTTCCGCGCCGGGCTTGAAGGTGTCCGGCACCACCCCGCGGTAGGCCACCGGAATCTGCCGCGTGCCGTCGGTGATGGTGAAGGCCAGCCGGCCGCTCACCTGGTCCCAGGCGACCCCTGGGAGGACCCTGCCGTTCAGCCGCACGCTGGCGCCGCGCAGGGCCGCGCCGCGGTCCAGCAGCTCCCCCACGGTCAGATAGTAGGCCATGCTGCCGCGGGCTCCGGTGAAGGCCAGGTACCCGGCCCCCAGCACGAAGATGGCGATGGCCAGGGCAAACTTCTTCCTGGCCCGGCTCATGGCATCACCCCACCCTTCCGCCTCCTGCTCACGCCCGGCGCGCCTGCTGCAGCGCCCGGACCTCGGCCTCCAGCGCCCGGCTTATGCGCAGCAGCCGAAGGACGTAGAGGAACAGGCCTGCCCAGACCAGGGCGAAGCCGGCGAACATGGCCACCAGGGGAGTCATGACGGCACCTCCTGCCCTCCGGCCCAGCGCGGCGCGGCCAGCCGGAGTTCGTCGTCCTTCAGTTCCGCCAGAACGTCGGCCGTCGCCATCTGCCGGCGGCGGACCGAGAAGAGGGCTAGGTACAGCACGGTAAACGCAGCCACGTTCACCAGCAGCGCCTGCAGCATCGCCGGGTGCAGCCCGGAGCCGAAGCCCTCCGGCCGCACCACCACCGGCAGCGGGTGGAGCGAGCGCCACCAGACCACCGACAGGTGGATCAGCGGGATGTCCAGGAACCCGATCACCCCCAGCACGGCGGCGAAGCGCGAGGCCTGCCCGCCCGCGCCGCCGTAGGCGCGGACCATCAGCGCCACCACGTAGATCAGCCAGAGCATGAAAGTGGTGGTGAGACGCGGGTCCCAGGACCACCAGGTGCCCCAGGCATAGCGCCCCCACACCGACCCGCTGAGGATGGCCAGGGTGGTGAAGACGACGCCCACCTCGGTGCTGGCCCAGGCGGCGAGGTCGTACGACCGACGGCGCGTGAACAGGTACCCGAGACTGGTACCGAAGACCACGGCGAATGCCAGGAATCCCACCCAGGCTGCGGGTACGTGGACGTAGAAGATGCGCTGGGCGTTGCCCATGGTAGCCTCTTCCGGGGCGTAGAGCAGTGCGGCGAACTGGCCGCCCACGGCCAGGGCCAGTCCCAGCCAGACAAGCGCCGCCACCCGGTCCGGCCCGGTCCGCGCCACCACTCCCCTCGGCTGCGTTGTCACCACGTCGCTCACTCCTCCAGGAGGAACTCGAAGAGCAGGTAGCCCAGCACCACGAACACCAGGTCGAAGGCCGCAAGGATGCGCAGTCCCGGCAGCACAGCGCGCAGGGGCCAGCCGGCCAGGATCCCCGCCGTGGCCTTCACCCCGGCGATGAGCACGGGGGAGGCGATGGGGAACAGCAGCACCGGCAGAAGCACCTCGCGGATGCGCGTGTGCACCGACATGGCCGAAAAGATAGTCCCCACCGCCACCAGCCCAACGCCCCCCAGCAGGAGTACAGCCGCCAGAGGCAGCAGCCGGGAGCCCAGGGCGATCCCCGAGAGTGCCGCCATCGCCGGGAGGATCAGCACCGCCACCAGGAGCAGGAAGAGCAGGTTGGCCGCCGCCTTCCCCAGGTAGATCAGGCTGCGGTCGACCGGGAAGAGGCGCAGCGCCTCCAGGCACTGCTGCTCACGCTCCAGGACGAAGGAGCGGGAGAGGCCCAGCGTGGCGGCGAAGGCCAGCGTCACCCAGAGCATTCCAGGCAGCAGGGCCGCCGCCTGGGCCGGCGAGGGGGAGAAGGCGAAGTTGAAAACCACCGCTGCCAGGAGGGCGAAGACCGCCATGGCCGTGAGGATCTCCTTGGTGCGCAGTTCCAGGAGGAGGTCCTTCCAGACCAGCAGGCGCACAGCGCTCAGTGCACCCATGCTCCGCTCCTCACCACCTGGGTGTAGAGCCGGCCCACGGCGTGCCGGTCGTCCAGCCCCTCCCGGCCCTCGTAGGCCACCGCGCCGTCCACCAGGATGAGGATGCGGTCGGCCAGGGGAAGCCCCTGCTCGATGCTGTGGGTGGTCAGGACGATGGTGCGGTCCCCCCGCAGCCGTTCCAGCAGCCCGCTGAAGGTCTCGGCGGCGTGTCGGTCCAGGCCGGTGTAGGGCTCGTCCAGCAGCAGCAGCGGCGGGTCGTGCACCAGGGCGCGGGCGATGGTCAGCCGCTGGAGCATGCCGCGGCTGAAGGTGCGCACCAGGTCGTGACGGCGCGGACCGAGCCCCACGATCTCAAGCATTTCGGCGGCCCTTCCCGCCGCGTCCGGCACGCCGTACATCCGCGCAGCGAAGAGGAGGTTCTCCAGGGCGGTCAGGCCCGTGTACAGGTAGCTGTGGTGGGAGACCACGCCGATCAGCCGGCGCAGGCCGTCGTCCCCCTGCGGGTTGCGGCCGAAAAGGCGCAGAGTACCGGCGCTGGGCCGCATCAGGGTGGCCAGGATCTTGACCAGCGTAGTCTTGCCGGCCCCATTGGGGCCGAAGATCACCAGGCACTCGCCCGCCGCCACCTCCAGGGTGACGCGCCGCAGTGCCCGCACCGGGCCAAACGCCTTCTCCAGCTCTCTGGTCTCGATCGCCTGCACCGGACACCGAGCGCGCAATGCGCGCTTCCCCGACTCCTGGGGCCAGTGTATGGGGCGGCTGAAGACGCCGGTATCAGGCAGGTGCCCGATTCTTCCTCCTGTGGTCGGCCTATGCGCCTTTGGCGCGGACCGGAGTGCCGAGAACCAAAGGCCGCCGGTCGGATTCCATCGGGTCCTTGACCGATTTGCGCCTAAGGCCTTGAACCTAGTCCAACTCCCCCCGCGCGGATGCGGCTGGCTCATGACAGCCTTTTCATCGCCGCCTATGGTGCAAGTAGGCTGGTGCGCCCTGTGTGCTGCTTGCCCGGTGGGCGCAGGGGGGTTGCGGTACCAAGGCGGAGGCGGTCCGGGAGGCCACGGAACGCCTGCTGGAAGGCCTGGCTCAGGCCATCGGCGCTCGCATTCTGGCCCGCAAGGGCCGCATCGCCACCATGGGGGCATGGGACCCGAAGACCGACCAGACCACGCCCAACTTCCGCGTGGACCCGGCAATCCTCGGCGCGGAACCCACGGAGTTCCACGGTCAGAGACGGCGGTGAGGGGGTGCACAACCCGCGGTTTGCCCGCCTGGTCATCACCGCCACCCTCGATGCCCTGAAGTAAGGTTGTGGAGGGCGAGATGGACGAGGTTGGGGCACATCCTCCGCGCATCCGACGCCGCAGGTTTCTCGACTACTCGTTCGGTGCCGCCCTGGCGGCCCTGGCCGGGACGGTCCTCTATCCTGTCATCAACTACCTGATTCCGCCGAAGACAAAGGAGATCACCATCAGGCGGTCGTGGCGGCGAAGGCGGGCGAACTCCCGCCCAACTCCGGAAAGATCTTCGCCTTCGAGGGGAAACCGGCTATCGTGCTGCGCACCCCCGAAGGGGAGGTGCGTGCCTTCACCGCCGTCTGCACCCACCTGGCCTGCACCGTGCAGTACCGTGCGGACCTGCAGCACATCTGGTGCGCCTGCCACGACGGACACTACGACCTCCACGGGCAGGTCCTCTCCGGCCCGCCGCCCCGGCCGCTGGTGGAATACAAGGTCACCCTCAAAGGAGAAGACGTCATCGTCAGCAGAGCCTAGCCATGAGCGTGCAGGACTGGCTGAACGAGCGCCTGCGGTACGAAGCTGCTCAGGCGGTCCTGGAAAAGAAGACCGTCCCCGTCCACCGCTACGCCGTCACCTACTACACGGGCGGCATCACCCTCTTCTTCTTCGTGGTTCAGGTGCTCACCGGATTGCTCCTGCTCATGTACTACCGGCCCACCTCCGACGCCGCCTTCGAGAGTGTGCGCCTGATCATCTCCAAGGTGCGATTCGGCTGGCTCGTCCGCAACATCCATGTCTGGTCCGCCAACGCCATGGTGGGGGCGGCCGTGCTGCACCTGGCGGCAACCTTCTTTGGTCGCGCCTACCGGAAGCCGCGGGAGCTGACCTGGATCTCCGGCGTCCTCCTCCTGGGGATCACGCTGGCCTTCGCCTTCACCGGGTACCTCCTGCCGTGGAACACCCTGGCCTACTTCGCCACGAAAGTGGGGACGGAGATCGCGGGCGATGTCCCGATCATCGGCCGGGGCCTGATGGTCCTGCTGCGGGGCGGAGAAGATATCACCGAGGCCACGCTGAGTCGCTTTTTCGGCATCCACGTGGCCATCCTGCCCGCGCTGGCCACCGTGCTGCTCGGCGTGCACCTGGTGCTGGTGCAGATCCATGGGATGAGCCACCCGATCTCCGTGCGCGTGACCGGCGAGGAGCGCTTCTTCCCCGAGTTCATGTTGCGGGACTTCATCGTCTGGGTGGTGCTGCTGGGCGGCCTGGCGGTAGTGGCCACGCTGTGGCCCTGGCCGCTGGGGGAGAAGGCCGACCCGCTGGCGCCAGCGCCATCAGGGTTGCGGCCGGAGTGGTATTTCCTTTTCATGTTCCAGACGCTGCGGATCCTCCCGGCCCACATCGCCGGCCTGGAAGGAGAGGTCGTCGGTGTCACTCTGTTTGCGCTGGCTGGGCTGGTGCTGCTGCTGGTCCCCTTCCTCGACCGCTGGGCGCAGCGGGAGCGCAGCCACCCGCTGGTCTCCGCCCTGGGCGCGGCCGCCTTCGCCTTTGCCCTGCTGATGACGGCGCTGGCCCTGGTCAAGGGGATGTGAGGTGATGAGACCCCGGGTGCTCCTGTGCTTCGTTCCGGTGGTCGCGGCTGGTGTCGGCATCTGGGCGGGGAGAGCACTGCCGCTCGGATCACCGGCGCAGGCGGCCCCTTCCGTTGACTCCTGCACCACCTGCCACCAGAGCCTCACCGGGAAGCTGGCGGCACCAGCGGAGGGGATGACCGAGGACGTGCACGGTCGTGCGGAGCTGCGCTGCGCGGGGTGCCACGGCGGAGACCCTGCCCGCAGCGGCATGGATGCCCACGACCTCTCCGCCGGGTTTGCGGGCGTGCCGGATCGACGGCAGATCCCGCGGCAGTGCGCGCGCTGCCACGAGGACCCGGGGCTCATGCGCCGCTTCAACCCTTCGCTGCCCACCGACCAGTTTGCCCGCTACCTGACCAGCGAACACGGAAAGCGCCTGGCCGCAGGCGACCGCAACGTGGCGGTTTGCACCTCCTGCCACGGGGTGCACCCGGTGCGCGCTGTGAGCGATTCGCGCTCCCCGGTCTTCCCCACCAACGTGCCCGCCACATGCGCCCGCTGCCACGCCGACGCCGCCCTGATGAAGCCCTACGGCATCCCCACCAGCCAGTTCGCGGAGTACCGGGAAAGCGTGCATGGCCAGGCGCTGCTGCGGCGGGGCAACCGCCAGGCTCCCGCCTGCAACGACTGTCACGGCAACCACGGGGCGGTGCCTCCAGGCGTGGAGTCGGTGGCCAACGTCTGCGCGCAGTGCCACCGCGCCACGCGGGACCTCTTCGTGCGCAGCCCGCACAAGAAGGCCTTTGACACCCTGGGGATCGCGGAGTGCACCGTCTGCCACGGGACACACGACATCGCCTTTCCCACGGACGTGATGCTGGGCCAGGAGCAGGGCTCGGTCTGCCTGCAATGTCACCCCGCCGGAACCCCAGGCCTGCGGGCCGCCGTAGAGATGAGGGGAACCTTGGAAGAGGTAAAGGCTGCCATCGCGCAGGCTGAGGCGGTGCTGAAGCTGGCAGCCGGTGCCGGGATGGATGTCGGCGACGCCAGGATCGACCTCGACGAGGCCACCTCGCAGCTGATTCGGGCCCGCGCGGTAACGCACTCCGTGAACCTGCTGGACGTAGGGCGGGTGGCAGCAGCCGGCCTCACCGCCGCTGGCCGGGCGCGAGCGGTGGGCGAAGCAGCGCTGGCCGAGGTGGGCTTCCGCCGCCGCGGCCTCGGCGTCTCTGTGGCCGTCATCGCCTTTGTGGCGGTCCTGCTCTGGTTGAAGCTCCATGAGCTGAAGCGCACGTCACAGTGAGGGGGGCAAGCGGATGAAAGCGCTGGCGAGATAAGGGGGCGTGCACCTCCTGCCACAGCGTGGACCGGGCGACGGGCGCCATCACCGTCTTCGGCCTCGAGAGGTAGATCCCACCGCTTGAGCAGGGTCGTTGCCGCATCGGGCGGCCGCCCGATACCTTCCTACGCTTTCGGCTTATAGGCTATAGCTAAAGCGAAGGTGGCGTTCATGAGCCTGCGCAGGCGGATCATGCTGCTGGTGACGGTCGGCCTGATCGCCGCCACCGCCCCGCTGGGGGTGATGGGGATCGGGATGCTCCGTGCCGCCACCGACCGCATCCTAGATGAGCGGCTTGCCGTGGCACGGTCCACAGCCGGGCACCTGGACGACCGCCTCACCCAGGAGCTGCGGCAGCTCGACCAGCTCGGCCACCGGATCGCACCCCTGTTGGTCGGAGGCGACCTGGAAGGTGTGCGGCGCGGCCTTGCCTCCGCTGCGCTGACGCTGGACCTCTTCTCTGGAGGGCTGTTCGTCGCTGACCGCCGGGGTGCGCCCGCCGTCAGCGCGCTTGGGGGCGAGACTAGCGCAGCGCTGCCGGTGGCTGTGGCAGACGCGGTGCGGGGGGCGCTGGAGCGTGGCCGTCCCCGGATCAGCGGGCTGGTGCGGACCGCAGAGGGAGCCCTTGCGGTCGTGGTTACCGTCCCCATCCCCGATCGGACAGGCGCCGCGGCCGGCGTGATCGGTGGGGTCCTGCTCCTGCCCAGCCCCGTCCTGCAGGCGTTTGTCGACAGGTTGACGGTGGGCACTACCGGGCACGCTGCGGTCGTCAGTCAGGACGGGATCGTTCTGGCCAGCAGCGAGCCCGAGGAGATATCCACCCGGGGGGAGCACCCCGAGTTCGTCTCCCGTCTGATCCCCACGCGCCGCGCCGCTGTGGGGCTGGCGGAGGGGACGGATCCGGCGGGACGGCCGGAGCGGCACGTCATGGCCTTCGCCCCGCTTTCCGCGGCTCCCTGGGGCCTCATGGTGGGCCAGGACGAGGCGGAGACCTACGGCCCCATCCGCCGGCTGCGCGACCGGGTGGTCCTCTTCGGCCTGGCCGTGCTCGCCGCCGCCCTCCTCTTTGCTTGGTTGGACACGGGAGCGGTTGCTTCCCCCTTGCGGGCGCTGAAGGATGCGGCGGAGCAGATCGCCGGCGGAGACCTGGGACGGCAGATCGCGGTGCGGCGCAGCGACGAGGTGGGTGCGCTGGCGGACAGCTTCGAGACCATGCGGCAGCGGCTGCTCGCCTCCCTCGAAGAGATCCGCCGCCGAGCCCGCGCCTCCCAGTCCCTCTACGAGATCGGGAAAGACGTGCTCAGCCAGCAGGATCGGGACGCCGTCCTTCGCTCCATCGTTCACCGGGCCGCCGCGCTGCTGGCGGCGGACGTGGCAGTCCTCTGCCTGGCGGACGAGGCGGGAGCGACGGCCCGCGTCGGCGCCCTTGCCGGCCCCGCCGACGCCGTCTTTGCGGGGCCGCACGCGTTTCCCCTGCGGGGAGGCGAGGCCGCGACAGCCTGTTTGGACTGCACTGTGCTGGACCCCCTCCACCGGGCCTCCCACCTGGCGGCACCCCTGACCATCGGCGGGCGCGCGGTGGGGGCCCTTTGCGTCGGGGCCCGGCGGGTCCGGGACTTCTCACCGGAGGAGCGGGAGCTGCTCTCCGGGCTGGCCAACCTGGCGGCGATCGCCGTGGAGAATGCCCGCCTTCAGGAGCGCGTGCAGTCGCTGGCGGTGCTGGAGGAACGGGAGCGCATAGCCCGGGAGATCCACGACGGCGTGGGCCAGGTGCTGGGCTACGTGAACACCAAGGCGCAGGCGGTGAAGGTGCTGCTGGAAGCGGGGAAGAGCGCAGAGGCGCAGGCCCAACTGGCGCAACTGGAGCAGGCGGCACGGGAGGTCTACGCCGACCTGAGGGAGGCGATCCTGGGGCTGCGCACGGACACCGGGTCACAGCGGCGGCTCATCCCGGTGCTGCGCGAATACGTGCGACGTTACAGTGAGCTGAGCGGCGTGCAGACCGAACTGGTCACCGAGGGGGATCCGGCTCGTTACTTCCTCAGCCCCACCACAGAGCTCCACCTGCTGCGGATCATCCAGGAGGCCCTGACCAACGTTCGCAAGCACGCCGTGGCGCGGCGGGCCTGGGTGCGGTTCGCCCACGAGGACGGCATGCTGACGGTGAGCGTCCGCGACGACGGCCAGGGATTCGACCCTGAGCGGGTGCAGCCGGGCGCATGGCCGCGTTTCGGCCTGCAGACCATGCGTGAGCGGGCGGAGGCCATAGGCGCGACGTTTGCCGTCCGTTCCGGGGGCGGATCGGGTACAGAGGTCGTGGTGCGGCTGCCGGCACCGCAGGGGAGGTCCGAAGATGCGCGTGCTGCTGGTGGATGATCATCCCCTCTTCCGGGACGGTGTGCGCAGCCTGCTCCAGGCGCGCGGTGTGGAGGTGGTGGGGGAGGCAGGCGACGGGGAGGAAGCGGTGGAGGCGGCGCTCCGGCTGCGGCCGGACGTGGTGTTGATGGACATCTCCATGCCGCGGATGGACGGGCTGGAGGCGACCCGCGTGATCAAGGCGCGCCTGCCCCAGGTGAAGATCGTCATGTTGACCGTCTCGGACGAGGACCGCACCCTCTTCGAGGCGGTGAAGAGCGGCGCGCAGGGCTACCTGCTGAAGAACCTCCAGGCGGACGAGTTCTTCGACCTGCTATCCGGTGTGGAACGGGGCGAGGCACCCATCTCCCGCAGCCTGGCCGGCCGGATTCTTGAGGAGTTCGCCCGGCGCCGCGGGGGCCGGCCACGAGACGAAGAGGAGGAGCTGACCGAGCGTGAGCAGGAGGTCCTCCGCGCGGTGAGCGGCGGTGCCTCCAACCGGGAGGTAGCGGCTGCCCTGCGCATCTCGGAGAATACCGTGAAGTTCCACATGAAGAACATCCTGGACAAGCTCCACCTGCGCAACCGCGCCGAGGTGGTGGCGTACGCGGCGCGCCGGGGGTGGCTGCCCCCAGAAACGTCCTCCGCAGGGGAAGGCAGGGATAGCGGCTAGTCGGGGAGCATCCCTTCCAGTCTTACTGCAGGACGTTCTGCAGCAGCATCATGGCCAGGAAGCCCGTCAGCACCGCTGCCGCGGCGTTGGCCCGGTCGCTGCTGTGCTCCACGGCCTCGGGGATCATCTCGCTCACCACCAGGAACCCCATGGCGCCGGCGGCAAAGCCGAAGCCGACGGGCACCAGCGGGCGGAAGAAGGCCACCGCCAGGGCAGCCGGTACCGCCAGCAGCGGCTGGGGCAGGCTGGTGAAGATGGCCCACCAGATGCAGGCCCACCCGGAGAAGCCCTCCGCCCGCAGAGGCAGCGAGACCGTGAGCCCTTCCGGCACGTTGTGGATGGCGATGGCGATGGTCAGGAGGATGGCCAGCGTCAGCTCACCGGATCCGAAGCTCACCCCGATGGCGATGCCCTCGGAGAAGCTGTGAACGGTCATTGCCCCGATGACCAGGAGGACCCGTCGGGCCGATGTCCCCTGCAGGTGGTAGAAGTTGTGCTCGCTGTGGCCCATCCGCCACTCCGCCAGCCAGAAGAAGGCGGCACCCAGCGCGATGCCCAGAGCGACCACGTTGTACCCGGCCAGCTCCATGCCGGCAGAGACCAGGTTGAAGACCGAAGCGGAGAGCATCATCCCGCCACTGAAGCCCCATGCCGCGCCCAGCAGCGGACGCGGCAGCCGGGAGGTAAAGAGGAACGGCACCCCGCCCACGCCGGTGGCAAGGGCCGTGACCAGGGCGCTCAGGAAAGTCCAAAAGGCCAGCGCGGCCGTGGACAAATGGTTCCTCCGCGTCTGAGAGTAGGTTCTGCACGGCTGCGCGGCTATCCGTCCGCAACCTGATTCTGCCGCTTGTGCGTCCGCCGCACCGGCGCATTGCACCGCTGCAGACATGCCCGCCCACCCGGTCGGGTAGGTTTGTCCCTCCCCGGCCGTGGGGGCAGGCGGTGGGCAAAGACTATCCCCGGGTGTGTTGTTGCCCCTGCACAGCGCAGTCTACGGTCGCCGTAGAGAGTGCGTTGGCCTTTGGTGGGGGCGAGACCATGGAACGGCGCGCCGACGGCATCGTCTACTTCGCCCTGCTAATAGCGCTTGTCGCCCTGGTGCTTAGCGTCCTGGCCTATACGGCACGGGCGCGGCCGGCGGTGACTCCGGTGCTGCGGATTCCGGCTACCATGAAGCTCTCCATGGTCGTTGCCACCTTCAGCGGCCAGGGCGTGGCCGCGCACCGCTGGTACCCCACCATGCTCGTGGTGCGGCAGGGGGACACGGTGGACCTGGCCCTGGGCAATCCTGATCGGGTCAACCACGAGTTCGCCATTCCCGAACTCAACCTTCGCTCTCGGAAACTGAGGCCGGGCGGCGCCGACCGGCTACGCTTTGTCGCCGACCGCGCCGGTGTCTACGTATTCCAATGTGCCCTGCCCCACGACCCGGCGCGCGGTGACTGCACGCCCGATCACGAGCTGATGCGCGGCTACCTGGTCGTCACGGAGTGAGGGAGGTGGGAGCGTGGATGGGTCTCGGTCGGTGCTGCGCTCGCTCCTGTCCGGGCTCGCCCTGGTTGTGGCGCTTGTGGCCATGGCCCTAAGCCTGCTGGCGCTGGCCGCCCCGGGGGCTCCGGCCCGCCCTTCCGCTGCGGAGGATCGGGCGACCATCGACCTCTCCCTGTTGATCACCGGCCGGGGGGCGATCGGCGGGCCTGCGGAGAGCCACCTCTACGATCCGCAATTGCTGGTGGCCCGGCGGGGAGATACGGTGCGGCTGCACGTGACCAACGGGTCCCACTTCCGGCACGGGATCGAGATCGTCGGCTACGGGGTGAAGACGGGTCCCCTCACCGGCGGGCCGCAGGCGGCGGAGACGCTGAGCTTTATCGCAGACAAGGCCGGCATCTTCGAGTATCGCTGCTACCTGCCGTATGACCCGGCGACGGCCACGTGCTCGCCGGACCACGACCAGATGGTGGGCCATCTTGTCGTCCTGGACCCGGAGACGCGGTGAATGCTCTGCCAACTCTCTCACGGAGGTGAGGTAGATGAGGACGTATGTGCGCATCTTCAGCCTGACCGCGCTGCTGGTGTTCTTGGCTCTGGGCGGCGCGGCGGGCGCAGCCAAGCAAAAGGTCACCATCACGCTGAGCGAGATGAAGTTCGCCCCCAACAGGATCACCGTGCAGGCGGGCAGCGCCGTCGAGCTCAAACTGGTGAACAGGGGCAAAGTGAAGCACGAGTTCATGGTGTACACGGTGCCCAAAGCCGGTCTGGATCCAGACGAGCTGGAGAAGTGGGCAGAGGAAAACTCCTACTTCAAGGGCCTGGAGCTCAAGGTCGAGGGCGGCGGCATCGAGGTGGTCGGCACCAACATCTTCGAGGTGGAGATCGACGCCGGCAAGTCCGCCGAGGTAACGTTCACGCCCAAGCAGACCGGGACGTTCGAGATCGGCTGCCACATCGAGGGGCACTACGAGAAGGGCATGAAGGGGACGCTAATCGTCAAGTAGGCGCGGGGGCTGAGGCTATGGACGGCAGGGGAACGGCGATCTTCGCTGCGACCTTCACGGTGGTGCTGCTGGCGTTGGGGGCGGGGTTTCTGGTGTTCCGCACCTACACCCCGCCCACCTCTGCCGCGCCGCCCATAGTCCCGGAGGTGCGACAGTTCGCTCTCCAGTTGCATGCCGCGGAGGCCGGCGACAAGACCCTGCACCACTGGCTCCCCGCCACCATCGTCGTCAACGTGGGCGACACCGTCATCCTCAGGGTGACGAACACCGATCCGGAGACCGCACACGGGTTTGCCCTGGCGGCGTTCAACATCGCGGCGCCGCCTATCCCGCCGGGGGGGACGCAGACCTTCCGCTTCCAGGCCACCCGTCCGGGCGTCTTCCACTTCGGCTGCAGCGTGGAGGGCTGCGCGGCCGACCACGCGGACCAGACCGGACAACTGGTCGTCCTGGGGCACCCGTAGCGTGGCGCTGACACGGCGGTCCTTCCTCAAGATCCTGGCCGCGGGGACGGCGCTTGCAGCCGGTCCACGTGTGGGGAGCCGGCTAGGAAGTCGGCTTTTCTCTCGCCTGCGGCTGGGTGGAGGAAGGCTGCCTGCCCTCGTCGCCAGCCCCGAGGCGCCCGGCACCCTGGTGCAGCTTTCCGGCCTGCCGGGGTCGGACGGCGGCGTCGCGGTGGCTTACGCGGCAGAGCGCTCCGCCCGGACCGAGCCTGGCGAAGCGGGCCGCCGGTGGATCATGGTGATCGACCTGGCCAAGTGCGACGGCTGCCGGGAGTGCACCCGGGCCTGTACGGCGATGCACTTCGTCCCATCTGGCCAGGAATGGATCCGCGTGTACGAGATGCGCGACGACGCCACCGGCAACGTCTACTGGCTGCCGCGGCCGTGCATGCAGTGCGACAACCCCCCGTGTGTCAAGGTCTGCCCGGTGAGCGCCACCTGGAAGCGCGAGGACGGCATCGTCATGCAGGACACGTCCCGCTGCATC
>Ga0101945_1001220_pt1 | contig 28410 bp, 33 predicted proteins | sample DewCreD2012metaG_2_FD_75246 | JGI IMG/M metagenome (GOLD analysis project Ga0101945, IMG submission 75246) | Hot spring sediment bacterial and archeal communities from British Columbia, Canada, to study Microbial Dark Matter (Phase II) - Dewar... ... | reverse complement strand
GGAACACCCGCGTCCATCAGGGCCAGGCATCCCGCACAGACCGTGGCCATGGAACTGCTGCCATTGGACTCCAGCACATCCCCCACCACCCGGATGGTGTAGGGGAAGGCCTCCTCGGGAGGCAGGACCGCCTTCAGGGCCCGCTTGGCCAGGTTGCCGTGGCCTATCTCCCGGCGGGAAACCCCCCTCAGGCGCTTAACCTCCCCGGTGGAGAAGGGGGGGAAGTTGTAGTGCACCAGGAACTTTTCCGTTTCGTCAATCCCCAGGTCGTCGATGATCTGCTCGTCCCGTCCCGTGCCCAGGGTGACGGTGCCCAGCACCTGGGTCTCCCCCCGGGTGAAGACGGCGGAGCCGTGGGTGCGGGGCAGGACGTCCACCTCGATCCAGATGGGCCGGAGGTCCTTGGGGGTGCGGCCATCCGCCCGCTTGCCTTCCTCCAGCACGAGGCGCCTGAGCTCTCTGCGCACCACCTCGTCAAAGGCGCTTTCGTAGAGGGGTTTCTTGCTCTCGTCCGGGGTGCCGTCCTCCAGCTTGGGCAGGGCCTCGGCCACCAGGGCTTCGGCGAAGGCCTCGAGGGCCCGGCTCCTCTCCCCCTTGCTGGCGGTTTGGAGCACGGCGGAAAGCCCCCGTTCCACGGCCAAGCGGTAGAAGGCTTCCTTCTCCTCCTCGCTGAGGGTCTCCGGTGGGGTCCAGGCCATCTTGGGCTTGCCCAAGGCCTTGGCCATCTCCTCCTGCAGGTCCAGGATGGGCTGCATCTCCCGGTGGGCGAACTCCAGGGCCTGGACCAGGGTTTCCTCATCTACCTCCTGGGCCCCGGCCTCCACCATAAGGATGGCGTCCCGGCTTCCCGCCACCACCAGGTCCAGGGCGCTTTCCTCCAGCTCTTGGAGGGTAGGGTTCAGGACGAACGGCCCTCCAATGAGGCCCACCCGCACCGCGGCCACGGGGCCTTCCCAGGGAATGTCCGAAAGCATGAGGGCGGCGCTGGCCGCCGTGGGCCCCAGGATGTCCGGGGGGTTCTTCTGGTCGGCGGAGAGCACGGTGACGATCACCTGTACCTCGTGCCGGAACCCCTTGGGGAAGAGGGGGCGGATGGGCCGGTCCGTCATGCGGGCGGAGAGAATGGCCTTTTCCCCGGGCCGCCCTTCCCGGCGCATGAAGCTTCCCGGGATTTTGCCCACGGCGTAGTGCCGCTCCTCAAACTCCACGGTGAGGGGGAGGAAGTCCGCTTCTATGGGTTCCTCGGAGGCCTGGGCGGTGGCCAGGACTACGGTGTCGCCGTAGCGCACCAGGACTGAGCCCGAGGCCTGTTTGGCGTATTTCCCTGCCTCCAACACCAGGAGGCGGCCGGCCACCTGGGTTTCGTACCTATGGGCCTGTGGGGTGTTGGGTGTGGCTTCCGGCATAGTTTCCTCAAGCGAAAGGCGGAGCCCTAAGGCCCCGCCCCCGACCTGGATACCAGTTTACTTCCTTAGGCCCAGTTTCTCAACCAGGGCCTGGTAGCGCTCGGGGTCTTCCCGCTCCAGGTAGCGGAGAAGCCTGCGCCTCTGCCCCACCAGCATGAGAAGGCCGCGGTGGGAATGGTGGTCGTGCTTGTGGACCTTGAGGTGCTCGGAAAGCCGGTTGATGCGCAAGGTGAGTAAGGCCACCTGCACCTCAGTGCTCCCCGTATCCCCGGGGAAGCGGGCGAACTCCTCTATGACCTTTTGCTTTTCCTCTTTGCTGATGGGCATCTCTACCTCCGTCAGGGTGGAAGAAGCTTCTGGCCCCTTCCTCCTCGAGGCCCCGAAGGACCTCTATCAGGTTAGGGCCTGGCCCTCCTTCCGTCAAGCAGGAAAAGCAAGAGAGCCAAAAGGGCCAGACCCGCCCCCACGCTGAAGGCCAGCTCAGGCCCATAACTTTGCCAGAGAAAGCCGAAGATCAAGCTGGCCGGAAGGAGCAGAATCCCCACCACCGTGTGGTAAAGGCCGATGGCGGTGGCCTTGGCCTCCTGGGGTATGAGGGTGGCCAGATAGGCCCGGCTCGCCCCTTCAAAGGCCGCCGAGTACAGGGCGTAAAGAAGCAGGAGGGCCACGCCCCAAAACGCCGTCTCAGCCCAGGCGAAACCCAGGTAGACCGTGGCGTAAAGGGCAAATCCCAAGGCCACCACCCGCCTTAACCCCACCCGGTCCGCAAGGCCGCCCAGAGGGTAGGACAAAAGGGCATAAAGGAAGTTGTAGCCGGTGTAGGCCAGGGTGACTTGCTCCTGCGGGAGGCCTAGGTCCTTGAGCCGAAGGAGAAGGAAGGCATTGGAGGAAAGGGCCAGGGCAAAGATGCTGGAAACCAGGAGGAAGCGCCGGTAGGCGGCCGGTAGGGTCCTTAGGTAGCCTGACCGAAGGGATGGAAGGGAGTCCGTGGCCACCTTTACGCTTCTGGCTTCCCGGATCCAAAGGAGCGTGAGCACGGCCAGGAAGGCGGGAATGGCGGAAAGCCAAAACACCCCCCGCACCCCCACCTGGGGCAGGAGAAGGAAGGCCAGAAAGGGTCCCACGGTGGCCCCCAGGGTGTCCAGGCCCCGGTGAAGGCCGTAGGCCCGCCCCAGGGCGCTTTTGTCCACGCTTTCCGCCAGAAGGGCATCCCGGGGTGCGGTGCGCAGGCCTTTCCCGAGCCGGTCCAGGAAGCGGTAGAGGAGGACGTGCCAGGGACTCGAGGCCAGGGCCAGGATGGGTCTGAGAAAGGCGGGAAGGCCATAGCCCGCAAGCAGGAGGGGTTTCCTGCGGCCTACCCGATCCGAAATCCTTCCCCCCACCACCTTGAAGAGGCTGGCGGTGGCCTCGGCCACTCCCTCCACCAAACCGATGGCCCCGGCTCCTGCGCCCAGGCTGGCGAGGAATAGGGGCAAAAGGGGGTAGACCATCTCGCTGGCCACATCCATCAGGAAGCTGACCAGCCCTAAAAGGTAAACCAAGGGAGGAAGTTTCATGGACGATGGCGAAAGTAGAGCCAGAGCAAGAAAGGCTCAGGCAGAACCATGATGAGGGAAAGGGGGTCCAGGGGAGCGGGGGAGAGAAGGGCAGGACCCAACGGGGTGAAAAAGGGCAAGGGCAGGGTGCGGGTGACCAGGAAAAGCAGGAGAAACATCCCAGAAAGCCCCACCCCAACCTTCCATACCACGGGGGCGAAGGAAGGGTCCCTGTCCGGGTACATGAAGCGGAGGACCCAAAGGGCTAGAGCATAGGTTACCTTCAAGGCCAGGAGGACCAAAAAGAGCTGGCCGTAAAGGTAGTACTCGTTCACCAAGCCGTACATCACCGCCTCAGCTTCGGAAACCCCTAGGGCGCTTCCGCAAAGCCCCTGGCCCAGCTTATCCCCCAAGCCCAGTCCCAGAAATTGCAGGAAGAAGGGAAGGAGGGAGAGGCCCACCACCCAAGGGAGACTCCTACCAGGGATAAACCCCACGCCCATAGCCTTTTCCTTTGCGGGAAAAAGGTCAAGGGCCGGAAGTCTCCGGCCCTTGCGCCACCCATGATCTACCAGAGGCGCATCCCCGGCACCGGGTTCAGGTTGCTGAAAAGCTGCACCAGGGTGGGGCCATAGGCCAGCACCACCAGGATCACCGCCACCAGGAACCAGAAGCCGATCCGGTCCATGGCCTGGACCAAGGGACGGTCCTCGGGGCCGGAGATGACCTCGGCGAAGGGCACCGGGGCCTCGGCCAGCTCTGCCTTGCGCTCCCGGCCCAGAAGGACGCTGAAGAGGCCGTAGATGAAAAGGAGGAGGGCCACCAGCAGGATGATGCCCGCCAGGATGTTGAAAACCATGGGCAGGGCGGCATGGGTGTACGCGTCTGGCACCTGGGAGATGTAAGCCCGCCTGGGTACGTTCAAGAGACCTTGCCAGTGAAGCCCCAGGGCCATGAGCATCATGCCGATGAACCAAAGCCAGACCACTGCCAGGCCGAGCCGCCTTTGCCCATCGGAGATGGGCTTACCCGTGAGGTTTGGGATGAGCCACCACAAGGAACCCATGCCCGTGAGGGTCACCAGGCTGGCCACCTGGAGGTGGAAATGGCCAGGGATCCAGGCTGTGTTGTGGACCACGTAGTCCAGGGTGAAACTGGCGTTGACGATACCCCCGGCTCCCCCCGGGATGAAACCCAGGAGGCCCAGCACAGGGGCCACAAAGGCGGGGTTATCCCAGGGCAGGGCCTTGATCCAGCCGAAGAGCCCCTTACCCCCCCGCATCCTGCCAGCAAACTCCAGGCTGGCGGCCACGGTGAAGGCGGTCATGAGACTGGGCACGGCCACGAAGAGGGTGAGGATGGAGTGGATCATCTTCCAGGTGGGGTCAATGCCGGGGTCGGCGAACTGATGGTGGAACCCCACCGGGGTGGAGAGGAGAAGGAAGAGCAGGAAGGCCAGACGGGCCATGGGATCGGATACCAGCTTGCCCCCTGCTTGCTTGGGAAGCACGGTGTAGATGATGGCGTAGGCCGGCATAAGCCAGAAGTAGACGATGGGGTGGCCCGTCCACCAGAAAAGGGTGCGGGCGATCAAGGGGTCAACGCCCTGGATAAGGCCAAAGGACCAGGGGAGGAGGAAAAGCACCGCCTCCAGCACCAGCCCGATGGAGGCGATGAACCACATGAGCCAGTACACCACGGCCATGTAGGTGACCAGGGGGGTCACCTGACCAGGATGCTGGGCCTTCCAGCGCCGCCAGAGGTCCAGGACAATATAGATGCTAACCCAGGTGGAGAGGACGAAGATGCTGGCCCCCAGGTAGAAGGCCCAGTGTCCTTTAAGGGGTGGGTAGAAGGTATAGAGGACCGTGGCCTCGTTGGCCAGAAGAGGCAGGGCAGCGATGACCAAGCCGATAAAGGCCATCCACCAGGAAAGCCACATGAGCCCCATGTTGGGCCGCAGGTTCAGCTCCCTGGCGGGCAGGTAGACCATGATGGCCTGGGCGAAAAGCTGGGTGAAGACAATGGCGTTGAGCACCCCGTGCAGGGTCAGGCCCTGGTAGTAAGACTGCACGAAGGGAAGAAGGCGCTTAAGAAGGGGATAGGCGTCCACGTTCCCGTAGTTCAGGGCCTGGAAGGGGCCAAAGAGGCTTCCAATAATCACGGCGATGAAGCCCAGGACCAAGAAGTAGAGGGTGGCCTTCTTCTCCGGATAGGCCTCGTAGATCCGGCTCAAATCAGAGGTACGCACCGCCATGGCTCACTCCTTCACCACGACCTTGCCGAACATGTTCTGGTGGCCTATGCCGCAGTACTGGTTGCAGATGATCCGGTATTCCCCGGCCTTTTTGAAGGTATACCGCACGGTGGACACCTCCCCGGGGAGAACCTCCACGTTGATGTTGGTGCCCTCCACATGGAAGCCGTGGATCACATCGCGGCTAGTAACCTTGAAGATGATCTCTGCCCCTTTGGGAACCTCAATGGGGTTAGGCTGATAGCTGTAGGCTAAGGCCAGGACATAGACCGTGTACTGATTGGGACCGGTCTGCACCACTGCCTGGGCGGGATCGGCCCACGGGCCTTTGTCTTGGACCTTGGTAGGATCCACCCGCTCCAGCTGCCCTGCAGGGATCACCCCGGCGGTGTGGGTGGCCAGGGTGTAGGCGATGAGGGCGATAAAGACCACCAGCATGACCAAGGAGAAGGCCAGCCATCCCTTCTCGTAAACCAGAATCGCTTTGTGGGCCTTGTGCTCATCCACCATACCCTACCCCCTGGAGAAGAAGACGGCGTATACCCCCAGCCAGAAGACGAGGATGGTGAGGGTAAGAACCACTATCACTCCCATTGCGCCGACCGGTTTTTCCTCCATACCCTTCCTCCCTTACGGCAGGTTGCCGTATACGGGGCCCATGTTAGCCCAAAGCTGAGAAAAGGGTGAAGTACATTTGTCCCTATATGAGAAGGACTGAGGCAATGGGGGCTCCTTTCAAGAAGATAGGGGCGAGGCCTGATGCCTCGCCCCTTGGGAAGGGAGATCCCTAAGTGCTTCCCACTCGGGCCAGCACCTGGCGGCTCACTTCCTTCAGGGTTTCAAAAACTCCTTTACCCTCTGTGGCCACGGCCTCGAAGACGGGAAAGCGCCCTTCGGGGTCCACCACCGCCTGGATCATCTCCACGGGAAGGGCGTCGGGTAGGTCCCGTTTGTTTACCTGGAGCACCACGGGGATGTCCTCCACCTTGAGCCCGTATTCCGCCAGGTTCTCCCGCATGTTGCGCATGCTCTCGGCGTTGGCCCGGAGACGGTTGGGGGCGGAATCCGCCACGAAAACGATGCCGTCCACACCCCTCAGGATCAGCTTGCGGCTGGCGTTGTAGAAGACCTGCCCCGGCACGGTGTAAAGATGGAAGCGGGTCTTGAAACCCTTGACCTCACCCAGGTCCAGGGGAAGAAAGTCAAAGAAAAGGGTGCGCTCGTCCTCGGTGGCCAGGGAAACCATCTCCCCTTTACGGCCTTCGGGGATGCGGCTGTATATCCACTTGAGATTGGTGGTTTTCCCGGAGAGCCCCGGGCCATAGTAGACGATTTTGAAGTTGATCTCGCGGTTAGCGAAGTTGATGGTGCTCATGCTAGTTGCCGAAGAGTTCGTCCAGCAGGGCTTTGGCCTCCTCGCGGTACTGGGTGTCCAGGTTCAGCTTGGGTGGGTTGGCCAGGGCTTCCTCGGCCAGGCGGGCCAGCGTTTCCGCCGCCCGCTTCCCGTGGAGCTTGATCTTGCCCAGGGGGGCGTTCTCGTCAAAGACCAGGACCAGGAGGGCCGCCTCGCCGGCTTCGTCCACATAGAGCCCCATGTGTTCCCCTTGGTGCACCACCTCTTGGAAGCGTGCCTCTCCCAGCAGCTTGGCCAGGGCCTGGGTGGCGGCGGCGTTTCCCGCTACCAGGGTGGCCAGGGAGTCCAGGGGCGGGGGCTTGGGGGCCCAGAGGGCCTCCTTGTGGGCCAGGACGAATCCCTTGCGGTCAATGAAGAGGGCATAGCGGGCCCCGGTTTCCTGCAGGGTTTCCTGCAGCACGTCCATGGCCCGCTGGTACAGGGTCCCGTAGAGGACCAGGGAAGGTTCCACCATAGTATGCTCAGTCTACCATGAGGTCGTTTCTGGAAGAGGCCAGGGTGCTTTTGGAGGAGCTGGTGGCCTTGCCCACGGTGAGCGCGGAGGGAAGGGCCCTCGAGGAGGGTGCGGCCAAGGTGGCCGAGGTGCTTCAGGACCTGGGCCTTAAGGCAGAGCTCCATCGGGGTTATGGGCCCCCGGTGGTCTACGCCGAGGGGGGTGAGGGGGAAAGGGTCCTTTTGTTTTACAACCACTACGATGTTCAGCCCCCCGATCCCTTGGAGTTATGGGAAACCGAGCCCTTTCGCCTGGTGGAACGGGACGGCCTCTGGTATGGCCGGGGTACCCACGACGACAAGGGGGAGCTGGTGGCCAGGGTTATGGCCCTGCGCTTATTCCAGGAAAAGCACGGCTTTCTTCCCCGGGTGAAGTTCGTGGTGGAGGGGGAGGAGGAGGTGGGAAGCCCCCATCTTGCGGACTACGTCCGGGATAAAAAGGACCTCCTGAAGTCCGGGGCCATCGTCTGGGAGGCAGGGGGGGTGGACGCCAAGGGGCGCCCCTACCTGTATGCCGGCCTTAAGGGCATCGTGGCCCTCGAGCTTCGGGTGCGCACCGCTGCCTTTGACCTGCATTCCTCCTACGGGGCGGTGGTGGAAAACCCCATTTACCGCTTGAGCCGGGCCATCGCCAGCCTGCGGGATGAGGAGGGAAGGGTCCTCATCCCGGGTTTTTACGACCGGGTCCGCCCCCTTTCGCCCAAGGAGATGGAGGTGCTGGCGGAGGTTCCCGATGAGTCGGAGGCGCTGAAGGAAGCCTTCGGCGTGCGGGACTTCCTGGGCGGGGCCAGGAACCTGGAGTTCAACCAGCGCCTTTATGCGGAGCCCTGCGTCAACGTAAACGGCTTCCACTCGGGCTATGGGGGCCCAGGCTCCAAGACCGTGCTGCCGGCGGAGGCCTTTGCCAAGCTGGACTTCCGCCTGGTACCCGACCAGGATCCGAAGGAGATCCCAGAGCTTTTGAGGCGGCACCTCGAGGCCCAGGGCTTCCACGATGTGGAGGTGGTGGTCCTGGAAAAGGGGGAGCACCCGGCCCGCTCGGATCTTTCCCATCCCTTCGTGGGCATGGTCCAAAGGGCTCTGGAAGAGGCCTTTGGGGTGAAGGCGGTGCTTTACCCCAACATGGCGGGGTCCGGTCCCATGCATCCTTTTCTGCACCACCTGGGAGCCCCGGCGGTGGGACTGGGGGTGGGGTATCCGGGAAGCCGGGTGCATAGCCCCAACGAGCACATCCGCATCCGGGATTTTGAGCGGGGCACCCTGGCCCTTCTCCGGCTTCTTGAGCTTTACTTTCTCGGAAGCTAGCGCCATCTGCTAGGCTCTTAGGGGTATGCGTCTTTACTTTGGCGAGCGCGATACCCCTTACGAGGAGGCCCGGGTGGTGGTCCTGCCCGTGCCCTACGACCTTTCCCTCTCCTTCTTGCCGGGGGCGAGGCGGGGCCCTGAGGCCATCTTGCTGGCCAGCCGGGAGCTGGAGCCTTTTCTCTTGGAGCTCGAGGTGGCCCCGGAGGAGGTGGGCATCTACGCGGCGGAGCCGGTGCCCTGGGTGGCGGGAAGCGCCGAGGAAAGCCACGCTCTGATCCGGGAAGCCGCCCTCACCCACCTTCGGGCGGGCAAGTTCCTGGTGGCCCTGGGGGGGGACCATTCCATCACCCATCCCCTGGTCCAGGCCCACCGGGAAGTCTTGGGGGCGTTTTCCCTTCTCCACATCGATGCCCATGCCGACCTTTACCCCGAGTGGCAAGGCTCGGTGTACTCCCATGCCTCGCCCTTTTACCGCTTGCTGGGGGAGGGTTTCCCCTTGGTCCAGGTGGGGATCCGGGCCATGGATCAGGATTCCTTGGCCTTGGCCAGGGCGAAGGGGGTGGCCCTTTTCCCCGCTCACCGCCTGCACCGGGAGGGCCTTCCGTTAAGGGAGATCCTCGAGGCCTTGGGGGAGAGGGTGTACATCAGCCTGGACTTTGACGCCCTGGATCCCAGCGTTATGCCCAGCGTGGGCACTCCCTTGCCCGGGGGGCTTTCCTACCGCCAGGTGGTGGACCTCCTGGAGGCGGTCTTCCGAGAAAAGGAAGTGGTGGGCATGGACTTCGTGGAGCTTTCCCCCAACGGCCAGTTCCATGCGGAGATGACCGCGGCCCAGCTGGTCTATCACGCCATCGGCCTGAAGGGCCTCCAGGCAGGGTGGCTCGAGGCCAGGGGCCTGTAAGCTACATTTCCTTCCCCCGCTTGCCCGTAGCCTGGGAAGATGATGCCCTGGCTCCTGGGCGTGCTCCTCCTGGGGGTGGGCCTGGCCCAGCCCCTCACCCTGCCCGACCTCTGGGAGAGGGCTTATGGGGAAGGGGGTTTTCGGGTGGAACGGGTCTTGGAGAGGAACCCCCGTTTCACCCGGGTGCTTTTCTCCCATCTTTCCGATGGGCTTCGGGTGTACGGATTTGCCAACCTGCCTTTGGGCCAGGGTCCCTTTCCCGTGGTGGTGGTGCTCCACGGGTATGTGGAGCCGAGCCGCTACCGGATCCTGGCCTACACCACCCCCTACGCCGACTTTCTGGCGGAGGCAGGGTACCTGGTCCTCCACCCCAACTACCGGGGCCATCCCCCCTCGGAGGGGAGGCCCGCCATGGGCCTGCGCCACGTCTACGCGGTGGATGTGTTGAATCTATTGGCCGAGGTGCGCAAGGGCGTCCTGCCCCAGGCGGATGGGAGGCGCATCGGCCTCTTCGGCCACTCCATGGGTGGGGGGATTGCCCAGGTGGTGGCCCTGGTGGATTTCCGCCTGAAGGGTGTGGTGCTTTACGGGAGCATGAGCGGGGACGAGAGGCGGAATCTGGAGCGGATCCGCTACTGGTCGGGGGGTACTCGAGGCCAGGAGCTTCTAACCCTTCCTCCCAAAACCCTGGAGGAGGCTTCCGCCTGGACCTACCTGGAGAAAGTTGCCGTGCCCTTCAGTGTCCACCATGGCACCCAAGACGCTCAGGTGCCCCCGGAGTGGTCATGGGAGCTTTGCCGAAGGCTTAAGTCCTTGGGGAAGCCGGTGGAGTGCTTCAGCTACCCGGCGGGCCACCTCTTCCGTGGTCCGGTGGACCGGGTGTTCCGCCAAAGGGTCCTGGCCTTTTTCGGACGGGTCTTGCGCTAACCTTGAGCCATGCAGGTCCTTTTTGAGAACCCCGAGGCCCTCTTCTTCGCCCTTGCCTTCGGCAGCGTGGTCTTTGGCCTTTTAGCCCGCCTGCTGGGGGTGCGGCGCACCTGGCCCTTCTTCCTGCTGGCTGCCCTTTGGCTGGTCCTTGGCCTCCTCCTTCGGTTAGAATAGCCCTTCGTGGCCAAGCGCGTGGTTTCCGTGTCCCTGGGGGCTAGCCGCCGGGACTCCGTGGTCCAGGTGGAGCTCCTTGGGGAGGAAGTGGTGTTGGAAAGGCGGGGCACGGATGGCGACTTCCAGAAAGCCTTGCGCCTCATTGCTGAGCTGGATGGAAAGGTGGACGCCATCGGCCTCGGGGGCATTGACCTTTACCTTTGGGCAGGGGGGCGGCGCTACACCATCCGGGATGCCAAAAGGCTTAAGGAGGCGGCCCGTAAAACCCCGGTGGTGGATGGCTCGGGCCTCAAGCACACCTTGGAGCGCCGGGCGGTGGCCCAGCTGGCGGGGCTGATAGACTGGAAAAGTACCAAGGTGCTTCTGCCCTCTGCCGTGGATCGCTTCGGCTTGGCCGAGGCCCTGCACGAGGCCGGGGCCAAGGTTCTTTACGGGGACTTCATCTTTGCCCTGGGTTTACCCATACCCCTTTACTCCCTCTCCTTCCTGCAGAAACTGGCCTTCGTCCTCCTCCCGGTCCTTACCCAGCTTCCCTTCCAGCTCCTTTACCCCACGGGGGAAAAGCAGGAGAAGCGGGCGGTGGACTGGCGAAGCCGCTACTACACCTGGGCGGACCTGGTGGCGGGGGACTGGCACTACATCAAGCGGCACATGCCCGACGAGATGCGGGGGAAGACGGTGCTCACCAACACCACCACGGAGGAGGACGTGGCCTTTTTGCGGGAGAGGGGGGTAAGGCGCCTCATCACCACCACCCCCCGCTTAAACGGGCGAAGCTTTGGCACCAACGTCATGGAGGCCCTTTTGGTGGCCCTGGCTGGGCGGGAGCTTGGGGAGGAGGAGTACCTCCGGTATATTGACCTCTTAGGGCTTAGGCCCCAGGTCCTGGATCTACAGGAGGAAGCATGATCAGCGTGACCGACCTTAGACCCGGAACCAAGGTGAAAATGGAGGGCGGCCTTTGGGAGTGCGTGGAATACCAGCACCAGAAGATCGGCCGTGGCGGGGCCAAGGTGGTGGCCAAGTTCAAGAACCTGGAAACGGGGGCTACCGTTGAGCGCACCTTCAACTCCGGGGAGAAGCTGGAAGACATCTACGTGGAAACCCGGGAGCTCCAGTACCTGTACCAGGAAGGGAACGACCTCGTCTTCATGGACCTGGAGACCTACGAGCAGTTCCACCTGCCCAAGGATCAGGTGGAGGCTGCCCGGTTTCTCAAGGAGGGCATGACCGTTCTGGGGGATATGTACGAGGGGCGTCCCCTGAAGATTACCCCGCCCACCGTGGTGGAACTCAAGGTGGTGGACACGCCCCCGGGAGTGCGGGGGGATACGGTTTCCGGCGGGAGCAAGCCCGCCACCTTGGAAACGGGAGCGGTGGTGCAGGTGCCCCTTTTCGTGGAGCCCGGCGAGGTCATCAAGGTGGATACCCGCACGGGCCAGTACGTGGGTCGGGCTTAGAACAGCCTACTAAGGGGCCTGGGTGGATCCCAGGCCCCCCTTGGCTTCGGCTCATTTTGACCGGGTACAAAAGCCGTTTTGGGAGCACATGGGGTAAGCTTTATGCCGCGAGGTGTACCCATGACGCCCAAGGAGCTGAAACAGATCCTGCAGGCCCTGGTGGAGCACGGGGTGAGCGAGCTCACCCTGGAAACCCCTGATTACAAGCTGACCGTGCGCCGAGGAGGCGAGGTGCAGGTGGTGGCCTTGCCGCAAGGGATAGCTGCCCCTGCGGCCCCGCCTCCCTCCCTGCCCACGCCCGCCCCTACTGGCGTGTCTGCCCCTGGGAATTTGGCTCCGGCAGCCGGAGCCCCGGGCCTCGAGGCCCAGGAGGCCAAGGGAGCCAAGGAGGCCAAGGACGAGTGTGCGGGTTGCGTGGAGGTGAGGGCCCCCATCGTGGGTACCTTCTACCGGGCACCGGCCCCGGATGCCCCCCCTTACGTGGAGGAAGGGGACCGGGTGGAAAAGGGACAGGTGCTCTGCATCATCGAGGCGATGAAGCTCATGAACGAGATTGAGTCGGAGGTTTCCGGGATCGTCAAGAAGATCCTGGTGAAAAACGGGGAACCCGTGGAGTACGGGCAGCCCCTCTTCCTGATCCAGCCGCTATGAAGAAGGTCCTCATCGCCAACCGAGGCGAGATCGCCTTGAGGATTATCCGGGCCGCCAAGGAGTTAGGGATCAAGACCGTGGTGGCCCACTCCACCGCCGACGAGAAGAGCCTTCCCGTGCTCCTGGCGGACGAGGCCATCTGCATCGGACCTCCTCCTTCCGGGCAGAGCTACCTGAACATCCCCAACCTGCTTTCCGCGGCCATCGTGACCGGGGCCGACGCCATCCATCCCGGTTACGGCTTCCTGGCGGAGAACGCCACCTTTGCCGAGATGTGCCGGGACCACGGCATCACCTTCATCGGTCCCACCCCGGAGAACATGCGGGCCCTTGGGGACAAGGCCACCGCCAGGAAGGTGGCGCGGGAGGCCGGGGTGCCCACGGTTCCGGGGACGGATGAGCTTACCAGCGTGGAGGAGGCCAAACGGGCAGCCCAGGAGATCGGCTATCCCGTGATCCTTAAGGCCTCCGCCGGGGGCGGGGGCAGGGGCATGCGGCTGGTGCACACCGAGGAGGAGCTGGAAAGGGCGGTCCAGCAGGCCCAGGAGGAGGCCCGGGCGGCCTTTGGCAACCCCGCCATCTACCTGGAGAAGTACATCGAGGAGCCGAAGCACATTGAGATCCAGGTCCTGGGGGATGGGGAGAACGTCATCCACCTTTGGGAACGGGACTGCTCCATCCAGCGCCGGCACCAGAAGCTCTTGGAGGAAGCCCCTAGCACCTTGCCTTGGGAAACCCGGAAGGCCATTGCCGAGGCAGCCGCCCGGCTTGCCCGGCACGTGGGGTACGTATCCGCGGGTACCCTGGAGTTCCTGGTGGATAAGGAGGGGAACTTCTACTTCATAGAGATGAACACCCGCATCCAGGTGGAGCACCCCGTGACCGAGATGATCACCGGCATTGACCTGGTTCAGGCCCAGTTCCGGATCGCCATGGGGGAGAAGCTTTGGCTCAAGCAGGAGGAGGTGGAGGTGCGGGGGCACGCCATAGAGGTGCGCGTCAACGCCGAGGATCCGGAGAAGGGCTTCAGGCCCTCCATTGGCAAGGTGGAAACCTTGCTTTTCCCCGGGGGGCCAGGGATCCGGGTGGACAGCCACCTCTATGCGGGCTACCAGATCCCGCCCCACTACGACAGCTTGATCGCCAAGATCATCGCCTGGGCTCCCACCCGGGAGGAGGCCATCAAGCGCATGGAAAGGGCGCTTTCCGAAACGGTGATCGAGGGGCCCGGACTCAAGACCACCATCCCCTTTCACCAGAAGGTGCTGCAAAACGCCTTCTTCCGCCGGGGGGCGGTCTACACCAACTTCGTGGCCCGGCGGATGGAGATGTAGACTGGGCGTGTGATGGTGGAGTACGAGATCAGCGACCATGCCCTCGAGGGGCTGGTGGCCCATGCCCTTTCCGACCTTCAGGGGGTGCGGCTCTTGGAAACCGCTCCCCGCTCCCTGGGGGAGGTTTTCCGCCGCATGAAGCCCATCAAGGTGGAGCGCACCCCCGAGGGGTTCACGGTGGACCTGGTGCTCTCCGTGGACTACGGGGTTTCCATTCCCGAGGCAGCCCAGGCGGTGCAAAAAGCCGTGGCGGAAGCCCTTTACCTGGCCACGGGGGAGAAGGTGCAGGCGGTGAACCTCACCGTGGCCCAGGTGGAGTACCGGAAGGAGGCCCATGCTTAGGCGAGCCAGGGAACTGGCCATGCGGGCCTTGTTTGCCCATACCCAGGGGGGGGTGGAGCTGGAGGAGGCCTTCCGCCACGCCTTGGAGGAGATGGGGGGCGAGGAGGACTCCTATGGGGACCCCCTGGACCAGGAGGGCGTGGCCTTTGCCCGGCGCTTGCTGGAGGGATACAAGGCCCATGCGGAAGAGGTGGACCAGGTGCTACGGGATACGGTGGAGGGCTGGGACTTCGCCCAGATGTCCAAAACCGACCTCACGGTGTTGCGCCTGGCAGCCTACGAGATGCTCTACGAGCCCACTCCCTTTGCTCCCCTGATCGAGGTGGCGGTGAAGATCGCCAACCGCTACGGGGGAGAGCACTCGGGAGCGTTTGTCAACGGGGTGCTGGGCCGCTTGTACCGGCGGATCCAGGGGGGTGAGCTGAAGGCGGTGCCCAAGGAGGACTGAGATGACCCTTGCCCGTACCCTTTCCGGCCATGAGGTGGCGGAGACCGTGTATCGGGAGCTGAGGGAAACCCTTAGCTCCCTGCCCTTTGTACCCTCCCTCAGGGTGATCCGCCTGGGAGAGGATCCCGCCTCGGTATCCTATGTGCGCCTTAAGGACAAAAGGGCCAGGGAGCTCGGCCTTTTGAGCCAGGTGGAGGTGTTCCCCGCGGATACCCCGGAGGAAGCCCTTCTCGGGCGCATAGAGGCCCTTAACCAGGATCCGGAGGTGGACGGCATCCTGGTCCAGCTTCCCTTGCCTGCCCACATCCGCACGGAGCGGGTTTTGGAGGCCATCTCCCCCCTTAAGGATGTGGATGGCTTCCATCCCCTCAACGTGGGGAAGCTTTGGAGCGGAGGAGAGGGGCTTTTCCCTTGCACGCCCTTGGGTGTCGTCCGCCTACTCAAGCACTACGGGGTGGAGCTAAGGGGCAAGGAGGTGGTGATCCTGGGCCGGTCCAACATCGTGGGCAAGCCCCTTGCCGGCCTCCTCCTGCGGGAGGATGCCACGGTGACCGTGGCCCATTCCCGTACCCGGAACCTTCCCGAGGTGACCCGGCGGGCGGAGGTGCTGGTGGTGGCGGTGGGGCGGCCCCACCTGGTGCGAAAGGAGTGGGTGCGGCCTGGGGCCATCGTGGTGGACGTGGGGGTGAACCGGGTGGAGGGCAAGCTTCTAGGCGATGTTCACCCCGAGGTGGCCGAGGTGGCCTCCGCCCTCACCCCCGTGCCCGGGGGCGTGGGGCCCATGACCGTGGCCATGCTGATGGCCAATACCGTAAAGGCGGCGTTGCTTAGGCGGCATGGAGCTCCTCGCTAACCAGGTCTTTTGGACAGCCATCCTGGCCAACTTCCTGGCCCAGACCCTGAAGCTTTTCCTCTACTACCTGCTGGAGGGCCGGTTCCAGTGGGAGCGCTTTCTGGAAACCGGGGGGATGCCCAGCTCCCACTCCGCCACCGTCAGCGCCTTGGCCATGGGCGTGGGCTTCCAGGAGGGTTTTGGCAGCACCCTGTTCGCTGTGGCCGCCATTTTCGCCCTCATCGTCATGTACGACGCCACGGGAATCCGCCGGGCAGCTGGCCTGCACGCCCAGCTCCTAAACCAGTTGGTTCAGGAACTGCAACAGGTGCTCCAGAAAGGCCCTGCCCCGGAGCCCCTTAAGGAACTTTTGGGCCACACCTACCTCGAGGTCCTGGTGGGAGCGTTGCTCGGCGCTTTGGTGGCCTTCCTCAGCTTTCACCTTTTCCCGGCGGCGTAAAAGGCCAGGGTCTGTCCCAGGAGGAAGACGAGGAGCCCAAGCGCGGGGGAGAGAAAGAAGGTGAAGAAGCCTGCGAACAAGGCCAGCACCAGGGGCAGAAGGGGCTTCTTGAAGCGGTGGAAGACCCAGAGGTTCAAAAGGCCGAAGAAGAGGAGGATTGCGAAGGCAACCGTTTCCACGGGGCTTTATTGTACGCCCTTGCCGACTTGGCGGGATGGGGTAAACTTTTACCGGGTATAAGGAGGTTGCACCCATGTTGACGTTACCGGAGAAAATCCTCTTTATCCTGTTCCTTTTGGTAAGCCTTTACTACGCCTACACGGGCTTTCGCCGCGTGTATCTAGCCATCCGAAGGGGACGGCCGGAGGAGCGCTTTGACCGCCTGCCCGAGCGCATTGGCCGGGCCCTTTGGCTTACCCTTACGCAGCAGACCGTTTTCAAGAGTCGGCCTCTGGTTTCCCTCCTCCACGCCTTCGTCTTCTACGGCTTCATCTACTACCTCCTGGTCAACCTGGTGGACCTTCTGGAGGGATACTTCCCCCTGCACACCCAAGGGGGGCTTTGGAACGCTTATAACCTCGTGGCCGATCTCCTCACCGCCGCCATCCTGGTGGGCATCCTGGGGCTCATGCTCCGCCGCTACCTTCTCGCTCCCCAGGATTTCACCTGGAATCCCAAGGTGCCTCTCCACGAACGGGTACGCCAGGGGATCCCCCGGGATTCGGCCATCGTGGGGGCCTTTATCACCTTCCACGTGGGAAGCCGCCTGCTTTCCAAGGCAGCGGGCCTGGCCCAAGGGGAGCCCGACCCCTTCCAGCCGGTGGCCAGCTTTCTGGCCACCCTGCTTGCGGGCCTTTCGCCCTCCAGCCTGGTGGTGTTGGAACATTTCTTCTGGTGGGGTGCTTTGGGCTCCATCCTCCTCTTCCTTCCCTACTTCCCCCGCTCCAAGCACATCCACCTGATGATGGGCCCCATCAACCTGGCCTTCCGCCAGGAGAAGCCCGGGGCCCTCTTGCCCCTGGACTTCGAGAAGGAGGAGGAAAAGTTCGGGGCGGAGAAGCTGGAAGACCTTTCCTGGAAGCGGCTTCTGGACGCCTATGCCTGCATCATGTGCAACCGCTGCCAGGAGGCCTGCCCTGCTTACGCCACGGGAAAGGCCCTCTCCCCGGCGGCCATCGTCATCTCCGAGCGGTACGAACTGAATGGGATCCTCCCGGACTTTGCCAGCGGGCAGGAAAGCCCGAGGTCCCTCATGGACTTTGCCCTGAACGAGGAGGCCCTCTGGGCCTGCACCACCTGCATGGCCTGCGTGGAGGTCTGCCCGGTGGGCAACGAGCCCATGCTTCACATCCTGGATGTGCGCCGGGCCAAGGTGCTCATGGAGGGGGAGTTCCCCCAGGAGCTCAGCAACGCCTTCCGGGGCATGGAGCGCTCGGGCAACCCCTGGGGCATCGGCCAGGATAAGCGCCTGGACTGGGCCGAGGGGCTTAGCGTGCCCACCGTGGAGGAAAAGCCTCACCCCGAGGTCCTCTACTGGGTGGGGTGTGCGGCCAGCTACGACCCCAGGGCCCAGAAGATCGCAAGGAGCATGGTGGAGATCCTGAACGCCAGCGGGGTGGACTGGGCGGTCCTGGGCCGAAAGGAAAAGTGCACGGGGGATTCCGCCAGGCGGGCGGGCAACGAGTACCTGTTCTTCCAGCTGGCCACGGAGAACGTGGAAACCCTAAACCGGGTGGCTCCCAAGACCATCGTCACCACCTGCCCCCACTGCTTCCATACCCTGGGCAACGAGTACAAGGCCTTTGGCGGGGAGTACCGGGTGGTCCACCACTCGGAGTTCATCGCCGAGCAATTGCGCTCGGGCCGGCTTAAGGTTTCCGAGGAAACCCGGCGGGTGGTCTTCCATGACCCCTGCTATCTGGGCCGGCACAACGGGGTGTACGAAGCACCCCGGGAGGTGCTCAAAAGGGTAGGCCTTGTGCTCACCGAACCCCCTAGGAACCGGGAGCGGAGCTTCTGTTGCGGGGCTGGTGGAGCCCAGTTCTGGAAGGAGGAGGAACCCGGGGCCATGCGGGTTTCGGAAAACCGCTACCGGGAGCTTAAGGGCACGGGGGCGGAGGTCATCGCTACCGGCTGCCCCTTCTGCATGGCCATGATGAACGTGGAGGTGGCCCAGGACGAGAAGCCCCCGGAGGTTTTGGACATCGCCGAGCTGGTAGCCCAGGGCCTTAAGGCCTAGGATTTTGATAGACGGCGAAGACTCGGTAGCCCTCCATCCACCCCTCCCCAAAGGCCCGCAGCGCGAGGCCGGGGGGAGGGGTGAGGAGTTCGTAGGGCTCCCAGTAGAAAGGGCTTTCCGGCCTGTTGCGCCGCACGGCTTCCCGGCGGCTGAAGCCTTCCACCAGGAGAAGCCCCCCTGGGGCCAAGAGGGGAGGAAGGGCCTTAAGAAGAGGGCGGTTTACGTAATAGCTCATGAGGATGGCGGCGAAGGGGCCTTTGGGAAGGTGCGCAAGAGCCTTGGGGGCCTCGAGGTCCAGCTCCACCAGGGTCAAGCCGTGGATACCTTTAAGCTTTCTTAGGGCCTCGCGGCTTTTTTCCACCAGGACCACGGGATGCCCCCTGTCCAGGAAGTAAAGGGTGTTCCTGCCCAGGCCCCCCGCCAGGTCCAGGACCGGGCCCTTGGGGGCGAAGGGGCCGTAGGCCCGCACCACCTGGGCGGGAGCCCGCTCCAGGGCGGCTTGGCGGTAAAAGGCATCCCAGTCCCTAGGCATGCTTGCGCAAAGCCAGAAGGCTTCCCCCCAAGAGGATGAGGAGGGTTACACCCCAGAAGGCAGGTTTCGGCAGGTGCCAGGCCAGCTCCGGGCGGTGTAGGAGTTCCGCCAGGGTGGCGCTCCCTTCCGAAAGGAGCTTGACCCCGGCCCAGCCCACTAGAGCGTAGGCCACCTTCTCCAGGCTGGGATAGCGTTCCATCACCGCCACCACGTAGCCTGCGGCCAGGCGGATGAAGAGGATGCCCAGGGCCACGCCCAGGAAGACCAGGAGGAGGTCCTTGGAAAAGGCCACCACCGCCAGGATGGAGTCCACGGCGAAGGCCAGGTCCACCAGGTTGATGAGGAGGACCACCCGCCAGAACTCCCGGGCGGCGGCCTCGGGTAAGGGCTTGGCCTCCGGATGGTCGCGGAAGTGTTGGAGCATGAGGAAGAGGAGGTAAAGCCCTCCCAGCACTTGGACCCACCATAGTCGGATCACGTACACGGCGAAGAGAAGGGCCAGGCCCCTTAGCAAGTAGGCCCCCAGGACCCCGTAGAAGAGGGCCTTGCGGCGGAGGTGGGTGGGGAGGGGTTTGACCATCACCGCCAGGACCAAGGCGTTGTCCCCGGAGAGGAGGGCCTCGAGGGCCGCCACGGAAAGGAGCACCAGAAAGGTTTCCGGATTCATGCCTCCCCCAGCAGGTAGCGAAGCCCTGGGGCCAGGGCTTGCTTCCACGTTACCCAGTTGTGCCCCGAGGCCCTTTCCCGGTAGGCGTGGGGAACCTTGCGCTCAGCGAGGAGGGCGGCAAAGCGGCGGGCCGGGGCCAGGAGCCATTCCAAAAGACCCACCTCTAGATAGATGCGAGGCAGAACCTTAGCCTCAGCGTATTGTTCCAAAAGCCACTCCCGGTCCCGGTAGGCGTCGGTACCCCCTGGGTGGGCCTTCAGGGCCGGGGAGAGGGCGAGGACCTTTGGGAAGCGGCCCGGGTGGCGCAGAGCCTGCCACAAGGAGAAAAGGCCTCCCAAGGAAGCCCCCACCAGGAGGATCTCCCCCAAGGGGCCCTTGCTGCGTTCCACTTCCCCTAGCACCCGGTGGAACTCCTCCTCGTAGGCCTCGGAAAACCGGTACTCCCGGTTCCGGTCTATGGGCTCCACGAAAACCAGGCGCACCGGGGGGATTTCGCCTGCCTCCACCAGGGCCTGGGCCACCTTGTGGAGGCCTGCGGTGCGGTAGAAGGCCACTCCATCCTGGGCCACCAGGGTGGCCTTAGGATCCTTCCCGGCTTCGGCCACGTAGAAGCGCCTTTCCCCGAGGCGGTGCCGCTCCACTTTGGGTTCCTCCCTGGGCTCGGGAGGTGCTTCAAAGCGGTGCCCGGGAAGCCGAACAGCCCGAGGATAGGTCCACCAGGGATTGTCCGCTCGCTCAGGGTTTTCGGGGTCGGGGAAGGGCCTACCCCGTTCGTCCAGGAAGGCGTATTCCACGTAAGCCCCTTCCGGAAACTCCAGGGTGACGGGGCCTTGGAGGGGGATGGGATTCCTTTCCCAGTCGGTGAAGTCCCCTATCAGGGCCCTGGCCTGGGCCGGGGGAAAAAAGGTGACGGTGCGCTTGGAAACCCGTACCACGGGAATACTCTACCCGGGCCTAGGCCGGAGCTAAAGCTTCTCCAGCTCCGGGTAGAGGAGAAGGAGCTCTTCCTCCGTCAGGGCCTCGCCTTCCCTTTCTGGGGTCCAGGAAAGGTACGCCGCCAGGAGGGTGAAGGAACTGGATCCCGCCAGGTCCATGAGGGCTTGCCTGGCCCGGGACCGGGTTAAAGGGGATTGGGGGGGAAGAAGCCTGCGGTCGGCGAGGAGGAGGCTTACCACCAGGTAGCGCCCGCCGGGCTCCACCTGAGCCGGGTATGCCTCCAGCGCGTGCTTCTTGCCCTCAAAGTGGCGGAAGGTTTCCTGGTACTTGCTCCGCTCCTCCAGCATCCAGGCGTCGAACCGGGCCAGGACCTCCTCCTCGGAACCCACGGCCACCTGGTAATCCCCAAAGCGCCAGGCGGGCTCCTCCCTGAGGAGCAAGAGGGCCGCCTCGTCCACCAGGTCCGCCAGGCCCTTGGCCGAGGTGGTGTCCGCTTCCTCGGCCAGGCGCCTTAGCGCCTTTTGCATCTGGGGGCGGGCCAGGAGGGCCAGGCGCAACCTGGCCCCACTGGCGGTGGGCCCTTCCCCCGCTTGGCGGAGTCCCCGCACCATGTAGACGGTCACCAAGACCAAGCCCAAGACCACCAGGACGGGTACAATGCCTAGGCTTCCCCCTCCCCCGGGGTAGACCACCACCGGGCCGGGATAGGGGGGGTAGAAAGGCGGAGGGGTGGGGAAGACCGGGGCTGGTCCTGGGCTCATGGGAGGTGGGGTGGGGCTGTAGGGACGTCCGCCTGCGCCGCCCCCGCTTTTCTGGGCTAGGGCCAAGGAGATTGCCAAAAGAAGGAACCAGACGAGGCGGCGCATGGTCTTCAGCATACCCCAGGGCCAGGGGCTTGGTGCTAAAAATAGCGATGCAGTAAACTTGATATAGGTAGGCTTAGGCTATGGACGAGAAAGGAGGGAAATCATGCTGCCGGAAACCTTGCCCGTCTGCCCGGTGAGGGGGTCGGTCATCTACCCTACCATGGTCATGCCCATCGATGCAGGGAGGCCCGTTTCCATCCGGGCCATCGACGAGGCCTTGACCCGGGAGCGGGTGCTTCTCATCGTGAGCCAGAGGGACAAGGAGGTGGAAAACCCCAAGCCCTCGGACCTCTACGAGGTGGGCACCGCCTGCAACATCCTTAAGATGCGTAAGAACCCGGACGGTTCCGTTCAGGTGCTGGTGCAGGCCTTTGCCCGGGTGCGGGTCAAGGAGTGGTTGGACCTGGGGGACCACCTCGAGGCTAAGGGGGAGGTCCTCTCCGATGAGCCCGCTGACTCCACCTTGATCAAGGCCCTGGTGCGGGAGGTGAAGGACAAGTTCCAGGCCCTTCTCAAGGAGGGTAAGTACCTGGTCCCCGAGGTGGCCCAGTTCGTCCTGAACCTGGAGGACCCGAGCCAGCTGGCCGATTACATCGCCTTTCACATGGACTTCCGCCTGGAGGACAAGCAGAGGGTTTTGGAGACCTCCAATGTGGCGGAGAGGCTAAAGCGGGTCTTGGTCCTCCTCGAGGCGGAGCTGGAGCTCATCGAAACGCAAAGGCGCATCCAGCAGCAGGTCAAGGAGGAGATCGACCGTAACCAGCGGGAGTACTTCCTGCGGGAGCAGATGAAGGCCATCCAGCGGGAGCTCCACGGGGAGGAGGGTGCCGAGGAGGTGGAGGAGTTCCGCAGGAAGGTGGAGGAACTCAACCTGCCCCCTGTGGTGCGGCAGGAAGCGGAGCGGGAACTGAACCGCTTCGCCCGCATGCACCCCGATTCCGCCGAGGCCAGCGTCATTCGCACCTACCTGGACTGGATCGTGAACCTTCCCTGGAACACCCGCACCGAGGACAACCTGGATCTAAACCGGGCCAAGGAGATCCTGGAAAGGGACCACTACGGTCTGGAGAAGGTGAAGGACCGGGTCCTGGAGTACCTGGCGGTGCGGAAGCTAAAAGCGGAGCGGGCCAAGCGGGGGGAAATCCCACCGGACGAGGTGAACAAGGGGCCCATCCTCCTCTTCGTGGGGCCTCCTGGGGTGGGGAAGACCTCGATTGCCAAGAGCATCGCCGAGGCCTTGGGCCGCAAGTACGTGCGCATCTCCTTGGGCGGCGTGCGGGATGAGTCCGACATCCGGGGGCACCGGCGCACCTACATCGGGGCCATGCCCGGGCGTATCATCCAGGGCCTGCGCCAGGCGGGCACCAAGAACCCCGTCTTCCTCCTGGACGAGGTGGACAAGCTGGGCATCTCCTACCAGGGGGACCCTGCGGCGGCCCTTTTGGAGGTGCTGGACCCCGCCCAGAACAAGGAGTTCGTGGACCACTACCTGGGGGTGCCCTTTGACCTTTCCGAGGTGATGTTCATCTGCACCGCCAACTTTCCCCAGAACATCCCCGCCCCCCTTTGGGACCGGATGGAGGCCATCGAGTTCACCAGCTACATCGAACAGGAAAAGCTGGAGATCGCCAAGCGCTACCTCCTGCCCCGGCAGATGCGGGAGACCGGCCTCCTCGAGGGCCAGGCGGTGATCACGGAGGCAGCCCTAATGCGCCTCATCACCCACTACACCCGGGAGGCTGGGGTGCGCCAGCTGGAACGGGAGATCGGGTCCCTTTTGCGCAAGGCGGCCCGGCAGATCCTGGAAGAGGGCAAGAAGCGGGTACGCATCACAGAGAGGGACCTGGAAAAATACCTGGGCCCGCCCCGCTACTTGCCGGAAACCGAGGCCCGCGAGCCCCAGGTGGGTGTGGCCACGGGCATGTACTACACCCCGGTGGGCGGGGACATCATGTTCGTGGAGGTTTCCGTGATGCCCGGTAAGGGGAACCTGATCCTCACCGGGCAGCTTGGGGATGTGATGAAGGAGTCTGCTCGGGCGGCGCTTTCCTACGCCAAGCGGAACGCCGAGCGCTTCGGCATCCCCTTGAAGCGCTTTGAGGAGTCCGACATCCACATCCACGTGCCGGCGGGGGCCATTCCCAAGGAAGGGCCTTCGGCCGGGGTGGCCATCGTGAGCGCCTTGGTCAGCGCCCTCACGGAGGTGCCCGTCCGCCACGACATCGCCATGACCGGAGAGATCACCCTCACGGGCAGGGTGCTTCCCATCGGTGGGGTCAAGGAGAAGGTGCTGGGGGCCAGGCGGGCAGGGATAAGGGAGGTGATCCTTCCCAAGCAGAACGAAGCCGACCTCAGCGACATTCCCAAGCCCCTGCGCCAGAACATGACCTTCCACTTCGTGGAGCACTTGGACCAGGTCCTGGATCTGGCCCTGGTGGGTGGGCTCAAGGCCTTGGAGCATAGGGCCCGGGAGGCCAAGGCCAAGGGGGCAAGGGCGCGGTCCAAAAAGGAAGTCGTGGCCCATGCCTAGGGGTGGCCTCTAGCGGGTTAAGGGGTGCTCTTTCGCCCCGCTGGCTGGCTTGCCCGGCGGGGCTTTGTTCCTAATTCAGGGGGAATCCTCCAGGGCCTTTTGGTACACCTCCAGGTAGGCCTGGGTGATCCTCTCTGGGTGAAAGCGGGAGATGGCGTACTCCCGGGCGGCCTTGCGCATGCTGGAGAGCTTGGGGTGGGCGAGGAGGTCCAGCACCGCCTGGGCGAAGCCTTCCAGGTCTCCAAGCTCCACCAGCCGGCCCACCTCGGGCTGTACCAGCTCGGGAACCCCTCCCACGGCGGTGGCCACCACGGGAACCCCGCTGGCCAGGGCCTCGAGGGCCGCCTGCCCGAAGGATTCCTCCTCCGAGGCCAGCAGGAAAAGATCGGCGGCTCCCAGGATCTCCTCGGGATGGGGAGTGGGGGGATGGAAGGTGACCCAGCGCTCCACCCCGAGCTCCTCCGCTACCCGCTTCGCTTCCCCTTCCTCCGGTCCCTTCCCCAGAAGAAGGAGTCTGGCCTGCACCTTCCTCCGCACCTTGGCGAAGACCCGCACGATGTCCGGCACCCTTTTGATGGGGCGGAAGTTGGAGGCGTGCACCAAAAGCCACTCCCCTTCCTCCGCATAGAGCTTCTTGCGCTCCGGCCTGGGGTAGAAGCGGTCCGGGTCCACGGCGTTATGGATGACCACGGGGCTAACCCCGAAGGCCTTCTGGGCCTCCTGGGCTAGGGCCCGGCTCACCGCGGTGGTGGCCTTGGCCCTTTGGAGGGCCTTCCGGGTGGGTCCGTGGAAGGCCGGGTCCATGCCCAGCACCGAGACATCGGTGCCGTGGAGGGTATGCACCAGGGGGAGTTCCTCGCCAAGCCCCAGGTAGGCGGCGGCAGCGTGGGGGATGGCGTAGTGGGTGTGGACCAGATCCAGCCCCAGCCCCTTGGCTTCCCGCTCCAACACCCCGGCCAGGGAGAGGGTGTAAAGGGGGCCAGGGAAGACGGGGTAAAAGGGCAGGTCCACGGGGATGTAGACCACAGGGCTTTCCTTGGGCAGGCGGAAGGGCCTTTCCGTGGCGAAAAGGTAAACCCGGTGGCCCATCTGGGCCAGGCGGTGGGCCAACTCTGTAGCCACGATGCCGCTACCCCCGAGGCCGGGGTAGGCCACCAGGCCCAGCCTCAGCACCCTCACGCCCAAACCCGCAAAAGGGGAGAGGAGAGAACCCATCCCCCCAGACCCTTGCCCATGGGAGACGCACCTTCAGGATGTTCCCCGATTGGTTGGCCAAAGAAGGTCATGCTCCCAGTTTACCGTAGGGGATGAGGAGCACTCAGGGCCGCCAGCCTGAGGGGCTTGCGGGATAAGGGGGATTGGCCCCGCGGGGGACCTCGAGGCGGAATAGCCGCGAAAGGAGGACCACGCCCCCTGTGGTTTGAGCCTGGGTAAGGGCCTGGTGCAGGAGTTGGGAAAGCTCCAGGAGGAAGCGATCTTGCCGTTCCTTGGGCACAGGAAGGGCCCCAAAGGTGAAGCAGGCGGGGTTCACCGCCGGGCAGTGGGGTTCAAGCCTTAGCTTCCCCCCAAGGAAGTAAACCCGCCAGGCCCCGAGGTCCACCCGGTATCCCGCGCGCAGGTAGTCCTGGTACTGGCTGGAAAGCCTGCGCCAAAGGTCCTGGGCTTCCTTGCCCGAAGGGCCAAGGGTGTACCGCCACTCCCGGGCCCCCGCCTGGGTTAGGGTTTGGCTGCGGGTAAGCCGCCAGTCTTGGGCCAGGGCCCCGGGCAGGGCCAGGAGGGCCAGGATCGTCAGCCACCTGGATATCCGCGCGCCCATGCCTTCAGGGTGCCATGACAGGGGCAAAGGGCATGTGAGGAATGGGCCTGAATCTTGGAATAAAGAGGATGCCCTAGCCCCTCAAAGGCTTCTTAGGATTTCCTCCCCCTCCTCCATGTAGGCATCCCAGGGAATCAACACGTACTCCCGGCCTGAATGGGCGGCGTAGTAGGGGAGGTCCAGGCAAAGGGGTGTGCGCACCTGCTTAAGCTCCTGCACCAAGGCGGGAGGGGGTTTTAGGTAAAGGCGGGGGCGGAGCCTTTCCAAAAGAAGGCTGAGGCGGAAAGCCCGGAGGGCTTTCCCGTTCTCCTTCCGGTGAGGGGTTCCCTGGTGCCTCAAGGGCTTCATGGCTCAGTTCCTTCGGACCTTCTTGTTGAGGAAGTCCAAAAGGAGGTACCTGCCGATGTTGCCGGGGTGGGTGAGGTAGGCCTTGCCCCGGGTGATCTGGGAAAGCTTTTTCACGAAGGCCAGGAGCTCGGGTTCCCGGGCCAGCATGAAGGTGTGGATGGGGATGCCTTCCTTGCGGGCTAGGGTGGCTTCCTTTAGGGTTTCCGCCAGGATCACGGGATCGAGGCCCCAGGCGTTTTTGTAGATCTCCCCGCTGGGAAGGGTGATGGCCGAGGGCTTGCCGTCGGTGATGAGGATGATCTGCCGCATCTCCCCGCCCATCTTCTTCAAGAGGGTCCTGGCCAACTCCAGCCCCGCCTTGGTGTTGGTGTGGTAAGGGCCCACCTGGGCCAGGGGAAGCCGGGAAAGGGGGATTTCCTCCGCGGTATCGTGGAAGAGGACGAAACGCACCCGGTCCCCGGGGTATTGGGTGCGGATCAGATGGGCCAAGGCCAGGGCCACCTTCTTGGCAGGGGTGAAGCGGTCCTCCCCATAAAGGATCATGGAGTGGGAGCAATCTAAGAGGACCACGGTGCTCATGCTGGCCGTGTACTCGGAGAGGTCGATGACCAGGTCCTCGTGGGAAAGTTCCCTAAGCCCCTTGGCCATGGCCTTTTTGAGGGTTTCCGGCACATTGAGCTCCAAGGGGTCTCCCCACTCCCATTCCTTGGTTTCCCCTGTCTTCTCCACCCCTGGGGCGTAGTGGGGAGTAGGATGGAGCCCGGGAGGGTTCCGGCCCAGGGCTCCGAGGAGTTCCCTAAGGCTTCTTAAGCCCAGGAAATCCGAGGCCTTTTCCGTGAGCTCAAAGCGGGCCTCACCCGCCTCGCCCTTGTACCCGCCCTGAACGGGGTTGGTGGGATCCTCCCCGGGAAGGCGGATATACCCAGCCTCCCGGAGCTTCTCCATCATGCGGGTAATGGCCTGATAGAGCCGGGTTTCCTCCTTTCGGTCAGCGAAGCGGGCTTCCCTAAGCCAGTCCTCCGGTACCAGCTGGTTTTTGAGGAGGGCCTCGAGGAGCGCATCGTAGAGATCCTCCAGGGTGGGCTGGCGCTCGGGGTCAGGGTCGTAGCGCTGGAAGGGATCGGAAAACCCGGAGTCCAGGAGGAAGTCCTCGATTAGGCTCAGGATCTCCTCGGGGGAGAGGTCCTCGAGGCTTCCCTCGTAGCGGCTATAGCGAATGGCCTTCATCCATCCTCCTCAGCACCCGGCCCATAAGCTCCGCGTAGCTTCTCAGCCTACGAAAGATGGCTTGGGCCAAGACCTCGTTGTAGGTGTGCACCGTTAAGTTGCGGTCATCGGCCATGGCCAGGGCCAGGCGGGCTTCTTCCTCCGCCATAAGGCCGGTTTCGTGGGCCAGGCGGAAGGCCCGCTTGGGGCTTGCCACCTCCAGACCCTCCCTTTCCCGCAAGAAGGCTTGGAGTGCCTTCCAGAAGGTCTCAAAGGTGTACTCAAACCGCTGGATGGCGGCATCCCGCTCCAGGGGGCTCGGCTCCTCCAGGTAGGCTACCTCCTCCAGCGTCCTGAGGGCCCGTCTGGCTACCTCAAGGCGTTCTAAAACTCGGCCCATACCACTCCCTCCCTCAGGACCCTTTCCCGGAAGGTGGGGTCCACCTCCCCTAGGTCCACCAGGTCCACCCGCCTCAGCACGGGGGCCTCCTCGAGGGCCTCCCTGAGAAGGGGAAGAAGCTCCCCAAGAGGCTTGGGCCCGAGGAGGGCCAGGTCCAGGTCCGAACCCCGCCCTGCCTCTTGCCGGGCGTAGGAGCCGTAGAGGATAAGCTTTACCCCTCGCCCCTGGAGGTAGGGCGCCAGGGCTTGGAGCACCGCCTCCTTGTCCCGCTCCAGGCTAGTTGCCATAGCTCCGCGTCCTCTCCGCTGCCTGGTAGCTCATTTCTCCCCGGGCGAGCTTCCTCCTCCCCACGAGCCCCTCCAGGACGAACTCCGCCGCCGAAAGGAGCACCTCAGGCTCCTGGCTTTCCGCCAGGCTCCTTGCCGCCTCCAGGAGGCCCGGCACCTCCTCCATGGCGCTTAGGGCTTCCTCCACGCTTCCCTCCGGCAGGGTGAGGAGGTTTCCCTCTTCAAAGTAGGCCACGATGGTGTCGGTCCGCGGGCGGTAGCGGGGGAGGACCATGCCAAAGGCCCTTTGCACCAGGTCCCGGGCCACCTTTTCCGCCCCTTGGAGCTCCCCCTCGTACTCCAGCTCCAGCTTGCCGGTGATGGCGGGAAGCCCCGCATAGAGATCCAGGGGGCGGGCCACAGGCCTGGTGCCCTGAATAAGAGCCCGCCTTTCGGCGCTGGCGGCCACCACCTCCAGAAGGCTTATGGAAAGGCGCTGGGAAACGCCGGCCGTCTGGTCCACCCGGCGGTCCTCCCGGGCGGCGAAGGCCACCGCTTCCACGGAAAGGCGGATCCACTCGGGGAGTACCACCTCTTCCGGCACGTAGGCCTCCTGGGCACTGATCCTAAGGCCCTCCTCGAGGGTTTTGGGGTAATGGGTGCGGA
>Ga0101945_1001216_pt1 | contig 28424 bp, 26 predicted proteins | sample DewCreD2012metaG_2_FD_75246 | JGI IMG/M metagenome (GOLD analysis project Ga0101945, IMG submission 75246) | Hot spring sediment bacterial and archeal communities from British Columbia, Canada, to study Microbial Dark Matter (Phase II) - Dewar... ... | reverse complement strand
CGCGGGAGACGCTGATGCTGCGCCTGACCACCGCGGTTTCCATCCTCTTCGTCTTCAGCGCCACCTACCTGGTCCTCAGCCGCTGACGCTTCTCAGGGGTGGGTGGTTGCCCGGGGGCGCCGGCGCCCGAGACGCGAGGAGCTCGAGGCGCACGAGGCGCTCGCCGGGTGATTGCCCCACCGTCGTGGGGCGGACTATAATCGCAGGTGCCCTGATCCCGTGCCGGGATGGCGGAACTTGGCAGACGCGCACGCTTGAGGGGCGTGTGGGGTCACCCATGGGGGTTCAAATCCCCCTCCCGGCACCATAGAATCCACGAAGTAAGATCGAGAGCCCACAGTCGATCCGATAGTAGTTGGCCGCCTGTGTCCGCGATGTCTCGTGGGTCGGAACGGTCGGCCTGCGGCTCGGCTTCTTCTTACTCACCGGAGGTGATCTCCGCCAGGCTCCGGCCAGCCAGTACGCGCCCTTCGCTGGCAATCGCCCTAACCAGGCGGTCTCCCTTTCGTAGCCTCTTCCTGATCTCTTCGGCCGTCAGCACCAGCAGGGAAACGGATCGGGCGAAGCACCGCGGTCTACCTCGGGGGTCTTCGCAGCGATGGCGGTCGACCGGCTGGTGGATTGAGTCTGGAGGCCTGCGCTGGAACGTGACTCAGGCGGCGCGGGTCGTGGCGTTCCCTGTCCCCGTCTGCGCACATCCCAGCGGGACCTGGTCCTCGCGCGGTCCGGGATGCGGCGGGGGTAGGCGCCCGCCACGCACCACGGACGACCCCGCGCGCAGCACCCGGGCCAGCTCCACGTCGGCGCGGCGGACCAGGGCGATGCGCGGCTCGTCGAGTGCCGTCATCCGTGTACCCCTGGAAGCACCTCGAAGCCCAACTCCATGCAGAGGCTTCTGATGCGGTGGTCCAGGCTGAGGACGGTCAGCTCGGGGATAGAAGCGCGCACGACAAGCGCGCTTGCCAGATGCAGCGCGTCCAGCGTACGGATCGGTTCACCCGGAAACGGACGCCGCGCTCGATCCAGGATCTCCTCCACAAGGTTGACCAGGTGCCAGTAGCGGCTGGCACGTGCCAGGGCGCGGCGCCTGTCAGCGACCTCCACCGGCTTCAGGTTTTCGACCACCTGCGCCCTGATGAGAGCGCGGTCAGTTTCGACCAGGGTGAGCACGGAGGTGAAGATATCCTCGGCGCCGCTGAGGATCTGCCTGACGTCTTCCCCCTCCTCCTCGCCGAGCAGCCAGGCCAGCACCGCGCTCGATTCGGCGTAGAGTCTCACCCCGTGCCCCGCTCGGCCTCCAGGAGATCCCGAGACGTCGTGGAGCGGAGCAGTCGAGGCAGGGGCGGGTAGACCTTGGGGGTGTTGGGAGCGCCCGGTGCCACGAGGCCCCGCCGGGACAGGTGGACGATGGCGACCGGAACTCTCGTCCCCGGCGTCAGCCCCGGAGGGTGGAGTTCTGCCACCACCTGCCCACGGTCCGTCACCGCAATCGACCGGCCGGCGCGCACCTCTCTCACGTAGGCGCTGAGCCGGTTTTTCAACTCGCGCAGCCCAACGGTTTTCACGGGAGCATTGTAGCCTCAAGAAGCCACATTGTCCAGCTCTTTCGAAAATTCCACGCCAGTAGGGAGGAGCCACGTCAGGGGAACGAGGCCCGGGAGCATCTGCGGCACCCACATGGGGATCCCAGGGCCACAGCAGGGACGGATGGGCCACGCACCTATGTTAGCGTATGCGGTGCGCGCTCAAGGCGTCGGGATTGCTAGACCTGGCCCACGCCTTTCTGGTGCGCAAAGGTCTCGTCGCCAAGCGTCCGGTGGACGGCGACGGTCGAGGCCGCCTAGTCACGCTGACCTCCAGGGGGCGTCGAGAAGCTGAGCGGGCGCTGGGTTGGGACGAGGCCGTGCACGCGGCGATCGACACGCTCGGCCCGACCGAGCAGGCGGCCCTGCTGCGGGCTCTCGTGAAGGTGATCGGAGCGCTGCAGGAGGCTGGGTAGATCTCCCCTAGCCGGATGTGCGTCACCTACCGGTATTGCCGGCCGCACGTGCACGCCGACCCCCTCCACCCGCATCACTGTGCGTTCGTGGATGCCGCCTGCGGCGACCGCGACCTGCGGGTCGACTGCCCGGACCATGCGTCGGCGCCCGACAGGGAGGCCTCTCGCGCGTGGAAGACGTTCGCACGCGCGACGAACTGAGTGATGCGCCTGAAAAGGTCCACGATGCCAGATTGCGCAATCAGCCTACCTGGTGGCGCCGCGCGTGCGGGGCCGCGGCGAGGTGAAGCTGCTGACCACCGTGGATCTGTCGAAGCTGCTCCAGGGCCGTGTGGTCTTCCAGGACCTGCGTGATCCCGCAAACCCGAAGGTGGTCAAGGTCGTACAGGTTGGGGCCGTACCCATCCAGTCCCCATTCAGCCCGGACGGCCGCTGCGTCGCCGTGGCCAACACCGGGACCGCGAACGCCAGCGTGATCGCGGTGGACTACGACGACCCCCGCGAAGATCCGGGTCGTGAGCGAGGTCGTCGCGTACAGGGGCGCCCACGGCGTCGCCTACGGCTCCAAGCAGGGCGGCGGGTTCCTGGCCTATGTGACCAACACTATCCGAGCAAGACAAGCCCGAAGGGTCACATGGTCGCGACGTACGAACAGGCTGCCGCCCTGTAGGAGCGAATAGCGGCGCGTCCGACCTCAGTAGGGATATATCCCGAAGGCGGCGTAACCCTCAGGGAGAAACGATGGGCAGGCCGGTACCGCTCCGGTTTGACCGCGGCTCGCTGCGCCTGGAGACCGTGCGGGCCGCCAGGGTCCCTCCCTATCTGGTCTGGGACAGCCGCGTCGGGGCCTGGCGCACCGAGGCGCTCAACTATCTCCGCATCCGCGAGGAGGCCCCGGCCTATCAGTTGTCGATTGCGGACAAAGCGCCGCAGTTCTTCCAGTGCCCTGCGCTGGCACCGTCGCTGCCGCCGCTGCGGCCGGACCAGCGGGCGGCCGTTGACGCCTGGGAGCGGGCCGGGTGTCGAGGCGTGGTGGTCAAACCCACCGGCACCGGGAAGACCGAGATCGCCCTCTCGATCATCGCCCGCCACAGGACCTCAGCGCTCATAGTGGTTCCGCTGCGCGATCTGATGTACCAGTGGCAGCGGCGGATCCGGCAGGGACTGGGCGTCGAGGCGGGCATCCTCGGCGACGGTCGACGGGAGGTCTGGCCACTAACCGTCACCACCTACGACAGTGCCTACATCCACATGAAGGAGATCGGCAACCGCTACCGCTTGGTCGTGTACGACGAGGCCCATCACCTGCCGGCTCCCACGTTGCGCGAAAGCGCGCTAGACTGCCTGGCGCCGATGCGGCTTGGCCTGACCGCCACGCCCTGGCGGGCCGACGGGCTGGACCGGCTGCTGGAACAGCTGATTGGCCCAGTCGTTTTCCAGGAGCGGATCTCCGACGTCAGAGGCAGGACGCTGGCGAACTACACCATCATCCGCGTGCCCATCTACCTGACCGAAGATGAGCAGGAGGAAGTGCATGCACTCTCCCGGCGGATCCGCGCCTATATCGCGCGGCGCCGCAGTGAGGCCTCGCCAGAGGCTGCGGCGGAAACTGGAAGGGTGCAAGGACATAACCGGGCGGCCGCGGGGGGCCAGGGCCCCGCGTTTGACTGGACGCGCGACTTGGTCCGGCACGCGCGCACCGACCCCGAGGCCGGAGCGGTCCTGCGGGCGTACCGGCGGAAGCTCTCCATCGTCAACCGCGCGGCGGAGAAGCTGCGCGTGGTCGAGGACATCCTGCGTCTGCACCCCGACGACCAGGTGGTGATCTTCACCGCGTCCAACCGCATGGCCCTGGAGGTCTCGGCGCGTTTTCTCATCCCGGCGCTGACGGCACACTCGGATAAGCGCGAGCGGAACGCCATCCTGGACCTGTTCGCGCAGGGGAAGATCCGCGCGCTTGTCGCCTGTCAGGTGCTGAACGAGGGCTGGGACGCGCCGGCGGTGAAGGTGGGCGTGGTCCTGGGCGGCGAGAAGGGGACGAAGGAGGCGGTGCAGCGGATCGGCCGGCTGCTCCGGAGGACGGGTGACCGCACCGCGCGCCTCTACGAGGTCGTGGTGCAGGACAGCCCGGAGGTGTCCCGCGCTCGGCGTCGGGCTCGCACCGATGCTTACCAGGGAGCACCGCGTTTATCACTGGACGAGGCCCGGCAGGTCGATCTCTTCTGACCGGCTGGAGGACGAGTGCCTGCCGCACCTGTCGCGGGCGATCGCCGTCTACCGGCGGATGATCGGCCGCGAGCGAGGCCGCGTGCGCGACGCGGCACGGGCGGCGCTGGGGGCGCTTCGGCCCGACCGTGTCGAGGCCATCATTGAGTTGCTGGACGACGCTGCCACCTACGAGTGGCCGCGCGGCCCCAGGCAAGGTGAACTGCGGGTCGAGGTCTTCGCGGCGGCGGCCCGCGAACATCCGGTGCTGGACCCCGCGCGCGTCGCGGAGTTGCTCGGCGCGCTGCTGGGCAGAGACATTCTCTACGCCGACTATCCGGAGTTTCACCGCCTCACCGCCTTCCCGACCGACTACGCAGGCGACGACCTCCGGGCCGATTATGACCTGGCCCAAGCGCAGGCGCTGCTCTACGACGCTGTCCGCGTCACCGTGGAGGCGACCAGTGGCTTCAGGCACATTGTGCAATACGCGCGTCTCTCGCGCCTGTTGCACCGCCTCACCCGGCTGCCGGGCGGCGGATATCGCCTGGTGTTCGACGGGCCCAACTCCGTGCTCCGGCACACGCGGGCGTATGGGGTCGACTTCGCGCGCTTCCTGGCCGCACTGGTGCAGGCGCGGGGCTGGCGGATGCAGGCGGAGATCGCGCTCCGCAAGGACCTGCGCCCGGCACTCTTCACGCTCTCGGACGCCGACGGGTTGCGTTCGCGGGTCCCCGCGCCCGCGCTGTTCGACTCGCGGTTAGAGGAGAGGTTCTCCCGCAAGTTCGGGCCAGAGCGCCAGGGCTGGCGCTTGAGCCGCGAGGCCGTGATCCTGGAGGCGGGTGAGAGCCTGCTCGTCCCGGACTTCGTCTTCACGCACGAGGACGGCACCGTGGTGGCGCTGGAGATCGTCGGCTACTGGACGCCCGAGTACCTGGCCGAGAAGTTCGCCAAGCTTTCCCGGGTGCGGGCGCCGAATCTGATCGTGGCGGTGCGCCGGGACCTGGCGCTGCGCGCCGGAACGCTGCCGGAGGGGACACTGTCCGCAACGATCCTGCCGTACAGGAGCGGGATTCTGCTGAGAGATCTGCTGCCGCGGCTGGAGGGGCTGAGAAGCTCCCGGGGCCGCGCGGGACCGCTGCCCGGAGCCTCCCATAGAGCCATGCCCCAGGATCTGGCTGGTGAGCGGTTGGTGCTGCGGCTTCGGGGATGCAGCCGCCCTCATCGCGACTCGGCCTGACCGAACGCTTTGATCTCGGCGATCTCCTGCGGCGAGAGCTCGCGCGGGACCTCTCCGCGGGCCAGCTTCTCTGCCTGAACGTGGCGGCGGATGCCGTCCACGACCTCGGGGTTTGCCAGGGTGGTCGTGTCCCCGACATCGGCGAAGTTGGAAATCGCTGCGATGACCCGCCGCATGATCTTTCCCGAGCGCGTCTTCGGCATGTCCGGGACGATCCACACGTTCTTCGGCCGGGCGATCTTGCCGATCTGGGCCTCGATGGCCCTGGCCACCTTGTCCTGGACGTCACGGCCCGGGTCGAACCCGGGTTTCAGCGATACGTACACCTCCACCGCCCGCCCCCGGAGCTCGTCCACCACCGGGACCGCGGCAGCCTCCGCGACCTCCTCTACCGTGAGGCTCGCGGACTCCAGCTCCTTGGTACCTAGGCGGTGCCCGGCGACGTTGATCACGTCGTCAACCCGGCCGAGGATCCTGAAGTAGCCGTCGGCAGCCTGGACAGCGCCGTCGCCCGCGAAGTACGGCCAGTCCCGCCAGTCCTTGCTCTCTCTGTTCCGGCAATACTTCGCGTAGTAGATCTGCACGAACCGCTCGGGCTGCCCCCAGATCGTCTGGAAGATCCCGGGCCAGGGGTTGCGGATGCAGATGTTGCCGGCCCGGCCGCTCCCCGCCTCGACCACCTCGCCGTTCTCGTCGTAGATCACGGGGTAGATCCCTAGCACCCCTGGGCCGCAGCTCCCGGGCTTCATCGGCTGGAGGGCGGGCAGGGTACTGCCCAGGAAGCCGCCATTCTCTGTCTGCCACCAGGTGTCGACGATCACCGCCTCGCCCTTGCCGACGACGTGATAGTACCAGCGCCACACATCGGGCTCGATGGGCTCGCCGACCGTGGTCATGTGCTTGAAATGGTAGTTATACTTCTTCGGCTCGTCGGGACCGAGCTTGCGTAGCATGCGGATCGTGGTGGGGGCGGTGTGAAAGATGTTCACCCCCAGCCGCTCGGCGATCCGCCAGGGACGACCGGGGTCGGGGTAGGTGGGCACTCCCTCATAGATCACGCTCGTGGTGCCCAGCGCCAGGGGGCCATAGACGATGTAGGAGTGACCTGTGATCCACCCGATGTCCGCGAGGCACCAGTAGGTGTCCTCCGGGTGGATGTCCTGGTAGTACTTCGAGGTCCCGGCGACGTAGGCGAGGTACCCGCCGGTGCTGTGCTGGCACCCCTTTGGTCGGGCCGTCGTGCCGCTCGTGTACATGAGGAAAAGCGGCGCCTCAGCGGGCATGGAGACCGGCTCGACCACCTTCCCGCGGTACTCCGGCAGGAGCTCGTCGACGAAGAAATCCCGACCGGGGACCATGGGGCTCCTGGACGCATACTGGCCGGGGTGGCGTCGCCAGACGAGCACCTTCTCGACCTCGACCCCCAGCTCGCGCGCCTTCGCAACCGCCTCGTCGGCCTTGGCCTTGTGGTCGATCAACTCACCGTTGCGGTAGTAGCCATCCATCGTTACCAGGATGCGACTCCCCGAGTCGGCGATACGCTCGCCACACGCCACGCCGCTGAACCCGCCGAATACCTCGGAGTGGATGACGCCCAGGCGGGCACAGGCGAGCATCGACACGGGCAACTCGGGGACCATCGGCAGGTGGAACGTCACCCGGTCGCCGACCTGCACACCGCAGAAGCCCCGGAGGAGTGCGGCGAACTCGTTGATCCGCTTGTAGAGCTCCTGGTAGGTGATGGCCTTGGTCTCTTCGGTCTCCGGCTCGGGCACCCAGATGAACGCCGCCTTGTTCCTACTGGTTGGCAGGTGACGGTCGACGCAGTTGTAGCAGGCGTTCAGCCGCCCGCCGACGAACCACCGCCAGAACGGTGGGTTGCTGGTGTCGAGCGTCGTGTGCCAGTACGCGTCCCAGGTTAGCAGGTCGGCGTACTCCTTGAAGCACTCGGGGAAGCGCTCCTCGCGGAAACGCTCGAAGATGGCCGGGTCGGCGGCGTTCGCTTGGCCGATGAACTTGGCCGGCGGGTAGTAATACTCCTCTTCACGCCAGTGAACGGCGATCTGCGCCTCGGAGACCCGCACCTCCTGTTCGGCTGCCATGACTCACCTCCCGCTAGGACACCCCCTTGGGGTATGGCGAGGTCGGAGTACCGCTTCGTCGACAGCCAGCGAGCGGGGGACAAGCGAGCCGGGGGGCCGCCCACCCGCTGGGCGCCTCCCGCGGTATTTGCGCCTCATGTTCGGAGAGGGCCCCCAAGACTCCTGCTGCGGATGAGGTGCACGGTGAAGACGTCGCCGCGCAGTACCATGGGCACGCCGGGGCCGAGCTGCAGCTCGATGCCGTCCAAGCCCCCATCAATGGCGGCAGGTGGCCGCCTACCTGGAGGCTTGCGGCGCTCGAGCCACAGGGTACCAGCCTGCCCCGAAGGCCACGTCAGGCGCCGCCGTCCCCGGCAGGAGCCGTCCTGAGTCGCCGCGAAACCTCCCCTTCACACCGGGACCTTACCAGTCGTTCTGGGCTTCCAGGCAGCTGTCGTCCCGTGGGAGCGTTGCACGTTCTGGCGTACAGCGAGATGCCACAGGGGAGGGACGCGTGCAACCGCGGACACGGACGCCGGCGGACGGTTTGCCGGCTGGGGGGATGGTGGGCGCGGCGCAGCCCTGGGGCTGTGCCTTTCGCATTTTCGACCGAGGGGAGGTGAGATGGTGAATCGCGAGATCTCCGTCACCGTCAACGGGGTGACGTACCAGCACGAGGTGGAACCCCGCCTGCTGCTGGTGTACTACCTGCGCGAGGTCCTGGGGCTGACGGGTACCCACATCGGGTGCGACACCACCAGCTGCGGGGCGTGCACCGTCCTGCTGAACGGGCTGGCGGTCAAGTCCTGCACGGTCCTGACGGTGCAGGCCGACGGGGCCGACATCCTCACTGTGGAAGGGCTGGCCCAGGACGGCAAGCTCCACCCCATCCAGGAGGGGTTCTGGGAGGAACACGGGCTGCAGTGCGGGTTCTGCACGCCCGCGATGATGCTCACTGCCCTGCAGATCCTCGAGCGGCATCCCGACCCCACCGACGGGCAGATCCGATCTGGTCTGGAGGGCAACCTGTGCCGGTGTACCGGCTACCAGCACATCGTCAACTCCATCAAGTACGCGGCGCGCAAGCTCAAAGAGCAGCAGCTTCCCGCCATTCCCCGGCGCACGGCGGCTCCGGTGACCGGAGGAGCAAAGGAGGGGGACTGACATGGCGGTGACCAAACTGTTCGGCGCCAGCGTCCGGCGTCGCGAGGATCCCCGGCTGGTGACCGGCCGCGCCACCTACACCGACGACGTCCGGCTCCCCGGGCTGCTGCACGCCGTATTCGTACGCAGCCCCCACGCCCACGCCCGCATCCGCCGCGTGGATGTCAGCGCCGCCCGGCGGGTGCCCGGCGTGGCGGCGGTGTTCACCGGAGCGGACCTCGCCGGCAAGGTGAACCCGCTGCCCTGTGCCTGGCTGGTGCCCAACGCCGACCTGAAGACGCCGCCCCACCCGGCCATTGCCACCGACCGGGTGCGCTACGTCGGCGACGCGGTGGCGGTCGTGGTGGCCGAAGACCGCGGCGCGGCCCGGGACGCGGCTGCCCTGGTCCAGGTGGACTATGAGGTCCTGCCGGCGGTGGTGGACGCCGAAAAGGCGGCCCACCCCGGCGCGCCCCAGCTGCACGATGACGCGCCCCACAACATCGCCTTCCGGTGGAAGGTGTCCGGCGGCGATGTGGCCGATGCGTTCGCCCGGGCCGATCGGGTGATCCGCCAGCGCGTGGTGAACCAGCGGCTCATTCCCAACGCCATGGAGCCCCGGGCGGCCGTGGCCGACTACCGGGCCAGCACCGGCGAGCTGACCCTGTGGATGACCAGCCAGAACCCGCACATCCACCGGGTGATCCTCTCGGGCGTGCTGGGCGTCCCCGAGCACCGGCTGCGGGTGATCGCCCCCGAGGTGGGCGGCGGGTTTGGCAGCAAGATCTTTGTTTACCCCGACGAGGCCGTGGTGGCGTTCTGCGCCCGGGAGCTGGGCCGCCCGGTAAAGTGGGTGGAGGACCGGCGCGAGAACTACCTGATCAGCGCCCACGGCCGCGACCACATTACCGAGGTGGAGCTGGCGGTCCGGTCCGACGGCACCCTGCTGGGCCTGCGAGGGCGCACCCATGCCAACCTGGGCGCGTACCTGTCCACAGCCGCCCCGGGTGTCCCCACCATCCTGCACGGCCTGATGCTGTCGGGGGCGTACCAGCTGCCGGCGGTGGACTACGAGGTGGTGGGGGTGTTCACCAACACCACGCCGGTGGACGCCTACCGCGGGGCCGGGCGCCCTGAGGCCACCTACATCGTCGAGCGGCTGATGGACCTGGCCGCCCAGGAGCTGGAGCTGGACCCGCTGGAGATCCGTCGGCGCAACTTCATCCCCCCCGACCGGTTCCCGTACGCCACTGTCACGGGGCTGTCCTACGACAGCGGGGACTACGCCCAGGCCCTGGACACGGCCACCCGGATGCTGGAGTACGACCGCTGGCGGGACGAGCAGCGCCGCGCGCGCCAGCAGGGGCGTTATCTCGGCATCGGCGCCAGCTGCTACGTGGAGATCTGCGGCCTGGGACCGTCGCCGGTAGCGGGGGCGGTGGGCTTCCAGGGTGGCCTGTGGGGCAGCGCCGTGGTGCGGGTTCACCCCACCGGCAAGGTCAATGTGTTCATCGGCGAAAAGCCTCACGGCCAGGGGGAGGAGACCACCTTCGCCCAGGTGGTCGCCGACGAGCTGCAGGTGCCCATCGACGACATGCAGGTGATCTACGGCGATACCGCCCTGACGCCCATGGGATGGGGGACCTACGGCAGCCGCACCACCCCCGTGGGCAGCGCGGCCTGCCTGCTGGCCGCCCGCAAGATCGTGGACAAGGCCCGCAAGATCGCCGCGCACCTGCTGGAGGCGTCCGAGGCCGACATCGACTACCAGGACGGACGGTTCTTCGTGCGGGGCTCTCCCGAGCGGGCAAAGACGTTTCGGGAGGTCACCCTGCAGGCCTACCTGGCCTGGGACCTGCCCAAGGATGTGGAACCGGGCCTGGAAGCGTCGGCGTTCTACGACCCGCCCAACTTCACCTACCCGTTTGGCACGCACCTGTGCGTGGTGGAGGTGGACCCGGAAACCGGCCAGGTGCAGATCCTCCGTTATGTGGCCGTGGACGACTGCGGCCGGGTCATCAATCCCCTCATTGTGGATGGGCAGGTCCACGGCGGCATCACCCAGGGGCTGGCCCAGGCCCTGCAGGAGGCCGCGGTCTACGACGACCGGGGCCAGCTGCTGACGGGTTCGATGCTGGACTACGCGGTGCCCAAGGCCGTTCATGTGCCGGCCTACCTGACCGCCCGCACCGAGACCCCCTCGCCCCACCACCCGCTGGGTGTCAAGGGGGTGGGCGAGACCGGGACGATCGCCGCCACCCCGGCGGTGGTGAATGCGGTGATGGACGCGCTACAGCCGCTGGGGATCCGCCACCTGGACATGCCCCTGACGCCGTCCCGCATCTGGCAGGCCATCCAGCGGGCGAAAGGAGGGACCCGATGATTCCCGCCCAGTTCGAGTACCACCGACCCGAGACGGTCGCTGAGGCGCTGCAGCTGCTGCAGCGGCTGCCCGACGCCCGACTGCTGGCCGGAGGCCACAGCCTGCTGCCCATGATGAAGCTGCGCCTGGCCACTCCGGCGCACCTGATCGACCTGGGCCGCATCGGCGACCTGCGGTACATCCGGGAAGAAGGGGCCGCGGTGGCCATCGGCGCGCTGGCGACCCACTGGATGGTGGAGTCTTCGCCCCTGGTGCGCCAGAAGGCGCCGGTGCTGGCCGAGGCGGCCGGCCGCATCGGGGACATCCAGGTCCGCAACCTCGGGACCATCGGCGGCAGCTTGGCGCACGCCGACCCCGCCGCCGACTACCCGGCCGCGGTGGTGGCGCTGGAGGCGGAGATCGCCGCCGAGGGGCTGGGGGGGCGGCGGACCGTCAAGGCCACGGAGTTCTTCACCGGGTTGTTCGCCACAGCGCTGCAGCCCACCGAGATCCTCGTGCAGATCACCGTACCGCCCCTGCCGGCGCGCACGGGCGGCGCCTACCTGAAGTTCCCCCACCCGGCGTCGGGATTCGCGGTGGTCGGGGTCGCGGCGGTGGTGACGATGGATCGCCAGGGCCGGTGCGAGCGGGCCCGCATCGGGATCACCGGTGTCGGGCCGGCGGCTTACCGGGCCGCGGCGGTGGAGGAGGCGCTGGCGGGAGCGGAGTTGGACGAGCGGACTGTCGCCGCTGCCGCCCAGAGGGCGGCGGACGGGGTGGAGGTCAACGAGGATCTGTTCGCCTCCGCCGACTACCGCCGGAACCTGGTGCAGGTCTTCACCAGGAGGGCGGTGCTGGCGGCGGCGCAGCGGGTGACCTGAGCTCGCCGCCAGGGTGAGGGAGAGGCCGGGCGGGGGCGCGGGCCATGCGATCCCGCAGTTCCCGCAGCAGGACGGCGGCATTCCAGACACCGGCACTCATGCGTTGGTTGATGTAGGGCTTGTACGGGTCGAGCTTGCCGGGCCGCGGGGCGCGAGGACCATAGTGAGGCGGCCCCGGCTGGATGAGCCATTTGCGGACCGTCTTGCGGTCAAACCCAGTGAGATCGGCAATCTCGGTAATCGACAGGCCTTGCCGGTACATATCCCGAATGTCATCCACGTCTCCACCTCGCAGCAGTCGGGCCACCTCCTCCAGACGATGGACTTGGTGACCGTGATTCTGTTGAGGTGGGCCAGCACCACCTTCCTCCCATCACTCAGCCCCGCCACGACGACCGGCAGGGCGGCTTTCTCGCGCTCCAGCCCCGCCTTCACGTAGACCCGGCCGCCCACAGGTAGACCACTTCGACGTCATCCTGCCGTCGCTGTCGCCACGCCTCCTCACGGGGAGGGAGAGGGCGGGGAAGTCCGCATCTTTGCGGGGGGCTGGCGGTGCGGATGCAGGAGCAGGCGCCTAACCCGACGTCCCGCATCCTCAGCGGCTCCGACCTCACCCTACTGCTCCTGCTGGTCGTGGCCCTGCCGCCCAACACCGAATGTCGGGAGGATCCTCCCTTTGTATACTGAATCCGGAGCTGCACAGAGGAGGGGAGCAGCATGGAGTTGGACGGTGTGCGGGTCGCTGTGCTGGTGGAGGAGAACTACGAGGACCTGGAGCTCTGGTATCCGGTGCTGCGGCTGCGGGAAGCCGGCGCCGAGGTGAGGATCATTGGGCCTACGGCGGGGCAGGAGTACAGGAGCAAGCACGGGTATGTGGCGAAGGCCGACCTGGGCATGGAGGAGGTGAAGGCGGCCGACTTCGACGCGCTGGTCATCCCCGGCGGGTACGCGCCCGACAGAATGCGTCGCCACGCCGCCATGCTGGACTTGGTGCGGGCGATGCATGAGGCGGGCAAGCCCATCGCCTTCATCTGCCATGCCGGCTGGGTGCCCATCTCGGCCGGAATCGTCCGCGGCCGTACCGTGACCAGCTTCTTTGCCATCAGGGACGACCTGGTCAACGCTGGGGCGCAGTGGGTGGACAGGGAGGCGGTCGTCGACGGTAACCTGATCTCCTCCCGCACCCCGGCAGATCTGCCTGCGTTCTGCCGGGAGCTGGTGCGCATGCTGGCAGGCGTCAAGGTGGGCTGAGGCGGACGTATCCTTCCCACCGAGCAAACTTCTGCGGGGGTCGGCGAGTCTAATACCGTGGAGGTGACAACGATGCGCAGATGGATCCCCCTGCTGGCGCCCCTGCTGGCCGTGGTCGTCGCCGCCGGGGTCGTGGCGGCGCAGCCGGCCCCGCCTCCTCCGGGGGTGGCGGGTTTGCCTCCCTTCCTCGCCCGCTTCCGCGCCCAGCTCGACCTTAGCGAAGACCAAGTGAACCGGCTCAGCCAGGCCTACACCGCCTATCGCACGCGCACCGAGCGGCTGCGCCTGGATCTGGCCCGAGCGCGCCTGGACCTGAGGGAGGCATTCCTGGCCCCGACGCCCGACCGCGCGCGGGTGGAGAGCATCGCCCGCCGTATCGGTGGGCTGCAGGACCAGCTCACCCAGGCGCGCATCGGGCTGCTCCTGGAGATCCGCACCATCCTTACCCCGCAGCAGGTGGAGCGCCTGCGGTCCCTCTGGCAGCAGCAGCGGTTCCGGCGCGGGCCGGGGTGGTGGAAGCGCTAGGCAGGAGCGTTGTCAGAAGTCGTCAGGCGAGCCGGGAGGAGGGCGGAGCCTCCTCCTCCCGCAGCAGCCCGTACTTCTCGGCTTCGCAAACAAGGACGAGCTGTGCCCAGAACTTGGGGTCCCGCAGCGAGACGGTGGACGCCTGACGGATGCGGTCCAGGCGCTGCCGCACGGTATTGCGGTGCAGGTTCAGCGCGCGGGCCGTGGCCCCGATGTTGAACTCGTTGCCGAGGAGTGCCAGCAGGGTCGCCCGCAGGGCCAGCCGGTCGTTGCCATCGCCGAGCCTGCCGAGTGTGTCCTGTTGCAGCTTCCTGAGGATGGCCCTGTCTGCGCGGTGAAGCAGCCGGGCCAGCACATGGTCGTCGTAAAAGAAGACCCCACCCATGGGGTAGACGACCTCCACCAGAGTGTCCGCCTCCCAATAGCTCTGGGCAACCCCCTCTGCCCCGCGATAGATCCCTCCCACGGTCAAGACCAGGTGGGTGTCGGGATCCTGCGCGCGCACCGATTCCCACAGCCTGTTCACGCAGAACCGGAGCCGTGGCGACCCGGTGGCAGCCGGCAGGAGGAAGACGATCTGGTTCAGCAGGAAGGTGGTGAACTGGGGGAGGTTGAGACTCTCCAGGGCAGAGCGCAGCGCCCGCCCGTAGCGCTCCCGTAGCTCGAACTCCTTTCGGCCCGCCAGCGCCCAGCGACGGCCGCGCTGGGAGCTGGGAGCGATGGTGAGCACGCCTACCGCGTAGTCGCCCTGGTGGTCGAAGCCCATGAGCTGCGCGCGTTCACGCAGTCCCGGCGAGCGGTTGAACTCCCCGCGCAGCAGGGCGTCGACGAAGGTGTGCCTGACACGGCTCTCCACGGAGGCCACGGCCTGCTGGCGCAAGATGTGCAGTGCGGCCACCGTGGCGATCTCTTCCGCCGCCTGCATGTCCAGCTCCGAGATGGGCTGCTGGCCCTCCAGGATCCACACGTAGCCCAGTGTCTCGCGGGCAGTACGGATCGGGCAGACGACACGGGCCTCCATGCCGGCGGCGGGAATGGGGGGAATGCGCAGGGGCCCGTTGGTCTCTTGCATTCTCCTGAGAAACCCCATGCGGTCCAGCGCCTGCAGAACGCGCTCCGGCGTGCGCGTCTGGCGGATAGTCTCCATGCGCGCACTGTCCTTCAGACCGCCGACATCCGTGTAGGCGAGTAGGCGGAACTCCGCGTCTTCGATGGTCACCGGCTTGCCGATCAGCTCGCTCAAGGTGTCGGCGATCTCCTGGAGGTTTTCCGCCTCCACGGCCGCGCGTGTGAGCGCCCGGTGGATCTGCTCCAGCTGCGCCAGCCGGGCGTGCTGCCGGCTGAGGATCTCCCGGTGCACAGCTTCCGTAATATCGATGAACTTGACCTCATAGGGAGCTTCCAGGATGGGCAGGCCGAGCCTGTCCGCCTCCCGTCGCACCGTGGCGGGGACGCTCTCGATGAACTTCCCTGTCTCGAAGAGGATGCCGGCGAGGGAGAGCCTGTCCAGCTCCCGGATGGTGCGGCGCTGCACGACGGGATCCCTGGGCCAGCCATAACCCGTGGTCAGGAGGAGTTCGCCCCCGTGCAGCCACGGCGTGATCTCCGGAATGTCGACAATGTGCACCCATCGGATGGACCGGTGCAGCCCCCGACGGCCTGCCACCACCTTCGCCTGGCGGAGCGCCTCAAGCTTGAGGGCCTCGCGGATGGTGAGTCCCCCTGGCTGCATTGCCGGTGCATTTTGCATGGGGATGCCGCCTCTTAATGTGTATTTTGGCCGTTGTCTGGCCGATTCCTGTTACCTACTTTGGCCCTTGGAAGGCCTGCAGCGACTCGGCCGGGTGCTCCGCCGTAGGCGAAGACGTGCGCAAGCAGAAGGGACTATCACGAGGATGTAAGCGGTATCGGGCGCTGGGTGCGGCGCCCGATGCTGTTGCTGGCTCCCGGCCAACGGGGAGGTGAGACGCGTGAAGAGCCGGCTGGCAAGGATTCTTCTGCTCAACGTGCTGCTTGTGGGCCTGACGGGGCCGGTGTGGGGGCCGATCCCGGACGGCACGGCGCCCGCACAAAGCGCAGCGTGCTTGCCGCGCGTGGGGGTCGCCGGAGGGATTGCTCTACCCTCGGCCCTGGCCGGGGCGCCACCCACGGTCAAGGTGGGCTACTCCGCGCCGTTCACCGGGGCGGCGGCGGAGTTCGGCACCAACGGCTGGCGGGGAATCCAGCTGGCGCTGGAAGAGATCAACGCCAAGGGCCTGCGGGTCGCCGGGAAGACCTATCGTGTCGCCGTGGTCCGGTACGACGACCGCTGCGAGCCCACGGAGGGCGCAGCCAACGTGCGCAAGCTGGTTCTGGTGGATAAAGTGGTGGCCGTGCTGGGATCGCACTGCAGCTCGGTCTGCGTGGCCATGGCCGACCTGCTGGACGAGTTCAAGGTACCGGGCCTGACCATCGAGTGCGCAGCGGACAAGGTGACCAGCCCGGGGCACCCCTTCTACTTCAGGGCGCGTCCCAGCGTAGGGCTGATGGCCCCCCTGGCCACGCCCAAGCTGGTGAAGATCTTCAAGCCCAAGACGGCAGGCTTTCTAGCCATCAATGACGACTATGGACGGGGGTTTGCCCAGGCGTTTGAGAACGAGCTCGGCAAGCACGGGGTGAAGACTACCCTCAAGACCTTCTTCGAGCGGGGGACCACGGACTTCTCCGTGCACCTCACCCAGGTGAGGACGGCCGCGCCGGACATCGTCTTCTACGTGGGCGTGACCCCCGAGGGCGCGCTGATCCTGAAGCAGGCCAAGGAGTTCGGGCTCACTCCCAAGATCAAGTTCGTGGGATCCGAGGAGATGAGCGAGATGGAGCTGCTGAAACTGGCCGGTGCCGCCGTGCTGGAAGGGACCTACTCCATCGCCCTGTGGGGCACCGTCCCCCAGCAGTTCGCCGACCGCGTGCAGAAGAAGTTCGGTGCGCCCATGCATTATGCCATCATCTACGGCTACGACGCCATGTGGACAGTGGCCCGGGCCATCGAGGGGGCCCGATCGCTGGACCCGGTCAAGGTGCGCGACGCCATGAAGCGCGTTCAGTTCCAGGGGCTGCAGGGGTTCATCAAGTTCGAGGACTTCGACACATTCAAGAACCAGGGCCGCTACAGCCCGTGGCTCATCCAGTGGGTGAAGGGTCAGAGGAAGGTGGTCACGGAGTAGCGCGCATACTCTCCGGCGTCGGACCTGACGCGTGCTGGAGAACATCGCCTTTCAAGTGGTCAACGGCCTGATCATGGGGGCGATCTATGCCCTCATGGCCCTGGGCCTTAACCTCATCTGGAGTATCACCGACGTTCCCGAGTTCAGCCAGGGGGGCATTTACGTCATCGCCGCCTACGGCGGCTATTTCGTCACCGTCTCAGCGCGTCTGCCCTCGTTCGTCGGCCTCTTCGCTGCCATGGCCACGGGGGCGGTGCTGGCCTTCAGCTTCGAGAAGCTCCTTTACCGGCGGATGAGGGGAATGACCCTGAACCTGCTCCTCACCGCCATCGCTCTCTTCTTCCTCCTGGCCAACGTGGCCATCTGGCTGTGGACCCCCAAGGCGAAGTTCCTGCCTCCCTACGTCGCCGGAGAGGTGGGCTTTCTGGGGCTGCAGATCGGGCGGCAGAGGCTGCTGGTGCTGGTGCTCTCCGCGCTGCTGTTCCTGCTGGTGAACCTGTTCGTCTGGCGGACGAAGCTGGGGAAGGCCATCCGCGCCGCCTCCCAGGACCGGGAGACCGCCCAGCTCATGGGCATCAACATCGACACGGTCAACTCAGTGGTCTTCGGGCTGGGGGGAGCGCTTTCGGGCACCGCCGCCGCGCTGATCTCCCCCCTCTACGCGGTCTACCCGGCCATGGGAGATCTCCCCCTGCTCAAGGCGCTGGTGGTGGTCATCCTGGGAGGATTGGGCAGCGTGAACGGGGTCCTGGTGGCTGGGAGCATCCTGGGGGTCGTGGAGAGCCTGGGAGCCGCCTTCATCTCGTCCGCCTACCAGCACGGCTTTGCCTTCTTCATCTTGATCCTCGTCCTCCTGCTCAGACCCAGGGGGTTGTTTGGGAGGATGTAGACCGTGACCACCTCGGCCCGCCGGCCACTGTCCCGCGTCGTCCTCGTGCTGAGCGCCGTGATCATCGGGCTCGTCTTCATCGCCCTGCCCCTGGCGGCATCGGAGTACGTGGTCTACGTCATGGTGCTGGCCTTCCTCTTTGCTGCGCTGACGGCGAGCTACGATCTGCTGCTGGGCTACACGGGCCAGCTCTCATTCGCCCAGGGGGCGTTCTACGGTGTCGGGGCCTACACCTCGGCCCTGCTCACCCTGCGCACGGGCATGCCTTTCTGGGTGGCTCTGCCGGTAACGGGGGTCTTTGTCTTCCTCCTGGCGGCAGGGGTGGGATATCCGGCTCTGAAGCTGCGCGGAGCGTACTTTGCGGTGACCACCTTCTTCTTCGCCCACTTCGTCTACCTGGTCTTCCTCAACTCGGTGACGCTGACGGGAGGGCCGCTGGGACTGGGTGGAATCCGCCCGCCCGAAGCCATCCACCTTCCGGGAGTGGGGACGGTGAGCTTTGCCAGCCTGAGGGCGTACTACTACCTGGTCGGCGTATTCTTCTTCGCCGTGATTCTCTTTCTCCACTTCCTCGTGCGTTCCAGGCTCGGCCGCCTCTTCGTCTCCATCAGGGAAGATGAGGTACTGGCGGAGTCCATCGGGGTGAACACCGCCGCCTGCAAGGTGCTCTCCTTCAGCATCAGCGCGGCGCTGGCGGGGCTGGCGGGTGGCCTGTTTGCGCATTTCTTCCGGCTCCTGCACCCCTCCACGTTTGCCTGGATGACCTCGGAGATGGTGGTGATCATGACCCTGGTGGGGGGAACCGGCACGCTGTTCGGTCCGGTGCTCGGCGCCGGGATTGTCACCTTTATTCTGGAGTTGATGCGCTTTGCCCCGGAGCTGCGCTTCATCGTCTGGGCTGTGGCGCTGATCGCCGTCCTGGTCTTCGAGCCCAGAGGCCTGGCAGGTATCGCCGCCCGCCTCTTCCGCAGGCCGGCCTAGCCATGCTCCTGCAGGTGGAGGGCCTGAGCAAGACGTTCGGGGGCGTGACCGCCGTGCGAGACCTGAGCTTTACGGTCTCGGCCGGCGAGCGCCTGGGGATCATCGGGCCCAACGGGGCGGGTAAGACGACCACCTTCAACGTAATCAGCGGGGAGTACCGGCCCACCGCCGGGATGGTCCGGCTGGACGGGGCTCGCATCGACGGGTTGCGGCCCCACCAGATCAACAGGAGAGGTATCGCCCGGACTTTCCAGATCGTCAGGGTCTTTGGCACCCTGACCGTGGCCGAGCATGTGCTCATCGGGGTTCTTTCCAGGCAGCCTGGCCTGCGTGTCGGCGGGCGGCAGGAAGAGGAGGCTGAGGAACTACTCCGTCTGACCGGCCTGGAGCGCTTCCGTGACACGCTGGCCCGCAACCTGACCACGGCCTCCAAGAAGCGCCTGGAACTGGCCACCGCCCTGGCCACCAGGCCCAGGGTACTCCTGCTGGATGAGCTCATGGCCGGGCTCAACCCGGTGGAGGTGGAGGAGTCCATGGAGCTGCTGCGCCGCATCAACGAGGAGCGTGGGATCACCTTGATTGTCGTCGAGCATGTGATGAAGGCCATCATGGGCCTGTGCTACCGAATTATCGTTATGCACTACGGGGCGAAGATCGCGGAGGGCACTCCGCAGGAGGTGGCGAGCAACCGGCGGGTGATCGAGGCCTACCTGGGTGAAGAGTATGCTTGAGCTTTCCCGGATCAGCGTCGGCTACAACGCCCTCCAGGTCGTATGGGACGTCTCCCTGACGGTGCAGCGCGGAGAGCTGGTGGCTCTGGTGGGCGCCAACGGGGCCGGGAAGTCCACCGTGCTGAAGACGGTGGCCGGCCTGCTGCGGCCCATCAGTGGCCAGATCACCCTGGAGGGAGCGCGGATCGACGGCCTGCCGGCGCATGCCATCGTCGCCCGCGGGGTCGCCCTGGTCCCGGAAGGGCGGAGGGTCTTCCCCTACATGACGGTGGCGGAGAACCTGGAGCTGGGAGCCTTCCTGGAGACGCGGCGCGCCCGGATCGAGGAGACCCTGGCCTGGGTCTTCGACCTCTTCCCTATCCTCAAGATGCGTCGCAGTCAGCTGGCGGGCACCCTCAGCGGCGGAGAGCAGCAGATGCTGGTGATCGGTCGGGCGCTGATGTCCCGCCCCAGGCTGTTGATGATGGACGAACCCTCCCTGGGTCTGGCTCCCGCCGTGGTCTCTACGGTGTTCGCCTCGGTCGGCAGGCTGCTGGAAGAAGGGATCACCGTGCTGCTTGTAGAGCAGAACGTGCGCAAGGCGCTGGAGCTCGCGCAGCGCGGATACGTGCTGGAGAACGGGCGAATCGTCCTGAGCGGTCCCAGCGCCAGCCTCCTGGCCGATGCCGGCGTGAAGAAGGCCTACCTGGGATTGTGAGGGGGGAGAGGGATGACGGTGAGGACGCTGCACAACTACTACGGCGGAGCCTGGGTCCCCTCCGAGTCCACGGAGCTTGGAGAGGTGCGCAATCCGGCCACCGACGAGCTGATTGCCCGCGTGCCCTTCTCCACCCGGGAGGAGGTGGAGGCGGCGATCCGAGAGGCGCGGGCAGCCTTTCCCGCGTGGCGCGAGACGCCGCCGCTGGTGCGCGCCCGCTACTTCTTCCGGCTGAAGGACGCGCTGGAGGCGCACCTGGAGGACCTCTCCCGGCTTGTCGTCGAGGAAGAGGGGAAGACCCTGGAGGATGCGCGGGGCGAGGTCCGCCGCATGATCGAGAACGTGGAGGTGGCCACCGGGATCCCGTCGTTGATGATGGGTTACAATCTGGAGGACGTCGCCAAGGATATTGACTGCGTGGCCGAGCGGCAGCCCATCGGAGTCTTCGCCATCATCGGGCCCTTCAACTTCCCGGCCATGGTGCCCTGGTGGTTCGCCCCGTATGCCGTGGCTACGGGGAACACCTGCATCATCAAGCCATCGGAGCAGGTCCCCTGCACGCAGAACCGCATCTTTGAGATCGTCCACCAGGTGGGCTTTCCTCCCGGGGTATTTAACCTGGTCAACGGCGCCAAAGAAGTCGTTGACGTTCTCCTGGAAAACCCGGGAGTCAACGGGATCTCCTTCGTAGGCTCCACGCCCGTGGCCAGGTATGTCTACCGGCGGGCGGCGGAGTTCGGCAAGCGGGTCCAGGCGCTGGGCGGGGCCAAGAACTTCCTGGTGGTGATGCCTGATGCGGTGCTGGAGCGCACGGTGCCCGCGCTGGGGACCTCCTGCTTTGGCGCTGCAGGAGAGCGCTGCCTCTCCGGGAGCATCATCCTGGCGGTGGGCGAGATCCACAGGTCGCTGCGGGATCGCTTTGTGGAGATGGCCACGCGGATCAAGGTGGGCAACGGCCTGGACGAGAGCGTGCAGATGGGTCCGCTGATCTCGCGGCGGCACCGGGAGCGGGTCCTGGCCTACATCCAGAAGGGCATCGACGAGGGGGCGAAACTTGTCCTCGACGGGCGGGAGGTCCGTGTGGAGGGCTATCCCCACGGGTACTTCCTGGGGCCGACCATCTTCGACGAGGTCAGGCCGGAGATGACCATCGCCAACGAGGAGATCTTTGGCCCCGTTGCCGGCATCATCCCGGTCGGGGACCTGGACGAGGCCCTGCAGATCATCCGGCGCAACCGCTACGGCAACATGGCCTGCATCTTCACGCAGAGCGGGAGATGGGCGCGCGAGTTCAAGTACCGTGCGGAGTGCAGCATGCTGGGGGTCAACGTGGGTATCGCCGCCCCCATGGCCTTCTTCACCTTTGGCGGGATCAAGGAATCCATGTTTGGCGACCTCAAGGGCCATGGGCGCGACGCCATCGAGTTCTTCACCGACAAGAAGGTGGTGACTATCCGCTGGTTCTAGCGGCGCTGGCGCCATAAGGAGGCATGGCGATGGTTGAGTCGGCGGACTACCAGGCCAAACACGCCCGCTACGTGCTCACACCCTGGTCGGCACAGGCCGGGCTGCGTCCTCCGGTGATCGTGCGGGCGGAAGGACGGTTTCTCTACGATGCGGAGGGGAAGCGCTATCTGGATTTCTCCTCGGGGTTGGTGGCGGTCAACCTGGGCCACGCCCACCCCAAAATGGTGCGGGCGATCCAGGCGCAGGCGGAGCGGCTGTGTTATGTCCCGCCGTCTTTCTTCAACGACGCCCGGGCCGAGCTGGCGGAGGCGCTGATCCAGACCGCGCCCTGGCCCGGAGAGGAAGGCAGGGTGTTCTTCACCACGGGGGGAGCGGAGGCCAATGAGGATGCCATCAAGATGGCGCGCCTGATCACCGGGCGGCGCAAGGTGCTCGCCTCCTACCGCTCCTTCCACGGCTCCACTGCGGGCGCCGCCACCCTCACCGGGGACGACCGCCGCTTCGCGGCCGAGCCAGGCATCCCCGAGGTCGTCCACTTCTTTGCGCCCTATCCCTACCGCAGCCCCTTCTTCGCCGCCGATCCTCAGGAAGAGACACGCCGGGCCCTGGACCACCTGGAGACGGTGCTGCAGTTCGAGGGTCCGGAGCGCGTCGCCGCCATCATCCTCGAGCCGGCGGTGGGGACCAACGGCGTGATCATCTACCCCGAGGGCTACCTGACCGGGGTGCGGCGCATCGCCGACCGCCACCAGATCATCCTCATCTTCGACGAGGTGATGACCGGCTTCGGGCGCACGGGGGCACCGTTCGCGTCTCAGCGGTTCGCCGTCACCCCGGACATGATCACCTTTGCCAAGGGGGTGACCTCGGCGTACGTGCCGCTGGGCGGGGTGATGGTGCGCGAGTCGCTGGCCCGCCACTTCGACAGCAACTTCCTCTGGTGCGGCCACACCTTCTCCGGGCATCCCCTGGCGGTGGCCGTGGCCCGCACGGCCCAGGCCATCTACCGCGAGGAAGGGCTTTTCACGCGGGCGCAGGAGATCGAGGGGTGGCTACGTCCCGCCCTGGAGGGATTCGCCCGTCGGCACCGTGTTGTTGGGGAGGCGCGGGGGATCGGCGCCTTCTTCGCGTTGGAACTGGTGCGGGATCAGGAGACCCGCGAGCCCCTGCTGTTCCGCTACGGCGGGGACCCTGAGGTACTGCGCGCCTTTCACACCTCCCTGCGGGGTCGCGGCGTCTACGTCTTTGGCCGGCACAATATCCTCATCGTCGCTCCGCCGCTGACGATCACGCGGGAGGAGGTCGAACTGGGCCTGGAGGCGCTCGACGCCAGCCTGGGCGAGCTGTCACTGAAGGCTGCGGCCTGACGTCCGGCCGGAACAGGGATTTGACGCGGCGACAGTGAAGGTGTCGGCGGGCAACTCCCGCCCGGAGGTCCGCCGGCCGTCGTCGCGCTTCTGACCGCTCCGTCCGTTCGCTCGCTGCTGCGGCAGTGCATCCACTGCGGGCTATGCCTGCAGGCCTGCCCCACTTACGCCGTCCTGGGGACGGAAGTCGACTCCCCGCGGGGCCGCATCGCCCTTATGCGGGCGGCCGCGGAGGGGCGCATCGGTGTGGGTGGTGCGTTCGCCCGGCACATCGCCCTCTGCCTGGCCTGTCGGGCGTGTGAGACAGCCTGCCCCTCCGGCGTGCGGTACGGGGCGCTGGTCGAGGCGAGCCGGGTGGTGCTGGCGCAGGCCACGCCGCGGCCGGGGCGTGTCCTGCGACGCCTGGTGCTGGAGCACCTGCTGCCAAGGCTCGACCGCCTGCGCCTGCTGGCCCGGCTGGCCAGTCTCTATCAAGCGAGCGGGCTGCAGCGGCTCACCCGCGCCCTGGGTATCCTTCCCGGGCGCGTGGCCGCCCTGGAGGCGCTGCTGCCACCGCTGGTCGCCCCCGCCGTCCGGACCAGGCCGCCGTCTCCGTACCCCACAGACCGCGCCCGCGTCGGTGCCCTACGTGCCGAGCCCGGGCCCCCACGTGTCCCGCAGGCCGCGCCGGTGCCCGCCCCCGGCCCTTCCCGCGCCATCGCCTTCTTTCACGGCTGCGTGCAGGAGGCTTTCCTGCCGCAGGTCAACCAGGCGACGGTGCGCGTTCTGCAGCGCAACGGTTTCGAAGTGCGCGTTCCCCCTCGGCAGACATGCTGCGGCGCGCCAGCCCTGCACCTGGGTGAGGCGGAGGTGGCGCGGCGGCTGGCCCGTCAGAACATCGACGCCTTCGCTGCGGACGGGTCGGAGGCCATCGTCAACAACGCCGGGGGGTGCGGGGCGGCGCTGAAAGAGTACGGCCATCTCCTGGCCGATGACCCGGTGTATGCGCAGCGGGCCTTTGAGTTCGCCTCCCGCGTGCGTGACTTCAGTGAGTTCCTGGCCGCTCACCTCCACGTACCTCCCGCAGGGGAGATGCGCGCCCGGGCGGTCTACGTCGACTCCTGCCATCTGCGCCACGTGCAGAAGGTCATCCGCCCGCCCCGCGACCTGCTGAGGGCCGTCCCGGGGATCGAGCTGGTGGAGCTGCAGGCCCCCGACCACTGTTGCGGCAGCGCGGGGGTGTTCAATGTCCTGCAGCCTGCTACGGCAGGAGCCGTCCTGGAGGCGAAGATGGCCGACGTCGCCCGCGCCGCGCCGCACGTCATCGTCACCACCAATACCGGCTGCCACCTGCAGATGCTGGTTGGGGTGCGCCGCGCCGGGCTGCAGGTGCGGGTGGTGCACCTGGCCGAGCTGCTGGAGGAGTCCTACGCGGGCGGCGGGGAGAGAGGGTGAGATCGTGCTGCCGGAAGCTGCCCGCGACGCGCTGATCCGCCTGCTGGGCCGGCGGCGGGTGATCACCGATCCCGGAGAGCTGCTCACCTACGAAGTGGATGCGGCGCTGGACCGGGGCGCCCCGGACGCGGTGACCTTCCCCCTCTCTGCGGAGGAGGTGGCCGGTATCGTCCGCTGGGCCGGGCAGTGGGGTGTGCCACTGGTCGCGCGCGGGGCGGGGACGGGGCTCTCCGGTGGAGCGGTGGCCCGGGGCGGGGTGATTGTGGAGTTCTCCCGGATGAACCGCATCCTGGCACTGGACGAGGCGGGCCGGATGGCCACGCTGCAGCCGGGCGTGGTCAACCAGGACCTGGATGCCTTTGTCGCAACCAGGGGCCTGTACTACCCGCCCGACCCGGCCAGCGGCCGCGCGTGCACGCTGGGCGGGAACGTGGCGGAGAACTCAGGCGGGCCGCACTGCTTCAAGTACGGGGTGACCACCAACTACGTGGCCTGCCTGGATGTGGTGCTGGCCGAGGGGCGGCGCGTGCGCCTGGGCAGCATGGCCCTCGACCCCCCGGAGTACGACCTCTGCGGGCTGGTCACGGGGAGCGAGGGGACGCTGGCGCTGGTGGTGGGCATCACCATGCGCCTGCTGCGCCGTCCCCCCGCGGTACAGACCATGATGGCTGCCTTCGATTCCCTGGAGGAGGCGGGTGAGGCCGTCTCCGCCGTGATCGCCGCAGGGCTCACGCCCTCCACCCTGGAGATGATGGACCAGGAGATCATGGGCATCGTAGAAGACTACATCCACCCCGGCCTCCCCGTGGAAGCCGCCGCAGCCCTGATCGTGGAGGTGGACGGCTATGCTGCCGGCCTCGACCCGCAGATGGCGGAGGTGGCCGCGATCCTGAGGGAGCACGGAGCCCACGACCTGCGCACCGCCCGCTCCGCCGAGGAGCGCGAGATCATCTGGACGGGGCGCAAGGGCGCCATCGGTGCGCTGGCCCGGCTGGCCCCCTTCTATCTCCTGGTGGACGGCACGGTCCCGCGTAGCCGCCTGGCGGAGACGCTGGCCGAGGTGGACCGTATCTGCGAATCCCGCGGCTTGCGCGTGGGCCACGTCTTCCACGCAGGAGACGGCAACCTCCACCCGCTCATCCTGCTGGACCCGGAGGATCCCGAGCAGGTGCAGAGCGTGCTTGCAGCGGCACGGGAGATCATGGAGGCGATGGTGCGCCGCGGCGGCAGTATCACCGGGGAGCACGGGATCGGGCTCCAGAAGCGGGAGTACATGTCGCTGATGTTCGGCCCGGCCGAGCTGGAGGCGATGCAGGACGTCAAGCAGGTCTTCGACCCGCGCGGCGTGCTGAACCCGGGAAAGGTCTTCCCGGCGCACATCCCTCAAGCGCCCCGCCCGCCCGCGGCAGAGGTCCCGCCCGAACCCTTTGCGCCGGCAGAGGCGGAGGAGGCAGCCCGGGGCCTGGCCGCCCTCTCTGCGGCCGGCCGGCGGGTGCAGATCACCGGCGGGGGGACCAAGGTGCCTCTGCGGGAGGGGATGGTCCGGCTTTCGACGCAGCGCCTGCGGGGGATCTCCACCTACGCGCCGGAGGACCTCTACGTGGTCGCAGGAGCTGGGACTCCGTTACAGGCGCTGCAGGATGATCTAGCTCGGGACCGGATGTGGGTGCCGCTGGCCTCCCCCTGGGCGGCAACCACCCTTGGGGGGATCGTCGCGGCCAATGCCAACGGCCCGCTGCGCATGCGCTACGGCGGGGTGCGCGACCTCCTCCTGGCGGCCACGTTCGTGCTGCCCGACGGCAGGGTCGTGCGGGCCGGGCGGCCGCTGGTGAAGAACGTCGCCGGGTACGACCTGCCCAAGGTGCTGGTGGGCTCCTACGGGACGCTGGCGCTGGTCACCGAGGTGGCTCTGAAGATCGCCCCCCTCCCCAGGGCACGGCGCACCGTCCTTGTCCGGGCGGATGATCTCTCCCGCGCTGTGGCCTGGGGGCTCCGCCTGCTTCCCCGGGCGCTGGTGGCCTCGGCGGTGGCGTTGTACAGTGGAGAGCCCCTGCCGGGAGTGCCGCAGAGCCCCTACCTCCTGGTGTACACGGCGGAGGGGAGGCCGGAGGACGTCGACGCCGAGCTGGCGCAGGTCGCCCGGGTGCTCGAGGGCGCCGGGGCGCCTCCACCCTTTGAGGTCGAGTTCTCGGGCACCCAGGTCTGGGCGCGCCTGCTCGCCCGGCCTGCGGGTGAAACGTTGCTGGTGCGCGCGGGAGTGCCCAGCGGGGATCTCGGGGCATGGATGCGCGAGGTGGCCGCGTTCCTCCAAGCCGGCCCGTTCCTGGTGGATCTGGCCAACGGGCTCGTCTACGCGACACACTCCGCGGGGGATCCTGACCGCACCGCCGAGTGGCTGGCTGCCATCCGCCGCGCCGCCGTATCCAGGGGGGGCTACGCCGTCGTGCTCCGCGCGCCACCGGTCTGGCGCGGCTCGCTGGACCTTTGGGGATACCGACCGGAATCCCTGGACCTGATGCGCGGCCTCAAGGCGCGGTGGGACCCTGCCGGCATCCTCAACCCCGGGATCTTTCTGCTCTGACCGACGCCACACGGAGCCGGTCAATCTTGGCAGCCATGATGAAGTCGTTCTCCGACAGACCGCCGATGGCGTGGGTGGTCAAGGTGCAGGTGACCCGGGAGTACCGGATGTTGATATCGGGGTGGTGGTTCTCTTCCTCGGCTACGTCGGCCACGGCATTGACGAAGCTGATGGCCTCCCTGAAGGTGCGAAACTTGAACGTCCGCCGGATGGACCTGGTCTCCGCGTCCAGCGCCCACGCCGGCACGGCGGCCTGCAGCCGCTGCGCCGCCTCGCGCTGCAGCGGGGGGACCCCGCCCTCGCAGGGCACGCAGCGGCGTGCCGCCAGGTCGGCGCCGGCCATCACCGCTTCCTCATGATCCGGACGCTTACCCATCGCGCCACCTGCGCGTTGGCAAACATGCGTACCTGTCTGTTCCCCATCATGCCCGTAGGCCCGCCGCGCGTCCAGCCTGTCGGCAAAGCCAACGCGTGTCCGGCCTGCTGGGGGCCCGCTGCCTCCTCCAGTCGCTGGCTTACGCACGCGCGGCACCTTGTCGGTTGACGGCGGCGGAGAGGGTGGTACGATGAGGTCATGAACATAGCCAGAATTCTGGCTATGTAGCCACCTACACCGGCGGCGGGTCCGCAGGAGGAGACAGCCGATGAAGATGGTCAACACGGTGGAGCTGAAGAACCGCACCAACGCCCTGCTCCGCCAGGTGGCCCGAGGGGAGGCGGTGATCGTCACCCGCCGGGGCAAGCCGGTGGCGGCGCTGACCCGGCTGACCGATGCAGGTCTGGAGGAATTCGTCCTCCGGTACGCCTCCCAGGCGGCCACAGGAGCGGCAGCAGGGCCGCAGCCTGAGGTCCCGCCGAAGTACCGGTACATGAGCCTGGCCGCGCCGTTCGGCACCCTGTTTGTCGCCTATGGGCCTGGCGGTCCTGTGATGGTGGGGCAGGCGGGTTCACCAGCCGCGTTCGAGCGGGAGGCGGAACGCGTCCTCGGCAGCGCCCCCGTGGCGGACACCGAGCCGCCGGCAGACCTGCGGGCGCAGATCCTCAAGACGGTCCTGGACCACGCTCCCTACCGCGGTCCGCTGGACCTCAGCCTGGTGCCGCCCTTTGAACGGGCCGTACTCCAGGCGCTGCGGCGCATCCCGCCCGGCCAGGTGCGCACCTACGGCGAGATCGCGCGGGCCGTGGGCCGGCCGTCGGCGGCCCGCGCCGTTGGCACCGCCTGCGCCCGCAACCCGCTGCCGCTGCTGATCCCCTGCCACCGCGTCGTGCGCAGCGACGGGAAGCTGGGCGGCTATTCGCTGCGCGGTGGCGTGGTCCTGAAGCGCCAGCTCCTCGAGGCGGAAGGGGCCCTGCCGGCGCTGCTCCCCCTCAGCCGGTAGAGTCGGTG
>Ga0101945_1001213_pt1 | contig 28597 bp, 34 predicted proteins | sample DewCreD2012metaG_2_FD_75246 | JGI IMG/M metagenome (GOLD analysis project Ga0101945, IMG submission 75246) | Hot spring sediment bacterial and archeal communities from British Columbia, Canada, to study Microbial Dark Matter (Phase II) - Dewar... ... | reverse complement strand
AAATAAATCAACTAAAAAAATCATAACTGGAACCTGGTTTTGAAAACATACAAAACTTGTCCAAAAAGCTAATAAATTCAAAGGGTACCTCTAAAATTTTGGGTTATTTTGGACAGCACTGAACTTTGATAAATTTTTAAGGCCTCTTCGTATATTTTTTCAGATTTAATTACTAAAAGACCGCCGTGTAAGAGAGTTATAGGTTTTCCCCGACCAAAACTATAAAAACCAGCATCCCCTTCTAATCCAAGCTTTTTATCCGCTTGATTTAAAAATGTATTTCCAAAACTTTGGGCCGAATCTTCAATGACAAAAGTATCCAGTTTTTCACACTTCTTTTTTACCTCATGAAGATTTGCTGGATAACCAAAAAGATGAACGACGATGATAGCCAAAGTAGAGTCATTTATCTTACTTTCAAGATCTGAGATTAATAATCCAAAATCTTCGAGATTATTATCACATAGAATTGGCACCAAACCAGCCTTCAAAACTGCCGAAGCTATTGCTGGGCAGGTATAAGCCGGAAGTATTACTTCTTTTTTCCCAGGATGAATTTTTGAGAGAGTTTTCAGTAGAAGCCACAGAGATGTCCGACCTGAATTAAGATAAATTAAATATTTTGTGCCTAAATAATTGCGAAGAGGTACTAATAATTCCTCTATGGAATTTTTATTTATTCCTTTAAAGTCATCCCAAATTTTCAATAGAGGAATTTTTTGCCCGGCTGGGGGTAGAGAATATAATAAGGGAATTCCCATAAAATTTAAAAGGCTAAACTCTTTTTTATAATCGGAAGAAGAGATTGGATGAATTTTAAATTATTCTCCTCTGAAAATGAATTATTCTCTCCTATGTCTGAAACAACCATTACAAAAGCGCCGTTATTCTGGCGACTAAAAAGGGCTTCTAAAAAAGTGGCTAATTTGACCTTATAATGATGATTGATGGTCTTGCCGTTAATTTCATACCCAAAATAGATTACTTTCTGGCTGCTTCTCTTTGGCACCAATACTTTGTTGATTTTTATGAATTCATTTCCAACGAGAACCTGATTTGCATGCCTTTGATATTCCGGTAGATTAAATCGATAATCGGTTACGGATCTCCCTTTATTTTGAAAGTTAAAATAACGGATATATAATTCGATCTTATCTTTTGAATGGTTCTGGTAAACCCTGTTTAATTCCTCGTCGGCTTTTATTTTTAGCCAATTTGAAACTGATTGATTATCCTGTCCATGCCATTCCTTTATTGCCAAAGGAAAATCTTTTAAAGGTTTTTTTAAATAAACAGGAACAGGTTGAAACGAGGAAATGTAAGATAAGGATGAAATAAATATTAAAGAAACCAGAATGGGAGGAAGGAATTTAAGCTTATTGGACCGAGAGTAAAAACTTAAACTTTCGTCTGGTTTAGGAATGTTATTAATTTTTGAGAGTTTTGATACCTGCTTTCTTAATAATTGATTTATTATAAAAAGAATGCCCATACCGAAAAAGAAGATGAAAGATACGTAAAAAATATCGTGAGGACCATGTAAGGGTCCGCTTCTCTTATATGCCGTCCATAATCCAATCAATGTCACACGCAACCCATTAGCGAAAATTCCTATTACGAAAGCTATTAAAACCAATAATAATCTTTTTACTAAGGCGTGATGCGACAATATAGCTAAAGGGATAGAAAGGGCAACGAGGGCCATGATGTGGTTTATGCCGTTACAGGCCTGGGCTACTTCAAGAATAATATGGGGAAGCTCAATATATTGGGCACTTAGAAGGACTGGCATGCCAGAAATTTTTAGAATATTTGCCCCTATCAATGCAGAAATCTGTTGAAGATAGATACTAAAATTTCCAAAAATTTCACTAAAAACTGGAAACATAAAAATAAGGTAACTTATGGGAATAAATAATGCTTTAAATATGGTAGTCCCACCAAACAGCAGGACCAATCCTAAAATATTGAAAACTATAGAGACGTCCTGGATGATATGGGTATAGCTCAATTTTCCAGCGATGAGCACAAAACAACCCAAAATTAACAGTAAGACTCCTTTAAATATCTCTGGTTTTGCTGTAAGCTTTTTCAACTCGCTTCTTTTTTTCCAGATCATATAAAGGCTGATTCCCATAATGAGCAGTCCGTGAGACTCTTCATACGTGAACCAACTATTGAAAATTCTGGAAAATGTTTCTTTATAAAGAAGGGAAAAGGGGATTAAAAATGGTATATAGAGTAAGTATCGATGCATAAGAGGTTAGGAGAGTTGGTTGAGTTGATTGAGTTATTGTGTTTGTTGAGTTGGTTGAGTTGCCTTATCAGAATCTCGCATTGCGCATGGCGCAGAGTGAAAAATAAAGGCTCGCAGAGAGTATGGAGCAAAGGGCATAGAGTTTAGAGGGCTATGGGAGGGGGGTGGTGGGTTTGTATTTGAGTTCAAATTCAAAACTCTTAAGGCACTTTATCTCTGGATACTTATCCCTCAAATATTCCTCAATCGAGGGGGAATAGGTATAGCCTACCAAAAAAGGATAAACCATAGCTTTAAAATGCTCCCTCAATCTCTCAATAAGATTCCAAAAGTTGTCTACTTCTTTAATACTGGGTCTCGATTTACACTCACCTATTATATAAACCTTCTCGCCATCCCGTCTCCCCTCTACATAGATATTCACCTCGTCAGACCTACCATCTGTATATAGAATGCTTCTCCTATCCAATACCTCCACTTCGACTCCAAACTCCTTCCTGGCAAAATCGTACAAGTAAGGAAAAATTTTGTCTTCCAAACCATATCCTACCGTATCAGAAATCCCGGAAAGGATTTCCCTTGTCCTTTCATGTTCCTTGATAAGAAGTCTTAATTCCTCCTCTGTTCTCTTTTGTGCATGAGCAAGTTCCTCTAACCTCTGCTCAGTTCGTTTCTGGGCCTCAGCAAGTTCCTCCACCCGCTGAGCCAAACTATTGAGCCGTTCCTCAGTCTTTCTCTGAGCCTGGGCAAGCTCATCAACCCTTTGTTCTGTCCTCTTCTGAGCCTCGGCAAGCTCTTCCACCCGTTGAGCCAAACTATTGAGCCGCTCCTCAGTCTTTCTCTGAGCCTGGGCAAGCTCATCAACCCTTACAGTAAGTTGATCCACCCTTATAGTAAGTTGGTCTACCCTTATGGTAAATTGAGTAAGCCCCTCTTCTGTCCTCTTCTGTGCTTCGGCAAGCTCCTTGACTATGTTCTTAAGCTCAGAAAAATCCTCCCTCGTGATATGAGCCTCCCTTATCCGCTCATCCACTATTTTAATAATCTCCTTCTTAAGAGAAGGAGTTAATCTAACCTCTTTTTCTCTCGAAGTCTCCATAGTAATTTTAAATTAACTTCTCCTTACTGTTTTGTCACCTACGAACCATGAAATTCTTCTAACCTTAATCCTCTCCACAGGGAGAGAGAAGGGGTAAAAACTATTTTATAGAATAACATAAATTTTTATTTTTTGGAAGGGGGCGATGTTTATTGTTTAACGTTATTAGGTCTGTTCCGTATTTTCTTTTTGGAGAGAGTTTAAGATAGCATCTTTAAAAAGTAATAAATCTTCGAGATTTTTCTTCAGGATTCCAATAACTATTTCTGGCTCTATGGTATTATAATGATGAACAATAATATTTCTAAATTTTGCCATCTTTTCCATTACCTTAAAAAGGTCTTCTGTCAATATTTCTCTCTCATATAATACCTTGAAAGTATCTGCATAGGTTTTTGGAATACGATATCCCCTATCGGAAATGATATGGGCAGCAATATCGACACAGGCTTCGATCATCATTTGGAGAGTCCTCTCAACAATCCGCTGAATTTTCCAATCTTTGGAATATTGATCTACACTTATATCTTTAAACTCCCTAATCTGAGCCAAATATTCTTCAATTTCAGCTAATTTTCGAAGAATTAAGGTCCGATCAACCATGGAAAAATTTCCTTTCGAGAATATTGGCTTCTTTTATTGAAAAGTCAAAATACTCTCTCATGGTAATTGATTCATATCGATGCCTTAGAAATGGATTATGATCTACAATAACTTTCCTACTCTCCAAAATCTTCATCCGGAGGGTGAGAGGGGCATTGTTTATAATGACAAGGTCAATCTCATCTGTCTGAAGAAGGTCTATTAATATCCCAAGGATTTCTAATCTTTTATCAATTAAATTCTTTACATTTTTTAAATAGATGGCAATATCTACATCACTTAATGGGAATGGCCTCCCTTTCCCAAAACTTCCAAAAAGATAAGCAAATTCAATATCCTCTCTTTTCAGGAGATAATTTATAGCTTCGGGTAACAATTGATTTATATTTGAGGGTAAAAGGGAGTATTTAATCATGGTTTGGAGTAAAAGAGTTGGTTAGGTTGGTTGAGTTTGTTGAGTTAATAGGGTTAATTGGGTTAGTTGAGTTAATCGAGTTAATTGAGTTAATTGAGTTGGTTGAGTGGGGTGGGTTGGTTGGGTTTTTTATAAAAATATATAAAGGTAATATGAGGATATCGATTAAAGATATCAATGGAAAGAATTGGTAGGAAAGCAATTATACCCCCCTCAATCCCCCCTTAGATTAAGAGGGGAAGATAAAGAATAAGGGTGAGAAAGACTTGTCAGAGCGAGGTCTAAAAATTTTAATAAGCCAATCATAGAAATTGTGAAATAATTCGAGTCAAAAGTGCGCGAATGTCTGCTTCGCCATGGGTAAGGATTTGATAAACGATTTCCTTATCCACATTTAAATAATCATGGCCCACAATGTTCCGGAAGCCAACCATCTGCTTAAAAACGTCCAAATCCTCCTTTGATAGAACTCCCTTATCGAAAAGGATCTGGGCAGCTTCGTAGGCTGTTTCAGGAAATCCATACTCTTCATCTACGACTGTGTGCTGAAAAATGTCGATCAAATGATTCACAATTTGAAACAGATTGTACTCTACAATATCTTGGGCTATGTTATCATTTAGGAAAGCTTCTTTGGATATGCATGCAAATGGGCGGATACGTTCGAGATGCTTCTCGATCTGTTCCACCCGTTTTGTGATCACATCCGGATTAACCATTCCCGTAGACCCTTTTTAATCGTTGCAATCTGATTCGTTTCAATGGTTCTTTCTGATCGCAAAGTCGGTAATTTTTGAGGTAATCCCTATTGAGCCGTTCCTTGTCGTGGGCCAAAATCGGAATCCCAGTAGAAAATGCTTTTAAAACCACCTCACATTGCGCCTCTTTTGCAAATACAAGGTCTACCTTGCGGCCAAGCATAATGGTTAATTCCATCGACAAATCCGCCTTCTCCTCCGCACTCAAATCTCCTTCGATCATAAGATCGATGTCGCTATCGGCACGAAGGTGTTTCATAGCTGAGCCAAAGAGGATGGCGTAAGCTAATCCCTTCCTCTTGGATAATACAGACTTAATTTTTTCGATCTCAGCCTCTGAAAGCCTGACGTGATTCATTAGATAAAACACTAAAAGAATTTTAAAGGGATGATTTTTCCCATTTGATCAAAATCATGATCCTCATGAAGAAGGAAGAGTTCGTTTTCCAAGGCCGTCTGAGCAATAAGGCAATCAATTGTACTCCGTATTGTAATTCCCTTTCTTCTGCAATCTAAATATATCTTTGCGGCTTTCGCAAAAGACTCAACGGGGTCTTTGAGGTGATAAAATCTCTGAGTCTCAAGATACCTTTTCAGGGTCAAAAACTCTTTCTCCGACCCCGCGCCTTGCAAAACCTCCTGAAATATCAATGAATTTATTCCAAAGGGGGCCTTTCTTTGAAGCACATGGATGAATTTATTGCATCCTTCACTTTTTATTCCTTTAAAAAATTGAATTAAAACTGACGTATCTACCAGAATCATTTTCCTTGCCGCAGTGCTTTATAGTTGTAATTTTTAGCAAAAGCGATCTTACCGAATATATCCATGAGATTGAGTCGCTTTCTATTTTCAACGAATTCCTTCAAAGCTTGATTTACAAGCTCTTTTTTAGTCTTTATACGAGCGAGTTTCATTGCTTCCTTGACTAACTTATCTTCAAGAACAATATTTGTTCTCATATTATACCTCCATTTGTGTATAAATATACACCAATAATTTTTGTTTGTCAATGTGTATATATTAAGAACCATGATCATATTCTTGGATTTTTATATTCTTCTCATTTATTGTGCCTTTGCCAAGGGTTTTGAGAGCCAGATCTAAAAAATTTGGAGGAGAGAATTGAGGTGAGGGAGATTTTTATGGTTCGTGGGTGACAAAATAGTTAAGGGAAGTTACCATTCAAAACTCTGGATGACGATTACACCATTTTCTTCGGCGGTTTTAAGGATTCTCTTTGTGGCAAAATGGGTTACAAGCACTTTCACGAGTTCTCTATCTTTATAAGCCTCCTTTACCGCTTTTGCCTTGTCATCAAGCTCATCAAACACTTCCATTCTCTCAAGCCTTGTCTTTGCCTCACCCACCACTACCACTTCTTTCCCATCTCTTCTCCCAAGACCAAGGATGTTTATCTCATATTCTCCTATCTCCGTACGGATAAACCTCTCTGTAATCTCTATGGCATACTTCTCCTTAAGAGTCTTTGGTAACATTCTGAAAGCTTCGTTCTCGAAAGCATAACCAAAACTTCGAGCAAGACCTCCTACCTCTCCTCGAAGATGATTCAGCCCAATAGCGAGCTTTCTTATCTCTTCCTCAGTTCTCCTCTGAGCCTCGGCAAGTTCCTCCACTCGCTGAGCCAAACTATTGAGCCGCTCCTCGGTCTTCCTCTGAGCCTCGGCAAGCTCATCGACCCTTAGAGTAAGCTGATTAAGTCTCTCCTCGGTCCGCTTCTGAGCCTCGGTAAGCTCCTCCACTCGCTGAGCCAAACTATTGAGCCGCTCCTCGGTCTTCCTCTGAGCCTGGGTCAGCTCTCCTATCCTTTGTTCTGTCCCTTTTTGAGCCTCGGCAAGTTGTTTGACTATATTCTTAAGCTCAGAAAAATCCTCCCTCGTAATATGAGCTTCCCTTATCCGCTCATCCACTATTTTAATAATCTCCTTCCTAAGAGAAGGAGTCATCCTAATTTCTTTGTCCCGAGTAGTCTCCATATCTCCTTCAACTTATTAAAATTTTAGAATTAAATTATCATAAATTGGTATGAATGTCAAACTCCCTCTCCCCGGAGTGACTGTGTTGCAATATAGAGAATCCCTAAGACTGTCATGCTGAACTTGTTTCAGCATCTAATGGAATCAGTTACTTATAAGACCCTGAACCAAGTTCAGGGTGACGAAATAGTAATTCCGACACAGTCTCGAGGGGAGAGGGTCAAGGTGAGGGAGATTTTTCCGGTTCGTGGGGTCAAACCTGTCATTGAAAGTTTCTTAGAACGGGGGAGACACAAAAAAGATATTATTCTAACCGAATATTATCGATAAAAAGCTCTCTTCTTTTAGAGTTGTCGGGAATAAAAACCATCATCCTTTCGATCCGCTTGAGATTTAGGGGAAGTCGATGAATATTGGTCTTCATAGAATTTGTAGGAATCGAGAGATGGTTCATTCCTTTTTTTAACATAAAATTGATATCAAACCGATTGGCATACTCCCAACCACTTTTATGGTCATCAATACGAATATGGAATGGAATCCTCTCCCCAGAGGGATTAAAAACATCCATCTTCAAGAAACGTCCATTTGACCAATTCTTTGCTATCTTCTCAAAATTAATCCCTGGGTATTGTCCTGGAGGGAGGGATACTTTTAAGCTTCGTTTTCCAGAGGTTGCATTTTCTTTGGAAAGTTCAAACCATTTACCGCATTCCCAATTCAATCTTTCTAATTCTTTCTTTGATTCGAAATCGAATAGAATATTGACGTAAGGCGTGAGTGGTGAGTCCGAGCGACTGAAATTTTGGGAGGCTGCAGCAAAAATAAGCGGATTGAAAATCCCTAAGACATTAAAGGTTTCAAGGAAGTTTCGAAAGGTCAGGCCTGCGAAGATTGTTTGAGGGGAATGGTTGGAAATGAATGGGGTGCTTGAGCAGACCATAGTTTGAGGTAAATTATTTGTGCTGCAGTGTTGCATTGCTGCCGTCTTGTTTATTGTATGGATTTGTGACATTCGGTTTTTTTTATTTTCGTTATTCGCCTTTTCATTCGTGTCATTAGTGAATTCAAAGAAGGTGATTTCGGGTTTTACACCGAGACGAAAGGGGAGAAAACTCGTTCCGATGCCCCGGCTCACATACATAAGTGTTCTGGCTTTCACGAAGAAACCCTCGATGAATTCGAGTGTTGAATCGAGAGGGAAAATATTACGGAGGTATCGTGTGAGAATGAGTTGCCCTCCGTGATTATGCCCACAGAGAAAGAGATTGACGCCATTTGCCGTTGCTTCCTCAAATATCTCTGGTGAATGGGCTAATAAGATAATCGGATACCTTTTATCCAAATCTTTGAGTGCCTTCTTTAAATCACTTTTACCTTTAACAGGGTCATCTACTCCCACAATATTGATCTTCTTATGGTTGGCTTCAAGAACTGTTGCCGAATTTCGAAGGAAATATGGAGTTGGATTCTTTTTCAAACCCTTTGAGCCTTCGTAATGACAAAAAATACAGGATCCATTTTCATTTGTATATTCTGTATTTCCAAACACGGCATAAATTCCAAGGGGTGCTTTAAGTTGACTGAAGAAAACCATCACGGGTTTATAAGAACCTTTGAATGCTATATAATCTCCTGAAAGGAAAATCATATCGGGTTTCTCTTCACTGAGTATTTCCAAAATCTTGTGCTCACGTGGACCCATATCTTTTATATGTAGGTCTGTTAAGAACGCTATCTTTAAACTCCCAAGTGGCTCAGAAAGAGATGGGGATTTGATTTCATAATGTTTTATTTCAATGGCATTGGTGTCGTAATAGGCTTTTCCAATGAAAAGAAAAAATCCGAAAATGAGTATGAATAATAAAAAACGGTGCATTAAATTATTTGGGTTACTTGGTTTAGTTGAGTTACCTGGGTTACTTGGGTTGGTTGAGCTTATTGAGTTTGTTGAGTTGATTGAATTACTCGAGTTGATTGGGTTAGTTGGGTTAGTTTGAGATAATCGAAACAAGTTAAAAAAGAACATCCTTTGAAGAAATTTATTAGGAATTGGAGTCTATTAAAAGTCTTATCGAGGTTTACATAATGTCTAAACTTTAAAAATGATGAGATTCCATCTATTTTAGGTTGATCTGGGTCGATTTCCCATGAATGTAGATAAAATAAATAGACCCCCTCTTTCTTTAGAATGGTTTTAACCCCCCGAACAAAAATAGGTGCGGGAATGATTCGAAAGTATCCACCACCTCCCCAGTGAAAAACCTGATTCCCTATTTTTAGATTGCTTACGGGAAATTCGTAAAAATTATCATTCAGTCTCAACGGAATACAATGATGATTGTTAAATAAATTTAGCTTACCATATCTTTTATTTAGGCTGTAAGAATTATAGCTCGAGTCATATAGATAACCCGATTCTTCGATTAAATTTAGAATTTTTTTATCGATAGAAAAATTTGGAGCCCTGTATCCATAGATTGGAGAGCCGGTAATATCTTCGAGAACTTTTTTACTTTTCTTTAAATCTTCCCTTAAATCTCCCCAATATTCTTCCCTACAAAGTTTATGATTGTATCCATGGGAGGCAATTTCATGACCTCTTGCCTTAATTTCTTTAATAAGATGAGGAAGATGTTCTCCAAGCCAACCCAATATGAAAAACGTTGCCCTCAAAGGAACACGTTGCGCAGAGCGTAGAGCGCAAAGCGGAGAATTTAAGCCCTGAGGTGTAAGGCAGGAGGTAAGAGAGGGAATGGAGTCAAGAAGGTTGAGAATACGGTGAACATTCTTTTCGACTCGTAATTCATAATTCGCCCAGGATGAAAAAGGAATATAAGGTTTGAAATTTTCAACCTGAAACCAATCTTCAATGTCAAAGGTTAAAAGAATGGTTGAGTGGGTTGAGTTTATTGAGTTCATTGAGTTTATTGGGTTGATTGAGTTGATTAAGTTTATTGGGTGTTAGTGGAAAGGAACCGATTGTCAGGACGGAAGGATTCTTCTTTTAGAAATTTTTCGAGGGCTTTGTATAGGACACACTTTGTGAAACGAGACCAGCAGTTCTCTCTCTGGCAATGGCTGGTTTCTTCGTTCCCTTCGAGTTTGATATTATGATATTTACAATCGAGGCAGTGTTTGAGGATCATCATAAACCTCCTTTTTTAGGTGAGGTGTGAGGAGTGAGTAGTGATAGGTTATTCGGAATTAATATTGGTATGGGATTCGTGGGTCTCCCCCTCATTGAATTGGTTATTTCGACCATATCGATTATTAAGGGTGAGCATCAGTTTTTCGAGCCGCTTTGAGTGATAATCAAAGTTTCTTTGTAGGTTTCGAATGGCTGCGATATGCTCCTCCATCTGATCAAGGATGTCTTTCATATCTTCCTCCACAGAGTGAGTTGGTTGAGTTGCTCGAGATAGGCTACCGCCAATTCGAATTGGGGCCAATTCTACGAAATTGATAACCAAATTGGATTTTAAGAGCCACGATAATTCGTGGGAAAAGAAATTTATTTGGGTTCTGCTGTTTTGCTGTTCAGCAGTTCTTTTGGTACTTCTTTTTTTCCTTTTAAATACGAAATAAAACCATTTATTAACTTTTTAGTTTTTTGAACTTGATTATAAGCATCATTAAAATCGTCTATCAAAGCCTTCCGCGATATTTGCCATAATAGAAATAGACGCTGTTTGAATTTGTCTACAAAGTTCAAAATCCTTCTTAAAGAGTAATTTTTTTGTATGAGTATATATCATTTTTGTTAGATATCGGGCTTCTTGCCAACTCTGAATGTTTTCCAATTTTTCAATTTTCATCTTTTAACCCCTTTTTAACTGCAGCACTGCAACACTTTAGAACTTCATTTCTGTTTTAGGCGACTTTTTCGATCATAGAATAATGGAGCTCCACCTCTGGTTGATAGCCGATTAAATTCAATAGGATTCGGACTCTCTCTTTATCTGATACCCATCGGTCAAAGATTCCAATGAGGTCTTTTAAAGGTCCTGAGGTTATCCTTACCACATCATTGGGTTTAAAGTCTCGCTTTATTCTTACAACATTTCTTTCATCTGTTCGTTCTTTGATGATGGCAATAACTTCTTCCGCAAGGGGAATGGGATATCCTCCAAAGCCAATGACACATTTTACCCCTTTCCCCCAACGAACCAAAGGGTAGTTTATTTCAAGGTCAAATTTTCCAAATATATACCCTGGAAACAGAGGCTTCAGCTCCTTCGCCATCCTCCCATTTCGATAACTAAAAGATTCTATAAGAGGACTAAAAATCTCTACCCCTTTATTGGAAAGATAGTTTGTCGCCTCTTCTTCTTTTTTAGGTTTTGTTTGGATGACATACCAGTTTTCCATATTATTCCTCATATAATTATTATTCATCCTTAAGCATGAGAAAGAGCATGTCTTTACTTCTTCGCTTCTAATTTAAATGCCGAGTTTTTGTTTGACCTCATCAATCACCTGTGTATTAGGGGGCTCGTTTAATCTTTTCAAACCCTCTTCTCGGGACAAGATCCCCATACGAACGAGTCCCGCGATTTCAAAAGCATAGGGATGAAAACCAAACTGGCTAATATGAATCTGATTTGCAAAGGCATTCATCAAACAATTGGTAGAATTAGGGTCCGTATCTTTAGGGGAAATCCAGCCTAATTCTCGAATTCGATTGTAAATCTTTTCCTCATTATATTCGAGGAAGGCCAGCGGATGAATATCATAAGGGAATCTATCTTTTAACTCGAAATGGCCATCCCTTAAAAAGTATGGATTTATTGCGTCACCCATTTTTTCATATAGTGGATTATAGATTAACTTTTGGGTGCTCCGAATAAAAGAAGGACTGGTCTTCATCACCGAGGACTGAATCGGGGCTTGTCCGGGTGACCATCCATATCCGATAAAGGAAATTCTTTTCTCGATAGCCATTCTCAGGGAAATAAACTTTACAAGACTCATACAGGAAGTACAAATCGAACTGGCTCGCTCCAGGGACTTTTTGGGATATAAACACCCATTAATAGAAAAAACAAATATTTTTTTCATGACCTCCATATTGGGCTTAAAGTAAAGGTGGTCGATCCCCAATTTTTCTATGACTCTTTTTATGTTCTCTATGGCATAGGTAGAAACGAATCCATGATCGAAAGTCAAAGCAAGAACCCTTAGTTGAAAATAGTTCTTAAAAAGGTCAAGGGTATAGGTGCTATCTTTTCCTCCGCTATAGGCGATAAGAATATCATAGTCTCCTTTTCCTCTATGGGCTTTGATCAATTCTTCGAATCTTTCTCTATATTTTCTTTTAAGTTCCTCATGATGATCTTTCCCTTTGAAAGAACGACAATAGTTACAAACCCCTCGAGCATCGAATTCAATAGTTGGAAAGCTTTCGGGTAAAACACATTTGACGCAAATTTTCATTAGGTTCTCCAATAAGGATGCATTATGATTTATCTTCTTAATCTATCAATCCCCTTGATCGATTAAACTGGGCGGCATCACTCTTAAATGCCAAGTCGCCCTCTTTTTTGAGTCGAAATCTTTATACATCCTTAATATTGCCTCCTGGTCCATCCCTACCACTTTTGAAACCTCATCGAGTGGAACTCTCGTCTCATAAGCATAAAGCAGTAAATCCAACTGCTGATACGGAAGTTTGAAATAGAATTCTTCATCGCTCACCTCTGCGCTCCAGGTATCTGGGCTTGGAACTCGATCTATGATGGATTGAGGAATCCCAAGAAATTGGGAAAGTTGATATACCTGGGTTTTATAAAGGTGAGCGATGGGCTCTATATCCACCCCTCCATCTCCATATTTCACAAAAAAGCCCTGAAGAAGTTCAGATTTATTGGTGGTACCCACCACCGCGTAATTATTTTTCTCTGCCTGATAATAGAGATGAATCATACGAGTTCTTTGCTTCATATCCGTTGCTGCAACCATTTCAAGATAGTCTTGGAGAGAAAGACGAACCTTCCGAGCTTCCCCTTTTTCGTCTATGACCACAAGATAGAAAACATTTAAGCCTTCTCGATGGAGACTATCTTTTGAAATGACAAGTTTAAATTTACATCCATTGGAAAACTTCGGAAAATATTTCTTAACAATCCCCTCCCTCTTCTGATAAACTCCCAAAGCCTCAAGGATTGGAGTTATCTCAATGACTTCTACTCTTATCCCAAGCCAATGGGCCAATTGTTTAGCAAAGAGGAGACTCTTAGGGCTGGATTCCTTTTCGGGAAGAATAAGACCAAGCACTCTCTCCTTTCCAAAGACCTTGAAAGAGAGAGTGGCTGAAAGGGCAGAATCAATTCCACCACTTATTCCTACCACAGCTCCCTTTCTTCGGTAATCCTTCAAAATGGCTCTCTTCATAAATTCAGAAATCCTTTCAGCCTCGGCTCGACAATCGATATTCAAGACTTTTTGATTAAAGGGATTCACTGTCTCTCCTTTATTAAATAGTGAAGGCTATATTCCCATTGTCTCCTGTTTGAGTGTCAGTTTGTCTATTTTCCCGGAGGAAGTTTTGGGCAATGAATTTCGAAACTCAATATATTTAGGAACTGCAAAATCCTCTAATTCATTTTTACAATGTTTTAGGATTTCCCTCTCTGTGATAGGATATCCATTTTTTATCACCACAAAGGCCTTGATGGCCTGTCCTAAAATATCATCCGGAACAGGGATGACAGCCGCTTCTACTACCCCTTCTATCTTATAGAGGACATTCTCAACCTCTTTGGGACTGACCCTTTCTCCTTTGGTTTTAATCATATCGTCTTTCCTGCCCACGAAATAGAGAAAACCCTCTTCATCAGCCTTAAAGAGATCTCCTGTATAGAGTACTTTTTCACCATAGATAGGCCCTGGTCGAAGCACTCGATCGGTCGCCTCCGGATCTCCCCAATATCCTCTCATGACATTGGAACCCCTTACGACTAACTCTCCAACTACTCCTGGTCCAACTCGATTCCCAGATTCATCAACGATCCAGACTTCCTCGTTTGGCATTCCTCGGCCCACTGATCCTGGCCGACGATCCAGTTCCTCTGGGGGAAGATAGGAAACTCGTTTACATTCTGTTAGGCCATACATCGAATAGATTTTTACCCAAGGGAAGATTGTCCTTAATCGTTGAATATGTTCTACAGGTAAAGAAGCACCGGTATTCGTGATATAGCGGAGCGAACTCAAGTCAAACTTCTTTAGATCCTCCATTTGTAGAAGAATGGCAAACAGGGTAGGAACCCCTGGGAAACCGGTTACCCTCTCCTGAACCATTCGTTTGATAATTTCGTAAGGATAGGTGAAGGATTGCTCTAAAACCACGGTGCCCCCAAATTTGAAGGCCATAAGCACCTGATAAAGACCATAGTCAAAGGAGAGGGGAAGGACATCAATAATAATATCCTCAGGAACATTATCGAGATAGGTCGTAATAGAGGTCGCGGCTGAGATCATATTGAGGTGAGTGAGCATAACTCCTTTGGGATCTCCTGTTGATCCTGATGTATAGATGATGGTGGCCAAATCAAGATCGATATTGGCGTAAGAAATAAGGCGTGTGGGGTAAGAGGAAGAAAAAATTTCATTCCAAAAAATTGATGTTGATAAATAATTTACGGGGATTTTGGTTTTATCTCCTGAGAAAATGGTAAATTGAATGGTTGGAGTAGCTTCAAAAAGATCCATCAAAACATTTAGCTTATTCACGTGGGTGATAAGGGCTTTGGCCTGGCAATTATTCAGAATATAATTGAGTTTTGAAGATTTTAAAGATGGGCTTAGCATGATGAAAATCGCATCGGCTTTTAAGATCCCGAACAGAGAGATGACAGATTCCACTGAATTATCCATAAAAATTGCCACCCGATCACCTCGACACACGCCTCGATCCCGTAAAAAAGTAGCCAGTTGATTGGACCTCTCATTAATCTCCTCATAGGTCCATCTTTCCCCCTTATGAATCAAGGCAACCTTTTTACGAAATTTTTTGGCACTCTCTTCGAGAAAATTCTGAAGTAACATGATATTATTCTCCTACAAAAAGGATTCCCCTCAATTGCCCATGCCCCTCTGAAGAAAGGACGCACTCCCATTAATTTTATTCCGAATAAATTGAGAAATATTTTTAATCGAATCGAGATTTTCAGGAATCAATTCCTCATCTTCGATCTTAAAGTGATAGGTCTCTTCGAGAAAAGCAACCAATTCGAGAACTCCTGTGGAATCGATAATCCCCTTTTCTAAAAGAGAATCTTCATCTTGAAGAGGGTCATTCCCATCTAATATAAAATTCCTCTCGATAAACTTTCTGACCTCCTGTTCGATGGACATACAAAGACCTCCAAAAATTAATTTACCTTGCTCCTTTCCCTAAAAGAACGATCTTTAAGGTTTCCAAAATAATCATCAGGTCAAAAAGAAGCGACATATGTTTGATGTAAAAGAGATCGTACTTCAGTTTTTCCAGAGCATCTTCTTTAGAAGACCCATAGTGATAGGAGATTTGTGCCCATCCTGTAATCCCAGGTTTTATGACATGACGCTGAGAATAATAGGGGATCTCCTTTTTTAACATCTCTACAAAAAAGGGCCTTTCAGGTCTTGGGCCAACAAAACTCATCTCTCCTTTAAGGACATTAACCATTTGAGGAATCTCGTCGAATCTCAACTTTCGGATGATTCGTCCCACCCGAGTAATTCTCTCATCATCGGGTTTTGCCCAAACTGGACCCTCTGACTCTGCATCCGTTCTCATAGATCGAAATTTTATAAGACGGAAAATCTTTCCATCCTCTCCCACTCTTTCCTGTTTGTAAAAAACAGGACCTTTGCTATCCAATTTGATCGCAACAGAGATCAATAAAACCAGAGGAGATAAAAAGATAAGACCGAATAAAGAACCCATAATATCTAATCCCCTTTTAATCTTTTTATGAAGAGCCGTTCGTTTAAATCCATTTGAAAAAATCAGGAGACTTGGATAGAGATTTTCAACCGAAAGCTTCCCTGCTAACTGTTCAGCAAATGAGATCCCATCCTCTACGGGAATTCCCTTAAGACGACAGAAAAGAAGTTGTTCCAACGGGAATTTACCTCTTCGCTCATCTAGAGCTACTATAATCCTATCGATCCCTCCGTTTTGACAGATCTGGAGAATCTGATTGTAGTCCCCAATAATTAAAGGGTTAGATGGTTCGTCCGATCTTGTCGCTGTCTTCATCGATAAAACCTATAATTTTGTATCCTCGATATCCATTTTCAAGGATTTCTTGCTTGATCTTCTTTGCAAGTTCACCTGTCCCTACAATAAGGAGCCTTTCTTTGTATATCCTTTCTTTAAATAATCTTAGGTAAATGAGCCGCCAGAAAAAGGCGGTGATTAAAGAAAAAACCAGACTTATGGCAAGGATCCCTCTCCCCATAGTGAGTTCCGGGATGATGTAATAAATCAACGAAAGAAGAACAGCTGAAACCCCGATAGATTCTAAAAGGAGGATAAACATCTTTTTCCCATTCTGAAATATTTTTAAATCATAGAGATCAAAGTAATAAAAGGCTACTTGAATGATAAGAATCATAAGCATCGTGCGAAGCATCCATAGATTAGAAGAAAACCCGCTATAATCACTTCCAAGAAACCTAATGGAGATAGCCAATAAAATCCCTATCAGGATGAGAAGACTATCTATAAAAGCAAAGAAAAAACCAGGAGAAGATCGAAACCCGCTTATGCCTAACATATAATTCTTTCACCCCATCCTTTGATCCACCTTCCTAATGAGGAAGGAATAGAACGTTATTTATTTGTGATAATACTTGTAGTAGTATTTCGAATAATAGCTCGAACCTTTCAGGTCGACCTGATTGAGAACGATTCCAAGAATCTTCTGCGAATCGATCGATCTGATGGCGCGCTGAACCGTCTCTCGAGGCGTTCGGTCAGCCAAAATCACCAGAATAATCCCATCGACCAGTTTGGAGAATAAAGCAGGCTCACTGGTTGAAATGATGGGCGAAGAATCGATAATGATGTAGGTTGAATCTCCTGAACCCTTGAGGGAGGTCAGAAGTTCTCCCATTCTCTTCGAGCCGATGAGCTCGGTGGATTTGCTCGACGATGGCCCTGAAAGAATGACCTGAAGATTCTCTGTTCCTGATTCCATTAGAATACTGGACAGTGGAACTTGGCCCGAAAGATAATCAGAAAGGCCTTTCGAATTCTTAAGGCCATCAAAATAAATCACTGGTTTTCGAAGATCGCTGTCAATGAGAATGGCCTTTTTATGAATCTCTAAAGAGATTGCCATCGCGAGGTGAATGGCTACAGTAGTCTTCCCTTCCCCTGGAGCCGCACTCGTAATAAGAATAGAATGGGGAGGATTGGGAAGACGATGAAAGACCTGAGTTTTAAGCTTTCGAAACTCCTCTGTCGCAAAAGAGTTCAGAGAGATGAGCTCAAAGGGAGGCTCCTCTTTTTGGGGAAGTTCAAGGCCCTTTGACTTTTCAGGTTTCTTCTCGAGGGGAATCTCACTGTCCTGGCGAACCATCTTCTCTTTGAATACTTTTAGAGGAGATCTTTCTTTTTCTGCCTTCTTTTTTTCTTCTTCTGCCTTTTCAAGGGCACGATAGACGCGACTCATCATTCACTCCGCACATAAGGGGTTAGATGTTAAAAGTCAGGTGTAAAAATATTTCTTTTATCTTATGAATTCCTTTATAGAACTCCTGGTAAAGAGAAGTTAAAACACCCGTTTGGAACAGAAAGATTAAGACAATGGCGATGATCAGCACTCCTGTAGAGAGAAGAATCCACCGACTGATTGAACGAGATTTTGGATTGAGATGGAGGTCGGTGGAGACTTCGCGAACGGATTTTTCATCCACCACCTTCTGATCCAGGGCAAAACCATTAAGAAGGGCATTGTCACACAGGATATTGATCAACCTCGGAATCCCTCCTGACCTTCGATAGATCTCTTTAATTGCCCTCTCTGTAAAAATAGGTTCCGTGGCGCCTGCAATTCTCAATCGCTTTTCGATATACTCTTTAGTTTCCTTGAAAGAAAGAGGAGACAGTTGAAATCGTAAATTGATTCTCTGCCGCAGTTGACGGAATTCAGGCTGAGAAAGGATTCTATCCAGTTCAGGTTGACCTACAAGAACGATCTGAAGAAGTTTTGATCGCGATGTTTCAAGGTTGGAAAGGAGTCTAATCTCTTCGAGGAGTTCGGGTTTTAGCCCCTGGGCTTCGTCTACAATCAACACTACCCTCTCATCCTTTCGGTAGGCATTGAGCAGATACCGATGAAGATGGTGAAGATGCTCCCCCTTCGTTTGTCCTTGAACCCTAACCCCCAAGTCCCTGAGAATATATTGGATGAAATCATTGACCGTGAGCTTTGGGTTAAAGAGAAAAGCCGTCTTGGTATGATTGTTCCCATCAAGTTTCTCAAGAAGATAGTGAAGGAGGGTTGTCTTCCCTGTTCCGACTTCCCCAGTGATGACAATAAACCCCTTCTTCTCCCTCACCCCATAGAGGAGTTGGGCTAAGGCTTCTCTATGACTCTCCCCCAGATAGAGATAGTCCGGGTTAGGGGTCACATTGAAAGGATTCTCTTTTAAGCCATAAAAAGTTTCATACATTTTACAAAAGCTCGCAAAGTGCAAAGGGCATAGAATTAAAACAAAAGTAAAGTGTATAGAGCAATTAACTTAAGACATTTTATCAATGTACTCAAAAGGTATAATTCATTTTTCATAAAATAATATTCAAACTAAAATCTTTTGGAAATTAGTTATCTGCCTACTTAGATGATCAAGTTTATTTAATAATTTTTCTAATTCCTTTTCTCCGATAAGATCCCGTCTTTTTAATAAAATTAGGATATTGGCATTCTCGAATGTTGATCTTCTTATAATATTTAAAAATTGCTTAAATTCCTTTTTTGAATAAGATCCTGCCCCTTCAGTTATATTGTTTGACATTGACATCCCGGACCCTCTGAGCTGATCTGCAAAACGATATAATTTTTTCTTCTCAAGATCATCTGCTACATCAAAGAGTTCATCTGCTATTTCAATGGCTAACTGCCATATTTTTAAATCCTGAAATCTAAATTTGACCATAATTCTCTTCTTTCTTTCGCTATGCTCTCTGCGCTTTACGAGTCTTCTGGTTAGGCGGCTTTGCGTTTTTGGTCCTCCTTCAAGTTGGGAAGTGTCGCAAGGACGGAGATTCCCAAATAGTTTTCGACTTCGGAAACCGTATGAAAGGAGCGATCCAAGGATTCTCGAAACCATGTCAACCCCACTCCAGCCACAAGACCAATTACAGCACCAATCAGAAGGATTCGATTCCGGTCTGGCTTTATGGGTTTCTCTGGAAGTCGAGCAGGATCCAGAACCTTAAACTGCTCACCCTGTTGTTTCCGCTCGAGATTCTCTGCCATCTGGGCCTGAATCTTCTTGTCAAGGAGCGACTGATAATTGGCCTTCAATAAATCATAATCCCGAGTTAAAAGGGTGAGTTCTTGTTCCTTCTTTGGTGTCTCTTCGATTCTCTTCTGATAAAGGGCGATTTGTTCTTTTATGTTTTTAAGTTCCTCTCTCGATCGTTTAGCCTCAAGCACCGCACTGTTATACTGTTCGGTATACTGAGCCATCAATCGCTCTATATTTGGATCAGGAGCAGGAGGAGGGAGGTCCTGCTCCACCACCCCTTCTCTTTGTCTCCTCAATCGAGCCTCTCTTTCAGCCTCCTGTTTTTCGAGCAATTCTTTTACTTTAGGCTCGAGGTTGGCTATCTTTCGCTTCAAGTCAATGACATCGGGATGGGTCTCTTTATATCTCGATTGAGCCGTCTCTAAGTCTCGCTTCAAATTATTATACTGGACGATTAAAGGATCCTGAGGCGTTCTATCTTCAACGGTCTCTTCCTGGCCAGAGAGGGATACCCTTCGTGTGGTTTGTGGAGCAATGGGCTCCCGTTTCTTCAACTGTTCGATCTGGTTCTGGAGGATGACAGCACGGTCTTCTGCTGCTCTCATATTTTCGCTTGTGGTTTGAAGCTGTTGCTGGAGACGTTCGAGAATTCTTAAGTTGGCATCGAGTTGCTGAGGAAGTAGACCCATGGATCGCTCTTTGAAATTTCGAATTTCCTGTTCTTTCCTCTTTAATTGTTCTTCTAAGGAGATGAGCTCTTTGGTAATAAATTCAGAAGTTCGTTCAGCCTGAGTCTCTCGAACTTTCAAGTTCTCTTCGATAAATAGGGAGGCCAATTTATTTGTTACAAGCATGACGGTTCGTGGCTCAGAGCCCTCATAAGAAATGGTAAATGAATTCGTGGAAGGGTTTCTTCTATCCCCTCTTGGCTCCTGAACCTTTACCTCGATCGCTTTTCTCATGGTTTCGACGACTTCTTCTTTTGGAACTTTCTTTCGGAGATCGGGATAGAGATTAAACTCTTCGATGACCTTCTCCAATCGAGTTCGGCTCAATATCTCCTGGCTTATGGTGTTCAAGCGGCTTGCCACAGACTCTGTAATCGTAGGACGGACATAATTCTCGGGAACACTCTGGGGTTGAACCAGAATCAGAGTGGTTGCCCGATAAACTTTTGGAAGTTGTTTATAGACCACAAAAGCACCGATAAGAGAAATCAACAAAGGAAGGATGAGATACCACTTCCTTCGAAGCCCAATCTCAATATAATCATGAAGTCCTAAAGGTTTTGGTTCTTGCATTTTTTCTTCCTCAGATCCCCGCAAAGCGCTGAGCGCTCAGCGCATGGCGAATTTAAAAATTAATAAGAGGCGGTGAGGCGGAAAATGCCTCGATATTCGCTATAATCCCTATCTGAAATGTTGGAACGATTCTCTCGATGAGAAACCTCCAAAGAAATCCCTAACCACCTCCATATCTGATAAGAGCCATTTACTCCTGCTCCCCAGATTCGGTCAATGGCTCCATCTCGATACTTTGCCCTTTCATAACTTCCCCTTAATCCTATGGTCATCCTCTCAAGAAGGCGGTGGTTAATAGTTCCAATCAACCGATGGGATTTGGTGAATCCAAGGTTCTCCGAGGTAAAGTATTCTTCCACATAACCTCCTTGAAAGGCGAGCGTATAAGTCGTTCTCTCGGCACGCTCCGCAATAAGGACATCATAATATAGACCTCCTGTCGAAGAGCCTCGAGACGGATTCTGCCTAAAGTAACCCCCTTGACCTCTCACACTTAAAGTGGGACTGAAGGCATGTTCCACCCCAAGGCTTGGTCGATGGACTTCGTAATCGATAGAAGGTGAATCGAAGTCCCTGTTAAGATAGGTATATTCTCCAAAGACGGAGGTTCTGGGGTTAAACCGATGGATAAATCGACCTGTCCCACTATGGCCGACCCAATCGGCTGAACGTTCGAAATCTCCAAAGGTCAGGCCATACTCCAAATAGACCCCGTTCCGTATATTAAACCAGTAAGTAAGTCTCGGAGTGATTGTATTCTCCATACTGTCTTCCGCAATCCGACTCTGAATTTCATAAAGGTTATTTCGAAAAAGGATCGCCAATAAGTTCTCCCTTCCAAATCGATACTCAACCGAGGGTTCCAATACATTTCGAAAATACAAAACCCTCCTGTAGGTTCTCGAAAGAAATCTCTGACCCTCCACTGCGATCACCGAATAGTCGGCTTCTCTAATCTCATTGGATCGAATCGTATAATCCCGGATTCGGAAGATCAGGTTCTTTGTGGGGGCGTACCACCCATTTAGTGTTCCATTTAGACTTATATAATTATAGTCTTCTTCTTTCCCATAAAAGACAAAGCCTGCCCGAACATCAAGATCCATTCCGAACTTTTCTTCGGCTGTAGGAGCTCGGCGAAATTCTCCTGTAACCGGTGATCGCTTCATGGTTGAAAATCTTAGACCAGGGGAGATGGTCGTGATGAAATCATCCCTTCGATTTCGGGCAGTGAGATCGATGTTGTCGTTATACTCGCCTCCGAGGGTGATGTAGGGCTGAAAATATTCAAAGATGTCTTTCACCTCACAGAGAGCCAGAGAAGGAAGAAGTAGAAGCAGGATTGTCAATATGAATCGCGAGGCGTGAGGCGTAAAGCCTAAGATGATTTTATTGTCCATTCGATACCCTCTTTTCTCCATTGATCGAAACATCATGGGACGATAATGGTGTCTCCGGCTTTGAGAATCAGATTTGATTCCAGATTCTCACCTTTCATCAAACTCTTATAGTTGATGACAAACCGTTTCTCCTTTCCATCTTCCTTTCGGATGACCAAGATCTTTTTTTGATTGGCCCAATCTGTAAATCCGCCTGCCATTGGAATGATCTGAAGGATCGTGGTCTCACTTCTAAGTCGATAGACTCCTGGGTTTCTCACCTGTCCAGAAACATAAACTTTGAAACTATTGGCCTCCATGACAATGACAGAGACATTCGGGGTTTCAATAAACTCCTTAAGCCTTTTAATGAGCTCCTCTTTAAGTTGAAGGGGAGTGAGCCCAGCCGCTTTAACTTCGTGAATCAAGGGAAGTGAGATATAACCATCCATTCTTACTGGAACTGTTCTTGATAGGGCTTCTTCCCTCCAGACATGGATATAAAGGATGTCCTCTGCACCAATCACGTATCGCTCACTATCCACACCCATCTCGGCCTGAGCCTGTTTTTTAGAAAGGATCTCCTGGTCTGTCTGAGAGAAAGCCAAACCGAAGCCCATAAAAAGAATGGACAGGATAAATAGAGTAGCTTTGAATTCTGATTTCATATTTTAACTCCCCTTTCTTCCTCTGATGGGGCTAAAAGAGTTTACCTAAAAGGTCCTTTGTATCTGCTCCATTGGCAGGAAAACAGAATTGGTCAATCGTAATCTCATACCCTATTCTTCTAAAATCAAAATACTGAAGGGTTTCTTTGAACCGTTCTTTTGCCCTCTCCGCCATCTGGAGGTCTGCATAAGGAAGAAGAACAACCAAACTCTCTTCTCCCAGAAAGGCCAAAATATCACTCTCTCGCATTTCGACCGAAAGGAGGTCCCCCAATGTTTCGCGACAGGTTTCAAGGCTCCACGAATTGCCATCATTTGAAATCCGATGGATCTTGAGGTAAAGGAGGGAAATAAAATTTTGGTATCTTCGGGCCCGCTTTATCTCAAGATCGAGAAGGTATAGAAAAAGTTTCTGATCGATAATCCTCCCAAATGACTCTCTTACCTCCTGCCCTCTCTCCATCGTTTCTCCTTTTCAAGAACTTCATTTTTTCCTAATCCTAAATCCGACTCCTCTGAATTCAGCCTGTCGCCATCCTTTTGAGTCAAACCACTCTCAAGGCCATATTTATCCACTTTATAAAGCAATGCCTTATAGCTGATACGGAGTAATTTCGCCGCCTCTTTACGATTCCAGCGGGTCTGCTGAAGGGTGGATTCAATGAGTTCTCGTTCTGCAAGTTCAGCTGCTCTTTTGCCTACCTCTTTCAGATTAAATATGGGTCTTGAGGGTTCGGGAACGGGTGAGAAAAGAGGAGAGGTTTTCTGTACCCTTTCTCCTTTTTCCATCTTCTCATAGAGGGATTCCAGGATCATTTCCTCTTCGCCCAAGATGACCAGTCTCTTAATAAAATTTTCTAATTCCCGAATATTTCCAGGCCAGGAGTAGGACTTGAAGGTTTCAATCAATTTGGGCGATAGGGGTGAAACCTCTCTTCCATACTTCCTTTTATAGAGATTGAAAAAATATTCGGAAAGGAGGGGAATCTGCTCGGTTCGATCACGAAGAGGAGGGATTGTAAGATTGATCACATTGATTCTGAAGAAAAGGTCTTCATGAAAACGTCCTTCCGCCAAGGATCGTTCTATATTATTTTTAGTCGTTACAATCACCCGGGTATCAATCATTAATTCTCCATTTCCCCCTAATCGTGAAAAAGCTCCGTCTTGGAGGACCTGGAGAAGCTTTGCCTGGAGAGAAAGGTCCATCTCTTCGATATCGTTCAGTAAAATGGTTCCTCCATTAGCCATCTCAAACTTGCCTGGTTTTTTCAGATAGGCACCGGTAAAAGCGCCCTTTTCAAAACCAAACAGTTCGCTTTCGAGAAGGTTTGGAGGAATGGCTGCACAGTTGACCTTCACGAAAGGCTTGGTTCTTCGATGAGAAGAGTTGTGGATGGTTCGTGCCACTAATTCCTTCCCACAACCACTCTCTCCTTTTATCAAAACGGTAATATCGGTTTTGGCCACTTCATCAATGATCGACTTAATGGTGGCCATCTTATTACAATTGGAAAATATGATTTCAGTAATTTCCTTCATCGTAAATAGTTAAAGAAATCCTCCAAAGGACGAGGTTTTAAGAGCTAAATTCTAAAAAACTTAAAACTGAGGTCCTGAAATAAATTCAGGATGACAAAAAATAGAACCGAACTCTTATCATGCTAAAATTGGTCTTTCAGGCGTTCTTAATAAAATTCCTCCTTCAGAAGAAATGAATTGAACAAATAATACAACAGGCAAACCCTATGCCAAATGGAAATAGCCTGGATTAAAAGTCTAACGTATCGAGATATGAAAAATTTTTCTCCTTTCCAAAAAAGGATTTGAGAGTGGGGATAAAAACAAAGTAGAAAATAGGGGAAATTTTTTAGAAATAAGTGGTAAATTACTTCCGTTATTTTCCATTTTTTATCATCCCTGGAATTTCTTTTCCTTTTTATTAAAGTCTATTCTTAAAACAGATCCCCACCTAATTAAATCTGTTAATTGGATGTGGGAATTATTTTATTGTCCAAGCCACACTCCTTGATCTTATAGAGGAGCGCTTTATAGCTAATATTAAGAAGACCTGCGGCCTTTTTGCGATTCCAATTGGTCATCTCCAAGGCCTTGGCAATCACCTCGGTCTCAGCCTTGATCATGGCCTCTCTATGCACTTCTTTCAAAGAAGGCCAGAGTTTCTTGTTCAGGATTACTCTCTTTGGATCAGGGAGGACTTCATTTTTTACAGAAGGGACCAATTCCTCGAGAATTGCTTTCTCCCCTCCCAGAACGACAATTCTTTGAATCATATTCTCAAGTTCCCTCACATTGCCTGGCCAATGATACTGAAGGAACGCCTTCATCAGGCGATCGGAGAGAGGGCTGAGTTTGCGGCCAAATTTCTTCGAAAACTTATTAAGAAAATATTCCACAAAAATGGGAATCTCTTCTTTCCTTTCTCTTAAGGGAGGAAGGGTAATATTGACCACGTTTAAGCGATAATAGAGGTCTTCCCTAAATTTTCCTTGTTTAATGGCTTCTTCAATATTTTTGTTCGTAGCGACTAACACCCTCACATCGACTCGAACATCCCTCTTTCCCCCTAACCTTGAGAACTCCCTATCCTGAAGGACCTGAAGGAGCTTGCTCTGAAGGGAGAGACTCATCTCTGAGATTTCGTCAAGGAAAATCGTCCCCTCATGGGCAAGTTCAAATTTCCCCAACTTTTGCCGATACGCCCCTGTAAAGGCACCCTTTTCATAGCCAAAGAGCTCACTCTCAAGAAGCTCAGAAGGCAGGGCAGCACAATTGACTTTCACAAAAGGCCTATCCCGTCGAAAAGAATTGAGATGAATGGAACGAGCCACCACTTCCTTACCCGTCCCACTTTCTCCCTGGATGAGAACGGTCACATCGGTATTGGCCACTCGATCAATCATCTCCTTGATTCGCTGCATCTTTTCATGGGCATAGATAAAGATTCCATTCTCCCGAGTCATCTCCCCTACTTCGACAAAGGTAGCAGAGGCACGAGAAGAACTCTCCTTTTCGGGTTGAGATAGAGATTTATTGGACACTTTGATCAGACGGTTCATCTCATTGATTTCTAAAAAGAATCGGGTGGAGGTTAAAGCCGCTCCTACTTGATTGGTGATGTAAGTCAGGATGGTCTGGTAACTCTCGTCAAAAGCCCCTTTCTTCGAATGACTCAGGTTAAAAACCCCAACAATTTGGTCCCCTTCTTTGATGGGATAACAGATCAATGACCTGACCCGATGGCTTAACCCTTCCGCTTTTACAAACCGGGGTTCCTGATGAACATCGTTGATCATTACAGCCTTTCCTTCCTTTAAAACCCAACCGGCTACCCCTTCACCAAACTTAAATCGTTTAGCCTTCTCTAAGGCTTCTGAATCATATACCGTTTCCTTTTCGTTTCGGCTTCTTGCTGCTCGAATGATTAAATCGCCTGAAGCAGGATCTTTTAGCATCAAGGAACAGTTTTCAGCATCCATCTCTTCAATGACAGCATCTAAAATTGCTTTACAAGTCTCTCCAAAGTCAGGCACATGCTGAAGGGCACTCTGGACCTTATGGAAAAGAATGAAAGCCCTGCTATTGCTGGGGAGTAACTGGTCAGAACTTAAAGGAAACTTAGCCTCTTTAAATGAGTTTCCTCCCATAACATCCCCTCCTTTCACCTTATAAAGCACCCTGGGAATTTGACTCTCCTTGGGGTACTTAAAATTAACTTTTACCCCTCACCCCTTCCCTCTCCCCGGAGGGGAGAGGATTGAGGTGAGGGGGGATTTAATGGTTCGTGGGTAACCAAACGGTCATGGGAAATTACTTAAATTTATCATAATGATCTGGTTTCGTTTGGATGATGGATCAATCTCTGTCTCATCAATTCCTTTTCAATCTTTCTTTTCTGAATCTTAAGCCTTCTTAGTCTTAACCCCCTTTTCAGATGGAGAAGGACCTTTTCGGTTGAAAAAGGTTTCATAAATAGGTCCTCTACACCAGAGGTTAAAATTCTTTTATATTCTTTATCTTCAATTTCTTGATGGGTAAGCATCATGACATAAAGATCTGGAAAACTCTTTTTTAACTCTCGGATATGGTCCACCATACATTGAGTCCCAGCCCAATACTCGGTAATTAAACCTGATATTTCAAATTCCCTGAAGTTCTGTTTGAGTCGATCGATCTCTTGAAGGGCAATCACAATATATCGCTCACTCTCTAATAAGGCCTTAAGAATCCACCGTGTATGAGGCTCTTGGTCAAATATGAGGATTGTTTCTTTTGGCATACCAAGATTCTCCGATGGGTTTATATTAAAAATCGAAAAAAATATTGGCTTGTCCGGAGTACACGCCATAAATTTAGATCAATTTTATAAATAGCAATTTGAATACCATCTGGGAGAAGAAAATAAATTTCGCCTAATCTCTTAATTTCAAAAAGTTTTTTTCATTCTCTCTTTCTAATTTAGAAAGTTGACTCCCTTTCATTTTGACCTTTTGGGAAAAATATTGAGCCAAAAGGTAAAAGAAAGATTAAATCTTCAATGATTGCGGGAAATTAAAGAAATGGCCTAAAAGGGAAACGGGAAGTTAGAATCTTAATGACTCTAACATATCCGACTGCTCGGGGAATGTAAAAGATTGAAAAGAAAGGCTCTTCATGATCTCCTCCAACCTTTCAGACCGAAAGGGAGGATACTGTTTAATCAATCCTTCAAGCCTTTGCTGAAGGGCCTGACAGCCAGCCCGATTGGTTTCTGGAAGAAGAAGACCTATCTCCCCATTGTTTTTACTTACGACATCTTCTTCCCTTGTATTCTTTCTAATAAGATCTAAAAATTCTTTATGGAATCCATTAAGTAGGTGCTTTTCAATCTTGTTGACCATTACTTTAATTAACAGGATTGAGAAGGGATGTTGATGGCGTTTCGACCTCTTCAATTCCTTTTGTAAAGAGGTCTGGAAATAATTCTTATTAAAGATTAAGCGATTGAGTTCTTCGCTAATCGGGTCGACCAGATTCAATCTTTTTAGTTCGTTAAGGTGAAGAATCAACTCTCTCTGTTTCAAGCCTTTTTTAATATGGACAAGGATTTTATCGGGAGAATAGGGTTTGAGTATAAATTCGTCCAAACCGGTTTCGAAAAGCCTTTCGTATGTTTCACTATCGATGATGGCATTGGCAATCATGATGACATAAGTTTCGGGAGTAGTCTGTTTAACTCTTCTTATGAATTCTTCTGTCACTTCGTAAGGATAGAGATATTCAACGATAATGATAAAATATTTTTTCTCCCTCAGGTAAGAGTTTGCCTCCTCTAAATTGAATGCTGATTCGACCGAATATCCTTCTTCTCTCAGGATTATCTGATAGGCATTGATCAAATTTTTGAAAGGGTCGATAAGAAGAATTGAGGGAATGATCATCATAAATTATTATACAAATTTAATGCCAAATTGGCTGTTTTTTTATTTGTTTATTTTACTTTGGCTCGCTTGATGTGATATTTATTCATTCTGACCGTCTATCACTTTTAGGTACTCCTTTCTGAATTAGTTTCTAACCATGGGAAGGGGCGGAGTGTGGGTGGAGGGATATGTTTTTTGAGAGATTTTAGAGAGAGGTTCTGAGTGGAAA
>Ga0101945_1001212_pt1 | contig 28645 bp, 23 predicted proteins | sample DewCreD2012metaG_2_FD_75246 | JGI IMG/M metagenome (GOLD analysis project Ga0101945, IMG submission 75246) | Hot spring sediment bacterial and archeal communities from British Columbia, Canada, to study Microbial Dark Matter (Phase II) - Dewar... ... | reverse complement strand
GGGGATGACCCCGGTGGGCATGACCTTCAGCACGCTGGCGGGGATGGTCGGGGGCGGTGTGCAGACCCCCGGATTCCTCGGAGTGGGTCGCCTCTACCTGACCAGCCGGAAGTTCATTCCAGCCGACGGCGGGCTTCCCCGCCTGGTGTGGATGCCCCGGGAATTGAAGGAGGCGTTGCGGGACAGGCTGGTGGCGCGGGCGCGGGAGCTGGGTGACGAGACGCTGGTGGACAAGATCGCCGACGAGACCGTGGCCACGACTGCGGAGGAGCTGCGGGCCCACCTGGAGCGTGTGGGGCATCCGGCGCTGGCCATGCCCGCGTTGCTGTGACTGGGGTCCCCGGGAATCCGTGAGGCGGACCTCAGGTGTGCCTGAGGGGTGAATGAATGCCGCTGACCGCACTGGACATATACAAACTCCTGCCCAAGACCAACTGCGGGGAGTGTGGCTTCCCCACCTGCCTGGCCTTCGCCATGCAGCTGGCCACAAAGAAGGCGGCCATCGACGCTTGCCCCTACGCCAGCGACGATGCCAAGGCCACTCTGGCCGGTGCCGCGGCACCGCCCATCCGCCTGGTGGCCTTCGGCCCCGCCGAACGGCGGATCGAGCTGGGCAGGGAGACGGTGCTCTTCCGCCACGAGGAGACCTTCTACCACCCGCCGGCCATCGCTGTGCGCCTGCGGGCGGACCGGCCCCCGGAAGAACTGCGGCCGGCGCTGCAGCGGGTGGCGGCGCTGCAGTTCGAGCGGGTGGGGCAGATGCTGCGTGTGGAGGCGGTAGCCCTGGAGGACGCCGGGGGCGGCGCCGAGATGCTTGCCGCCGCCGCACGGGAGGCGGACGCCGCCGGGCTGGCGCTGATCCTGTGCAGCGACGACCCGGCGCGGCTGGACGCCGCCGCCGGCGCCGTGGCCGCCAGCCGGCCGGTGCTCTATGCCGCCACCGCCGCCAACTGGGAGTCCATGGCCCAGGTGGCCCGGAAGCACGGCTGCCCCCTGGTCGTGCGTGGGAAGGACCTGCAGGAACTAGCCGACCTGACCCCGCGGCTGGCGGCGGCGGGGGTGAACGACCTGCTGCTGGACAGCGGCGCACGCGGCCAGGCGGCCACCCTGGCGGACCTGACGCAGATCCGCCGCCTCGCCCTGCGCAAGCTCTTCCGCCCCCTGGGCTACCCAGCCCTGGCCTTCGTCACTGCCGACGACCCGCTGACCCAGGTGGTGGAAGGGACGGCGTACATCTGCAAGTATGCGGCGCTGCTGGTGGCCCCGATGCTGGAGCCCTGGCAGGCGCTGCCGCTGGTGACCGCGCGCCAGAACATCTACACCGACCCGCAGAAGCCCATTCAGGTGGAGCCGGGGATCCACACCGTGGGCTCCCCCGATGCGGATTCGCCCGTCCTCGTTACCACCAACTTCTCCCTCACCTACTTCACGGTGGAGGCAGACACCGAGGCCAGCCGCCTGCCCGCCTGGATGGTGGTGGTGAACACGGAGGGACAGTCGGTGATGACGGCGTGGGCGGCCGACAAGTTCAACGCCGAGACCATCGCCAAGACCGTGGAGGCCTCAGGCATCGCGGATCGGGTGAGGCACCGCCGCCTGATCATCCCCGGGGGCGTGGCCGCCATCAGCGGCAAGCTGGAGGAGCTGTGCGGCTGGCAGGTCATGGTGGGCCCTCGGGAATCGGCCGGAATCCCGGCCTTTCTGCGGACGCAGTGGAAGCAGGTCGCCGCCGCGGCCTCGTAAGGGCGTGAACCAGATGGAGGCGCTGCTGACCGTCACCTTCCAGCCGGAAGGACGCAGCGTGACCGTGGAGGCGGGAGGGACGCTGCTGGATGCGGCCGCAGCCGCCGGCATCCCCCTAAACAGCGTCTGCGGGGGACGGGGGATCTGCCAGCGCTGCCGCATGCACGTGGTCAGCGGCGCGCTGGAGGTGGACGTCGCGGGGCGGGTAGACGGGGCGGTCCTGGCCTGCCTGTCCCGAGTGCGTGGGGACGTGGTGGTGGAGGTGCCCTCCGCCTCGCGCATCGAGGGGGAACAGATCCTCACGGGTGCGGAGAGGGGGATCGGGCCGTTCCTGCCTATTCCTGAAGAGCAGATGGCGCTGCCCCGCGCCGCCGGCCTCTTCGTCCCCAGCCCGCTGGCCTTCGCCCTCCCCCTGGACCTCCCCGTCCCCACCCTGCACGACAGCGTCAGCGACATGCAGCGCCTCACCCGGGAACTGCGCCGGCAGCGTAACATCCGCGATGTGACCGTCCCCCTGGAGGTGCTGCGCGCCCTCCCCCGGGTGGTGCGCCAGGGGGAGTGGACGGTCACGGCGCTCCTGGTGCGGGCCGACGGCGGCTACGAGCTGATAGATCTGCGGCCGGGGGTGGCCCCCCGCGCATTCGGGGTAGCGGTGGACGTCGGCACCACCACCGTGGTGGTGCACCTGGTGGACCTGGCCGCCGGGACGACGCTGGGCGCGGCGGCCGCCTTGAACCGGCAGATCCCCTACGGAGACGACGTCATCTCCCGGATCATCCACGCCGGGGAGCAGGCCGGCCTGGAGCGGCTGCGCAGCGCCGCCCTGGAGACGGTCAACCTGCTGATCGGTGGGCTGGCCAAGGCGCACCGCGTCGGCCGCGACGAGATTATCGGCGCAGTCTGCGCCGGCAACACCACCATGCTGCACCTGCTGCTGGGGCTACCGCCGGCGGAGATCCGCCGCGAGCCCTACATCCCCGCGGCCACCGCCTCGCTGGCCTACCGGGCGGGGGAGGTGGGCCTGCGCATCCACCCCAGGGCGCTGGTGGCCACCATGCCGGGCGTGTCCAGCTACGTGGGCGGGGACATCACCGCCGACGTCCTCGCCGCCGGGATGGACAGCAGCGAGGAGCTGTCCATGCTCATCGACGTGGGGACCAACGGCGAGACGGTGATCGGCAATCGGGAGTTCCTGGTCTGCTGTGCCTGCTCCGCGGGGCCAGCCTTCGAGGGCGGGGGGATCACCTGGGGGATGCGCGCCGCCCGGGGGGCCATCCAGCGCGTGGAGGTCACCCCGGAAGGTACGCTGGCCTGGACCACCATCGGTGGGGCCCGGCCGCGGGGGCTGTGCGGGTCGGGGCTGGTGGACCTGCTGGCCGAGTTGCTGCGCGCCGGCTACCTGGATCGGGCGGGACGGCTGGTGGCGGACGCGCCGGTGGTCCGCCAGGGAGCCGACGGCCTGGAGGTGCTGGTGGTGCCCGCCTCCCAGGCAGCCGCAGGTGCAGATATCGTCCTCACCGCCGCCGACATCGAGAACCTGCTGCGGGCCAAAGCCGCCGTCTTCGCCGGCGCCGCGCTACTGGCCCGCCGCCTGGGTATCGCCATGGGGGAGATCCAGCGCGTCTACGTGGCGGGTGGGTTCGGCACCTATCTGGACGTGCGCAAGGCCATCCGCATCGGTCTGCTGCCCGACGTCCCCCCCGAGCGCGTGGTGTTCATCGGCAACGGCTCGGTCGCCGGGGCCAAGATGACCCTGCTCTCGTACGAGGTGTGGCGGCGGGCGATGGAGGTGGCGCAGAAGATGACCTACCGCGAACTCTCCACGGACCCGGCCTTCATGGAGGAGTACGTCTCCGCCATGTTCCTGCCACACACGGATTGTGCCCGCTTCCCCCGCGCCTGCGCGGAACTGGGAATGCAGGTCTAGGGTGTGAAGATGCCCTTCGTCTACGCGGTAGCCGGAAAGGGAGGTACCGGGAAGAGCACCCTGGCTGCGCTGATCGTGCGCTCGCTGCGCCGGGCGGGCCGCGTCCCCATCCTGGCCGTGGACGCCGACCCCAACACCACCCTGGATGCCGCGCTGGGACTGCGGCCCGCCCGTACCATCTCCGACGTCCTGGACGCCACCAAGGGGATGCGCGAGGTGCCTGCCAACATGCCGAGGACGGTCTACCTGGAGTACCAGCTTGCGGACTGCCTGGCGGAGGGGCGGGGCGTGGACCTGATCGTCATGGGTCGCCCGGAGGGGGCGGGGTGCTACTGCGCCGCCAACCACCTGCTGAGGGAACACCTCGACCGGTTGACTGCAGGTTACCCATACGTGGTCATGGACAACGCCGCCGGTATGGAGCACCTCAGCCGGCGGACCACCCGTGATGTCGACCTCCTCCTCATCGTCAGCGCCCCCACCCCAAGCGGCCTGAGGGCCGCCCGCCGAATCCAGGCGCTGGTGGGCGAGCTGGATCTCGCGGTGCGGGATATGGCCCTGGTGCTGAACCGCGCCGACGCCGTCCCCCCGGCCGTGGCTCAGGAGATCGCGGCGAGCGGGCTGCGCCTGGCAGCGGTCGTCCCCGAGGACCCGCAGATCGCCGCCTGCGACCTGGAGGGCCGCCCCGTGCTGGACCTCCCCGACGACGCCGCGGCGGTGCAGGCGGTGGAGGCGATGATGGCCGTGGTGCACGGCGCCGGGGTGGTGTCGTGAGCGTCTACTTTTCCACCTACGAGGGCCTGCGGGCACGGCTGGGCCAGCACCACCCGGCCCGCCTGGCCGCCCGCAGCGGCGCCGCCCTGCTGGGCGGGGACCGGCTGGCCCTCCGTTGCGCCGGGCAGGACTACGTCGTCACCTACCCGGACGGCATGGTCCTGGACGCTTCGGGGGGACCGGCGGACGTCTCGGTGGCCATCCTCCTGCTGCTCTACCTGCTGGAGGCCACGGGCGCCCCGGAGCGCGGAGAGTGGATCTCCTTCGAGCAGCTACCTGGCGGCGCCGGCTACCTGGCCTCCTTCCGCGGGCGAGTGGTGCAACCGGTCCTGAAGACCTTCGGACCGGCGCCGGAGCGGCTGCTGGAGGCGGCACGGGCCCTGGATGGGAAGCCCCTGGCGCTGGGGGATGTTGCGGTGCGCATCCCCGCACTGCCCCGCGTCCCCATCGCCTACGTGCTGTGGCGCGGGGACGAGGAGTTTCCCCCTGGCGTCTCAGTGGTTTTCGACGCGTCGGTGGAAGGCTATCTGGACGCGGAGGTGCTCACCGCCCTGGCGGAGCTGACCAGCCGCAGGCTCGTCGCCGCCGCGGAGAGCGGGAAAGGCTGAGCGTCGCCGCGATGAGCGGGAGGGAGTGAGCGCATGTCTGTGGAGCTGATACGCGAGCGCTGGCCGGGGAAGGTCTTCACCGTGACCATCGGCGCCACCCCCGCCGAGGGAGGGACGCGGGCGCGGGCCCTGACCATCGGCGGGCACACCTCTCTCCCCTTCGCCGGCGATGCCCCCAGCCCGCACCGGCCGCTGGTGGCCATGGAGGTGCTGGACGTGGTGCCGCCCGACTGGCCCGCCCACCTGCGGGAACCGCTGGCCGACGTTCTGGGCCGACCGGCCGAGTGGGCACGCAAGTGCGTGGAGGACTACGGGGCGGACCTGGTCTGCCTGCGCCTGGCCTCGCCCCACCCCGACGGGCAGGACGCTCCGCCCGATGCGGCGGTGGCCACGGTGCGCGCGGTGCTGGAGGCGGTACCGGTGCCGCTAGTCATCCTGGGCTGCGGGCACGCCGACAAGGACAACGAGGTCTGGCCAAGGGTGACGGAGGCGACCAGGGGTGAGCGCTGCCTGATCGGCATGGCCGTCCCCGAGAACTACAAGACGCTGGTCGTGGCCTGCCTGGCGGACGGTCACAACGTTCTGGCCGAGGCCCCCATCGACATCAACATCCAAAAGCAGCTCAACATCCTGATCAGCGAGATGGGGCTGCCGCCGGACCGGATCGTCCTGCACCCCGGCACCGCCTCCCTGGGCTACGGCCTGGAGTACGAGTACTCCATCATGGAGCGCATCCGCCTGGCCGGGCTGCAGGGGGACAAGATGCTGGCCCAGCCATTGGCGGCGGTTATCGGCTCGGAGGCCTGGAAGGCCAAGGAGGCCCGCCTGGCGGAGGAGGCGATGCCGGCCTGGGGCACTGCGGCGGAGCGCGGCCCGGCGTGGGAGGCCGCCACCGCCGCCGCCTTCCTCCAGGCGGGTGCGGACATTGTGGTGCTTCTGCACCCGGCGGCGGTGGCGGCGGTGAGGCGGGTGGTCGCGGAGCTGGCTGCGGTTCCGGCGGAAGCGTAGGGAGGAGAGGAACGTGTTCATCATCGGCGAGCGCATCAACGGTATGTTCCGCTCGGTGGCCCGGGCCATCCGGGAGCGGGACGGCGCCGCCATCGCCGACCTGGCGCGGCGCCAGGTGGCCGCCGGCGCCCACGCCCTGGACATCAACACCGGCCCTGTCGGCGAGGACCCGGCCGAGGTGATGACCTGGCTGGTGCAGACCGTGCAGGAGGCCACCGACGTCCCCCTCTCCATCGACAGCCCCAAGCCGGCGGTGATCGCCGCCGGGCTGCGCGCCTGCCGGGGGCGGGCCCTGATCAACTCCACCACCGGCGCCCGGGAGAAGCTGGACGCGCTCCTGCCGCTGGCGCAGGAGTACGGCGCAGAGCTCATCGCCCTGACCATCGACGAACGGGGTATACCGCGCAACGCCGCGGCCCGGGCGGAGATCGCCCTGGCCATCGTCGCCCGGGCGATGGAGGCCGGCTTCCCCACCGACCGCCTCTACCTGGACCCCATCGTCCTCCCTGTGAGCGCGGCGCAGGACCAGTGCCGCGAGGCCCTGGCGGCCATGCCGGCCTTTCGTACTCTCTGTGAGCCCGCCCCGCACATCATCATCGGTCTATCCAACGTCTCGCAGGGTACGACCAACCGCAGTCTGATCAACCGCACCTACCTAGCCATGGCCATGGCCATGGGGTGCGACGCGGCCATCCTGGACCCGCTGGATCGGGACCTGATGGACGTCATGCGCACCGCCAGCGTACTGCTCAACCAGGAGATCTACTGCGACGGCTACCTGCAGCCGGCGGAGGGGAGGAGGTGAGCGCAGTGACCGGGTTGACCCTGGGCAAGACGATAGACGAGCTGGCGGTCGGCGACCGCGCGGCCATCACCAAGATCGTCACCGACGCCGACATCCACCTCTATGTGGGCATCACGGGGGACCTGAACCCCCTGTACGTGGACGAGTCCTTTGCCGCCGGGACGCGCTATCGGGGACGCATCGCCCCGGGGATCCTCACCACCGGGCTGGTGGTGGCGGTGGCCAGTACCAAGATGCCGGGGCCGGGGACGATCCTGGAGCACCAGGAATTCCGCTTCACGGCGCCGGTGCGGCCGGGCGACGCCATCACCGCATTCGTCGAGGTGGTTGAGGTGTTGCCATCCCGGGGGCGGGCGCGCCTGCGCACCCTCTGCAAGAACCAGGACGGGGTCGTCGTGCTGGAGGGAGAGATGATCGTACTGCCCCCGCCACGGCCGTCCGAGATCCGGGAGCGGGGCATGGAGCCGCGGTGACCTACGAGGAGGCGCTGGCCTACATCTACGGACTGCTGGGCGAGCGGCCGCGCACGTCCCAGCCCTACAGCCCGCTGAAGCTGGAGCGGATGCGCCACCTCTGTGCCCTGCTGGACCATCCCGAGCGCCGCTTCCCCGCGGTGCTGGTGGCGGGGACTAAGGGGAAGGGGTCGACGGCGGCCATGCTGGCCGCCATGGCCCAGGCCGCCGGATTGCGGGTCGGGCTCTACACCAAGCCACACCTGGTCGACTTCCGCGAGCGCATCCGCGTCAACGGCGAGCTCATTACTCCGCGGGAGTTGACGATGCTGATGGCGGAGGTGCCTGCGGCCATCGCCCACGGGGCGGGAGGGCCGGGCTGGCCGCCCACCTACTTCGAGGTGGCCGCCGCTCTGGCGTTCCTCCACTTCGCCCGCTCCCGCGTCGACCTGGCCGTGGTGGAGGTGGGGATCGGTGGGCGGCTGGACGCCACCAACGTGGTGGAGCCCGTCGTCGCCGTGATCACCACCATCGACTACGACCACACCGACCTGCTGGGGAACGACCTGCGCGGCATCGCCCTGGAGGACGCCGGGATCATCCGCCCCCGGGGGCGCGTCGTCACCGTCCCCCAGCCTCCAGCGGCGCTGCAGGCGCTGGAGGAGACCGCCGCCGCCCAGGAGGCGATGCTGGTGCGCGTGGGCCGGGAGGTCCGCTACAGGACGGTGCGCATCTCCGCCCAGGGGATCCGCTGCACCATCGTCGGCCGCCGGGAGCGCTACCGCAACCTGGTGGTGCCCCTGATCGGCCGCCACCAGGCCATGAACGCGGCGGCGGCCGTAGCCGCAGCGGAGCTGCTGGGGGAGGCTGGGTTTGCCATCCCCGAGGGGGCGGTGCGCGCCGGGCTGGCCGGCCTGCGCTGGCCCGCGCGCATCGAGATCGTCCGCCGCCACCCGCTGGTGGTGGTGGATGTGGCGCACAACCCGGTCTCCTTCCGTGCCCTGCGCGCCGCGCTCGACGAAACCTTCCGCGGGCACCGCCTGGTGCTGGTGATCGGCCTGCTGGGCAACAAGGACCTGGAGGGTATCGCCCGCATCATCGGTCCGCGGGCGCGCTGCGTGGTGGCCACGCGAGCGGAGGACCCGCGGACGCTGCCCGCGGCCCGGGTGGCGGAGGCCTTCCGCCCCTGGGTGCGGGAGGTGCACGTGGTGGACGATCCGGTGGACGCCGCGCGGTTTGCCATGCGCCAGGCGGCGGTCGACGACCTGGTCTGTGTCACCGGGTCCTTCCATGTGGCCGGCCCGGTGCGGGCACACCTGAAGCGGATGCCGGCACGCCCCGATCTGGCCTGGAGGGGGCGGGCGGGACGGGCCGCGGCCGGCGCCGTCCCGGGGGTGGCGTAGGATGATCGTCGCCGAGCGCAAGCCCCTGGAAGCCATCCTGAAGATGATGGCCCCCTACCGCAAGGTCCTGGTGGTGGGCTGCGGCACTTGCGTCTCCGTCTGCCTGGCGGGCGGTGCGCGCGAGGTGGCCGTGCTGGGCTCCCAGGTTCGCATGGCCCGTCGGCGCGCGGACGACCCCCTGGAGGTTTTGGAAGCCACGGTGCACCGGCAGTGCGACCGGGAGTTCCTCCTGCCGCTTGCCGCTCAGGTGGAGGCGGCGGACGCAGTCTTTTCCATGGGCTGTGGGACGGGCGTCCAGCTTCTGGCGGAGACCTTTCCGCACCGACGCGTCTTCCCGCTGCTGGACACCAAGTTCATGGGCGTGACCTTGCAGCCGGGGTGGTGGGCCGAGCGCTGCCGCGGCTGCGGGGAATGCATCCTGGACCGGACCGGGGGCATCTGCCCCATCACCCGCTGCTCCAAGGGCCTGCTTAACGGACCCTGCGGGGGCTACCGTGACGGCAAGTGCGAGGTGGACCCGACGGTGGACTGCGGCTGGCTGTTGATCTTCCAGCGGCTGAAGGAGCTGGACACGCTGGAGTCCCTGCGGGAGATCCTGGGACCCAAAGACTGGTCCCTGGCTGCGGTGGGGCCACCGCGGCGTGTGCTCCGCGAGGACGTCCGAATCAACGTTGAGGAGGGACCTGTATGAGCGCAGTAGCCCCGATCCCCCCCGCGATGAAGAGCGACCTGGAGATCGCCCAGGAGGCCATCCTCCTACCCGTGGTGGAGGTGGCGAGACGGCTGGGGTTATCCGAGGACGACCTGGACCTCTATGGCAAGTACAAGGCGAAGATCCACCTGGACGTCCTGGACCGCCTGGCGGAACGGCCAAACGGCAAGTACGTCACCGTCACGGCCATCACGCCCACGCCCCTGGGCGAGGGCAAGACAACCACGGCCATCGGCCTGGGCATGGCCCTCAACCGCCTGGGGCGCAAGACCATCAACACCCTGCGCCAGCCGTCTATGGGACCGACCTTCGGCATCAAGGGGGGCGCCGCCGGGGGTGGCTACTCCCAGGCGGTCCCCATGGAGGACTTCAACCTCCACTTCACCGGCGACATCCACGCCGTGGCCGCGGCGCACAACCTGCTGGCAGCCATGCTGGACGCGCACATCATGCACGGCAACGAACTGCGCATCGACCCCTACACCATCACCTGGCCTCGGGTGGTGGACATCAGCGACCGGGCGCTGCGCAACATCATCATAGGCCTGGGGACCAAGGAGGACGGCCGGCCGCGGCAGGCGGGGTTCGACATCGCCGTGGCCAGCGAGGTCATGGCCATCCTGGCCCTGGCCCGTGACCTGCGCGACCTGCGGGAGCGGCTGGGGCGCATCGTGGTGGCCTTCACCGAGGACGGGCGGCCGGTGACCGCCGAGGACCTGAAAGCTGCAGGCGCCATGGCCGTCCTCCTCAAGGACGCCCTGATGCCCAACCTCATCCAGACCCTGGAGAACACCCCCGTGATCGTGCACGCGGGACCTTTCGCCAACATCGCCCACGGCAACAACTCCATCGTCGCCGACGCCATCGCCCTGAAGCTGGCCGACTTCGTGGTGACGGAGAGCGGCTTCGGAGCCGACTGCGGCGCGGAGAAGATGATCAACATCAAGTGCCGTTACAGCGGCCTCAAGCTCAACGCCGCCGTGATCGTGGCCACCATCCGCGCCCTGAAGATGCACGGCGGGGTGGGGCGTGTCATCCCCGGCCGACCCCTACCGCCGGAGCTGGTCAGCGAGAATGTGGAAGCGGTGCGTCGCGGCTGCGAGAACCTGGCCAAGCACGTGGAGAACATGCGGCTGCACGGGCTGCCGGTGGTGGTAGCCATCAACCTATTCCCCAGCGACACCGACAGGGAGGTGGAGGTGGTACGGGAGGCCGCGCTGGCCGCAGGGGCCATGGACGCGGTGACCGCCGACAACCACGCCCGGGGCAGCCTGGGCGCCCTGGAGCTGGCCCGCGCCGTGATCAAAGCGGCGGAGTCCGGGGCAGAGATGCGCTTCCTCTACCCCCTGGAGGCGTCCATCAAGGAGAAAATCGAGATTATAGCCACGCAGATCTACGGCGCAGACGGTGTGGACTACGAGCCGCTGGCGGAGCAGAAGATCAGGCTCTACACCAAGCTGGGCTACGACAAGCTGCCCATCAACATGGCCAAGACGCACCTCTCCCTCTCCCATGACCCAAACCTGAAGGGACGACCGCGAAACTTCCGCCTGCCCATCCGGGACATCAGGGCGTCGGTGGGCGCGGGGTTCCTCTACCCGCTGTGCGGGGAGATGCGCACCATGCCTGGGCTGCCCAAGGTCCCGGCGGCCACCAAGGTGGACCTGGACCTGGAGACACGGAAGGTGGTGGGACTCTTCTAGCGACCCCACCAATTCGCTCCGCGAATTTGCGGGGACCCCTCGCACTCTGGGGGCGACACAGATGACGCTACGGGAAGCGCTTGGCGCCGGTCGGTTCGTGGTCACGGCGGAATCGCAACCGCCCAAGGGCACCGCCGTGGAGGAGGCGCTTCGGCAGGCGGAAGAGTTGCGGGGGCGGGTGACGGCCTTCAATGTCACCGACCAGCAGAGTTCGGTGATGCGTCTGGGCTCACTCGCCCTCTGCCACCTCCTGGCGGAACGCAGCCTGGAGCCCATCTACCAGGTGACCTGTCGCGACCGCAACCGCATCGCCCTGCAGTCGGACCTGCTCAGCGCCGCGGCGCTGGGCATCGAGAACGTGCTGTGCCTCACCGGCGACCACGTCAGCCTGGGCGACCACCCCCAGGCCAAGCCCGTCTTCGACCTGGACGCGGTGACCCTGCTGGTGGCGGCGCGGGCGCTGACAGAGGGGCGCGACCTGGCGGGGCACGAGCTGGCGGGGGCGCCGCGCTTCTTCCTGGGCGCGGTGGTCAGCCCCTGCGCTGAGCCGGTGGAACCGCAGCTCTTCAAGATGGAGAAGAAGGTGCGCGCGGGAGCGCAGTTCTTCCAGACGCAGGCTGTCTTCGCGCTGGACCGCTTCGCCGCGTTCATGGAGGCGGCGCGAGGGTTCGGGGTGCCGGTGATCGCCGGCATCATCCTCCTCAAGTCCGCCCGGATGGCCCGCTTCATGAACCAGAACATCCCGGGCATCCGCGTCCCGGACGAGCTGATTCGGGAGCTGGAGGCGAGCAAGGACAGGGAGGGGACCAGCGTGGCCATCGCCGCCAGGCTGATCCGCGACCTGCGCCCCATCTGCGCCGGGGTGCACATCATGGCCATGGGATGGGAGCATCTCATCCCCCGGGTACTGGAGGCGAGCGGCCTCCCCGTCCCGGCGGAGGCGGCGTGATGATCGGCGCGGCCATGGTCGTCGGCGGGGGGATCGCCGGCATCCAGGCGGCCCTCGACCTGGCCGACGCCGGGATCAAGGTCTACCTGGTGGAGCGCGGTCCGGCAATCGGCGGACGCATGGCCACCCTGGACAAGACCTTTCCCACCAATGACTGCGCCATGTGCATCATCTCCCCCAAGCTGGGGGCGGTGGGGCGGCATCCCAACATCGAGATCCTGACGCTGGCGGAGCTGGAACGCCTGGAGGGCGCTCCCGGGGACTTCCGGGCCACGGTACGTCGCCGGCCGCGGTTTGTCGATCCCGCCCTGTGCACGGCCTGCGGCGACTGCGCCGCCGTCTGCCCGGTACGGGTGCCCAGTGAGTTCGACGGGGGTCTGGGGCCGCGCGCGGCGGCCTACCGGCTCTACGCCCAGGCCGTCCCCGCCGCCTACGCCATCGAGAAACGGGGCCGCTCCCCCTGCCGCGACGCCTGCCCCATCCACCAGCGGGCGCAGGGGTATGTGGCCCTGGTGGCCCAGGGACGCTACTTGGAGGCGCTCCGCGTCATCCGCATGGACAACCCCTTCCCTGGGATCTGCGGGCGCGTCTGCAACCACCGCTGCGAGGACGCCTGTTCGCGCGGGCAGCTGGACGGGGCCGTGAACATCGCCGCCCTCAAGCGCTTCGTCGCGGACTGGGCCTACGCACGGCCGCGCCAGCCGGTGGCGCGCCTGGTCCCTACGCGGAGCGAGCGGGTGGCCGTGGTGGGATCGGGACCGGCGGGCCTTACTGCGGCCAGGGACCTGGTGGAACTGGGCTATCCGGTCACCGTCTTCGAGGCGCTCCCGGTGCCGGGGGGAATGATGCGCGTGGGCATCCCCGAGCACCGCCTGCCTGCGCCCATCGTCGAACGGGAGATCGCCGACATCCTGGACCTGGGAGTGGAGCTACGCTGCAACACCCGCGTGGCGCACGTGCGCGACCTCTTTGCCAGTGGGTACGCCGCCGTCTTCCTGGCCACGGGCGCGCACCGTGCGCGCAGGCTTCCTATCCCCGGCGCCGACCTGGCGGGCGTGCTGGTCAGCACCGACGTCCTGCAGAACCACCGCCTGGGCAAGCCGGTGCCCCTGGGCCAGCGGGTGCTGGTGCTGGGTGGCGGCAACGTGGGCTTCGACGTGGCCCGCACCTGCCTGCGGCTGGGTGCCCGAGAGGTGCACGTCGCCTGCCCTGAGGCGCGGGAGGCGATGCCAGCGCACCCGTGGGAGATCGCGGCGGCCGAGGAGGAAGGCGTGCAGGTCCATCCCTCGACGGCTTTCGTCCAGGTCGTCGAGCGCGACGGCCGCGCGACCGGCCTCCTCTGCCGCCGGGTCCGCTCCATGCGCTTCGACGAGGCGCGGCGCCTCCACCTGGAGGTGGTCGAGGGCAGCGAGCACGTCCTGGAGGCGGACACCATCGTCTTCGCCATCGGCCTGGCTCCGGAGCTGGACCTGGTGCAGGGGCTGGAGGGGATCTCCACCACGCCCTGGGGGTCGCTGCAGGTCGACCCCCTCACCCAGGCCACCGGCCACCCGGGCCTCTTCGCCGGCGGGGACGTGACCACGGGGACGGCCTTCGTCGTCGACGCCATCGCCGCTGGCCACCGGGCGGCGCGAGCCATCGACGCCTACCTGCGGCGTATCGCGCTCCAGCCCGAACCGGCAGTCCCGGTGGCGAAGGTTACCCCCGAGGAGATCGCCGCGCGCCTGGCCCGAGGGCACCTCCGGCGGCAGCCGCGCCTGGCCGTGCACCTCCTGCCGGCGGAGGTGCGGCGGGCCTCCTTCGTCGAGGTGGATCGGGGCTTCACGGAGGAGGAGGCGCGGCGGGAGGCCTCTCGCTGTCTCGCCTGCGGCGTCTGCGCCGAGTGCCTGGAGTGCGTCCTGGCCTGCAAGCGGGAGGCGATCAACCACGCCGAGCGGGAACGGGTGGAGACCTACCGGGTGGGCGCGGTCATCCTCGCCGCAGGGGTGGAGCCCTTCGACGCCGTCCAGGCGGAGGCCTACGGTGTGGGACGCTTCCCCAACGTGCTGGTCGGGCCGCAGTTCGAACGGCTGCTCTCCGCCTCCGGCCCCACCCAGGGCCACATCCGGCGCCCCTCCGACGGCGCTGCGCCGCGGCGCATCGCCTTCCTCCAGTGCGTCGGCTCCCGCGACCAGCGCACCCGCTACTGCTCCGCGGTGTGCTGCATGTACGCCACCAAGGAGGCGATGCTGGCCCGCGAGCACCTGCCGCAGGCCCAGGCGACCGTCTACTATGCCGACATGCGCGCCTTCGGAAAGGGCTTCGACGCCTACGTGGAGCGGGCGAAGCAGCAGGGTGTCCGCTACGTGCGCACGCGGGTCGCCGCGCTGCGGGAGGATCCGCGGACGCGGAACCTGCGCTTCCGCGTGGAGGAGGACGGCCGGGTCTGTGAGGAGGAGGCCGACCTGGTGGTCCTCTCCGTGGGCCTGACCCCTCCGCGCGGCGCCGCGGAGCTGGCCCGCGCCGCCGGGGTAGACCTGGACGAATACGGCTTCGTCGCCACGCCCTCCTTCGACCCCGTGCGCACGTCGCGCCCCGGGGTCTTCGTCGCCGGCGGGTTCCACGGCCCCAAGGACATCCCCGACTCCGTGGTCGAGGGCAGCGCCGCGGCGGCGGCGGCCCTGGCGCTGCTGGCGCCGGCGCGCGGCACGCAGATCACCCCGAAGGTCTACCCGCCGGAGATGGCGCTGGAGGCGGAGCCGCGCATCGGCGTCTTCATCTGCCACTGCGGGTCCAACATCGCCGGGGTGGTGGACGTGCAGGGCCTGGCCGCCTACGCCCGGACGCTAGCGGGCGTGGCCGTGGCGGAGACATCGCTGTACACCTGCTCCGCCGACGCCCTGGAGCGGATCAAGCACGCCATCGCCGCACACCACCTCAACCGCGTGGTGGTGGCCAGTTGCACCCCCCGAACCCACGAGCCCATCTTCCGCGAGGCGCTGCGCGAGGCCGGGCTGAACCCCTACCTCTTCGAGATGGCCAACATCCGTGACCAGTGCAGCTGGGTGCACGGAGCCGACCCGGCCGCGGCCACGGAGAAGGCGCGGGCCCTGATCGGTGCGGCGGTGGCCCGCGCGGCGCGACTCGCCCCGCTGCACAAGGTCCCCGTGCCCGTGCGGCACGAGGCCCTGGTCATCGGCGGGGGGATCGCCGGCGCTACCGCCGCCCTCAACCTGGCCGACCAGGGGTTCCCGGTGACGCTGGTGGAGCGGGAGCCAGCGCTGGGCGGGCGCCTGCGCGCCCCACTGGTGACCTGGGACGGCTCCGACCCCGGTGCGGTGCTGCGGGCCCTCGTCGACCGGGTGACGGCCCACCCCCTGATCACGGTCCTCACCGGGCACCGCGTCGTCGCCTCCCGGGGTACGGTGGGCAACTTCGAGACCACGGTGGCCGGGCCAGCGGGTGAGCGGGTCGTCGGGCACGGCGCGACCATATTGGCCACGGGCCTGCGGGAGTGGCGCCCTGTCCCCTATGGAGTGGACGAGGACCCACGCGTGCTCACCCTGGCGGAGTTCGAGCGCGAACTGGCCGGGGCGGCGCCGCCGCGCGGCGGTGCCGCGGCATCGGTCGTCATGCTGCTGTGCGCCGGGCCGTGGGACCGCATCCCCTTCTACTGCAGCCGCACCTGCTGCGCGCAGTCGCTGGCCGCGGCGCTCGCCTACCGGCGCGCCCACCCGCAGGCTCCGGTAGCCGTCCTTGCGCGCGAGATCCGCACCTACGGGTTCGCGGAGGAGGTCTACCTGGAGGCCCGCCGCGCCGGCGTCCAGGTGTTCCGCTATGCGCCGGACGACCCGCCGCGGATCTCCCGCACGCCGCAGGGTATCACGGTGACCGTGCGCGACCAGACCCTGGGGGAGGAGGTCGCCCTGAGGGCGGACCGGCTGGTCATCTCGCCGGCGCTCATGCCCGCCGAGGGCGCGAGTGAGCTCTCCACGATCTTCAAGATCCCTGCGACCGCTGAAGGCTTCTTCCTCGAGGCCCACGTGAAGCTGCGCCCGGCGGACTTCGCCAGCGAAGGTCTCTTCCTCTGCGGCGGGGCGCACTACCCCAAGCCCGCCGGGGAGGCCGTCGCCGGCGCTCTGGCCGCCGCTGCTCGCGCGGGGACGCTGCTGTGGCGGGACAGCCTGGAGGTGGGCGGCGTGGTGGCCACTGTCGACCGGGACCGCTGCACCTCGTGCCTGACCTGCCTGCGCCTGTGCGCCTATGACGCTATCGCCTTCGACGGCGACGGCATCGCCGTGGTCGACCCGGCGCGCTGCCAGGGCTGCGGCCTCTGCGTGGCCGCCTGCCCCGGCAGTGCCCTCAGCCTGGCTCACTACACGCGGGAGCAGATGCTGGCCAAGATCGATGCGCTCCTGGGGGCGCGGGAGGCCGTCCATGTCAGTTGAGCCCGAACCGACAGCCCGGACGGCCGCGGTGCCGAGCACGGCGGAGGCGTCCGCGCCGCAGGTGCAGATCGTCGCCTTCTGCTGCTTCTACTGTGCCTACGCCGCAGCCGACCTGGCCGGGGTCATGCGCCTCTCCTACCCGCCCAACGTGAGGGTCGTGCTCCTGCCCTGCACAGGGGGGATCGATCCCCTCTACATCCTGCGGGCCTTCGAGGACGGGGCCGATGGCGTCTTCGTCGCCGGATGCCTGGAGGGACAGTGCCACTACCAGGTGGGCAACCTGCATGCCAAGAGCCGGGTGCGCCGGCTGAAGGCTCTGCTGGACGAGGCCGGCATCGGTGGGGAGCGCCTGGAGATGTTCAACCTCTCGTCCGCGCAGGGGCCGCGCTTCGCCGAGGTGGCCAGGGAGATGACCGCGCGCATCAGCGCGCTGGGGCCCTCGCCGCTGAACCGGGCGGGGGCGGAGGTGGCGCCGTGACCACTCATCATGCTGGCGCCGCCCCTCGTGGGGCTTCTGCTACCAATCGTGAGGCTTCTGCTACCACTCGTGGGGCTGCCGCAACCGGCCCTGGGCCCGCCGGGCTCTCTCTGGCCGAGGAGGTCCGCCGGGAGAGTGGCCAGGACCTCTCCCTTTGCTTCCAGTGCAAGGTTTGCACCAGCGGCTGCCCGCTGGCCGAAGCCATGGACCTGGCGCCGCACGCCGTGGTCCGTGCTCTGCAGCTCGGACGGGAGGACCGACTGCTGGCCGCCAACAGCTTCTGGATCTGCGCGCATTGCCAGGCGTGCACCGCACGCTGCCCCCAGGGGGTCGACCTCGCCCGGGTCATGGACGCGATGCGCATGGCGGCGAGGCGGCGGCGCGTGCGCGCCGCGGTGCCGGAGGCGCCCATCTTCACCCAGGCGGCGGTGCGCTCCATCCGCCTCTTCGGCCGGCTCTACGAGGCCGGCGTGGGGCTTGAGATCAACCTGCGCACCCGCCGCCCCCTGCGCCAGCGCCAGATGGCCCTGCGTATGCTGCGCGCGGGAAAGCTCCGCCTCCTCCCCGAGCGGGCGGGGCGCGCCGTGCGCCGTCCGGCCCCGGCGGGGGCCATCGCCTACTACCCCGGCTGCGCGCTGCACGCCAGCGCCCGCGAGTACGACATCTCCGCCCGGGCCGTGGCCGCGGCGCTGGGCCTGCAGCTGCGCGAGATCGAGGGGTGGCGCTGCTGCGGGGCCACCGCGGCGCACCAGTGGTCGCATCGGCTGGCCATAGAACTGCCGCTGGCGAACCTGGCGCTGGCGGCTCGGGGCGGCTTCTCCACCGTCGCCGCCCCGTGCGCCGCCTGCTTCTCCCGCCTGCGCCACGCCCAGGCCGACGCCCCGGGTCGGGTTCCTCCCGGGCTGCGCGTCCAACACCTCCTGCATACCTTCCTGGAAGGTGGGACCGCAGTCATCCGCTCCCGGGTGAAGCGGCCGCTGCGCGGGCTGCGCGTGGCCTGCTACTACGGGTGCCTCCTTACGCGGCCGCCGGCGGTCACCGGCGCCGCCCACCCGGAGAACCCCACGGAGATGGAGGCGCTGGTCGAGGCCCTGGGGGCGGAGGCGGTCTCCTGGTCGCACAAGACCGAGTGCTGCGGCGCGGGGCACGCCCTGGTGCGGCCGGACCTGGTCGTCGACCTGGTCGGCCGGATCCTCGCCGACGCCCAGGCGGCCGGCGCGGAGGCTCTGGCGGTGGCCTGCCCCCTGTGCCAGCACAACCTGGACATCCGCCAGGAGGAGGCGGCCCGCGCCGCTGAACTCTCCGCAATGCCGGTCTTCTTCTTCACGCAGCTAGTGGCCCTGGCCTTCGGCCTGGAGGCGCAGGCGACGCTGGACCGGCTGCTGGTGGACCCGCGGCCGCTGCTGCGGATGCACGGGCTGCACGGCTGAGGGTAAGGAGGCGAGCATGTACCCGGAGATGTCTATCGAAGCATTCCTCGCCCGGCTGGCCTCGTCGGACCCTGAGCCCGGCGGCGGCGCGGCGGCGGCGCTGGCCGGGGCCACGGGCGCGGCTCTGGTCAGCATGGTGGCCAACCTGACGCTGGGCAAGGAGAAGTTTGCGGAGGCGCAGGAGGAGATGGAGCGGGCGCGCAGCCGGGCCGAATCCCTGCGCGCCGCGCTGCTGGCCGCCATCGACCAGGACGCCGAGTCGTTCCGCCGGGTGATGGACGCCTACCGCCTGCCGCGCCAGACCGAGGAGGAGAAGGCGGCGCGCAAGCAGGCCATCCAGCAGGCGCTGCGCGAGGCCACCGCGGCGCCGCGGCAGGTGGTGCTCCTGTGCCGCGAGGTGGCGGGCTGGAGCCGGGCAACCGCGGAGAAAGGGAACCCGCAGGTGATCACCGATGCTGCCATCGCCGGGGTCCTGGCCGAGGCGGCGGCGCAGAGCGCCGCGCTGAACGTGCGCATCAACCTGGGGCCCATCGGCGACCCCGCCTTCACCGAACCGCTGTGGGCGGAGATCCAGGAGAACCTGGAGGCGATCCGGACCGTGCGCGACCAAGTGCTGCGGTTCACCTACGAGAAGCTGGGGTGACGGACGTGGCGGACATCATCGACGGGGTGGCCATCGCCGAGGAGCTGAAGGCCGAGCTGCGGGCGGAGGTGGCGGCGCTGGCGGAGCGGGGCACCACCCCGGGCGTGGCCACGGTCCTGGTGGGCGACGACTACGGGGCGAAGATGTACCGCCGCCAGATCGAGCGCCTGGCCGGCGAGGTGGGACTGGCCTACCGCGACGTCACCCTGTCCGGGGATTCGCCCCTCGAGGATGTCCTGGCCAGCGTGCGCGCTCTCAACGAGGACCCGGGGGTGCACGGGATCCTCCCCCTGCGGCCGCTGCCCAAGGGGATGGAGGCGCCGGTGCTGGAGGCCCTCCACCCGGCCAAGGACATCGACTGCCTCCACCCCATCAACGCGGGCAGGCTGGCCCTGGGCCAGCCCGCCGTCTACCCCGCTACCCCGTGGGCCTGCTACGTGCTCCTGGAGCGCTACTTCGCCCGCAAGGGGCTGGACCCGAAGACCGCCTTCGAGGGCAAGGAGCTGGTCATCGTCGGGCGCAGCAACATCGTGGGCAAGCCTGCCTACTTCCTGGCCCTGGAGCGTAACGCCACCACCACCACCGTCCACTCCTTCACCTGGCGGGCGGGCACCCTGCCGTCGCACACGCGGCGGGCGGACATCCTCATCGTGGCCATGGGGAAGGCGGAGTTCATCAGGGCGGACATGGTCAAACCGGGGGCGATCGTCGTGGACGTGGGCATCAACATGGTCCCGGCCCTCGACGCCGCCGGCAACCCGGTGCTGGACGAGAAGGGACGGCCCAGGCGCAAGACCGTGGGCGACGTGGCCTTCGACGAGGTGAAGGAGGTGGCCGCGGCCATCACCCCGGTACCCGGCGGTGTGGGGTCGGTGACCAACGTGCTGCTCATGAAGAACGCCGTGCGCGCGGCGCAGCGCGCTCCACTCTAGGTGGTGGCCATGGCACAGGCGAGCCCGCTGCGGCAGGTGCGGCTGCGCAGGGTCGCGTATTCCGGTGACCCCCTGGCCGAGCCGCCCCCGCCGGACCTGCTGGTGGCCCTGGAGCCATTCCGCGGGCGGGACGACGCACTGGTCACCGTGCTGCAACGCATCCAGGGACTCTACGGATACCTGCCGAATAGGTCCGTTCGCTACGCCGCGCGGGAGCTGGGCGTGCCCCTGGCCCGCATCTTCGGCGTGGCCACCTTCTACAATCAGTTCCGCTTCACCCCGCCGGGGAAGATCCGCCTGCAGGTCTGCTGCGGTACAGCCTGTCATGTGCGCGGAGCCCCGGCCATCCTGCAGCGGTTGAAGGAGACGCTGGGGATCGCCGCCGACCAGACCACGCCGGACGGGCTGTTCACCCTGCAGACGGTCTTCTGCGTGGGCGGATGCAGCCTGGCGCCTGTGGTGCTCTCCAACGGGGAGGCGCACGGCCGGATGACGCCGGCGGGTGCGGAGTGGCTGGTGCGTGACCTGCGCGCACGGGAGGAGGGGCGCTCCTGAGGGCCACCATCCGCGTGGGGACGTCCACATGCGGCCTGGCCGCAGGTTCGGAGGAGACGCTCCGCGCGCTGCAGGCCGAGGTATCCGCCCTGGGACTGCAGGCCGATCTCAAGCGTACCGGCTGCCTCGGCGCCTGTCACCGCGAGCCCCTGGTGGAGATCAGCGTAGACGGGACCAGCGTGCTCTACGGTCCGGTGGGTCCGGCCCAAACACGGGAGCTGCTGGCCGGACACTTCGCCCTGCCCGGGGCACCGCAGCCGCCGCAGGAATGGGTCCTCAGCCGCTCCGCCGACCGGCGCGATTACCCCTTCTTCGCCCCCCAGGTGAAGGTGACCACGGTCAACTGCGGTGTCATCGATCCGCTCTCTCTGGAGGACTACCTGGACTCGGGCGGATACGCCGCGCTGCGCCGCGCGCTGGCCATGCCGCCGGAAGCAGTGATCGCCGCAGTCCAGCGCAGCCGGTTGCGCGGCCGCGGTGGTGCCGGGTACCCCACCGGGATGAAGTGGGAGATCTGCCGCAATCAGCCCGATCCTCTGAAGTACCTCATCTGCAACGCCGACGAGGGCGACCCTGGTGCCTTCATGGACCGCACCGTAATCGAGGGAGATCCGCACCGCGTCCTGGAGGGAATGATCATCGCCGCCTGGGCCATCGGTGCGCGCTGGGGCTACGTCTACGTGCGCGCCGAGTACCCGCTGGCGGTCAAGCACCTGGAGGCGGCCATCAGCCAGGCCCGTGAGGCCGGGTACCTGGGGTCGAACATCCTGGGCTCGGGGCTGGACTTCGACATCATCGTCAAGGAAGGGGCCGGCGCCTTTGTCTGCGGCGAGGAGACGGCCCTGATGCACTCCATCGAGGGCAGGCGGGGGACACCGCGCATGCGGCCCCCCTACCCAGCCGAATCCGGGCTGTGGGGTCATCCCACCAACATCAACAACGTGGAGACCTACGCCAGCGTCCCCGCCATCCTCACCCGCGGTCCTGAGTGGTTTGCCGATCTAGGCACCGCTAGCAGCGGCGGCACCAAGACCTTCGCCCTCACGGGCGCGGTCCGTCTCACCGGCTTGGTGGAAGTGCCCATCGGCATGTCCCTGCGAGAGGTCATTTTCGGCATCGGCGGCGGCATCCGGGAGAACCGCGCCTTCAAGGCGGTACAGATCGGTGGCCCCTCGGGCGGATGCCTCCCAGCCACCCTGCTGGACACACCGGTGGACTACGAGCCGCTGCGGGCCACGGGTGCCATCATGGGCTCTGGGGGCATGGTGGTCGTGGACGACAGCACGTGCATGGTGGACCTGGCACGCTACTTCCTCAGCTTCACCCAGAGCGAATCCTGCGGCAAGTGCGTGCCATGCCGCATCGGCACGCGCAAGATGCTGGGAATCCTTACCCGGCTTGCCCGGGGGGAAGGACACCCTGACGACCTGAACCGCCTGGAGCGCATCGCCGAGATCGTGCGCACCGCGTCACTGTGCGGCCTGGGGACCACCGCTCCGAATCCGGTACTCACCACCCTCAAGTACTTCCGTGACGAGTACATGGCGCACATCCACGAACGGCGCTGTCCCGCCGGGGCGTGCGCGGAACTGAGGTGAGGGAGATGGCAACCCTGACGATCGACGGCAGGCCGGTCCCATTCTCTCCGGGCGCCTCGGTCCTGGACGCGGCCCTGAGTGCCGGGATCGAGATCCCGCGGCTGTGCCACCACCCCGAGCTGTCTCCCTGGGGGGGATGCCGCCTCTGCCTGGTCGAGGTGGAAGGGCAGCACGTCCCCGTCCCCAGCTGCGGCCTGGCAGCCCGCGCGGGCATGGTGGTCATCACGCAAAGCGAAAGGCTGACGGCGCTGCGGCGGGAGGTCCTGGACTTCCTCCTCTCCGACCATCCGCTGCACTGTCTCATCTGCGAGAAGGCGGGCCACTGCCAGCTGCAGCGCTACGCCTATGAGTTCGGGCTGCTGGACTCCACCCACGAGAAGGAGGTCTCACGCACCCTGCGGCAGGAGGACAACGCCTTCTTCATCCGCGACCACCAGTACTGCATCTCCTGCACCCGCTGCGTGCGTGTCTGCGACGAGATCGTGGGCGCGACGGCCATTGAGGTGGCGAAGCGAGGGTTCGGCTCATATATCGCCACCCCCTTCGATGCCTCGCTGGCGGAAACCAGCTGCACCTTTTGCGGGAACTGTGTGCAGGTCTGCCCCACTGCTGCCCTGCTGCCGGTGGGGCGGATGGGCAAGGGGCGGGAGTGGGAGCTGACCCGCACCCGGACCACCTGCCCCTACTGCGGCACCGGCTGCGGCATCGAGGTGGCCACGCGCCGCGGGCAAATCGTCTACGTGTCCGGCTACGCCGAGGCTCCTGTCAACGGAGAGTTCCTCTGCACCAAAGGCCGCTTCGGGCTAGACTTCGTCACTCACTCCCACCGCCTGCGCCGCCCGTGGGTCCGCCGGGACCTGGCCTTCGCCCGCGGCCTGGTCAGCACCCCGCCGCCTCCAGCCCTGGGCCGCTCTCCACTGATGCGGCCCCCGGGCCTGGCCGAGACCCACGTTGAGGTGGACTGGGACACCGCCCTGGAATTGGTGGCGGAGGGGCTGGCGGAGGCAGTCCGGGCCGCCGGGCCCGATGCGGTGGGTGGGGTGGGCTCCGCGCTCTGCACCAACGAGGACAACTACCTCTTCCAGAAATTGTTGCGCGCGGGGGTCGGCACCAACAACGTCGACCTCTGCGCCCGCCTCTGACACGCCCCTTCGGTGGCCGGTCTGGCCGCCGCGTTCGGAAGTGGGGCGATGACCAACTCCATCCGCGAGATCCGGGACGCAGACTGCATCCTGGTCATCGGCTCCAACACCGGCGAGTCCCACCCGGTCATCTCGTATGAAGTGGTGCGGGCGGTGCGCCGCGGGGCCACCCTCATCGTCATCGACCCGCGCAAGATCAGCCTGACCCGCCATGCCACCCTGCACCTGCGCCCCGCCCCGGGCACCGACCACGCCCTCTACCTGGGGATGCTCCACGCCATCGTCGCCAACGACTGGTGTGACCGCGCCTTCATCGCCGAGCGCACCGAGGGGTTCGGCGAGCTGGTGGAGTCGCTCCGTCCCTGGACGCCGCAGGCCGCCAGCGCCGTATGCGGGGTGCCCGCGGAACAGATCGTAGAGGCGGCGCGCCGCTACGCCCTGGGCCTGCGCCGCCAGTCCTCCGGCGACGGCATCGTGCCTCCGGCCCGCGGCGCTTCCACTATCCTCTACGGCATGGGGATCACCGAGCGGTCCAACGGCACGGAGCTGGTGAAGACGCTGGCCAACCTGGCGATGGTCGCAGGACAGGTGGGGCGGCCGTCCACGGGTGTCAACCCGCTGCGCGGGCAGAACAACGTTCAGGGCGGCTGCGACATGGGGGTCATGCCCACCGCCTTCCCCGGCTATCAGAAGGTGGAGGACCCTGAGGTGCGGGCGAAATTCGCCCGGGCCTGGAGCCGGCGGCCGCGCACCGCGCCGCTGGACCTGCCCGCGTCGCCCGGCCTGACCTACGTAGAGATGCTGCATGCCGCCGCCGCGGGGCGGATCAGGGCCCTGTACATCATGGGGGCCAACCCGGTGCTGACCCTCCCCGACTCGAGGGCCGTTCAGCGGGCGCTTCGCGCGCTGGACTTCCTGGTGGTGCAGGAGATCTTTCCCACGGAGACCGCCCAGCTCGCCCACGTAGTCCTCCCCGCCGCCTCCTTCGCGGAGAAGAGCGGCACATTCACTAACACGGAGCGGCGCTTCCAGCTCGTCCGGCCATTCCTCGCTTCACCCGGAGAGGCGCGGCCTGACTGGCAGATCATTGCCGAAGTGGGCCGGCGCCTGGTACGGCGGCTGCGCCGCCCGGTGCGTTGGGACTACCCCAGTGCGGCGGCGATCATGCGGGAGATCGCCGCGCTCTGCCCCACCTTTGGCGGTATCAGCCACGAGCGCCTGGAAGGTGGAGGCCTGCAGTGGCCCTGCCCCACCCCGGACCACCCTGGCACTCCCTTCCTGCACCGAGGGCGGTTCACCCGCGGCCGCGGGAGGTTCCACGTGACGGCGCCGGCCCCTCCCCACGAGCCCACCGACGCCGAGTACCCGCTGGTCGTCAGCAGCGGCCGGATGCTCTACCACTACAACGGCGGCGCGATGTCGCGACGGTCGGAACCCCTGCAGTGGCGGGAGCCTCGGGTCTATGCCGAGATCCACCCGGTGGACGCGGCAAAGATCGGGGCGCGCGACGGGCAGATGTGTCAGATCACCACCCGCCGGGGCAGCATCCGCGTGCAGGCCCGGGTCAGCGACGTGGTTCTTCCGGGGATGGTGTATGTGCCGTTCCACTTCCGCGAGGGGCCGGCCAACCTTCTGACCCATGGGGACAGGCTTGACGCCGGCGCCAGGACCCCCGAGTACAAGTTCGCCGCCGGCCGGCTGGAAGCGGGCCCTGCGCGGGGAGGAGAGCGGCCGGGCGGAAACCAGCCTGCCGACTGACGACCCTCCCCTGAAGTTCCCCTAAGGTTCCAGAGCCCCGTCGCCGGTCTGACAACTACCCTTGCGGGGCATATGTCTTTGGTGCGGATCACGGAGCGCGACGGGCAAAGGAGGGGCTTCAGCACCCTGGAGCTGGTGCTGGCCCTGGCGTTGCTCGCCCTGGCGCTGGTCATCCTGGTCCCCCGGCTCTCGCCCCGGCCGCTCTACCTGACCGCGGACGCGCAGGAGCTGGCGGCCAACCTGAAGGTGGCGCGCAGTTTCGCCCAGAGCCGTTCCACACACTACCAGGTGCGCGTTGCCAGCAGCACCCAGTACGTGGTGGAACGCGGGGAGCTGGTAGGGAGCGTGTGGACGTTTCCCGTGACCGAGCGCACGGTGACGCTGCGGCCGGGCATCGCCTTCAGCGCCGCAGACGTGGGGAAAGCGGTCAGCTTCGACAGCCGCGGTCGCGTGGTCGGGTCGGAGGTGACCTTCACCCTGGTGGACGGGGCGCGGGGCTGGACGCGGCCGGTCGTGGTGCGGGTGACGGGGCTGGTGGAGATGCCATGAGGCGGAGCACGCGGCGACCCGGCCAGGCGGGCTTCACCGTCCTGGAGGTGCTCCTGGCGCAGCTGGTCTTCGCCTTCGTTGTCGCCTCCACGGCCGCGCTTCACCTGGCCGCCATGACCCAGGGTGCCGTGAGCCGCCGCGCGGTGGAGGCGGCGGCGCTGGCGCAGGAGGAGCTGGAGCAGATCCGGGACATGCCCTATGACCAGATCCTCTCGGCCGGTCCGACGCCGCGCACGGTGGGCGCGCACACCTATGTGCTGGAACGCGTGGTTACCAACGACGATCCGGCGGCCAACATGAAGCGCATCCGGATCATCGTCACCTGGAACATCCGAGGGCCCCGGACCTATGTGGCGGAGACGATCTTCACCAGCCTCTCACAGTAGGCCACAGGCCGGCTACACCCTCACCGAGGTCATCGTGGCCCTGGTGCTGGGCTCCACGGTGGCTGTGGCCGCGGTGGGGGGCTACATCTTCGCCAGCGGCTCCTGGCAGGAGCAGCGGCAGCGGCTGGAGACCCAGCAGAACCTGCGTGCCGCCATCGACCTGCTCTCCCGCGAGCTGCGCCTGGCCGGCGCCTGTCTGCCCACCGCCGGCCCCACCAACATCCGGCCGCTGACGGGGGCGGACAACGGGACCACGGACACCATCACCGTGCGGGCCAACGTGCGCTGCGCCATAGGCTCACTCACCAGCCCCGCAGGCGCCGGAGCCACCGCCCTTTTCCTGGACACGGTGGCGGAGTTCGTGGCGGGGATGCAGATCTACGTGCTGCACGCCGACACCACCACCGGCGAGTACGCCCAGGTGGACACCGTGGACCAGGCCGCCAACAGGCTGACCCTGCAGACCCCCCTGACCCAGGGCTACCCCAGGGACAGCTCGGTGTACGGGGCGGAGGCCCAGGCATTTGCCATTGGCAGCGCGGGGACTGTACCCGTGCTCACGGTGGCCACGGCCCTGGGCGGCCCGCAGCCGGCCATCGAAGGGATCGAGCGGCTGGACATCCGCTACGTGCTGAACAGGAACTGCTCCCCCGGCCCCTGCGACGTCGTCGACCTGCCCACCAGCGAGAGCGAGTGGTCGCTGGTGCGCGTCATCCAGCTGGACATCGGGGCGCGCTCCCCCCGCCCCATCACAGGGGGGTTCTACCGGCTCAGCCAGAGCATCGAAGTCAAGCCCAGGAACTTCCTCTTCTAGGGAGGCACAGACGGATGGTGACATCCTGGCGCAAAGAGAGCGGAGCGGCGATGGTGACGGTCCTGCTGGTGATCCTCATCCTGGCCGCCGTGGGCGTCTTCGTCGTCATTGCGGTTGACCGCAACAGCGAGGTGCAGACGGCGTTCACCAGGAGCGTGGCAGGGTTCTACGCCGCGGAGGCGGGCCTCAACCGGGGGGCGGCCGACGCGCGCAACACCTTCCTCGGGTTCGACGTGCCCACCACCTGCACGCCCACCAGCTTCACCATCAACCAGCGCACGGTCACCTACGAGCTGAGCGGCTGCGGGCAGTCGCCGGCAGTGGTCCAGGTGCCGGCGGGGGAGCCCTTCGAAGGCCTCAACGCCCTGCGCTACATCTACAACCTCCGTTCCCAGGCCGACAACAGCGCCGGCTTCACCGAAGCCATCCTCCGCCTGCAGTTCGAGGTGCGGCTGATCCCCATGTTCCAGCTGGCCGCCTTCTATAAGGAAGACCTGGAGCTGACCGTGGGCCCGCCCATGGTTATCAACGGCCGCATCCACACCAACAGGGACATGTACCTGAACACGGAGAGCTGCAGCCCGGGCGCTCAGATCCTGGGGCAGGTCACCGTGGTGGGGGAGCTGTATCGCGGGCGAAAGGACGACCTGACCTACAACAACTCGGGCAACGTCTGGATCGCCAACCCCGACGGCAGCCTGCGCATCCTGGGCCGGACCGGGCCTGGGGACACCAGTTGCGCCAGCATCACCACTCGGCTGGTCCCTGAGGCGGAGGCGGCCCTGTGGAACGGCCGGGTGCGCGTAGACCTGCGGGACGTGGCCATCCCCGGACAGGATGACCTGCTCTGCGCGCCCTGGAGCTGCCCGGCCGGTACCTCCCCCGGATCGTACTGGCGGGAGGCCGACCTGCGCCTGGTTCTGAACACCACGCGCACGGAAAAGCTGGACCCGGACAACCCTTCCGCCCCCGGCCCTGCGCTCTACGCCCTGGAGGTGTACAATGCCGACGGCACGGTGAACGCGGCGATGACGGCCCTGCTTCGGCGTTTCGCCCGCGACGTCCCCGGCGGCATTACCTACAGCGACGTCCCCACGGACCCCACCTGCGTGCCCGGCTCCTCGTGCGAGAGCCGCTACGACTCCTACAACGACTACGCCATCCGCTTCCCCCGCGCGGGCGTCAACGGCTGCACGGCTGACCGAGGTCCCCGGCAGGTCATCTCCGCAACCAACTTCTGCAACGACTTCCGCTACGGCGGGTTCTACAACTGGAGGGAGCGCAAGCCCGTCCTCATGCTGAATATCGACTGGATCAAGCTTGAGGAGTGGAACCTCCGCCAGCCCGCCGGCAGCCGTCTCTTCGACCCGAACGATACCACCGACGGCGGACTGGTCATCTACGCCTCGGTAAGGGGCCCCACCTCCGCGGAGGTGAACAACTACGCTGTGCGTTACTACGACGCGCAGAGGGTGCGCCGCGGCGATACGGACCGGGGGATCACCTTCGCCAGCGACCAGGCGGTCTACGTGATGGGCAACTTCAACTGCAGGGCGCCCGGGGTCACTAGCGACTCGGTGCCGGCCACCTGCGGGGGCAACGGGAAGAAGCCGGCGGCGGTGGTGGGAGACACGGTGAACGTCCTCTCCTGTGCCTGGATCGACCCCTCGGGGACGGGCGCCTGCCGCCCGACGTTCAACAACGGCGTGGACGAGGGCGGCTCGCCCTACCGCCCCCTGGATGAGCGCAGCACAACCGCGCGCCCCGGCAGCAAGCCGGCCGCAACGCAGACCTTCGTCAACGCCGCGTTCTTAGCCGGCAACGACATCACCACCTGTCCGGGGAACCC
>Ga0101945_1001211_pt1 | contig 28660 bp, 27 predicted proteins | sample DewCreD2012metaG_2_FD_75246 | JGI IMG/M metagenome (GOLD analysis project Ga0101945, IMG submission 75246) | Hot spring sediment bacterial and archeal communities from British Columbia, Canada, to study Microbial Dark Matter (Phase II) - Dewar... ... | reverse complement strand
CGATGCGGTCTTTGAGGGGGGTCACGATCCGCCCCCTGGCCGTGTAGTCCTGGGGATTGGCGGTGAACACCAGCCAGACATCCAAGGGCAGGCGGATGGGGTAGCCCCTTATCTGCACATCTCCTTCCTCGAGGATGTTGAACAAGGCCACCTGCACCTTGGGGGCTAGGTCGGCCAGCTCGTTCACCGCGAAGATGCCCCGGTTGGCCCGGGGAAGAAGGCCAAAGTGGATGCTTTCCAGGTCCGCCATCCCCGTTCCCTTGCGGGCTGCCTTGATGGGGTCCATGTCCCCCAGGAGGTCGGCCACGGTGGTGTCGGGGGTAGCCAGTTTCTCCACATACCGCTCCTCCCGGGTTATCCAGACGATGGGAGCCTCGTCCCCGGCCTCCTCCAGAAGCCGCTTCCCTTCCGGCGAGATGGGCCTTAGGGGGTTGTCCCTAAGCTCGGTGGCCAGGGCGGGGATCTCCTCGTCCAGAAGGTTAACCAGGCTGCGAAGGATGCGGCTTTTGGCCTGGCCCCGGGTGCCCAGGAGGATGAAGTTCTGCTTGGCCAGGATGGCCTGGACCAAGGCGGGGATGACGGTGTCCTCGTACCCGTGGATGCCCGGGAAAAGCCGCTCCCCTTTGCGGAGCTTTTCCTTAAGGTTTTCCCGGGCCTCGTCCTTGACGGTGCGCTTAAGCTTCTCCAAGGGATAGGTGCGCCGAAGTTCGCCGAGGGTCTTGGCCTTCACTCCTCCAGTTTAGGGCCAGAGGGAGGTGGGGATTTGTGGCGGAGGGTGGTAAGGCGTTAGCATGGAGGCGTGAACCGGGCGAGGGAGTGGGTGGAGCAAGCCAGGTACAACCTGCGCCATGCCAGGGGAAGCCTGGGCCTCGAGGACTACGCCTGGGCTTGCTTTGCTTCTCGGCAGGCTGCGGAACCAGCGCGGAAAGGGCCCCATCTCGCCCGAGGCCAAGTGGCTTGGGGATGCCCTATCCAAGGATCTCCTGGCCGGTCTGCCGGGGGAGATATGCTGGAAGACCTCTTGGAGGCGGCCAAGGTTTGGGACAAGGATTACATCCCCATCCGGCATCCCGATGCCTACCCCTTAGGACCTGCTGCCAGGGCCTGTGCCCGTGGGGAGGCGGAGGAGGCCATCCGCTTGGCACAGAATCTGATTGTGGGGGGAGGCCTTGTGACGTGGATTTTTGCCTTTGATCCGCAAGCCCGCCGTGCGGGGTTGGAACGGGCGGCAGCCAGGTTGGCCGAGCGGCCAGAGGTCTTGGCGGTGGTCCCCTTCGGCTTCCTAGCCCGGGGGGAGGCCACGGCCATGAGCGACGCGGACCTCTTTGTCCTTTTGGGAAGCCCCCCTCTTGCCCTTCCCCGAGCGCCTGGTCCTCTACCGGCCGGAGGGGATTCGGGGGGTAGAGGTCTTCCCCTACACCTGGGAGGAAGCGGTAAGGGGTCCTTCGAAGGGGCACGGCCTGGTCCAAGCAGCCATGAAGAAGCGTGTTCCCCATTTTTGAACGGGGGGAGCCTGGGCTCGCTTGAAGGGCATGGCGTCCTTTCCCCCGTAACCCTCGCCTAACGCCCTTCTCATCCCTTCGCGGTATGGTTCCTCTCGTGGAGATCCATGGCACCACCATCTTGGCCGTGCGCAAGGATGGGGTCACCGCCTTGGCCGGGGATGGCCAGGTCACCTTCGGCCAGACCGTCCTCAAGCGGGGGGCGGTGAAGGTGAGGCGCCTCGAGGTGGGGGAAGGCATCCTGGTGGGTTTTGCCGGTGGGGTGGCGGATGCCTTAAGCCTCCTGGAGCGCTTTGAGGAGAAGCTCAAGGAGGCCAAGGGCAATCTGCTCAAGGGGGCGGTGGAAACCGCTAAGCTGTGGCGCACCGACCGGGTGCTGCGCCACCTTCAGGCCATGATCATCGCCGCCGACCGGGAGGGGATGGTGCTCCTTTCGGGAAGCGGCGAGGTCATCACCCCGGAAGAACCCCTTTTGGCGGTGGGGTCTGGGGGCCCCTACGCCTTGGCGGCGGCTAAAGCCCTCTACCGGCATTCCAACCTTTCCGCTCGGGAGATCGCTGAGGAGGCCCTTAGGATTGCAGCGGAGGTGGATCTTTACACCTCGGGCCAGGTAACGGTTCTAACCCTGGGGGAAGCATGAACCTCACGCCTGCGGAGATCGTCCGGGAGCTTTCCAAGCACATCGTGGGACAAGAGGCGGCCAAGCGGGCGGTGGCCGTGGCCTTAAGGAACCGGTACCGCCGGAAGAAACTTCCGCCCGAGGTGGCCCGGGAGGTGACTCCAAAGAATATCCTCATGATCGGGCCCACGGGGGTAGGCAAGACGGAGATCGCCCGCCGCCTGGCCCGCTTGGCGGGGGCTCCTTTTGTCAAGGTGGAGGCCACCAAGTTCACCGAGGTGGGCTACGTGGGCCGGGATGTAGACTCCATCGTGCGGGATCTGGCGGAGGCCAGCTACCAGCTGGTGATGGAGGAGATGAAGAAGAAGGTGGAGGAAAAAGCCCTGGCCTTGGCTGAGGAGGAGCTGGCCACCCTCCTGCGCACCTCGGTGGCCGATGTGCGCTCGGGCCGACTGGATAGCCTTTCGGTGGAGGTGCAGGTGGAGGAGGAGATGAGCCTGCCCTTCATGGGCGTCTTCGGGGGTGAGGGCTTTGGCGGCATGGGGGAGATGCTCAAGGGCCTGCTTCCCAAGCGGCCGGTGCGCAAGCGCATGACGGTGAAGGAAGCCCGGGAGGTCCTCAAGAACCAGCACGCCGAGCGCCTCATCGATAAGGAGGAGCTGAAGGAGGAGGCCAGGAGGCGGGCCCAGGAGGACGGTATCGTCTTCATCGACGAGATCGACAAGGTGGCCCGCCGAGAGGGCATGGTGGGGCCGGATATATCCGGCGAGGGGGTCCAACGGGACCTCCTGCCCATCGTGGAGGGCACGGTGGTTTCTACCCGCATCGGTCCGGTGTCCACCGAGCATGTGCTCTTCATTGCCGCGGGAGCCTTCCATGTGGCCAAACCCTCGGATCTGATCCCCGAGCTCCAGGGACGATTTCCCATCCGGGTGGAGCTTTCTCCCTTGGGCCCCGAGGAGTTTTACCGCATCCTGAAGGAACCGGAAAACTCCTTGATCCGCCAGTACACGGAGCTTTTGAGGGCCGACGGAACGGAACTCGTCTTTCACGAGGACGCCCTAAGGGCCATCGCCGAAGCGGCCTACCGGGCCAATCAGGAGCTCGAGGACATCGGGGCCAGAAGGCTGGCCACGGTCTTGGAGCGGGTACTGGAGGAGGTCAGCTTCCAGACGGACCTGGGCCGGGTGGAGATCACCCGGGCCTACGTGGAGCAAAGGCTGGAGGCGGTTTTCGCTTCCCCAGACCTTACGCGGTTTGTGCTTTAGGAGGACAGAGATGCGCTGGATCCTTTTGGCTTTGGGTTTACTGGCACTACCCAGTCTGGCCCAGACCCCACCGCCCCCGGCCAGCCAGGTGGAGAAGCAGGATGCCTTCCGGCTTGGGGTGCAGCTTTACGCCCTGGGCCGGTACGAGGCGGCCTTGGAGCTCTTTGAGCGGGCCTTGAAGGAGAAGCCGCAGGACCCGGATGTCCTCTACTGGCTGGCCCGGGCCCAGCTTAAAGTCGGGCTCCTTAACCCCGCCTTGGAGAACGCCAAGGGGCTGGTGGCCAGGAACCCCCGGTACATCGGGGGGTACATGGTCCTCTCCGAGGCCTACGTGGCCCTCTTTCGTGCCTCGGAGGATCGGGAGAAGGGGAGGGGCTATCTGGATCAGGCTCTCACCGTACTTCGCGATGCCGAACGGGTGAATCCCCGTTACGCTCCCCTTTACGCCCAGCGGGGTCTGGTCTACGCCTTCCTGGGCCAGGTGGACAAGGCGGAGGAGGCCTTTAAGAAGGCCCTTAGCCTGCAGGATTCCGCGGAGGTGAGGGCGGCTTTGGCCGAGCTCTATCTAGCGGCGGGCCGCTTGGACGAGGCCCTGGAGCAGTATGTCAAGGCAGTCCAGCTTTCACCCCAGGATGGGGATCTAAGGGTCCGCTATGCCTCGGCCCTCCTGCTGAAGGGCCGGGCGGAGGAGGCGGCGAGGGTTTTGGAGGAGGGCCACCGCCTCAAGCCCTTGGATGCCGAGGGTTGGTACACTTTGGGCCAGGCCTATTTCGTCCTGGGCCGCTACAAGGAGGCAGGGGTGGCCCTGGAGAATGCGGTGGCCCTGGCTCCTTTGCGCTTCCCCGTGGCCTACTACTACCTCGGTCAGATCTACCTGGCCCTGGGGGATGCCCAGAAGGCCAAAAGCCGCCTCACGGTGGCGGTGCGCCTCGAGCCCAAGCGGGCCGAGTACCGATACCAGCTCTGCCTGGCCAACGAGAAGCTGGGGGACAAGGAGGGTGCCCGCTACCAGTGCCAGGAGGCTTTAAAGCTGAGGCCTGGCTACAAGGAGGCGGAGGAGGTGCTTAGGCGCCTGTAGGGTACTGGGTGGGGAAAATGTAACGGATGGCCTCCTGGCTTCCAGTGCCAGGAGTAACCTTTATTGAGGATGTGGAGGTTTGAAGGGGGTCGCTTTCAGGAGGAGGCCTATTCTTTGCCGGAGGAGGAGCGATTCCTCCTTTTGGTGAACGGCAGGCCCTGGGCTTCCTTCAGCTATACCCCTGGGGATGAGGTCTACCTCGCCCTAGGCCATCTCTTCCTGAGCGGGGTGCTCTCGGGCCTCGAGGGGGTGCGCTGGTTAGTGGGCGAAGGGGTGGTGGCCGTGGACCTGCCGGGGGATCCCGAGAGGGGGGTGGGGGTGCGGGATAGCGGTTGCGCTGCGGGGCTACGGTATGGTGAACCCAGGCTTTCTCCCTTGCCGAAGGTACCCCTGGATCCCGAACTGCCCCTAGAGCTCATGGCCCAACTGCGCCAGCATGCGGTGCGCTACGCCCGGACCCGGGGTATACATGGAGCGGCCCTCTTTGACCTTTCTGGGCGGCTTCTCTACGTCAACGAGGATATCGGTCGCCACAACGCTGTGGACCGCCTGGCGGGGTACATGCTCCTAGAGGGTGTGCGGCCTCCCGTGCTCTTGGCGGTAACCGGCAGGGTGAGCCAGGAGATGGCGGGAAAGGCCATCGGCATGGGGGCGGTGCTCCTGGCGAGCCGGACGGGGGCCACCCTTCCTGCCGTAAACCTAGCGCGCCACTATGGCCTGGCTTTGGCGGCCTACGTGCGCCCAACAGGCTACCGCCTCTACGCCCCAGGCGGTATGCCAGTGCCCGAGGGAGTCCTCAGGCCTTAGGCTCTTCCTTCTTTTCCTCGCCCTCCTGAAGGCCCTTTTTGAACTCCCTGGCCGACTGGCCAATGCCCCGGGCCAGCTCGGGAAGCTTCTTGGCGCCGAAGAGGAGGAGGATGACGAGAAGGATGAGGAGGATTTCCACCGGACCTAAGCGCATGGGGCCATTGTAGCATGCCTTGACCCTCTTAGGGTCAAGTGTTATCGTGGCCTCTGGGGTGGCCTTAGGCCCCGGGGCGTAGCGCAGGCCGGTAGCGCACCTGCTTTGGGAGCAGGGGGTCGCCCGTTCAAATCGGGCCGCCCCGACCACGCGGGAGTAGCTCAGGTTGGTAGAGCATCGGCCTTCCAAGCCGAGGGTCGCGGGTTCGAGTCCCGTCTCCCGCTCCAGATGGCCGGGGTGGGGCTTCACCCCGGCCTTGCTTATGGGCCCGTAGCTCAGTGGACAGAGCAGCCGCCTTCTAAGCGGTAGGTCGGGGGTTCGAATCCCTCCGGGCCCGCCAGGTCCAGGACGCAATGCTTTACCCCCCGGTAGCATGGCCGGGGGGTCTTTGTACGGTTGGGGTACTGCTTTTGCCGCCGGTTCCCTTTGCCGAAGGGGCCGGGAAGGGGTCTTAGGCGTGGTATCCTCAAGGCCGGCCCTTGTGGCCCGGTCCATGCTGAAACTGGAGAACATCACCAAGCGCTTTGGTTCCGTGGTGGCCAACCGCCGGATCACCCTCGAGGTGGCCCGGGGGGAGGTCCTGGCCCTTCTGGGGGAAAACGGGGCGGGGAAGACCACCTTGGTGAGCATCCTCTACGGCCTTTATGCCCCGGATGAGGGGAGGATCCTCCTGGAGGGTCAAGAGGTGCGGATCCCGTCCCCCAAGGCCGCCCAGCGGCTGGGCATCGCCTTGGTGCCCCAGCACCCTGAGCTCATCGAGGCCCACACCGTGGCCGAGAACCTGGCTTTAGGCCTAGACCTGCCCCTGGCTTTCTCCCGCCGGGCTCTGGTGCGGCGGCTTGCGGCGCTTTTGGAGGGGCATCCTTTGGGCGTGGACCTCGAGGCGCCCGTGGCCCGCCTTTCCGCAGGGGAGAAGCAAAGGGTGGAGCTCCTTCGCGCCCTCCTTAACCGCCCCCGGGTGCTCGTCCTGGACGAGCCCACCAGCGTCCTTACCCCCAAGGAGGCGGAGGGGCTCTTCCAGGAGATCCGCCGCCTCAAGGCCTTGGGCCTGGCGGTGATCTTCATCAGCCACAAGCTGGAGGAGGTCCTGGCCATCGCCGACCGGATTGCCGTGCTTAGGGCCGGGGAGAAGGTGGGGGAGGTTTGGCGGCAGGAGGCGGACAAGGACCTCCTGGTGCGCCTCATGGTGGGCCGGAGCCTGGCCCCGCCCCCCAAGGTGCCCCCGCCCCGGGAGGAAGTGGTCCTCGAGGTGGAGGACCTTCTGGTGCCCCGACACGGTTTTCCCGTCCAGGGGGTTTCCTTCACCTTGCGGGCAGGGGAGGTGCTGGGGATCGCGGGGGTGGCGGGAAGCGGGCAGGCGGAACTCGTGCAGGCCTTGGCGGGTCTCAGGCCCCACCAGGGCCGGATTCGGTTCCTTGGCAAGCCCTGGCCCCGGGATCCCATGGGCCTCTTCCGCCAGGGGGTGGCCCATATTCCCGAGGAGCGGAGCATGGGGGTGGTGGGGGGTATGAGCGTGGCCGAGAACCTGGCCCTTAGAACCTACCCTCGCTTTGTTCGCAGGGGCTTGCTGGATTACCGGGCCATGGAAATGGAGGCGGAGGGCTTGATCCAGCGCTACGGCATCCGCACCCCCTCCCCCCGCACCCCGGTGCGGTTCCTCTCGGGAGGAAACGTGCAGAAGGTGATCCTGGCCCGGGAGCTTTGGGGGGGGCCTCGCCTTCTCTTGGCCATGCACCCCACTTACGGGCTGGACGTGGGGGCCACCGAGGAGGTTCACGGGCGTATCCTGGAGCTTGTGCAAGGCGGTGCGGCCGTGCTTTTGGTCAGCGAGGATCTGGACGAGATCCTGGCCCTCTCCCATAGGGTGGCGGCCCTGTACCACGGGCGCTTCGTGGGGCCCGTTCTCCGGGAGGAGGCGGACCGGGAGCGGCTGGGGCGGATGATGACGGAGGGGCGGGTATGAGGTGGGAGCTGGATCCTAGCCCAAGCCCCTGGAAGGTGTTCTTGGCCTATAGCCTGTTCGTGGCCCTGGCCTTGTTGCTTTTAGGCCTTCTTTTCCGCCTCTATGGGGTATCCCCGCTAAAGGCCTACGGGCTTCTCCTCTCCCCCCTGGGGGATTCCTTGGGCCTGGCCGAGGTGGGGCGGCGCACCATCCCCCTCCTCCTCATCGGGGCAGGCTTGGCCCTGGCCTTTAGGGTAGGGTTTTTCAACATCGGGGCGGAGGGGCAGCTTCTCATGGGAGCGGTGGGAGGAACCTACGTGGCCCTTTTCCTGCCTCCTGGACCCTGGACCCTGCCCCTCATGTTCCTTTTGGGGGGTGGTCTGGGGGCGGTTTGGAGTGGGCTTGCCGCCTGGCTTCGGGTGCGCTTTGGGGCCAACGAGATCCTAACCACCCTCATGCAGAACTACCTGGTCTACTACCTGGTGGTCTACCTGGTGGCGGGACCCTGGAAGGGGCAGATGGTCTTCGGCTTCCTCTACACGGATCGGTTTCCCCCGGAGGCCCAGCTTCCCCGCCTGGGGGATACCCTGGTGCACTGGCCCACCCTGCTTCTTGGGATTGCGGCGGCCTTGGGGCTTCAGCTCCTGCTCTTCCGTACCCCCTTGGGCTTTGAATGGCGCGTCCTGGGGGAAAACCCGGAGGCCGCCCGGTACCTGGGCCTTAAGGGGGGCAGGCTGATCCTCTTGGCGGCGCTTCTTTCCGGTTTCCTTGCGGGCCTGGCGGGGGTGGGGGAGGTGGCGGGCATCCACCTGAGGCTTTTGGAGCCCGCCCAGATCTCCCTGGGGTACGGCTTCACCGCCATCCTGGTGGCCTGGCTGGCCCGGGGAAGGCCCCTTTGGGCGCTCTTTACCGCCCCCCTTCTCGGCCTCATCCTGGCCGGGGGGGATGCCTTGAAGCTCGCCCTTTCCATGCCCTTTCGGGTGGTGGACGTGGTGGCGGGGCTTTTGCTCCTTAGCCTCATCGGGGCCGAGGCCTTGAGCCAACGTCGCTTGGTCTGGAGGCGCTGATGGAAGAGGCTCTGGTGCGCGCGGTGCTTTTCGGAACGCCCATGCTCTTGGCCTCCCTGGGGGCCCTTCTTTCCGAGCGGGGAGGGGTGGTGAACCTGGGGGTGGAGGGCATGATGGCGCTTTCCGCCCTGGCCGCCTTTGCCGCGGCCCTCGAGGCCGGGCCGGTTTGGGGGGTTCTTTGCGGGGTTGGGGTGGGCTCCTTGCTGGGCCTTTTCCTGGGCGTCTTCGCCGTGTTTCTCCGGGCCAACCAGTTCGTGGCGGGGCTTGCCCTGGCCGCCTTGGGCCTTGGGGCCTCGGGGCTTTTGGGGAAGCGGTACGAGGGAACCCCCTTGCCCGACCCCCTGCCGGAAGGGGTGTTGGCCGGGCTGGCTTTGATCCTGGCCCTGGGCCTCCACCTCCTCCTTTCCCGCACCCGGTATGGCCTTTACCTGAGGAGCGTGGGGGAGAATCCCAAGGCGGCGGACCTCTTCGGGGTGAGCGTGGATGGGGTGCGGTACCTGGCCTTGGCCCTGGGGGGCGGGATGATCGGCCTGGCTGGGGCCTACCTTTCCCTGGCCTACCGCCCCTCTTGGACGGACGGCATGACCTCGGGGCTGGGCTGGGTGGCCATCGCCCTGGTGATCCTGGCGGGCTGGCAGCCTTTAAGGGCCGTGCTGGGGGCCTACTTTTTTGGCCTCCTGTTCTTCCTGCAGTTCCGTTTGCAGGGCAGTGTACCTATACCGTCGGAGGCCTTTGCCGCCATGCCCTACCTTTTGGTTATCCTGGTCCTGGCCCTCTCGGGCCGCGCCCGGGCCCCCAAGGCCCTGGGCCAGCCCTTTGACCGGGGGAGGTGAAGGATGAGGAGGATTCTGGGTTTGCTGCTATTGGCGTTGGGGTTGGCGTGGGCCCAAGGGGATAAGCTCAAGGCCTGCTTTATCTACGTGGGGCCCATCGGGGATGCGGGCTGGACCTACGCCCACGATCAAGGGCGGAAGAAGGCGGAGGCCGCCCTTCCCTGGCTGGAAACCCGGTATGTGGAAAGCGTGCCCGAGGCCCAGGCCCTTCCGGTCATCGACCGGTTTGTGAGGGAAGGGTGCCAGGTGATCTTCGCCACCAGCTTCGGGTACATGGAGGCGGTCCTCGAGGGGGCGAAGAAGTACCCGAACGTCATCTTTGCCCACGCCACCGGGGTCAAGCGGGCTCCCAACGTGGCCACCTACATGGCGGACTTCTACCAGGTCTACTACCTGAACGGCCTGGCCGCCGGGGCCCTTTCCAAGACGGGCAAGGTGGGGTACGTGGCCGCCTTCCCCATCCCTGAGGTGAAGCGCCACATCAACGCTTTCACCCTGGGGGTTAGGGCGGTGAACCCCAAGGCCCAGGTGCTGGTGCGCTGGATCAACGCCTGGTACGACCCGGCCAAGGCCCGGGAGGCCACGGAGGCCCTTCTGGCCCAAGGGGCGGATGTCTTTGCCTTCACCGAGGACACCCCTACGGTGATCCAGACGGCGGCCAAGAAGGGAGCCTACTCCTTCGGCCACTACACCCCCATGCTGAAGTTCGCCCCGGACCACGTGGTCTCCGGCCAGATCGTCCACTGGGATGTCATCTACATCGACTTTCTCAAGAAGGTGAAGGAGGGGGTCTACACCGCCAAGAACCTGCAGAATGTGGATTACTTCTGGCTCCTGCAGCACAAGGCGGTGGAGATGGGGGCGGACTACGGGGTGCCCATAAACCCCAAGCACGTGCCCCTGTTGCAGAAGGCGGAGATGACGGTGGGCGGGAAGAAGGTGAGCGTCTACGACCGCATCATGAGCCTGCTTAAGGACATGCAGAGCCCCAAGCCCACCTTCGACCCCTTCACGGGTCCCATCCAGGACCGGAAGGGGGTGGTGCGGATCCCGGCGGGGAAAAAGGCCACCCTCCAGGAGCTCCTCACCATGGAGTGGGCGGCGCCAGGGGTGGTGGGGGACTGGCCCGGAGAACCCAAATAGAACCCGAAGGTTTGGGGCCAGGGAGGACCTCCCTGGCCCATTTTCCATCTCCTGGCCTTTGGCCGAACCGCTTCGCTGGGTATTGCGCCCTGTAGTCCTTCCGGCATGGCCCCGGAGAAGGGTCTTCTGAACCCCTTGCCCTGGGGCAGGAGGGCGCTAGAGCGCCTGGAAGACCTCCTCGAGGATCTCCAGACCCAGGGCCGCCTCCTGTTCCGTGAGGATGAGGGGCGGGGCGATGCGGAGGGCGGAAGGCCCGGCGGGGAGGAGGAGAAGCCCCTTCTTGAAGGCCAGCTCCACCGCCTTGTCCCTGAGGTCGGGCCGCTCCTCCGTTGGGGTGCCGAAGTCCAGGCCGATCATGAGCCCCCTCCCCCGCACATCCCCCAGGAAGGGGAAGCGGCCCTGCATGGCCTTGAGCTCCCTGAGGAGGTAGGCCCCCACCTGCCTGGCGTTTTCCATGAGGCCCGCCTCCAGGAGGTCCAAGGTGGCGTGGGCGGCGGCGGCGGCCACCGCCTGGCCGCCAAAGGTGGTGCCGTGGGCCCCGGGGCGCCAGCTTGCGAGCTCCTCCCGGAAAAGAAGGGCGCTCAGGGGGTAGCCGGAGGCCAGGCCCTTGGCCAGGACGTAGACGTCCGCCTTGACCCCCTCGTGCTCGAGGGCGAAGAAGAGCCCGGTGCGGCCAGCGCCCGACTGCACCTCATCCGCCACCAGGAGGATGCCGTGCCGTTCCAGAAGAGCCTTGAGCTCGGGGATGAAGCCCGGCGGAGGCACCAAATATCCCCCTTCGCCCTGGATGGGCTCCAAGAAGAAGGCGGCCACCTCCTCCGGGGGCACCACGGTGCGGAAGAGGTGCTCCAGGTATTCCAGCACCGCTTTCCCCACCTCTTCCGGCCTTGCCCCCAGGGGGGGGCGGAAGGGATTGGGGAAGGGGACGTGCACTACCCCGGGAAGGAGAGGGGAGAAACCCTTGCGGTAGGCGCTTTTGCTGGCGGTGAGGGAGAGGGCGCCCAGGCTCCTGCCGTGGAAGGCCCCGGTAAAGGCCAGGAGGTAGGGCCTACCCGTGTGGTGGCGCACCAGCTTGATGGCGGCCTCGATCCCCTCGGTGCCGGAGTTGCCGAAGAAGACCCGATAGCCTCCGCCGAGCCTCCCCGCCAGCCTTTCCGCCAGGGAAAGGGTGGGCTCGTGGGTGAAGTCGGAAAAGCACACGTGGGCGAAGCGCTCCGCCTGGGCCCGCACGGCTTCCAGCACCCTGGGGTGGGCGTAGCCGGTGGTGTTGACCGCTATCCCCGCCATGAAGTCCAGGAAGATGTTCCCGTCCACGTCCTCCAGGAACACGCCCTGCCCCCGGGCGGGGACAAAGGGGTAGGGGCGGATGTAGGAAGGGGAGAGGACCGCCTGACCCCTTTCCAGGAGGGCCTTGGCCTTAGGACCGGGAAGCGGAGTGTGGATGCTGGGTTTCATACGGGGCCAGTCTACCAAGCCCCTGGCCCCTTTCCCAGGCGCGTTTTATGCACCCAGATACGGCTTTTTATACCCCTTCCCGCCACATCGTGCCCCACAGGGGTATCCGGGCGAGGGCAGGGTGGGGGGTATTACAGGAGGCCTTCGGCTTCCAGGTGGGGGCGGGCGTAGAAGAGGGTGAGGGCGGTGGAGGCGTCCTGGATCTCCCCGGCCTCCAGGAGGCGGTAGACCTCGGGAAGGGGGAGTTCCACGGTTTCCAGAAGCTCCCCGTCCTCGAGGGCCGGCTTGGCCACCACCTCCGCCTGAAGGGCCAGGAAGGGGTGGAAGACCACCGCGGTGAAGGAGGGCTGGGGGTGGAAGGGGGGAAGGGGGAAGAACCGCCTGGCTTCGGCGCCCACCTCCTCCAGAAGCTCCCTTTGGGCGGCCTCCAAGGGGGTTTCCCCGGGATCCACCTTGCCCGCGGGGATCTCCAGGAGGAACTTGCCCGTGGGGTGGCGGTACTGGCGGATGAGGAGGGCGGTGGCCTTTTCGGTCACGGGAAGGACGAAACTCGCCGCCACCGGCCCCGGGCGGTAGATGTAGGTGAGCTCCTTGCCGGTGTGGGTGCGCAACCTTTCCCGCACCAGCCTTACGGGCTCGGAGAGGATTTCTTCCAGCTCGAGGCGCTTCCAGGGGCTCATTTCGCCAAGCGCTCTATCACCCGGCGCACCTTCTCCCCGGGGGCCCTGGGGCCCAGGGCCTTGGTCACCACGCCTATGGCCGCTAGGGGGGTCTTGAACTGGGACAGGTCTATGTTTTCCCGGATCCAGGCCTCGATCTCCTCCTCGCTCATCTCCTTGGGGAGGAAGCGGTCCAGGAACTCCACCTCAAAGGTGTTGCCCTGCTCCAGGGCGATCTCGCGCAGGGCCTTGAGCACCTTCACCGCCTCGGCATCGGGCAGGGGTTTGCCATCCCCTTTTCGGTCCAGCTCCGCCTTCACCACCCGGGCGAAGTCCAGGGTCTTCTGGTCCCGGGCCTTCATGGCCTCCTTGATGGCTTCCTTGATGGCCTCGTAGATGCTCATCCCCCTTAGTGTAGCCGGTAGAATGCGCCTTATGTGGGCGCTTCTTTCCGTTTCCGACAAGAGGGGGCTCGTGCCCTTCGCCCAGGGGCTTTTACGGCTGGGTTATAGGCTCTTGGCCACGGGGGGCACCCACAGGGCCTTGGTGGAGGCGGGGCTTCCCGTCACCTACATCTCGGACTTCACGGGTTTTCCCGAGGTCCTCGAGGGCCGGGTCAAGACCCTCCACCCCAAGGTGCATGCGGGGCTTCTCGCCCGGCCCGACCAGGAGGAGGAGCTCAAGGCCCTGGGCTTTGAGCGGATCGGGGTCCTGGCGGTGAACCTCTACCCCTTCCGGGAGACGGTGGCCAGGGGGGCGGATTTCGCCGAGGCCCTGGAGCAGATCGACATCGGGGGCCCCGCCATGCTCCGGGCGGCGGCCAAGAACCACATGGCGGTCCTGCCCGTGTGCGACCCTGAGGACTACCCTCGGGTGCTTCAGGCCCTCGAGGAAGGCCCTTCCCTTGAGTTCCGCAGGGAGCTTGCCCGCAAGGCCTTCGCCCACACCGCCAGCTACGACGCCGCCATTGCCGAGTGGCTTGCCGGGGAGAAGTTCCCCCCCGAGAAGTTTTTGGTCCTCAGGCGGGAAAGCCCCTTGCGCTACGGGGAAAACCCGCACCAGGAAGCGGCCCTTTACCGGGTTTATGGGGAAAAGGGGCCCCTTTTGGAGGCCCGGGTCCTCCAGGGCAAGGCCATGAGCTTCAACAACTACCTGGACGCCGAGGCCGCCTGGAACCTGGTCTCGGAGTTTGAGGGCCCTGCCTGCGTGGCCATCAAGCACCAGAACCCCTGCGGGGTGGCCTTGGGGGAAGGTCCTTTGGAGGCGTACCGGAAGGCCTACGAGGCGGACCCGGTTTCCATCTTCGGGGGCATCGTGGCCTTTAACCGGGAGGTGGACGGACCCACGGCGGAGGCCATGAGGGAGGTCTTTTTGGAGGTGGTCCTGGCCCCGGGCTTCACCCCGGAGGCCCTGGCGGTCTTTTCCCGCAAGAAGAACCTCCGGCTCCTCGAGGTGCCCTTCCCCGCCCAGGGAGCCTACCTGGACTTGAGGCGCCTTAGGGGCGGGGTGCTTCTCCAGGATGCGGATACCCTGGATCCCATGGAGCCCAAGGTGGTCACGCAAAAGGCCCCCACCCAGGAGGAGTGGCAGGACCTCCTTTTCGCCTGGAAGGTGGTGAAGCACGTGCGGTCCAACGCCATCGTGGTGGCCAAGGGGGGCCAGACCCTGGGCATCGGGGTGGGGCAGACCAACCGCTACGCCTCTGCCAAGCATGCCCTGAAGACCGCCAAGGAGAAGGCCAGGGGGGCGGTATTGGCCTCGGATGCCTTCTTCCCCTTTGACGACGTGGTGCGCCTGGCGGGGGAGTTTGGCATCAGCGCCATCATCCAGCCTGGGGGAAGCGTGCGGGACGAGGATTCCATCCGGGCGGCGGACGAGCTGGGCATGGCCATGGTGTTCACCGGGGTGCGGCACTTTAAGCACTAGGCGCACATGGGGTATGATGTTGCGTGTGAAAGCCCATGTGCGCTACACCATAAGCCTGGATCCTATTCTGGCGCAGTACGTGGAGGAGATGCGCACCCGCCTGGGCCTTACCAGAAGCGAGGTGTTCGCCTTGGCCCTGAAGCGTTTGAGAGAGGTGGAGCTTGCCCAGGGGTACCGCGCCCTAGCCAAGGATGCTGATTTTCTCCAGGATCCCCTCCTGGACTCCGGCTTGGAGGAAACCCTGGCAGAGACCTCGTGGAGCTGAGAAGGGGCGACATCCTCCTAGTAGACTTTGACCCGGGAAGCCCCGGGGAGGCCGCCAAGGTGAGGCCCGCCATCCTGGTGACCAACGATGTGGCCAACGCTTACTCCCCGGTTGTGGTGGTGGTGCCCTTAACTTCCAACATTTCCCGGATTTATCCCTTTGAGCTATTCCTTCCTGCAGACCGCACCGGTTTGGACCGGGACAGCAAAGCCCAGGTCCAGCTCATCCGCCATGTTCACCGCAGAAGGGTTAGGGCGCACCTGGAGACGCTTCTTGGGGACCTTCTAGAAGCTTTGGACATTCGGATTCGGGAGCATTTGGGTCTTGAGTAACAAAAAAAGGAGCCCGGCAGGGCTCCTTTAAACCTAAGGGAGCGCTTAGTAGGCCTTCTTGCCTTGGATTTCCCGCAGGCGCTGGTGGGCCTCCTTAAAGCCCACCAGCTTCCGGCTTTCCTCATCGTAGAGGTGCATGTCAGCGAAGGCGATTTTGAAGGCATCCTTGAGGGTAACCGTGGGGGCCACCTTCACCAGGTCCACCTCCTCCTGCACCTTGGGCAAGAGGTAGTTGGGGATCTTGGGGGCCAGGTGGTGGATGTGGTGGAAGCCGATGTTCCCGGTGAGCCACTGGAGCACCCTGGGGAGCTTCAGGTAGGTGCTTCCCTCCATGGCCGCCTTCAGGAACTCCCAGCGGGGGTCGTGCTCCCAGTAGACATCCTCAAACTGGTGCTGCACGTAGAAGAGGAAGATGCCGATCATTCCCGCCAGGTACTGGATGGGCAGGTAGACGAAGAGGAGGGTCTTAACCCCGAAGAAGACCACGATTCCCGCCAGCAAGAGGGCCAGGAAGAGGTTGGTTAAGGCCACGGAGTTGCGTACGGAAGGCTTGTCCGAGCCGTAGCCCAGAGGAAGCCGGTAGGAGAGCATAAAGACGTAGATGGGCCCCAGGAAGAACATGATCCAGGGGTTCCGGTAAAGGCGGTACTTGAGCTTGTCCCAGGGGCTGGCCTTGAGGTACTCCTCCAGGGTCATGGTGTAAATGTCCCCCACCCCCCGTTTGTCCAGGTTGCCGCTGGTGGCGTGGTGCCGGGCGTGGGATAGCTGCCAGTGGAGGTAGGGAACCAGGGTGAGGACCCCGGTGAAGAAGCCCAAAAGGTCGTTGGCCCACTTCCTGGGGAAGAAGGAGCCGTGGCCGGCGTCGTGCTGCAGGATGAACAGGCGGACCAGGAACAGGGCGGCTGCGAAGTCCAAAAGGAGGGTCAGGGCCAGGGAAACGGAAAGGGCCTTGTGGGCCAGGTAAAAGAGGAGGAGAAGGGGAAGAAGGGTGTCCGCCACCTGGCGCAGGCTTCTTAGGGTGTTGGGCTTGGCGTAGGGCTTGATGAGGGGGATCCAGTCTTTGGGTTCTACTTTGCGCATGCTCACTCCTCCCTGTTTTTGGGAGTGATTCATGGTACCTCCTTGACGGATGAGGACCATGAGGAAACAGAGGAGAGGGTTATCTCCATTAAGCAATTCTTAACGAATCGGAGTTAGGATACAGGTACGTAGTCCCATGCCTAAGCGGACCCAGATAACCCTTCAGCTGTCCCGGATCCTCCTAAAGGAAGCTCCCTTAAAGGCAAGGGTGCAGGAGTTCCTCCAGGCCTTCCTGGAGGTGCCTTGGCTTGGTTTGCAGGCCAGAGGGGCCATCTTCCTCAAGCAAGGGGAAGGCCTCCGCCTGGTGGCGGAGTACCGTTTGGATGAACCCTTGAAGACCTCCTGTGCCCTTTTGCCCTTGGGCCGGTGCCTGTGCGGGCGGGTGGGGCTCACGGAGGAGCCCCTTTGGACGTCTGAGGTGGATGAGGCCCACGAGATCACCTACCCGGGGATGCCTCCCCACGGCCACGCCATCCTTCCCCTCAAGGTGGGAAAGCGGGTTCTCGGGGTCTTGAACCTGTACCTGGAGCCCGGGGTGAGGCTCTCCACAACAGTCAAGGCCACGTTAGAGATGGCCGCGGGCCTTCTAGCCCTGGCGGTGCTCAGGGAGCGGGCGGAGAGGGCGGCCAGGGTTTTGCACCGGGCCAGCCAGGTGGCCCTTGAGGCCCAGGACGAGGCCGAGTATTTCCAGCGCCTGTGCGGTTTGCTGGTGGAGGAGGGATACGCCCTGGCCTGGGTGGGGGAGGCCCTGCCCGACGGCCGGGTGCGCCCTCTGGAAGGGGCGGGGGCGGTGGGGTACCTGGAGGGACTGGTGGTGCGCCACGACGAAACCCCCGAGGGTCAGGGTCCCACGGGAAGGGCCATCCGCCTGGGCAAGCCCCAGGTGCTGAGGGATGTGGGCACGGACCCGAACTACGGCCCTTGGCGCCTTCGGGCCCAGCGCTTTGGCTTTGCCTCCAGCGCCGCTTTCCCCTTGCGAATAGGGGAAAGGGTCTTCGGGACGCTCAACGTCTACGCCCCCGAGCCCGATGCCTTTGACCCGGAGGAGGTGGCCCTCCTCCAGGACCTGGCTGATATGGCGGGGAAGGCCCTGGAGCGCTTCCGTGCCCAAGCCTTGGCCCATCTCCTTTCCCAGGTGGTGGAGCAGGTGCCGGAGGCCATCTTCGTCACGAACCTGGAAGGGCGCATCACCTACGCCAACGAGGCGCTATACACCCAGACGGGCTATTCTCCTTCGGAGGTCCTGGGGCAGAATCCCCGCATCTTCAAGTCGGGGAAGCATCCGGAGGCTTTCTACCGGCACCTTTGGGACACCTTGCAGCGAGGCCAAGTATTTCAGAGCCTCTTCTATAACCGCCGCAAGGATGGGCGCCTGGTGGTGGAGCACAAAATCCTCACCCCCATACGGGACCTTAGGGGCCAGGTGGTGGCCTACTCCTCCACGGGGCGGGACATCACCCGGGAGTGGAGCCTTTACCGCATCCAGCAGGTGCTCATCCAGATGCTGGAGCGCTTTTTGCAGGAGGGGATGGGCCGCTCCTTCTTCCAGCACTTTCTGGACAGGGTCCTGGAGGCCATCCCCGGGGCGGAGGCGGGAAGCCTCCTTTTACGAAACCAGGACGGGAGCTTCTCCTTCGTGGCCCTTACGGGGCATGACCCCGGGCTAAAGGAGGTGCGCCTTGCTCCCGAGGAGGTTTACGCCCTACAGGCCCAGGCTTCGCAGGGCCGGGTGTCGGGAGCGGTGCTTGGGGAGTTCCTCCGGCACCTGCCCCCGGAAAAGGGGGAGATCCTTAGGCAAAGGGGGCGTTTTGGGGAGCTTAAGGAAACCCTTTACGCCCGCCTCGAGGTGGAGGGGGAAGCCATCGGGGCCCTGTACCTGGATGCCTTCCAGGCTCCTTTCCCTGAGGAGGCCCTGGATCCCTTCCGTTTCCTGGCCCGTTGGCTGGAGATGGTTTTCTCCTGGGAGCGGGCCCAGGTGCAGGCCCGGTACCTCCGCTACCACGATCCCCTTACCGGCCTGCCCAACCGCGCATTTTTGGAGGAAGCCTGGCGGGAAAGGGAGGAAACCCTCAGCCTGGTGCTGGCGGATCTCAACAGCTTTGGGGAAATCAACCAGACGCATGGCCGGAAGGTGGGGGATATGCTTCTCGCGGCAGCGGCCCGGGCCTGGGCGGAACTCCTTCCCAAGGGTGGGGAGCTTTACCGCTTGGGGGATGACGAGTTCCTCTTTGTGCTTCCCCTTGAACCGGGAAGGGTCCTGGGGTTCTACCAGGACCTCACGAGGGCCTTAGAGGCCAGCGCCCCAAGCGCCTTGGAAAAGGCCAAGCTGGGGATCTCCGTGGGGGTGGTGGCCTACCCCTGCGACGGGCGGAACCTGGGCGAACTCCTCCGGCGGGCGGACCTTGCCCTGCGGGAGGCCAAGAAGGGCCGGGGGATCGCTTACTTCAACCGGGAGCTGGAGGCTGCCTACATGGAGCGGGTGGAGGTCCTGGCCGCCCTGGAGGAAGCCCTGCGGGAAGGCCGGTTGATCCTGTTCGGCCAGCCCATCGTGGATCTTTCCACCCTCGAGGCCGTGGCCACGGAGGTGCTGGTGCGCTGGCCCAGGGAGGGAGGCTTCTGGCCTGCGGGGGCCTTTATCCCCCTGGCGGAGGAAACCGGGTTGATCCGGGAGCTGGACCTTTACGTGCTCCGCCGGGTGGAGACCCTGCCCGAGAGTAGCGTCTGGCACGTGAACCTTTCCCCGCAGACCCTGCGCGACCCCCGGTTCCTGGAGGTGGCCTCCCGCCTGCGGGGCAAGGGGGTGCGGTTTGAGATCACCGAGTACGCCCTGGTCCAAGGGGTGGAGGAGGTGCTAAAGGAGCTGGTGGAGATGGGGTTTGGGCTGGTCCTGGATGACTTTGGCCAGGGCTACGCCTCCCTCAACACCTTGATCCAACACCCCTTCTGCATGGTCAAGATGGACCGGGGTTTCACCGCCGGGCTTGGGCAAAATCCCAAATCCCATGCGGTCCTGCGGGCCTCCTTAAGCCTGGCCCGGGAGCTGGGGTTGGAACTGGTGGCGGAAGGGGTGGAAACCGAGGTGCAGCGGGACTGGTTGTTGCGCCTTGGGTACCGGTTAGCCCAGGGGTACCTCTTCGGGACTCCCCAGCCCATCAGCGGCTCCTGAACCTCTCCGCTTTTGCCTCCGAATCCAGGATGAGGGTCACGGGGCCATCGTTCACCAGGTGCACCCGCATGTGGGCCCCGTAGACCCCGGTTTCCACGTGCACGCCCTGTTGCAGGAAGGCCTCTATGACCGCTTCGTAGAGGCGCCTGCCCAGGTCGGGCGGGGCCGCCTGGACAAAGGAGGGTCGGTTTCCCTTGCGGGTGTCCGCGTAAAGGGTGAACTGGCTCACGAGGAGCACCTCCCCGCCCACCTCCTTGAGGGAGAGGTTCATCTTTCCGGCCTCGTCGGGGAAGATGCGCAGGGCCACGATCTTGCGCGCCAGGTAAAGGGCGTCCTCCACCGTGTCCCCGTGCCCCACCCCCAGGAGGACCAGAAGCCCGAGGCCGATCCTGCCCACCTCCTCGCCTTCCACCTCCACGAAGGCCTCGGAAACCCGTTGCACCACCGCCCGCATGCCTTACCCCCTGGGCCCGGCGAAGAGGGCCACGGTGCCCGGGCCCGCGTGGACGCTCACCGCAGCCCCTGCCCGCAAGGTGCCCAAGACCTCCACGCCTTCCGCCCTCAGGGCCTCGCCCAAGGTCCTGGCGCCCTCCGGGTTGCCCGCATGGGCCAGGTAGACGGGTCCCCCATCCGGGAAGTCCCGGCGGAAGAGCTCCACCAGCCTGCGCAGGCCCTCCTTGAGGCCCCGCACGCGCGGACCAGCCAGGACCTGGCCCCCCTTGACCTCCAGCACCGGAAGGATGCTGAGAAGCCCGCCCATGAACCTTTGCAGGCCGGAGATCCGCCCGGAGCGGTGCAGGTAGATAAGGGTTTCGGGGAGGACATAGCCCCGCACCCTCTCCCGGTAGGGGGCAAGGGCTTCCTCCAGGTGTTGCCAGGCCACCCCTCTTCTTAGAAGCCGGCGGGCTTCCTCCAGCACCAAGAGGAGGCCCCCGTTCAGGGACCAGGAATCCAGCACCTTGAGCCTTTCCCCGAACTCCCGGGCCACCGCCATGGCGGTGGCCACGGTTCCCGAGAGGTGGCCGGACACGTGGACGGAAAGCACCCGCTCGTGGGTTTGCAGGAGGGTTTCGTAGGTGGAGCGCAGGTCCTCGAGGGCCACCTGGCTGGTGGAAAGCCGCTCCCCTCGGCGCAGGAGGTCTAGGACCTCCTCGTCGGTGATGTCCAGCTGGTCGCGGAGGGTTCTATTCCCCCAGATCACCTGCTGGGGCACCACGTGAATGCCCTGCTTCAAGGCCCCTTCCGGGCTCAGGCCTAAGGTGGAGTCGGCCACAAAGGCTACTTTAGAGGCTGTAGGCATAGAACCCGTAGGTGCCGGGCCCGGTGTGGCTGGCGATCACCGCTCCCAGCTCGCTCACCAGGGCTTCCTCCACGGGAAGGCCCGAGGCCAGAACCATTTCCTTCAGTTCCCTCACGGCGCTTGCCTCGGCGCTGTAGAGGAAGTAGGCCCGGATGCGCTCCCGTCCCCTGGCCCAGGCCTGGAAGTCCTTGAGGATCTCCTCCCTGGCCTTCTTTTCCCCCCGGGCCCGGCCCGCCGCCTCCACCCGGCCTTCCTTCAGGGTCAGGATGGGCTTGATGCCCAGGAGGGTGCCCAACAGGGCCTGGGCCCCGCCGATGCGCCCCCCTCGCTTCAAAAACTCCAGGGTGGCCACGCTGAAGCGCACGAAGTGGTCCTGGCGGATGCGCTCAAGCTCGCGGATGACCTCCGGCAGAGCCTGGCCCGCTTGCAAGAGCTCGTGGGCCCGCAGGACCATCATGCCTATCCCCAAGGAGGCGGCCTGGCTGTCAAAGACGGTGATCCGCTCGGGAAAGTTTTGCGCCGCAAGAAGGGCGGACTGCACCGTTCCCGAGAGCTTGGCCGAGATGTGGATGGAAAGCACGTGGTCGGCCTCCTGCAGGGCCTCCCGGTAGGCCCGCTGGAAATCCTCAGGGGAAGGCTGGCTGGTGGTGGGAAAGGCCTCCCCCTCCCGCACCTTCGTGAAGATCTCCTCGGGGGTGATCTCCTCCCAGTCCCTGTAGATGCGTCCTCCCAGGTTCACGTAAAGGGGCACCACCCCTACCCCCAGGCGTTCCCTTAGGGGCCTGGGTAGGTCAGAGGTGGAGTCGGTGATCAAGGCAACCTTCATCACTCCTCCTTGTGCTCCCGGACAAGATACCACAGGTAGGTGGTGTAGTGTAGCGGCCTGGTTGCTTGAAGAAGGGCTTTCTGCTAGGTTCAAGGGTATATGTGGCGGGTCTTGGTGTCCGACGAGATGCGGCTTGGGGATGTGAAGTACCCAGGGGTGCTTTTGGACTACCGGCCGGGGATTGGGCGGGAGGAGCTTTTGGAGATCATCCCCGCCTACGATGCCCTCATCACCCGGAGCCGAACCCAGGTGGATGCCGAGCTACTGAAGCGGGGCAAGCGGCTTAAGGTGGTGGGACGGGGCGGGGTAGGCGTGGACAACGTGGACCTCGAGGCGGCAAGCCGCTTGGGCATCCTGGTGGTCAACGTTCCCGAGGCCAACACCCGCTCGGCGGCGGAGCTGGCCTTTGGCCTCCTTCTGGCGGCGGCCCGGGGCATTGCCCTTTCCGACCGCAAGATCCGCGCCGGGGAGTGGGACCGGAAGTTCCTGGGCCTTGAGCTTAAGGGGAAAACCCTGGGTATCATCGGCCTGGGGAGGATCGGAAGCCAGGTGGCCCGCTTTGCCAAGGCCTTTGAGATGCGGGTTTTGGCCTACGACCCCTACATCCCCCGGACCCGGGCGGAGAGCCTGGGGGTGGAGCTCCTGGAGGACCTTTCCGACCTCCTCCGTCAGAGCCACTTCCTCACCGTCCACACCCCCCTCACCGAGGAAACCCGGGGGATGATCGGGCGGAGGGAGCTCTACCTCCTCCCCCGGGGGGCGGTGGTGGTGAACGCCGCCAGAGGGGGCATCGTGGACGAGAAGGCCCTGTTGGAGGTGTTGGAGGAGGGCCACCTCTTTGCCGCAGGCCTGGACGTGTTTACCCAGGAGCCTCCCCCCAAGGACCACCCGCTTCTTAACCACCCGAAGGTGGTCCTCACCGCCCACCTGGGGGCCAACACCTTTGAGGCCCAGGACCGGGTGGGAGAGGCGGTTTTGGAGCGGGTGGTGCGCACCCTGGAGGGGGATCTTTCCTATGCCCTGAACACCGGGTTTGATCCCGAGGCCCTCGAGGCCCTGAGGGGATTCCTGCCCCTGGGGGAGGCGTTGGGAAAGCTTCTTGCTCAGATCACCCGGGGCCGGCCCGAGGTGCTGGAGGTAAGCTTCCTGGGCCGGTTTGAAAAGGACCCCGAGCCCGTGGCCAGCGCCGTGGCCAAGGGCTTCCTCTCCCGGGTGCTGGGAGAGGAGATGGTGAACCTGGTTTCCGCCAGGCCCCTTCTTAAGGACCGGGGCATCCGGCTTGTCACCCGCAGGCAGGAGGAGGCGGGGGAGTACACCAGGCTTCTGGAGGTGCGCCTTGCCACCGACCAGGAGGAGCGCCGGGCCCGCGGGGTGGTGATGGCGGGTAAGCCCCGCCTGGTGGGCATCGACGACTATGCCCTCGAGGTGGTGCCGGAGGGGTACATGCTGGTCTGCATCAACTACGACCGCCCGGGGGTGGTGGGCCAGGTGGGAACCCTCCTGGGCGAGGCGGGGGTGAACATCGCCGGGATGCAACTGGGCCGGGATGTGCCGGGGGGAAGGGCCCTCTTTGTGCTTACCGTGGACCAGAAGCCAAGCCCGGAGGTTCTGGAGGCCCTTAGGGCTTTGCCGGTGTTGGAGAGGGTGGATCTGGCGGAGCTTTAGGCCTGGGGTGGGAGGCTGGTTAGGGGTGACTTCAGTGGAGAAGGTAGGCACAAGCAGGTTTTATCGTGAAAATAGGCACATACACTGCCCCCTTCCTGCCGCAAACAGCCACCTTCGTGCTGGGGCTAAGGGGGATTAGGAGAGGTGGGCCGTTTCTCCGGTGCTTGGGATAGCCCGGGCCCAGCGCGGAGTCTACGGGTTCAGCGCTTTTTGCCGAACCCGTAGACCAGTTCCTCCCCCTTGCGCACCACCAGGAGGATGGCGGACCGGCCCAGGTTGTCCTTGAGGAGGTAAAGGCTTCGCACCTCCCCGTCTATGGTTTTCTCCTCCTGCCTCTCCACGAAGTAGCCCGCGGCGGCAAAGCTGGTGAGCACCTGCTGGACGAAAGCAGCGTGGAGCCTGCTGGCGATGCCTTTGGCCACAAAGGCCTCGAGGGCATACCCCTTGGCCTCGGGAAAGCGAAGGAGGAGGGGTTCGGGGTTTTTGGCCTTGTAGCTTCCCGTGGGCAGGCGCACCGCTGGGTCCAGGCTGGAGGCCAAGGCCACCACGGCGGTGGCCTCCAGGAGGGTCTGGGCAAAGCCCACGCCGCCCAAAAGCAGGAGGACCAGGAGAACCACCCTGGGCTTTGGCATATAGGGATCTTACCCCATCAGGAGGTCTCGGGCCTTAAGGGCCAGGTGAACCTGGGCCAGGACCTCGGGGCGGGACAGGGAACCCAGGGCGGCTTCGATCCGCTTAAGGCGGTAGCGCAGGGTGTTGGGGTGGATGTGGAGGGAAGAGGCCGCCTCCTCCACGCTGCCCGTGGCCATGTACACCTCGAGGGTCTTCAGGAGCTTCGGGGGAAGGGGTAGGTAGCGCTCCACCAGGGCCTTCAGGTCCTCGGGAGACTGCTGGAGGAGCACAAAGGCCACGGGATCCAGGCCGCTGAAGGAAAGGGCCTCCCCCGCCCGGGCCGCCTTCAGGGCGATGAGGGCCTCGCGGTAGGCGTTTTGGACCTCCTCGCCAGCGGCGTGGACCGCGGAATACCCTAGCCGGCTTCCCGGGGGCAGGGCAGAAAGGAGGCTTTGCGCCTCCTTCTTAGGGTTGTGCACCTGCCACATGGCCGCCAGGCGGTTCCCCCGGGTGGTGAGGAGGTAGGGCACGCCCAGCCGGTCCAGAAAGGTGCCGGCCCGACGCCTCAGTTCCAGGGTGGCCTCCCTCCTTCGCTCCTCTGCCAGCCGGTGGCGGCCCGGTACCGCCGGGGGTTCCACCAGGGCCAGGACCCACTCCACCCCCTCGGTGAAGCCAAAGGCGAAGAGCCGGTCGGGTTCCGCTTCCCCCAGGATAAGGCCCTCCAGGAGCGCCCCGCCCAGGGATTCCTCCCGCATCCTTTCCAGGGAGCGTTCCAGGGCCCGCACCCGAAGGAGCCGGGCGGCCACCTCCAGAAGGCCCCGGGCTTGCCGTAGACCCTCCTCCTCCCCGTAGGCCACCAGAACGCCCTCGCCTGCCTCCAGGGAAAGCCACCCTCGGCCTTCCCCAGGCTCCTTGGGGTGCTGGGGAGGCACGGGACCGGCAAATCCCAGCACTTCTCCCCAAGGGGCTACCCGGGCCAGGGCCAGGCCCGTGGCCTGGTAGAGGACTTCCAGGAAGGGCCTTTCTGGAAGCCTCAACAGGAGGTCCAAAAGCCCGGCCATCCCCAGGCCCGAGCCCAGGTGGAAGAGGCGCAGGGCCACCGCCTTGGCCAGTTCCTCCCGCTTCAGCCAAGGGGGGTAGACCGCTACCCCTAGGCCCTCCTTCCGGGCATACTCCAGGAGTTCCGGATCCGGGGCCGGAAGGAGGAAGCCGGAGGCGGTGCGGTAGCGCCAGAGGTTTCCCTCGGGGCGGGCGAGGAGAAGGGCCCCCTCCAGGGGCAGGAGGGGTCTCGCCTCCTCCAGGAGGTAGAGGACCGGCCTATGGGAGGGGACCAGGACCTCGAGGCCCAGGTCCTGGGCCAGATGGAGGAAGCCGATGGAAATTGACCTAAATTCTGGCATGGACATTGTTGTCTTGCACAATATACCCGGTTCTGCCAGGGGACAAGGGGGGCGTTTTTGTACAACGAAACATATTTCGGCAGAATCTTGTGCTACTTACAGTTGCCCTCCCGGGCCGGGACGGCCATCCTGAGGGGCGAAAGGAGCAGCATGTTCCGCGGGTCTATTCCTCCCTTACCCACACCCTTTCGGCGAGGCCGGATCGATGAGGAAGCCCTACGGGGTTTGGTGGAACGGGTAATCCAAGGGGGCTCCCATGGCCTTAGCGTGGGAGGCACCACGGGCGAACCCGGCACCCAGACCCTGGAGGAGCGGAAGCGGGTGATCGAGATCGCCCTGGAGCAGGCGGCGGGCCGGGTTCCCGTCATCCCCGGCACCGGGGCCCTCAGGCTTGAGGAGACCCTCGAGCTCACCCGCTTTGCCAGGGAAGCAGGGGCCCAGGGGGCCATGGTCATCGTCCCCTATTACGTTAAACCCAACCAGGAAGGACTGTACCGCTACTTCGCCGAGGTGGCCAAGGCGGTACCCGACTTTCCCATCCTCATCTACAACATCCCGGGCCGGGCAGGGGTGGAGATCGCCCCCAAGACCGTGGCCCGCCTTAGGCGGGACTTTCCCAACATCGTGGGGCTGAAGCACTCTTCCAAGGACCTGGAGTACCTCTCCCAGCTCTTCCAAGAGGTGGGCCGGGACTTCCTGGTGTTCTGCGGCTTGGAAAGCCTCACCCTGCCCATGATGAGCCTGGGAGCGGTGGGGACCATCGCCGCCACCGCCAACTGGCTTCCCAAAGAGGTGGCGAGGCTCACGGAGCTGGCCCTGGCGGGGGATTTCCAGGGGGCCAGGGAGCTCCATTACTACCTCCTCGAGGCCAACGAGGCCATCTTCTGGGACACGAACCCCATTCCCCTGAAGACGGTGCTCTCCTGGATGGGCCTTTTGGAGAAGGAGTGGCGCCTCCCCTTGGGTCCCACCACCCCCGAGGTGGAGGAGAGGCTAAGGGCCATGGCCCGGCGCTACCGCCTGATCGGGGAGGAGGCATGAAGCTCTGCCGTTTCCTGGCTAAGGGAAGGCTCCATCACGGGGTTTATAGGGAGGGCATCCTCCTGGACGAAGCTGGGGAGGCCCATGATCCCGAGGAGGTCACCTGGCTCCTTCCCTTCACCCCCGGCAAGGTGATCGGGGTGGCCCTGAACTATGCGGACCATGCCGAGGAGCTGGGCCTTTCCCGTCCCGAGGAGCCCGCGCTTTTTTGGAAACCGAACAATAGCCTCCTTCCCCATAAGGGCGTGGTGCGTTACCCAAAAGGGGCGGAGTACATGCATTACGAGGTGGAGCTGGCGGTGGTGGTGGGCCGGCCCATGCGCAGGGTGAAGGCCAAAGAGGCCCTGGACTACGTCCTGGGATACACCATCGCCAACGACCTGGTGGTGCGGGACTACGTTTCCAACACCTTCCGCCCCCCCATCCGGGCCAAGGGACGGGATACCTTTGGCCCCCTGGGGCCCTTTCTGGTGGTGGGGGAGGTGGAGGATCCCCAGAACCTTACCCTAAGGGCCTATGTGAACGGGGAGCTTCGTCAGGAAGGGCACACCTCGAGGATGCTCTACAGCGTGGCGGAGCTTTTGGAGTACATATCCGAGTTCATGACCCTGGAGCCCTACGACGTCATTCTCACCGGGACGCCCAAGGGCATAAGCCGGGTGCTTCCCGGGGATGTGATGCGGCTGGAGATCGAAGGGCTTGGCGCTTTGGAAAACCCCATAGAGGAGGAGGCATGAGGTACCAGGACCAGGTGGCAGGGATTCCCTGGGAAAGGATCGAGGCCATTCGAAACGCCCTAAAGGGGTGGACGGCCCTCCACTTCATCGGCGGGGAGTTCCGCCCCTCGGAAAGCGGGGAGGTCTTTCCCACCTTGGATCCTTCCACCAACGAGGTGCTCTCCCATGCGGCCCGGGGCGGGGAAAGGGAAGTGGACCGGGCCGCCAAGGCGGCCCACGAGGCCTTCCAGCGGTGGAGCCGCACCCCGGCCCGGGAGAGGAAGCGCTACCTCCTGAGGATCGCCGAGCTTTTGGAAAAGCATGCGGATGAGCTGGCGGTGGTGGAGGCCTTGGATGCTGGGCAGGTGCTGCGGATTGTCAAGGCCCAGGTGGCCCGCTCCGCGGAGAACTTCGCCTTCTACGCCGAGTACGCCGAGCACGCCATGGAGGACCGCACCTTCCCCGTGGACCGGGACTGGCTTTACTACAGCCTGAGGGTCCCGGCTGGGCCGGTGGGCATCATCACTCCCTGGAACGCTCCCCTGATGCTTTCCACCTGGCGCATCGCCCCGGCCCTGGCCTTCGGGGACACGGTGGTGCTGAAGCCCGCGGAGTGGAGCCCCTTAACCGCCAGCAAGCTGGCGGAGATCGTGCAGGAGGCGGACCTTCCCCCTGGGGTCTTCAACCTGGTCCAGGGCTACGGCGAGGAGGCGGGGGCTGCCCTGGTGGCCCATCCCCTCGTTCCCCTCATCACCCTCACCGGGGAGACGGAAACCGGGAAGATCGTGATGCAAAACGCCGCCCGCCACCTTAAGCGGCTTTCCCTGGAGCTTGGCGGGAAAAGCCCGGCCTTGGTCTTTGCCGACGCCGATCTGGAAAGGGCTTTGGATGCGGTGGTCTTCCAGATCTACTCCTTCAACGGGGAGCGGTGCACAGCGAGCTCCCGCCTCCTGGTGGAGGAGTCCATCTTTGAAACCTTTGTGGAGAGGGTGGCGGAACGGGCGCGGGCCATCCGGGTGGGCCATCCCCTGGACCCCGAGACCGAGGTGGGCCCCCTCATCCACCCCGAGCACCTGGAGAGGGTTTTGGGGTATGTGGAGGCGGGCCTTAAGGAGGGGGCAAGGCTTCTCGTGGGCGGAAGGAGGGCCACCACCTCCTTCCGCGGGGAGGATCTTTCCCAGGGGAACTACCTGGAGCCCACCCTCTTCGTGGGGGAAAACCACATGAAAATCGCCCAGGAGGAGATCTTCGGGCCCGTCTTGGTGGCCATTCCTTTCAAGGACGAGGAGGAAGCCCTTAGGAAGGCCAACGACACCCGGTATGGCCTTGCGGCCTACGTGTTCACCCGGGACTTGGAAAGGGCCCATCGCCTGGCCTTGGAGCTAGAGGCGGGCCTCGTATACCTGAACAGCCACAACGTGCGCCACCTGCCCACCCCCTTTGGCGGGGTGAAGGCCAGCGGGGAACGGCGGGAGGGTGGCCTTTATGCTCTTGAGTTTTACACCGACCTCAAGGCCGTGGGGCTTCCCCTAAGGCCCCCCCACGTGCCCAAGTTCGGAAAGAGGTGAGAGAATGGCGAGGACAGGAGCGGAGTATCTGGAAGCCTTGAGGGAGCGGCCCCCCAACCTCTGGTACAAGGGGGAAAAGGTAGAGGACCCCACCACCCATCCCGTCTTCCGGGGCATCGTGCGCACCATGGCGGCCCTCTATGACCTGCAGCACGACCCCCGGTACCGGGAGGCCCTCACCTACGAGGAGGAGGGGAAGTTGCACGGGATGAGCTTCCTCATCCCCAAGACTAAGG
>Ga0101945_1001208_pt1 | contig 28734 bp, 19 predicted proteins | sample DewCreD2012metaG_2_FD_75246 | JGI IMG/M metagenome (GOLD analysis project Ga0101945, IMG submission 75246) | Hot spring sediment bacterial and archeal communities from British Columbia, Canada, to study Microbial Dark Matter (Phase II) - Dewar... ... | reverse complement strand
ATGGGATGCGGCTGTGGTGTTGTGTGTGTTTGAGAGCAACTGGTTGCGTTCGGATTGGTGTTTGCGTGAGTGTGTGGATGGTCTTTCGGATGGGTGTCGTTATCGGCGTAGGGGTCCTGCGATGGCGATAGGTTTGACCGACCATATTTGGAGTTGGGAGGAGTTTCTGACTATAGGCATTATCACTACCAGAAGGGGTGACTACCAAAGTGCTGGCGCTGACCCCTAACTGTTGCGCTGCCTCGTCCCACGAGTAGCCCGCAAGGCGCAACTCTACGGCGGCGCGCAGGCGCGGCGGCAGGCTCGCAACGAACCGCTCGCCGTCGGTGTCTGCCTGCACCTGCGGGGCGATGTCTACGCAGGCGACGCTTTCGGGCAAGGTGTCCAGCGCGAGGCAAGGGTGGCGCTGGGCATAGCGGTGGGCGTCGCAGGCGAGGGCGCGGAGTTTTTGGCAGCACCAGCGCAGGGCGTGGGCGGGTTCGTGGTGTTGCCACGGGTGGCAGCGGTGGTGGTCGTAGAAGGCGATTAGGCACGTATGGGCGAGGTCGGCGGCAGACTGTGGGCAGGCGGTCAGTTGTTGCGCCTGCTGCAGCAGGTGTTGCAGCCACTCCGTTTCGCGCCATTCCGCGACGGGACGCTTCGTTGCGTCGGGCATCGGCGTTTTCCCCTGCAGGCAGATTTCGAGGCGGGGATGGCGATTCCTGCTGGATGGAGTGTCAATTAGGACTTAAGTCCCATTCCGCAGGGCGTGCTTGGGCGTTATAATTCGGTAGGATGGACGCCATACTCATCGCGGGCGGGCGGGCGCACGCGCCGCTGTCGGAAGTCGCGGGGCACTCGGTCAAGGGGCTGTTCGTACTGCACGGCGCGACGCTGATTACGCGCGCGCTGCACGCCCTACAGCAGTCGGGGGTGGAGCGGATTGCCGTCGTCGGCTCAGAGTTGCTGCTGCACGCGCTGCCGTCGCTGGACACCGAGATGCTGTTCGCCGTCGAGGGCAGCGACCCTGTGGACAACCTGCTACGCGGGGTGGAGCGGCTGGGGTTGCCTTCAGAGGCACAGTTTCTGCACTGCGCAGTGGACTTACCGATGGCGACGGGGCGCGCGCTGTGCGAGTTGATGCGCGCGGCGCCCCCAGACGCCGATGTGGTGGTCGGGTGGACGCCTGAGTCGGCGTTCGTGCAGATGTTTCCGGGCGCGCCCTATACGGCGTTGCAGTTCGCGGAGGGGCGGTTTCTCACGGCGTCGGCGAGTGTGATGCGGGTGGGCTTTCTGGAGGCGCAGTTGCCCCTACTTCGGCGGCTGGCGGCGGCGCGCAAGTCGGCGGGCAAGATCGCCCTGACGCTTCTCCGCGCCTTCCACTACCATCTGGCGACGACGGGCATGCCGTTGGCGGCGCGCTTTTTCACGGGACGCCTCGCGCTGGCAAGCCTGCCCTCGATTGCCCAGCGGCTGCTTGGCGCGCGGCTGCACCTGTACCTCAACGCCGCGCCTGAGCTGGCGTATGACATCGACGCCGACGAAGACTACCGCTACGCGCAGGCGTGGCTGCAGGCGCACAGCAGGTATACTCTCTGAGCAGGGATGCTGGGCAGAGTTTGGCGGCTACTGATTGGACCGGTGCTTTCCACGCGGCGGGCGCGCCACGAGCGTCTGCCCGTGCTGTTGGCTCTCCCCGTGTTCGCTTCCGACGCGCTCTCCTCGTCTGCCTACGCGACCGAAGAGATGATGCTGGTGCTGTGGTCGGCGGGCGAGGAGGCGTTGCGCTTGGCGTTCCCCATCTCGCTGGCGGTCGTTGCGCTGCTGTTTATCGTGGTGTTCTCCTATCGGCAGACGGTGTACGCCTATCCGCAGGGCGGCGGCGCGTTTATCGTGTCGCGCGAGAATCTGGGCGAGTTCTGGGGGGTGCTGGCGGCGTCTGCGCTGCTGGTCGGCTATGTGCTGACCGTGGCAGTGAGTATCGCTGCAGGCGTGAACGCTATTATCTCGGCGTTCCCCGCGATGTTGCCCTATCGCGTGTCGCTGTGCATCCTGTTTATCGCGCTGATGACGCTGATTAACCTACGCGGGGCGCGCGAGTCGGGCTTGGTGTTCGCCCCGCCGACCTACGGGTTCGTGTTGACCTTCGCGATTCTGATCTTGGTGGGGCTGTCGCGCGGCTTTGCGGGCGATATTCAACCTGCGCCGTACCCACCGTATGGCGAGGGCGCGCAGGCGCTCGGCTTGCTGGTGATTCTGACGGCGTTCGCGCGGGGCTGCTCCGCGCTGACGGGCGTGGAGGCGATTTCGGACGGCGTGCCCGCCTTCAGGTCGCCCGAATCGCGCAACGCCGCGCTGACCCTGCTGCTGATGGCGATCATCCTGTCGGGGCTGGTGCTGGGCATCACCTACACCGCCTCCCACTTCCATGTGCTGCCCGTCAAAAACGAGAACGGCGAGATTGTCGAGACGCTCACCTCGCGCTTGGCGCGCACGGTGCTGGAAGGCACGCCGTTCGAGTGGTTCTACTATGTGGTGCAGGTTGCGACGACGCTGATTCTGATTTTGGCGGCGAACACGGCGTATGTGGACTTCCCGCGCCTGTCGTCGGTGCTGGCGAACGCGCGGTTCGCGCCGCGACAGTTGGCGAACTTGGGCGACCGCCTCGTGTTCAACAACGGGATTATCCTGCTGGGCGTGCTGTCTGCGCTGCTGATAGTCTACTTTCGGGGCGACACGCACGCGCTGATTCCGCTCTATGCAGTGGGCGTGTTTATCGGCTTCACGCTCTCGCAAGCGGGCATGGCGCGCCGATTCGCCCGCGTGAAACCCCCACGCTGGCGCGTCGGCATGGCGATTAGCAGTTTCGGCGCGTTCACCACAGGGCTGGTGCTGATGACGCAACTGGTCGCCAACTTCCGCTACGGCGCGTGGATTACGCTGGTGTCCATCGGCGTGCTGATGTTCCTGCTGTTCAAGGTCCACGAACACTACATGACCCTCAAGGGGCAGCTGAAGCCCAAGCCGACGCCGCCGCGCGCCCTGCGCCACAAGGTGGTCGTGCTGGCGCCGGGCGTGCATCAGGGCGTGCTGCAGGCGTTGGACTACGCCCGCACGCTCAGCCACCCCGACGAAATCGTCGCGCTGCATGTGAACCTTGACCCCCGCCCGCCCGCCGTCTACCGCCGCGTGCTCAAACGCGCCAAAGACGAGGAGACCGAACTGCGCCTTGTGACCCCAGCCGCCGAAAAGATGCAGCAGGAGTGGCGCGAGTTCGTGCCCGACATCCCGCTGGTGATTCTCGATTCGGAACACCGCTCGCTCATCGAGCCGATAGGGGACTACATCGATGAGTTGCTGGAGCGCGAGCCGATTGACCAAGTGACGGTCATTATCCCCGAATTCTATCCGCGCAAGTGGTGGCATCATCTGTTGCACAATCAGTCGGCGTGGATTCTACGCTTGGCACTGATGAAGAAGCCGAAGGTGGTGGTCGCCACCGTGCGCTACTTTTTGGAGCGATAGCGATGCGAACGATTCTGATGGCGTATCGGGGCAGCGAGCAGGACAAGCGCATCCTGCGCTGGCTGTGCCGTTTCGCGAAGCACACGCGCAGCAACCTGCGGCTGGTCTATGTGCTGGCGGTCGGCTACACGCACGAGGTGGACGATCCCGAACCGCCTGGCGCGAAGGAAGCCGAGCAGATGCTGCTGGAGGCGGAACACCTCGCGCAGGAAGAGGGCGTCGTGGTCGCCGCCGACTTGGTGCAGGCGCGCGAGGTCGGGCACGGGCTGGTCAGCGAGGCGGAAGAGGTGGAGGCGGACCTGCTGGTGCTGACCGACCACCGCAGGCTGCTGCCGATGGAGAACCCGCTGGGGGTGGGCGTGGTCGCCTATGTGATGAAGCACGCGCCCTGCCCCGTGTGGCTCTGCTACGAGCCGCTGTAGCCTCCCGCAAAATCGCGGTAAAGTTTTTGCCCCGCCCTGCCCAAAATACTCTCGGCTCGAAACCTTCCGAGGGGGTCGCTATGGAACAACACTTCGACTGGCGAAAACTGGTTGGGCTGGAGGCAGCGGCGGACGACGAGCAGCCGACGAATCAGGCAACCGATGTCACCCTGCAAATCGCGGGCGACGAGCAGTCGGTGGAGGACATCACGATCGACGACCTGCTCCGTCAGTGCGTCGAGCGGGGCGGGTCTGACCTCCACCTGACGGTGGGACTGCCGCCGACCATCCGACTCAGTGGGCACCTCACGCCCCTGCCCTACACGCCGCTCACGCCGCACGACACCCGACGCCTCGTCTACGAAGCGCTGAACGACCAGCAACTGGAGCAGTTTGAACGCCACCACGAACTGGACTTCGCCTACACGGTCAAGGACACGGCGCGCTTCCGCTTCAATGTCTACATGCAAAAGGGCGCAGTCGCCGCGGCGATGCGCGTCATCCCGTCGCGAATCCCGTCCATCGAGTCGCTGCGCCTGCCGTCGGTCATCTACGAGGTGGTCAAAAAGCACAGCGGGCTGGTGCTGGTCACGGGTCCCACAGGGTCGGGTAAGTCCACCTCGCTGGCGTGCATGATCGACCTCATCAACCAGACGCGCCCGTGCCACATTATGACCATCGAAGACCCCATCGAGTATGTCCACACACACAAGCGCGCGATGGTCAACCAGCGCGAGGTACACACCGACACCGAGTGCTTCCACAACGCGCTGCGCGCCGTGCTGCGTGAAGACCCCGATGTGATTCTGATTGGCGAGATGCGCGATCTGGAAACCATCCAAGCCGCGCTCACCCTCGCCGAGACGGGACACCTCGTGTTCGCCACGCTCCACACACGCAACGCACCGCAGACCATCGACCGCATTATCGATGTGTTCCCACCGCACCAGCAGGAGCAGATTCGCGTGCTGCTGGCGAACACGATTGAAGCCGTCTTCGCGCAGCAACTGATTCCGATGATCGGCGGCGGGCGCGTGGCTGCTATCGAAGTGATGCTCGCCAACGCCGCGATTCGCAATCTCATCCGCGAGGGCAAAACGCACCAGATCTACTCGATTATGGAGACGCAGTCGGGACAGGGCATGATTACGATGGATCGCGCGCTGGCAGACCTGCACCGCAACGGCTACATCACCTACGAGGAAGCCGTCAACCGCGCGATGGACAAGGAGAACTTTGTGCAACTGCTCAAGAGCGCGTAAGGAGGATTGCTATGCCGCTGTATGGATACGAAGCCGTTGACAACAAGGGGCGCACGCTCAAGGGCGCGATTGAGGCGGACAACGAGCAACTCGTGCTTGCCAAGCTGCACGAGCAGGGGCTGCATGTGGTGCGCGTCGCGCCCCAACGCACAAAAACGCAACTGTTCAGCGGGGTCGGCAAGTCCAAAAAGCCGAAACTGCAGGCGCTGGTGCTGTTCACGCGCCAGTTCGCCACGATGATCGACGCGGGCATCCCCATCCTGCGCTGCTTGGACATCCTGCACACACAGACCAAAGACCACGCGCTCAAAAACGCCATCGACGCCATCCGCAAGGATGTCAAATCGGGCATGGCGCTCAACGAGGCGATGGAAAAGCACCCGTTCGTGTTCTCCGACCTGTTCGTGAACATGATTCGCGCGGCGGAGGTGGCGGGTATCTTAGACCAGATTTTAGACCGCTTGGCGACCTTCCTCGAAAAAGACCTCGAAGTGCGCCAGAAAATCAAGTCGGCGATGATGTACCCCGTGATGGTGCTGGTCTTCTCGTTCCTGGTGCTGATTGCCATCTTCACTTTCGTGCTGCCGAAGTTCAAGGAAATCTTCGCCAGCATGAATGTGGAGATGCCCACGATGACGAAGTTCCTGTTCAGTGCAAGCGACTTCATGGTGGGCTACTGGTGGGCGATTGCGGGCGCGCTGGTGGGCGTGGTGTTCGCCATCAAGGCGTACATTCGCAAGCCGCGCGGACGCTATCAGTACGACTACCTCAAGCTGAAGTTCCCGATTTTCGGCGACTTGGTGATGAAGTTGGCGGTGGCGCGGTTCGCTCGCACCTTCGGCGTGCTGGTCGCCAGCGGTGTTCCGCTCATGCGTACGCTGGAGATTGTCGGGCAGACTTCGGGCAATCAGGTGCTGGCGACCGCGATTGAGGGCACACGCCAGAGCATTCGCGAGGGGCAGCCGCTCAGCGCGCCCTTCGCCGCCACAGGGCTGTTCCCGTCGATGGTCATCCACATGCTCGACATCGGCGAGGAGTCGGGACGCCTCTCCGAGATGATGGTCAAAATCGCCGACTTCTACGAGCAAGAGGTGGATGCGACCATCAAGGGACTCACCTCAATGATCGAGCCGATGCTGATTGTGTTTTTGGGGGGCATCGTCGGGTTCATCGCCATCTCGATTATGATGCCAATGTTCAAACTGATCAATGCGATTCAGTAGGAGTGTGGGGCGGGCAGCCGCCTGCCCCGCCCACGCGGTCGGGATGACCGCGCACTGATGCTCAGGAGGAGCGCGCCATGCTAAAACGGGATACGGAGGAACTGGTGTCGGAGTATTGTCAGACGCGCGACTTTGAACTGCGCGACGCGATTACTATCCAGCTGTCGGGGCTGGTGGAGAGCATCGCCCGTAAGTTCATCGGCTCAGGCGAACCCATCGAAGACCTCATCCAAGAGGGCTATCTGGGGCTGCTGAACGCGCTGGACTTGTTCAAGCCCGAAAAAGGCGTCAAGTTCACCACCTACGCCACGCACCTGATTGTCGGGCAAATCAAGCACTACCTGCGCGACAAGGGCAAAATCATCAAAGAGCCCGCGTGGTTACAGGAGCTGAACAGCAAAATCAATCGCGTCACCAACGAACTCAGCGCACGCTATGGACGCCCGCCCACCACGCAGGAAATCGCCGAGTTTCTGGGCATGACCACCAAAGCCGTCGAGGATGTGCTGATGACGCGCGAGGTGTTCAAGGTCAGCTCGCTCGACGCCATCTACGAAGACGAGGAAGAGGAATGGAGCGGCTACGACCTCGAGAAACTCAACTGCGAGCCGTGCCAGACCTTCAACCTGCCGATTGAGGAGCGCGTCGTCGTGGAGACCGCCATGCAACAACTCAAGCAAATCGAGCAGCAGGTGTTGCACCTGTTCTTCGAAGAGGGCTACAACCAGACCGAGATTGCGCATATGCTTAGCATCTCGTGCAACTATGTCTCGCACATCCTGCGCAACGCGACTCAGAAGCTGCGGCGGATTGTCAGCGAGGCGGAGTGGCTCGACGAGCAGCGGTTCCGTGCGCGTGCGCTGGCGCGGGGCGACTTCGAGGCGCGGATTCTGGATCCGCAGACGGGGCTTTTCTCGGCGGACTACCTTGCTGTACGCCTGCGCGAGGAGGTGCAACGTGCCTCACGGTACGACCAGACCGTTGGCTTCGCCATCTTCGAGTTCGCGACGGAAAAGAGCGCACTCGATGCGCTGGGCGAGTTCGCGATTGGCGAGCTGTTGCTGCAGGCGTCGGCGGTCGTGCGCGAGACGGTGCGCAAGGCGGACATCGTGGGGCGCTACGGGCACACGACGCTCGGCTTGCTGCTGCCCTACGCGGGCGAGCATGCGCCCAGTATCGCCGAGCGCGTGGCTGCCGCGCTCACCGAGTGGCTGCAGACCGCCTTCAGCCCCTCCATGCACGAGCGGTTCCACATCCATTATGGCTGGGCATACTACCCAGGCGACTGCGACGATCAGGAACAGATGACGCGCCTTACCGAGCAACGGCTGCTGGAGCATCGGGCACGGGCGCGCCTCACACACGACGCCGCCTGAAGCATAAGGCATCAGGTTTCAGGGCGCGGCAACCGCGCCCTGACCACGAACATACCCCCACACGGTAAACATCCCCCCACTTTTGCATGCCATAATTACTGCGCAGCGCCGCGAGAGGTGGCTCGTCAACAACTTAGCGGAGTATTTGGGGCTTCTACGGCAGTCGCGTGGACTCTCCATTCGTCGTTTGGCTCAATTGGCAGGGGTTCATCCCTCCACGCTCAGCCGTTGGGAAGCAGGCGTCGTTCGCCCGTCGCTATACGAGTTCGACGCGCTTATGAACGCGCTGGGCGCTACGAGCGTCGAGCGGCGACGCGCGTTGGAACTCATCGATGCCCCACGCGCGCTGGCTCGGCTGCACGCGATGCAACTAACCCCCGCTGGCTCCGATGTAAAGCCCCATATCCCCCTGCCTGGAGATCTCCTGCGGGCAATGCGCCAGCGCAGAGGCTGGAGCTTGGAGCAGACTGCAGGACAACTGGACATCAGCGCGACGACCCTCAGCCGATGGGAACACTCCGAATCGTGGCCCTCCGAGTCGCAGTTGCACGCTCTCTGCTACCTCCTGCAAGCGCATCCCCAAGAGTTGATTGCCCTCTCGGCAGGGCGCGTGCATTTCCACGCCGGCGCACAAGCGTTTCCCTCCCGACAGGAAGACATGGAACAGCTGGTGGCGCAGATTGTAAATGCGGAGGTCGCGCTGGATCGCTCGCTCGCCGATTTGTATTTCCTGTCGCTGGAGCAGCGTCTGTGGGGGCTAAGTCAACAGAGCGAGGTTGGGCGGCGCCTGCTCATCGACGCCTATGTGTGCCACTGTCGCCACTTGCTTCAGGATGCGCGGGTGCTGGACGCGCGGACGCCCGCCTGGCACGCGATGCACCTCATCGGTCGCTGGGACAACCCCAACGCGCACTGGCTGTGGTTGGTACATGCCGTCGCCAAAGACGCCGCCGAGAAGCGCTACCACCCCAACCCCTCGGAAGGCATCCGCGTGCTGCAGGACTGGCTCCCGCTCAGCGCGGACACCTCCGTCCACTATGAGGCGTGGTTCCTGCGTGACATCGCCGAGTATATGAGCCTCACACACTCGACACGCGCCGCTGTGGAGACCAGCCAACGCGCCGTCGATAGAGGGTTGGGGCTCGGCGATGACCGCAATGTGTGGCTCTCTCACGTGGAGGTACTGCTCAATACGAGGCATCCCCACCAAGCGTTTGAAATCCTCGAAAGTCATCTGGGAGTCGCCTGGCAAGAGGGCGACGTGCATATGCAAAAAGTGCGCGAGGCGCAGATTTACGCACGCGCGCTGCACGGCGTCGGCAGAACCCAGGAAGCCCTCATCTGGGTGGAACGCGCCCAACAGCTAGTGCAGGTGCATAACCTCTGGCAAGTGCGCCGCCAAGTAGATGCACTCGCGGCGCAGATCCGATAACCGCCTGCGGGTGTTGCAATTTTCCGCGAAATTACTCCACGGAGACCTCCCCATGCTATGATGGTGCAGAGTATCGCTGGAGGAGACCATGCATGACCACTTTGGGCAGTTGAAGGGGCTATATCGGGCGGCGATAACGCGCGTTCGCGGTTGCACGCCTACATTCGTGTCGGTTTTACTCGCAACTTGGCTTGCCTGCGTTGGGTTCGCTCAATCGAACCGCGAGGTCTACACCTACAACCTGAATTTCACGACCCAGAATCAGTGCATGTGGCAACAGGGCACTTGCAATGTGTTATATACCTACTTTTTGGGAGGCAGTTTTAACAGCTCCAGTTCGGGCGGCGGGTACTTCGATGTTCCGCTGTTGGGCGAGTTCGGCGCGTCGGGCAGCGCATACGCTCGCGGGCGCATGGGACTGAACTTCGAGGCTTCCGCCACGGGGGGCAATGTGTCGGTGACCTACCCGATGCAACTGACGATTTCGTTCCCCACGCGCGACTTTCTGGTGCCTGGCGGAATCGTCGTCATACAATCCAGCTACAAGCTGCAGCAGGGGGCGCGCCTCAGCACGCAGTCGCCCGACGCGCGCGTCGTGGTTTCCAGTGTCATCGACTTCACAGGCGGGTTTAGCGTCCAAGCGCGCGCCTTCAGCCGAAACATCATCAACGAGTCGGTGAACATTCCCCGCATCAACTACAATCAAACGCTGGTAGACACCAACAACCTCAATATTTGGGATCGGGATTTCGATCTCATCTCCAATTATCCTGGCTTGCTGGTGCTGAATGTGCATTACCCCCGCATTCTCACGGAGGGAGGCAATCCGCCGAATGTGAACGAGACGCGATTGACTTCCACAGGCAGTGACCGCTTCGTCACGCTCACGGGCGACCTCACAGCGGCGACCGTGTACCTTATTCAAACGCTGCTGGGCATGCCGCCGAATAACTTCCTGCGCAAGAGCATCTCCTACGGACCACTGGAGGCAGGCTACTCGATTCTGCAGACCGAGGTGCGCACGGGACTGGGGTTCCGACAAGATTTCGAGTTTGCGCCCCGCCCCAAAATCCGCCTGACCTTTAGCGATGGACGCCCGCCTGTGGAGTTCTACGCGGGCGAAAGCGTCTCGGTTCGCCTCCCGATGTCGGGCGCGCTGGATGTCAACGCCTCCGTCGTGATGGACAACCAGTTCAAAAACATCACCTACCTCACGGTCTCTGGCGGCATCTATTTCCTGCCTCTTTCGGTATACGCCAGTGGGAGTGTCGGCCCGATTTCTCTGGGCAGCTTCCAGTTTGAGCCTGTGGACGAGATGGGCGTCGGCGCGACTCTGCCCATCCCGATATTCAATCGCACCTTCGCGCTGGCGGGGTTCAGTGAGCAGACCGCAGGCGCGCTCGCCTTCCGTGCGAACACCGACGCGACGCCCGGCATCTTCTACAGCGTGAACTACAACAGCCCGACTTTCGCGCGGGTGGGCGATGGGAACACCACGGTCTATTTAGAGTGCCGCCCCGCAGGCTACTTCACCAGCCAGTCGCGCGCGGTGTTTCGCGGGAACTACCTCACCACGACCCTCATCCCGAACACAAATGTGGTGAGCGCGGTCATCCCCGCCAGCCTCCTCACGCAGCTGGGCAACTTCACGCTCCATGTGGAGACGCCTGGTAAGCCGAACACTAACCAGCTCGCGTTTGTGGTGGGCTACAAACAGCCCGTCATCACGCAGGTGCGGAACCCGAACTTCCCAGGCGACGAGTTCAACAGTTTCGTCATCGGAAGCACAGGCACGGGCGACATGCTCTTGGACTTCACAACCAACGCTGCGAACGCCGCCTATTATCGGGACGGCGTGACAAGAGTTTACTGGAATAACCAGCAAGTTCCGATTGAGAACCTGGGAAGCGGCAACCCGACCAACTATATGCAGGTGCGTATCCCCAATCGCTACTTGTGGCAAGCGGGCAACATCGAGCTGAAAGTGGTGAACCCCGAACCCGGCGGCGGGGTCGCAACACGCACGGTGCTGGGGTTATATCCGCCCCCGCTGTTCGATGACAACGCCAGCCGCGCCCTCTCGCCGCAGCGGGGACGCTCCATCGGCTTGCAAGGCATCCCCTTGCGCATTCGGGGACAGAACTTCATCAAGGGCGTCTCTCAGGTCATCCTGATGCCCGGCGGCACTTGGAGCGAGAACAACGCCGTGCTGCTGCCCACCCAGTATGTGAGTTCAACCGAGCTGATGGCACAGATTCCCGCCGAGCAAATGCAAACCGCTGGGAATGTGCTGATCGATATTCGCCACCCCTCGACTTCAGGGTTCCAGTATACGGGCAACGCGAAGGCGTTCGTGGTGCTGAATCCCGTAGCGTTCGTGGAGCGGTGCGTGCCGAATGTGGTCAATCGGGGCAGTACGCCGCCCAGCTCTATCGAGGTGCGCGGGTTCGGCTTCCTGCCCAGCAGTCAGGTGCTGTTCAACGGCGCGGCGCGTCCGACGACCTATGTCTCCAACACGCGCCTGCGCTTCACGCTGCCCGCTGGCATCATGAACACAGGCGCGGTGCATCGCGTCGTCGTGCGCAACCCGCAGACCGACGGCATCGACTCCAACGAAGAGTGGTTCACTGTGCGCAACCCAGCGCCGACGCTCACTGCGTTGAACCCGAGCGGCGCCACCGCCTTCGCGCCTGACACACAGGTAGACATCACGGGTAGCGGGTTTGAAAGCACGGCGCGCGCGTATTTCGCGGGCGTGGCTGTGAACACCATCTTCGTGAACTCGACGCTTGTGCGTGCAACCATACCCGCCAACCTGCTGCGTCATGCGGGAACCTACCCCATCACCGTGCGCAACGAGCCAAGCGTCGACTCCAACGCGCTGGACTTTACCCTCACTGAGGCGCGGATCATCTATGTCAGCCCGCAGGGCAACGACGCGAACAACGGATTGAGTTGGGCGACCGCCAAGCGCACAGTGCAGGCGGGCATCAACGCCGCTGCGCCCTCCACGGCGGGCGGCGCGCAGGTCTGGGTCAAAGCAGGCGTCTATAACGAGCGTATCAACCTCCGCAGCGAGGTGCATGTGTACGGCGGCTTCGCAGGCAACGAGACCACCCGCGCCCAACGCAACCTCCTCGCCAACGAAAGTGTGCTGGACGGACAAGCAGGCGGCACTGTCGTGACCATACCGCCGAACACGATCAACACCACCATCGACGGCTTCACGATACGCAACGGTAAGCGTGACGACGGCGGCGGGGGCATCTACATGGTGGGCAACGGCACGGCTGTCATCTCCAACAACCTCATCCTGAACAATCAGTCGCTGAACATTTCCGGCAGCGGCGCTGGAATCTTGATTGGCGGCGCGTCCGCGCGGGGGGCGTCCGTGCAGATTCTGAACAATGTCATCGTCCGAAACAGCGCGTACAACTCGGCGGGCGTGTACCTACGCTTCGCAAATGTGCAGATGATCAACAACACTATCGCCTACAACAGTAGCCAAGTGTCCGGCACGGGCGGCAGCATCTACCTCTCCGACGAGACTACCGCTCTGCTTGCCAACAACATCATTGCGTTCCAGCAGAACGGTCCGAACATCGACCGCAAGAATGTCGCCAGCGCGGTGCTAACGATGCGCAATAACTGCGTTTTTGGCGGCACGCTCTACCGCAACATCGCCGATGCGCAGATGCAAACCAACCTCCACCTCAACCCGAACTTCCTGAACGCGGACGCCAACAACTTCCATCTGGGCGACTCGCCGTGCATCGACGCAGGCAACCTGGCGGACGCTGCGGGTATCCCCGTGGACCTCGACGGGCAAGCGCGCGTGAATGGGCTGGGTGTGGACATCGGCGCAGATGAGGTGTATGCCATCATGCCGAGCCTGACCGTCGCGCCGCAAAACGCGCAGATACGCACACCCGTTAACCTCACGGCTACTCTAAGCCGCACAGACTACAACCTGCCCATCGCGGGGCAGAGCTTGGAGTTCTTTGTGGCGGGCAACTCGATCGGCGCAGCGGTCACCAACGCCAGCGGCGTCGCGACCTTGAGCTATCTGCCGCCCGAAGCGCTGGGCGTCGGCGCGAAGTCGCTGCGGGTGGCGTTCGCGGGCAACGCGGCGTACAACCCCGTCGAGCAGACAACCACCCTCACCGTCGCGCGGGGCAACACGACGCTTGCGCTCACCGTGCAGCCCAATCAGGCGGTTGCGGGGCAGACTGTGACGCTTGGCGGGACGCTCTTGGACGTCACAGGCGCGCCTATCGCCAATCGCACACTGCTGATTCTGTGGAACGGCGTGCCCATCGCCAGTGGTCAAACCGACGCTTCGGGGCAATACTTGGTCAACTACGCGCTGCCCTACTCCACCCCGCGTGGCAACCATACAGTGCGCGTCGAGTTCGCAGGAGATACCCTGTTCAACAGCGCGTTCGCGCAGGGCACGCTGCAGGTGGTCAACAGCGCGCCCGAAGCCTCCCTCGCAGGGGCAAACCTGCTGTTCAACGGCGCGAATAGCTTCGTGCACTTCCCCCACGCGCCCGAACTCAACGCCTACCCGCTCACGGTTTCCTGCTGGGTGCGCACACTGGACACCAGCAATCAGGAACGCGGCATCGTCAACAAGTATCCTTCGGGTTCCGCGAACGGCTATCAGCTCTACCTGCGCGAGGGGCGAGTCTACGCCTGGTACTTCCGCAACGGGAGCAACTATGTCTGGGACGGCGGACGCGGGTTGGACGGCGGTTTCATCGCGGATGGCGCGTGGCATCACCTCCAGTTCGTGGTGGACGCCTCAGGCGGCAAACTCTATGTTGATGGGCAGCTCCGTGCGAGTCGCGCATGGAATGGCGTTCCTGGCGCGCCAGCCAACAGCGGCGCGCTGCTCATCGGACGCTATCCAGGCGCGCCGTCCAACGGACACTTTGACGGCGAGATCGACGAGGTCAAACTCTGGAGCCGCGCCGACATCGGTACGGACGAGAAAGCGCGCAAGGCGAGCCTCGTCGGCAGTGAGGACGGCTTGCTCGCCTACTTCCGATTCGACGAGCGGTCGGGCAACCAGACCGTAGACGCCGTGTCGGGACAAGCGGCGACGCTCCAAAACGCCCCCACTTGGCAGACCTCCAGCGCGCCTGTGGAGACCCTCTATGTGGTGGACGGCGTGCCCCGCACGGCGCGCCTGAACGCTTACGACCCCAACAACGACGCGCTCAGCTACAACCTGCTCACTGCGCCCAGCGGCGGGCAGTGGGTGGGCGCTGCGTTCCCGAACGCCACTTTCCTGCCCCCTGTGAGCGGTGTGTCGGGCGCGTTCAGTTACCGTGTCAACGACGGGGTCGCCAACAGCAACACGGCAACGGGCTATATCCAGCGCGAGAGAATCCCGCATGCAAGCTTGGGCGGCGCCATGCGCTACCTCAACGGCAATCCCAACTCACTGGTGAGCGTGCCCGGCTTCGGCAACCGCGTCTCCAGCGGCGAGCTGACCATCGAGTTCTGGCAGCTCGCCGCCTCACCGCGCTTATGCGGTACCATCGACATCAACGGCGGCTCCGCAACCAACCGCATCGTCGTACACAGCCCCTGGCAAGGCGTTGTGGTGTTCGACTTCGGCAATTGGACGACTCAAGGGCGACTGTCGTACACGCCTACAGAGAATCTGATAGGCACTTGGCAGCACTTCGCCTGCGTGGTGAGCCAGAGTGGGAACTACATGCGCATCTACCGCAACGGCGTGCTGGAGGCGCAGAAGACGGGCATGACGCCCTTCACCCCCGGCAACTTCACGCTGGGGATTGGCTTTGGCAACAGCGGTCCCGAGGGCTTCCACGGGTTCATCGACGAGGTGCGCATCTGGAACCGCGCCCGCAGCCAGCGCGAAATCCAGCGCGATATGCACGCTGTGCTGCAAGGCAACGAACGCGGGCTTATCGGCTACTGGCGACTGGACGAGTGGGGCAACGGCGCGTCGACCGCCTTCGACTCCTCGCCCAGCAGTGCGCAGGGCGTCTATAACAATGCCCGCTGGCTCGGCTCTACCGCGCCTATCGACGCCGTGCTGGCGCCCGCGGGCGCACGGACCTTCACTCTGGGCGGATACGCCGAGTACCTCGCCAGCCCCAACCACCTATCTTACCAAGTCGTGCAAACCCCTGCGGCAGGCTCGCTGAACCTGACGGGCAATCAGGCGACCTACACGCCCGCGCAGCACGGCGTCTATCCGATGCGCTACCGCGTCACCGACGGCGTGGTCTCCAGCCACTCGGCTCCGGTGCGACTGGTTGTTCCTCTGCAAGGGGATGTGGACGGCAGTGGCTGTGTGGATGACGCCGACCTGCTGGCAGTGCTGTTCGCGTTCGGGACAAGCGACCCCGACGCCGACGCCAACGGCGACGGCATCGTCGACGACGCCGACCTGCTTACCGTGCTGTTCAACTTCGGGAGTGGGTGTTAGAGCGCAACGAAACGGGAGCGTGCGCGGCATATCGCACGCTCCCCTTCTGCATCGACAATCACCCCTCGTGAGCGCTCCTGCTTGCTTGTTGCAAGCGTTGAATCACTTGTAGCGTCCGCTGAATCGCGTGCTGACGCGCAATCTGTTCCGCCTCTGTCAGCGCGTAGACGGCTTGCTCCGTATCGCCCAGCGCGCAGCAAATCTCGTACAGCACCGTCAGGTAATGGGCTTGCGTTGGCGGGAGCGGGTTTTCAGGGGGCTTCAAGGTCTCCATTGCCTTGCGCGGCTGCCCCACACGACACAGCACCAACGCGCGGGACACCTGCGCGTGCTGATGTTCCGCCATGCTGTCCGACCGCTGAATAATCTGGAACCCCAGCTCAGCAGTTCGCTCGGCTTCGTCGTATCGATGCGCCGCCGAATAAAACTCGGACATCTCCCGATAAAACCATGCCTCATGCTCCGTTGACTGATGTACCTGCGGGAGCCAGTCTTGCAGGATACGCGCCGATTCGACCATGCGCGTCTCGCTTCGGCTGGGTTCCGCGTTTCCGATTGCGACTGCCATAATCAACCAGGCAGCGCTGCGCGGGAACTGATGCTCTTGGCGCACCATGCGCAGCCCGCGATAGCCGTACTGCTCCGCGTCCTGCACGCGCCCGTGCAGGGTGTACCACTGGCAGCAGAGCGTGTAGACCTCGCGCAGCAACTCGGCGTGGCGCGGGCACTGGCGCACATGCCACCATGCCCGCGCCTCCAACGCAAGCAGACGCAGCTCCATCCCCTCGGTCGTGCCTTGCCAGATCAGCTGGCGCATCTGCTCGATGCTCGCTTTCAGCGAGGAGGCTCCCTCTGGAACCGCTTGGGTGGGGGGCGGCTCCAGCCAGAGGGGGCGCGTGAGGATGAAGCCAACTTCATCGGGGGTCGCTTTCAGCACATAACAGAGCATGTGCAGGTGTTCGTCTGAGGGAATCGCCTGCGAGCGTTCCCATCCGCGCACACTACGCTCCGACACTTGCAGCGCGGCAGCCACCTGTGCCACGCTCCAGCCCTGCCGCCGCCTCAATGCGCCCAGTAGGTCCCCTAACAGGGGTGGGTTCAGTTCGCCCGACGGATGCGGCTGCTGGCGTGTCATCTGCTGCAGGGTGATTAGGGCGCGCGGCGCATCCAGCAAACGCAACGCCTCCAGCCGCTCGTCCGAGGACGCCCCTAACGCTTGGAGCGCCTGCTCCAACTCATAGATCGAGGGGCGCGTGACACCGCGCTCCCAGCGGTTAATCGTGCTGGGCGAGAGATGCGCCCCCTGCGCGAGTGCATATTGGGATAGCCCGCGCCGTTGCCGCGCCTGTTGCAGCCACATACCAATCGTCTGCGCCACTGCTGCCCCTCGCCTCAATTATGCCTCATCTGGCAAGCGATTTTGCAATTTCGCTTCCAACCTACCCAAAAACCCACTGGATAGATTATACTGGGGATGAGGAGGCGATTCTCATGCGAACAGTACGATGGATGATAACGGCAGTTTTTGTCGCTTTGATAAGTTGCACGATGCCGAGCACGGTTTCGTGTCAACAGCCCCTCTGGGTGCGTCATACCTCGCTTGGGTTCAAAGCAAATGCGATGCTGATAGGTAGCTCCGGCGACATTTACATCACAGGAAAGGCGTGGCGTTCGGGAACTGGTCATGATTATTTGACGGTTAAGTATGATGCCGATGGCAATCAAGTGTGGCATCACTACTTTTTTGGGGAGACCATCACCCACGAAGACACTCCCTTTGCGATTGCAGAAGACCAAGGGGGAAATGTGATTGTTACCGGTAGCGTGGACATCCAAGTGAACAACACTGCCGGCACAGGCTATGGCACTGTCAAGTACAACTCTCTTGGCAATCCGGCTTGGGGTAGAATTTACCGAGGAACACAGCGCATTTTCCCATCCAATCAGGCTCGTGCGATTGCTACCGACTCCCTCAGTAATATTTATATAACAGGTTCGGTTGCCAATGGTTCGGATATCGGAACAATCAGCTACGATCCGAATGGCAATTTACGATGGGTACGCCTCACCGCAGATGGATGGGGCAATGCAGTCACGGTTAATAGGTTTACAGGGGATGTCTATGTCGCAGGAAAAAATGGATTTTATTCTATCCTAATCAAGTACAGCTCGAGTGGTAACGAACTATGGGCATTCACAGAAAGTGGTTTTCAGGGTGAAGCGTTTGCAATCGGTATCGATACACAGGGCAATATCTATGTTGCAGGGGTGGCGACTGGCGGCGATACCCGAGATGTTTTCGTGAGCAAGTTCAACAGTTCGGGAGTTCGTCAGTGGGTTCGCATCTATGATGGAGGCAGGCATGACGATGTCAAGGCGCTTGCACTAGATGTGAATAGGAGTGTCTACCTCACGGGAATCAGCCAAGGCGCTGAAACGGGTAACGACTATGTCACCCTAAAATACGACACGAACGGCAACCTGCAATGGGTTCGACGCTACCATCATGGAGACGACCAAGCCTACGGACTAGCAGTGGGTTTTCTCTCAGGTGATGTCTATGTCACAGGACGAAGTTCGAACAAAATCGCTACCCTGAAGTATGACACAAATGGCAACCAGCAGTGGGTTCGACGCTATGAGCTCAGAACGGGCGAAGGAATCGGCGTCGGGCTGTATGAATACGAGCTGGGAGTGCCAACGGTCTATGTGGTGGGTACAACGCAAAGCAACTACACCGTCATCAAATACCCCGATTGCTATGTGGAAGGCGATGTAGATGGGAACTGTTGCGTAGACGATGCGGACCTGCTGGAAACTCTATTTGGTTTCGGGCAAACGGGTATTGATTTGAAAGGCGACTTGAACAGCGACGGCGTGGTGGACGACGCCGACCTGCTGCAGGTGCTGTTCAACTTCGGGAGTGGGTGCTAACTTGCCCCGCATTAGGGTTCGGGAGGATCAATCATGCCAGAAAATCAGACGACTTTAGGGACTCGGCTTTCACAGGATGCAGGCGTCCGCGGTTCACAACACGCCGTGGGGCTGATGGCTTGGCTTGCGTTGGGCTTGATGCTAAGCGCAACGAAGCCGCTGAGCGCCCAATCGCTCACTTGGCTGGGTACTATAGGACACCCGATGAGTACCGCGCGTGGCGTCTCCGATGACGGCAGCGCGGTTACGGGCTGGTTCACACGTGCGGACGGCAAAAACTTCGCCTTCCGCTGGACGCCTTCAGGGGGGATGCAAAACCTCGGCACACTCCCCCAACACCACACCAGTGAGGCGAACGGCATCTCGGGCGACGGAAACAGAATCGTGGGAGTTGCGTTTTATCAGGTACCTTACGGGGGGAGTTGGCGAGCCTTTCTGTGGAGACCCGAGAACGGCATGCGCGACATCGGACAGTTGCCGGGTTCAGGCATCAATCGTGCGGATGCTATCTCAGGAGACGGTTCCGTAATTGTCGGAACGGGTATTGACTACGGAAACGCAATCCGAGCCTTCCGCTGGACCTCCAGTAGCGGCCTGGTCTCGCTGGGCACTTTGGGCGGTTCGGAAAGCCGCGCGTTCGGCGTCTCCCGAAACGGCAGCGTCATCGTCGGATGGTCGCTCAACCATCTCGGCGAGCGATGGGCGTTTCGCTGGACATCGGCAGGCGGCATGCAAGGGCTGTACCCCCTCGCCGCCTGCTGTGGTGAAGCCTATGGCGTCTCGGATGATGGATTGGTCATCGCGGGGCGGGCGCACTCGGTCGTTACCGAACGATGGCACGCCTGCTTGTGGACTTGGAATGTCTCGGACTACTCCCCACGCGATTTAGGCACACTGGGTGGCAACGAAAGCCAAGCCCTCGCCTGTACCAACAACCAGATTGCGGTCGGCTGGGCGCACAACGCCGCAGGGCAACGCCGTGCATTCTGCTGGACGCCTTCTGCGGGCATGATTGACCTCACCGCCGTCTATGCCAGCCTACTGTCGTCTGGCTCGTACCTGGAGCTTGCCAACGACATTACCCCTGACGGGCGTTTTATTGTGGGACAGGGCTACAACGCCGCCACAGGGCGTCGGGAGGCTTACTTGCTGGATACGCTCTGTATCGGGCACAGTGGCGATGTGGACGCCAACGGCTGCATTGACGACGCCGACCTGCTGGGAGTGCTGTTCGCATTTGGCAGCACGGGGGAGATTCTCGGCAGGGTGGATGTCAACTGCGACGGCACAGTCGACGACGCCGACCTGCTGCAGGTGCTGTTCAACTTCGGGAGTGGGTGTTAGCTACTGCTGAGGCATCCTCGTTAGGGCGCGGGCGTCGCGCCCTATACTTTTACTCCCCCACCGTCCATTCCTCGCCCGAAATGTGCCATAATATAGGGTGGGCGCGCGAAACGCCGCGACGCCTGTAGCTCGAGGACAACCATGACGGTACTGCTGACGATTGTCTACCTGGTGGGGATTTTCACGCTGCTGGTGGCTGCCCACGAGTTGGGGCACATGTGGGTCGCCAAGCGGTTCAAGATGAAGGTCGAGGAGTTCGCGATTGGCATCGGTCCGATTCTGGCGCGATTGTGGCGCGGGCGCGACGGCACGCTCTACACCATTCGCGCCTTCCCTGTCGGCGGGTTCGTCAAAATCCCCGGCATGCTGCCCGACGAGGAGCATATCGAGGGCAGTTTCCAGTCCAAACCGCTTTACGCGCGGTTCCTCGCGGTGCTGGCGGGACCTGTGGCAAGCATCCTGTTCGGCTACCTGCTGTTTGTGGTGATTGGGCTGACAGCGGGGCTGCCCTCGTTAGACGACCCGACGCCGCAGGTGCGCATGGTGATGCCCGACACGCCTGCGCAAGCCGCAGGACTGCGCACGGGCGATGTGCTGCTGGCAATTAACGGCGAGCCTGTGAGAAGCGCGGAAGAGGCGGGCAAAATCATCCGCGCGAACGCCAATAAACGCCTGCAGCTAACCCTGCAGCGCGACGGCGAGCCGTTCGTGGTCGCCATTACGCCCAAAGAGGTGGAGGCAGAAATCGACGGCAAGCCCCAAAAGATTGGGCAAATCGGTGTGCTGTGGCATGTGCAGCGCAAGCGCGAACCGTTCCTACAGGTACTCTCGCATGCGGGGCTAATGACCGTCGGGATGACCGTCGGGATTATAGACGGGCTGCGCCGAATGATTTTCGGGCAGGGCAACATCCACGAGGTGGGCAGCATCATCTCCATCGCCAGTGTGACGAACGCCACGGCGCGGCTGGGCGTCGTGGAGCTCGCCGACTTCGCCGCCAAGTTCAGCGTGATGCTCGGCATCATCAACCTGCTGCCGATTCCCGTGCTGGACGGCGGGTATCTGATGATTTTCACGGTGGAAGCCATCCGCCGTCGCAAGCTTAGCCCCGAAGCGATGGCGCGGGTGCAAGTCGTAGGGCTGGTGATTGTGCTGATGATTTTCGTGACGGTGTTCTCGCTGGACATTTACAAACTGCTGGCGGGTAAACTCATTCGCTAATGCGTGCCGTTTACTTAGACCACGCGGCGACGACGCCTGTAGACCCGCGCGTGCGCAAGGCAATGGAGCCATACCTGAAGGCAGAGTACGGCAACCCGTCCAGCCTGCATCGCTGGGGCAGGCGCGCGCGGATGGCAATTGACGCTGCCCGTGAGACCGTCGCCGCCGCGCTGAACGCCGACCCCGCCGAGATTTGCTTCGTGTCGTCGGGCACGGAGTCGTGCAACCTCGCGATTATCGGCTGCGCGCTCAAAGCACCACCCCACCGCAAGCACATCCTCGTGTCGGCAGTCGAACACCACTGCGTGCTGCACGCCGCCGATTGGCTGATTCCGCTCGGCTACACGGTGGAGCATATTCCCGTTGACGGCTACGGGCAGGTAGACCCCGACGCCGTGCGCGCCCGCATCCGCGACGAGACTTGGCTCGTCTCCATCATGCACGCCAACAACGAGATGGGCGCGCTGCAGCCTGTGGAACCGATTGCCCGCCTGTGCAAGGAGCGCTGCGTGTGGTTCCATGTGGACGCGGTGCAGACCTTCGGGCTACTGCCTGTGGATGTGGAAGCAATCGGGTGCGACCTGCTGAGCGTCTCGGCGCACAAGGTGTACGGACCCAAGGGCGTCGGCGCGCTCTTTGTGCGGGCGATGACCCCGCTGCAACCGCTGATGGTCGGCGGCGGGCAGGAGCGCGACCGCCGCGCGGGCACCGAAAATGTCGCGGGCATCGTCGGCTTCGCCGAGGCGGTCAAACTTGCGCAAGCGATACTGCCCGCCGAAGCCGAGCGTCAGACCGCCCTGCGCGACGAGTTTATTCGCGCCGTGCTGGAGGCGGTTCCCGACGCCTTGCTGACGGGACACCCCACCGAGCGGCTGCCTGGCAACGCCCATTTCCGCTTCGCAGGGGTTCCGTCGGACAGCCTGCTCATCGCCTTGGATCGCGCGGGAATTGCCGCCAGCAGCGGCGCGGCGTGCAGCGCGGGGTCGCTGGAGCCGTCCCATGTGCTGCTCGCGCTGGGCTGGGACGAGACGGCGGCGCAGGAGGGCGTCCGCTTCACGCTGGGACGCGACACCACCTGGGACGACTTGGCGTACACGGTAGAAGTGCTGCGTCAGGAGGTCGCGCGGATACGGGCTACTCGTTCACCCGCGCGCCCCACAGCAGGCGGTCGCGCAGCTTCTCAAAAAACTCCCCTTCGTTGAACGCGAGCAGTTTGAGGCGGTAGGGCGCGGCGGTGATGTGAACGGTCTGCCCCATCTGCAGCGTCTGGTGGCGTCTGCCGTCGGCAGTCATGACGACCTGCGCATTCGGCTCATTCGTCGCGGCGCACTGAATGGTGATGCTCACCCGTGCAGTAGGCGGCAGCACGAGCGGGCGCGCGCCCAGTGTGTGCGGCGAAATCGGCGTCAAGATGAGCGCGTCGGTCTGCGGATGCACCACAGGCGCGCCTGCCGAGAGCGCGTAAGCCGTGGAGCCTGTCGGCGTGGCAACCAGCGAGCCGTCCGCAGGGTAGGTCGTCAGCAGCAGGTCGTTGATGCGTATCGTGAAGTCCAGCATCGGCGCGGTGGGCGTGCGCAGCAGCGTGATTTCGTTCAGCGCAAGCGATATGCGCGATTCGCCTTCCACGCGCGCCTGCGCCATCAGCCGCTCCTGCACCTGATAGTCGCCCGCTTGCCACCGCTCAAGCGCGTCGATGAGTTCATCGGGTTCCACCTGCGCGATGAAGCCGAACCTGCCCAGATGCACGCCGAGCAGCGGCGCGCCCGTAGGGGCGGCGATGACCGCGCCTGTGAGCAGCGTGCCGTCCCCGCCCAATGTCATCACCAGCGCGAGGTTCGGGTCGGGCGGCGCGTCCCAGCAGGCTGCGGTCGGTTGGTCAACCAACACGACGCCGTAGCCCACCTCGCGCAGCCACTGCGCCGACTCGTGCGCCAGGCGCGCCGCGTCGGGCTTGCCCGCGTTGTAGACAATCAGCACATCCGCCATCAGTTATCGGTTTGCGATGCGTTGCAAGTTTTTGCGGGCATCTTCCAATTTGGGGTCAAGTTTGAGTGCCTCTTGATACATCGTGCGCGCTTTGGCGAGTTGCCCTGCGCGTTCGTGGGCGGCGCCCAAGTTGTTGTGATACACCGCCGAGCGCGGGTTCAGTGCGACGGCGCGCTCCAACGCTTTGATGGCTTCCTGAATGCGGTTAGAGCGCATTAGCGCAAGCCCCAAGTTGTTCCACGCCACATGCGAGCGTTCGTTCTCTTTCAGCACGGCGCGGTACTGCGCCTCTGCGCCGCGCAGGTCGCCTTTTTCCATCAACAGGTCGCCAATCGCTAAGCGTGCCTCTTGGCTTTTAGGGTTCTCGGCGACAACCTGCTGATACAAGCGCAGCGCGTCGTCCGCTTCGTTCTTGAGTCGCTTCGCGGTCGCCAGGTTGAGTCGTGCGCTGGTCAGGCGCGGGTTAATCTCCAGCGCGCGCTGCAGGGTCGTCTCGGCGTCGTCCAATCGTCGCTGGCGCAGCTGCACGAAGCCGAGTTGGTTCAGCGCGTCGGCGTCGTCCGGGCGCAGGTTCAGCGTGTTCTCGAAGGCGGTCGCCGCCGCGGCAAGGTTGCCGCGCTGGAGGTGCGCCACGCCCAAGTTGTAGTGCAGGTCGGGGTTGTCGGGGTTGGCGGCGATGCCCCGCTCCAGCGCCTGAATCGCCTTTTCGGGCTGGCGCAGCCTTGTGTACGCCTCGCCCAGCTTCAGCCAGCCACTGGCTTCTGTGGGCATCTTGGGCATTGCCTGTTCCAGCAGCACTGCGGCGCGCTGCCACTCATTCAGCTCCGCCAGCGCCAGCGCGTAGTTGAACTTGAAGGTGGTGTTGCTGGGGTCTAACTCGGTCGCCCGCTTGTAATGCTCCGCCGCACGCGCGGGCAACTTCATCATCTGGTAGGCATAGCCCAGGTTGTTGTGCGCGTTCGCGTCGCGCGGGTTCAGCTGAATCGACCGCTGGTAATGCTCCACCGCCTTCTGGTACTGCTTTGTTTTAGTGTAGAGATTACCCAGATTGTAGTGCGCATCGGCGTCGTTGGGCTTGATCTCAATCGCCTTTCGGTAGGCGTTGATGGACTTCTCCAACTGGTTCGTGTGCAGGTAGGCGTTGCCGAGGTTATTCCACGCCTCGGCGTTTTTGGGGGTGAGTTGGGTTGCTTTTTCCAGCATAGGAACCGCTTCCGCGTACTTGCCTGTCTTCAGGTACAGATAGCCCAGCCAGTTGACAACCGTGGGGTTGTTCTCGTCGCGCTGGTAGAGGGTCTCGAACATCTCGATGGCTTCTGTTGTTTTGCCCTGATTCGCCAGCGCAACAGCCTCGCGCACAGTCTGCGCCGTTAGTGTCCCGCACATCGCCACAATCAAAATCCAACTCGCCACGATTCGCATAGTCGCCTCCAGAAGCTTAGACGCCCTGAAGTATACCCGTGTGCCCAGAGAAGCGAGATTTTCACCCGGTTTTCATTCAGTAGCTGTAGGTGTCGCCGCTTTGCGCCATATACGCGCTGTAGGTCATCCCGACGGCTGCCCCGCCGACCACCAGCACAATCGCCAGCGGCAGGGCGAACCGCACAGCAGGCGACAATCGCTGCATCGCGGGCAGCAGGCGCAGGGCGGGGGTCAGCGCCAGTAGGTACAGCACGACGAGTTGCCCCAGCGTCAGTTGCGCAAAACCCAGCGCGGTCGTCCACAGCGACATAAACAGCACCATCGCCAGCGCGACTGCCCCGCGCCCGATTGTGAAGCCGCGTAGGAACGCCAGCGGCACGCCCACACCGACCACTGCGCCCAGCGTGCCCGACAACTGCGCCAACGACGCGCTCTTCGCGCCGTAAAACAGCACGCCCGCGCTCACACCGCCCAGCAGGGCAATCAGGAACGGCGTCGCCAGCCCGCCCTCTTCGCCCAGCGGCGCGGTCAGCGCCATCAACAGCCAAGTCGCGAGCGCGAAGCCAACGATATACGCCACGCCCGCCGTCAGCGACCAAAAGCCCGACTCCACGAGCGGGCGAAGCGGCGGCACAAACAGCCACAGCACGCCCAACAGCGCGCCCCACACCCACAACCACCGATACGCAGGCGCTATCCCCGCCAGCCAGCCCAACGGCAACGCCAGCAGCGCGTGCCAGAACACCCACTGCGTGGCGTCAATCGGCGGGAAGTCAGGGCGACCCTGCACGCGCCAATACAGCACGGCGAAGCCCACGCTGACGCCCAACGCGCTCAGCAGCGCGTGGGCGCGGCGGAGCCGCCAGCCCAGCAGCCAGAACACCCCAGCTGCCAGCGCTGCCAGCCCCGCCGTTAACGCGCTCTCAAGAATGACGCTCACTGACGAATACCCTCCACCGCGAAGGTGACGCGCACCTCATCCGCCAGACCGCCGTTCAAACCGTAGTTGATATTGAACTGGCTGCGGCGGATGGTGAAGGTGGTCTCGAAGCCGATAATCTCCTGCCCGCGCTGATTGCGCCCCTTGCCTGTGTAGGTTACCCGCGCGGTTATCGGGCGCGTCACGCCGCGCATGGTTAGGTTGCCCTGCACCTCCACCGTGGTGTCGTTGATCTTGCGCACGCGCGTGCTCTTGAAGGTGATTTTCGGGAACTGCCGCGTGTTGAAGAAGTCGGGGTTGCGCAGGTGGTCGTCGCGCTGGCTGTTGCCTGTATCCACGCTGTTCGCGTCAATCTCCAGCTCGATGGAGCTGTTGGCAGGGTTGCGCTCATCCACCACCATCGTGCCCGAAAAGGTGTTGAAGCGCCCGTAAGCGAAGCCCGTGTTCAGGTGCTTCACGCGGAAGATGATGAACGAGTGAACGGGGTCTACGCGGTAGGTCACCGCTTGCGCCTGCGTTGATTGCAGCGAGCCGACCAGCATCGCGAGAATGCTGAGATATGCCACGAAACGAGTCTGTTTACGCATAGTTAACCGCCTCCTCTGGAGTAGATTGGTCGCATTCGGTCTGGTCGAGTGTGGCGAGCCAGCGCGCGAAGGCGCACAAGGTGTCGCGCACGGCGCGGAAGTAGTGGTGCTGTCCCTGTTTGCGCATGGCGACCAGCTCTGCCTGCATCAGCGCATTCAGGTGGTGCGACACTGTGGACTGCGCGACTGGGAATCGCTCCGCCAGCTCGCCGCATGAGAGTTCGCCGTGTTGCAGCAGCGTGCGCAGGATGCTTAGGCGCGTGGGGTCTGCCAGCGCCCGCGCGACTTGGGTCGCCTCGCGCTCCGATAGCTCGCGTCGCTCGTTCATAGACCGATGTGCATATATCGATACGCACGGAGCGCGAGAAAGTTCCCTGTTGCGGTTAACAGGGGCGATTACTCGTCATCGGCATCTTCGGCGTCATCGGGGATGCGACGCAGGGCGATGAAGCCCTCCGAAAGCGTCTTGCCGACATACCACTCGACGCCGCGCATTTCGGCGCGTGTGCGGGTTTTGTCGCTGGTCCACTGGTCGCCGATGACGACGGGCACGGCGTCGATGCCTGCGCCGCGCAGGGTGTTCGCGCGTGCGTAGGCGCGGTCAACATCGTCGCGGTCTACCTTCACGGACACTTCGACTACGATGACCTTCCCGCCCTTGCTCCAGATAAGATCCGCGGCGGTCGGGTCAGCTGCCGCCTCCAGAATCGGGTCGTCTCCGTTGAGCGTGCGCAGCCAGTTTTTCAGGAGTCGGCTCACGAAGGGCGACTCGGGATGCCCGCCGCGTCCGCCCGCGAAGATAATCCGAGCGCGTTGGCGCACCTCTTTCTCCAGCTCTGCGCCGCGCCGCAACCCATCGAAGCCCTTCCGCCACTCCTTGAGGTCGTGCAAGTCGCGCGCCATTTGCTCTTGCACCGCTACGACGCGCTGCACCTGAGCGGTTAGGTCGCGCAATTGACGGGCGTGTTCCTGCAGAATCGCCTCGTGCTGCCGCTGGCTCTCTATCAACTGCTGCAACAAGCGACTATGCTCCTGCAGAATCGCCTCGTGCCGCTGCTGGCTCTCTATCAACTGCTGCAACAAGCGACTATGCTCCTGCAACTGGCGCGTGTGTTCCTGCAGAATCGCCTCGTGCTGCCGCTGGCTCTCAATCAACTGCTGCAACAAGCGACTATGCTCCTGCAACTGGCGCGTGTGCTCCTGCAGAATCGCCTCGTGCTGCCGCTGGCTCTCAATCAACTGCTGCAACAAGCGACTGTGTTCCTGCAGAATCGCCTCGTGTCGCTGCTGGCTCTCAATCAACTGCTGCAACAGGCGATTATGCTCCTGCGACTGGCGCGTGTGCTCCTGCAGAATCGCCTCGTGCCGCTGCTGGCTCTCGATGATCTGGCGTACCAGACGACTGTTCTCCTGCTGCTGTGCCGCGTTGCGCTGCTGCGCCTCAACCAACTGGCGCACCAACTCGGGCAGTTGCAAAAGCTCGTCGTGCAGGATTTGGCGGCGGATGGCTTCGCGCGTCTCCACACGCTTCTGAATCGCGCGGAGAATCGCCTTCTCGTCCACAATCCGATCCTGCAACGCCTCCAAAAACTCTGGATGCTCATCCAGCAGGCGCAACAACTCTTCGAATCGCTCTTGCACGGGTTCCACCACCCTGAATTATACCGCGCAGCGCGGGTATACTGCACGCATGCGGCTCGAGCAGCGCGACCTTCAGAAGTGTATTCACTGCGGTCTGTGTTTGCAGGCGTGCCCGACCTATGTGTCCACAGGTCAGGAGGCGGAGTCGCCGCGCGGGCGGATTTACCTGATGCGCCAAGCGACGGAGAGGCGCATCGAGTGGGCGCAGGCGCGACCGCATATCGACGCTTGCATGGGGTGTCTGGGCTGTCAGACGGCGTGTCCGTCAGGCGTGCCGTATGCGAAGCTGATCGAGGGGGCACGCGCCGAAGTGGAACAGCACGCCCGCACGCCGTTTCAGCGGTTGGCGCGCCAGCAGGCGATTGCCCGCTTCACGAACCCGACGCATCTGCGCTTGATGCTGCGCGTGGCGGGCGCGTTGGGCTTTCGGCGCACGCCACGCTGGATGGCGCGGCTGCTGGGCGCGAGCGAGTCGGCAGTGCAGCTCCCGGGCTTGCCCGACCGCCCGTGGCGACCGACGCAGACGGTGTACCCCGCGAAGGCGCAGCCACCCAAAGCGCGGGTGGGGCTATTGCTCGGCTGCGCGATGCAGGTGCTGTTCGGGCGGGTGCATCGCGCCACGGTCGGCCTGCTCACACTGGCGGGCTACGAGGTACATATCCCCCGCAATCAGGGCTGTTGCGGCGCACTGTGGGTGCATAACGGCTACCCCGACCACGCGCGGCGCAACGCCCGACGGCTACTCGCAGCGTTCCGCGAGGTGGACTACATCGCCGTGAACGCGGCAGGCTGCGGCTCTACGATGAAGGAGTACGGGCTGCTGTTTCGCGACGCGCCCGACCACGCCGAAGCCGAACGCTTCGCCCAGCGCGTGCGCGATGTGCATGAGTTGCTCGCCGACGCCGAGTTGCCGCCCCCCGCACGCGACGACTCGCTGTGCATTACCTATCACGACGCCTGCCACCTCGTGCATG
>Ga0101945_1001205_pt1 | contig 28799 bp, 26 predicted proteins | sample DewCreD2012metaG_2_FD_75246 | JGI IMG/M metagenome (GOLD analysis project Ga0101945, IMG submission 75246) | Hot spring sediment bacterial and archeal communities from British Columbia, Canada, to study Microbial Dark Matter (Phase II) - Dewar... ... | reverse complement strand
GAGGAAAAGCCCAAATGAGCTGATCAGAATATTGAATTGCTCCCAACATTGCTTAGAATCCTTTTAAAAAATTATCTAATTAATCTTACCCTACAAAAACTCCCAATTATTGAACAGCCTTGTATTGACCTAACGGCATGGGTCACTTGCCGATATGCCGCGCAGCAGAATGGCGGTTAAGTGCACCCAATTGTTATGACTTGTTTTCTATTCGTTTGTGAAATAATCTAAATCGACTTTCTTGACTTCATATTTGGCAACGGGGGAGACTCCGACATCATTATCGATCATGTATTGAGCAAGCTGTTCGCCATCAATAAGAATGATTTTAGTGTCTATTTTACCCACATACTCTATAGCTTCTTTGGAAAACTGTGATGTTGTAATAAATATGCCTTTTTTTGCTCTTTGCCCTTGGAGAGCTCCAGCAAACTTTTGTATTTCTGGTCTGCTGACAATGTTCTCCCATCTTTTCGCTTGAATATAGATAATATCTAGGCCAAGCTTGTCTTCCTTTATGATACCGTCGATTCCTTCGTCACCACTTTTTCCTATAGCCTGTCCAGCATCCTTTCTACTGCCGCCGTAGCCCATTTTGACAAGTAACTCAACGACGATTTTCTCAAACAAACTTGGATGACATTTCCTAATTTGTTCCAAGAGTTCCTTCGCAAGCTCCTCTCTAAGATTTTCATAGGCGACTTCCAATGCCTCTGCCGGGGTTCTCTCTGACTCATCCTTGCTGTATTCTTTAGCTTCGCCCTGGGGTTTTCTTTTGCGTTTCCTGAACTCCCTAAATTCTTTAAACTGCTCGAGAAACGTTACATCTATTTTTTGTGGCTTTTGCTTTAAAACTTCTAGCCCTTTTTGAGTGATTCGAAAATATCCTCTACGAGTAGATTCGAGTAATCCAGCCTGTTTCAAATATGTTCTAGCCCAAGCTAGTCGATTATCGAATATGGCCTGTTGCCCGCTAGGGAGCATTTGCTTCAGTTCTTCATTTGTCAGCTTGAATTGAATGGCAAGATAATCAATAGCCTCTCTAAGAGAATGCTCATTTTGATCAGCTACAAATTCGAGTAACGGAAGCATACAGCTTTGGTAATCAGGAATTGCCACTTATACTATCCTCTTATTTTAATGTCATAACATTATTTTTTAAATTTATTCTATTGATGAAAAAATTATATTTGAGTAAAAAGAGGTTGTCAATAAAAATTTAGTGGAAATCATTGATTTTTGGAAATAATTGAAACATAATTATCAAAAATTATTTATTATGTGGAATTAATTTAATTTAGGAGATTGTTATGTTGAAAGACTTTGAAACCTTTTTGAACAAGAAAGGAAGCCTAAAGCCCCGATACATTCCTTACTATTTGAAGTGGGTTTCGGATTGTTATCATTTTTAAAATCAACCCCTTTCTATCAGATTGAACAGCGATCAGAAAAAGCAGTTCCTATCGGATATGGGGAAGAAATACGAAGAGTGGCAAGTTAATCAGGCGGATACGGCTTTAAGGTTATACGATTATTTTCTTTCAAAAAACCTATCCCCATCAGGAGAGATTTCCATTCATCAGGAGACCTGGGAGCAACTTGATCAGAAAATGCGGGAAGCCCTTAGACTTCGCAACAGATCGTTCAGTACAGAAAAGACATATCTATTATGGTTACGTAGTTTTAAAGACTTTGTGCGTGGGAAAGAGCCTGATCAGCTTGAGGGAATAGATTTACAGGATTTTTTGAGCCAATTGGCAGTGGAGAAGAAAGTCTCCCCTTCTACCCAAAATCAGGCGCTGAATGCGATCGTCTTCCTTTATCGCAAAGAAATCCAGGATATCTTTAATCTAATGTCAGGGACACCGAGGCTGATGGCTATGTTGATCTATGGAGCTGGTTTAAGACTCCAGGAATGCTTACAATTGAGAGTTAAAGATATTGATCTTGAGCAAAGTACCCTCATTGTTAGATCGGGTAAGGGAGACAAGGATCGTAGAACTATCCTTCCAGAAACTCTAAAGGATAACCTCATCAAGCACCTATCTGAAATAAGATCGTTCTATGACCAGGACAGGAAGAATGAGATAGCGGGAGTATGGCTTCCCGGGGCTTTAGAGAAGAAATATCCTAATGTAGGGAAGGAGTGGGGTTGGTTCTGGGTGTTCCCGTCCAAATCGCTTTCGGTTGACCCGAGAGGCAATACCGTCAGAAGACACCATGTTCATCCAGCCGCTCTTCAAAAAGCGTTCAAAACCGCTGTGATAAAGGCTGGGATAACCAAGCAGGCCTCTGTCCATACGTTGAGGCACAGTTTTGCGACCCATCTGCTTGAAAAAGGATATGATATCCGAACGATCCAAGAGCTTTTGGGCCACCGAAATCTTCAGACGACCATGATCTATACTCATGTAGCCTCTAAAAATGTTCTTGGTGTTAGAAGCCCTCTGGATCGCTAACCTATATACAGTCACTGATTTAATCGAAGCATAATTCCAATAATAATGGTTAAGACGATCGGATCTTCAGATTCGTGGGAGGAACCTCGATACAAACTTCCCCAAAGATAGACGCAGTTTAATTAAAACGAAGAGGGAAATAAGGAGATTTCTTAAAAAAATTAGGCCCTCAACGGAGCCCCTCTTCTTTGACCTGTCAACAGCCTGGCTCACCTGGATAGCCATAACAGGAGTGAGCGTGTCTTATTTTGATCCAATTATTTCGAAGAAGGAGCCACACTTTTTTAGGCCAGGGTATGGGAGTTTTGAGGTTCGTAAAGAAAGATCGGACGTTAGGTTTCGCCATACGGACCTCCTGGAATCTGAATCTTTTGGGTGGGACCTATGCCTGAGATAAGGGCTTGGGCAGCTCGTCTTCCACTCTCCAACGCTGTGGGAATTCCTCCCATAAAAAGGGCTGAGAAGGCTTGATAACCGGTTCATATAAAGACCTTTAATGGGTGTAAGAATGAGTTCCTTTGGCTCATCATCACGAAAATCTTCGTAATTCCATGACCACCCTGCAACCGCTCCTTGACTTCTTCCTCCTTGATCTTCAAAAGTAAGGGGAGTCGCTACATCCATGATGAGGATAGAATTTTCAAGCCCTGGCACTAAATGAGCCACCTCTCGAACGATACCTTGCGCGAGCTGGGTCTTGTAGTTTTGATATTCCTGAGACCTCTTCCTCCACCCCAATCGATAGCGAGCGAAATGATCATAGTTTGCCTCAACTCTGAGGATAATAGATGTCTTCGCTTCCTTTTCCCTTCTATTTCCCCAAAGGCTTACCTCGATTTCTTGGCAGGCGAGTCCCCGAGGATCTATCTTGGATTGGGTCCAATCGATTTTTTCTTCTTCCTGATCCATATCAAATTTTCTCCGGTAGATCACTCTGCTTGCCTCTTTAAATAATGATAAATCTATTTTATTTGGGTCTATTCCAAGGCAGACTTGAAAGATAGAAGAGGTCAGCGGTGCATTCGATATAGCCTGATACCATTTTGAAGGAATGGTATGGGAATCGAGGAGTTTAAGAAAAGTGGTTCTATAATCGGCATTGGAGATTACGTATGGGGCATCTATTTCATTTCCATCCTCGAGGGTAACTCCTTCGACTTTTCCATGCTTCACCCGTATTTTAGTAACTCCTTTATTTAATCTTATCATCCTGTCTGAATTAGGAATCGGTTCTATTGCTCTTTTTAATCGCTCACAGAAAGATTTCATTCCTTCTTCTGGAAACCATATTCCAACATTACACATCAAATTCCACATGGCAGCAAGCAAAGGAAGATTACTATAAGGCTCTCTCGTGCCAAGACTTCCCAATATACGCCTGAGCCTCCAGTCCTTAATTAATTTTCGAAGATATTCAGATGCAGAAAGAGGAAGGTTAGGGTTAGGCCTTTGGGTCTCGGGATCGAGTTCTCTATTTGATATCCATTTCTTTATATCCCTAAAAAACCGCTCCACTCCCTTAGCCCCGGAAGGAAATTGGTTTCTAAGTTCAGCTGCTATCTCTGAGAAGGGGAGAGATAATGGGCCATCGAGACCAAAAGCTCGAAGCCGATAATGAACTCGCAAGAAGTTTAGACCTTCACCGATTCCGAGTTCATCAAACACTTTTTTGACAAGATCGGGGTGGCTAAATCCGAGAGGTCCCATTGGAAAAGTAAATCCTTGCCTGTGATACACATATGCTGTTCCCCCAATATGAGGGTTTCTATCCAAAACAAGAACTCGGAGGCCTTCTTTTACCAGGTAGGAAGCGGCAGTTAAGCCTCCTATCCCCGCTCCAATCACGATGACATCCCAAACCATTCTCATAAAAAAGATACCACAGGATTCCTGATCAAACAAGGCTTTGACTTTTTCTTATTTCGAATTTATTTTTAAATAAATTCCTATGACCATTTTGTCACCCACGAACCATGAAAAATCCCCTCACCTTAATCCTCTCCCCTTCGGGGAGAGGGAAGGGGTGAGGGGGAAATTATTTCAAAAATAAAAACAAAAGGAGAGAAACCAATGACAGAGAGGGTTTGCAAAGGAGATCATAGTGGGCATATTTGTGTACTGGCAAGCCAGGAGAAATTTGAAGAGATCAAAGCGATAACTAAAAATCCTCAGTTCATTTGCTTTAATTGTGGAAGGGTCGCAGATTGTGAAGCCAATCTCTGTAACCCCATGCCATTAAAATAGCCTTGAAACAATTTTTCTCTTTATCTCTTTAGAAGAGACCTCCTAATGTTCCCGCATAACCGGTGAGTTCGATATACCCCTTGCAGGTGATAGGCTGGCCGTTTGATCTACCCGATCCTTCAACGGCGCCTTCCCAATAAATTACGCCCGTTGACCCTTCGGTGAGGAGCTCCTGAGACGGAACCAGAGGGGAAACATCCAACTCTATCTTATGGGAGGGGAGTTTAATCCTCCATCGGCTGGGATATCTCCCTCCACTTTTAGAACTTTTCCAGTAATCGAGGACTTCCACTTGAATATCGGAAAGGGGTAAGTGAATCCCTTCTCCAGACCGTTTCACCAGGGTCCCTGAGGAGGAGGGCTCAATCGTCCCATCTTTCTTCCGAAGAAGGTAGATCATCAGGTCTTGACCATCTGAGAGGTGAAGGCTAAACCAGTCCCATCCTATTTGGTTAGAGGCGAGTTGATTTGAGCCAAATTCGTGATCAAACCATCCAATTCCATTAACTTGAAAAGGTTCCCGAGAGAGAGGGGTTTTAATCCTTCCCTCTACTTCAAGATCCGTATAGGAATAGTAATAAGAGGCTTGTCCCTTCCCCGGACCTTTTTGACTAAGTCCATTAAGTCCATGGAAGACGAGAGGCTTTCGAGGGTAAAGGTCGAGGGATAGAGTCATCTCCTGATGCCGCGCCTCAAGTCTTATCTTCCTTCCCTCCATTTTTCCTCTCCAGTTGAGGAGCCAGAGATCCATCTCCTTTTCAGAGGCTCCGGAAAGTCCTGGTCCTTTTCGAGAGGCACGTTCTGAAAACCAAAATTGTCCTTGAGCCACATCGGTAAGAGTGAAGTGAGCAAGATAGACATCCCGAATCGACCAGGGAGAGTTTCGATCACTTGCTTTAGAGAAGAGCCCTTGACGAAAGAAAGTCAGCTGAAACCCGTAACGTTTTTTTTGAGGGTCGTTTAGATTTCCAGTAAAGTACCACCATTCTGTCCGAAATTCTGGATGAGAACCATGATCTCTCGGAAAGGTCCAATTCCATGGTCCGATGGCCTGCCTCCACTCGTTGGTATAAGCCATGATGGGATACACCCAATAGAGACATCCCATCGTCAAGAAAGACAAAAACTTCAAAAGAGATTTTTTCTTCCAATCCTTCATGACAAGGCATCCCTCTCAAAAAATGAAAAATCAAACCCAAACCTATGCAATGACCAGTCCCTATCTAATCACCACATTATCTGTAGGGTCCGCTTACCAAGCGGACCGTTTAGGACCTATTTAATCCTTCTCAAGCCCCCCTTCAATCCCACCCTCTTTTAGGGGAGAATAGGGGGGGTTACTCCTCGCGAATCTGAATCTGAGGATAGGTCCAAAAAACTCTAACCATTGGGTAGATGGCTGCACCGATACTGGCAAGAATAGCTGTAATCCCCGTTAAAAGATAGGGTTGCCATGTCGGAAAAAAGAAGATGGTCCAATTAAAACTTCTAAGATTAATCACCTTGATCAGAAGCATCGCCAACACGGTTCCAACTGCCATGCTCAAGAGAAAGCTGAGGAGTCCCATTTCCAAGCTTTCAATCAAAGTCATCCTTGCCACCTGTCTCGTGGAAAACCCTAAAGCACGGTAGATCCCAAATTCACGGCTTCGTTCTATGAAAAGGGTAAGAAGGGCTCCCGCTATGCCAAAAAAGGCAACAATGATGGCAATGGCCCGCATCGAGCGAGTGATAGCAAAAGTGTGGTCAAATACATCCAGGATGTTTTGGTGGAGCTCAGAACCTGTTAAAACCGGAAGCCCCCTTGCTTCGGCTCTCCTTCTCACCTCTCGAAGAAGTTCTATCCGACGGGGATGATCGGGATCGATAAAGATACCAATATTGTTGAGCCTTCGATCACCAAAGACCTTAATATAGGTCGATCGATCCATCATCACCAATCCATGCTCCGTGGTATAGTCATAGAAAATGGCTCCTACTCTAAACTTCACAGGACCCTCTTTTCCCTCCAACGTGATCGTCTCTCCTGAGTTTACTCCAAAACGACGAGAGAAACTTTCAGAAATGATGACTCCTCCTCGTTTGACCTCTTCCCAATTTTCCTTTCCTCCTTTTAGCCAGCCGAATCGAGCATATTTCTCTAAAACCGAAGCATCCACGGCACTCACATTGATCGAAGTGTTCCGGTATAACGTCTGGACATTTCGATAAGGATGCACCCCACCCAGGCCTTCAATTTTTTTGATCTCTTCAAAAAAATCCTCTGGCACTTCGGCTTCGTCAATCTTTCCGATGTAGAGGTCACCACGAATCTGAGTCCCCATCCACCAGACAAGGGACTCTCTAAAGCTTCCAATCATCACACTCAGGCCTATGGACATGGAGAGAGAGACCATAAAGGCAGCTATGGCTACCCCTGTCCGTCCCAAATTCTGTCGGATATTGCCCGAAGCTATTTTCCCAGGAAGCCCCCCTATCCTTCCAAGAATCTTTTTCAGGAGAGGATGAAGAAGGAGTAAAATGACACCGGTGAGGAGACTGACTCCGAGAATAAAAACAAATACTCCTGCAAAGCCCACGTACACATGGGATCCTGGGAGAATAAAGAGGATCCCACTTATTAGAAGAATGAGGAGACCTCCAGTAGCCGCCCTTTTCGCTTTTCGAGCGGTCTCGGGAGAGGCGATTCGGCCACTTAAGGCTTTGATTGGGTCAGTTCGAACCAATTCACCAAGGGGAAGGGCTCCTCCAAGAAGACTGGCTCCACATCCTAAACCCATTCCAATAGCCAGAATCCAAGTAGACCAGGAGACGGGTTGGGGGCGAAGAAAGAAATAGAGGTTGCTGATGCTACTGCCAAGAAGGTCTGTGAGGAAACGGGTCAAGAAATAACCCAAGAAGCCCCCTAAAGCTCCGCCCAAAAGGCCAAGGATGAAAATTTCGCTAAGAAAGGCCAAGGCAATCTCCAACCGATTTGCACCGATACTTCTTAAAATTCCAGTATCTCGGCGACGGCTTACCACGGCAAACATCGCTGTGTTATAGATGAGAAAAACCCCTACAAAAAGGGCAAGTAAAGAGAGGGCTTCCAGATTCAATCTAAAGGCTTGAAGCATTCCAGAAAAGGTCTCTCTCTTCTGCCGTGAAGATTGGATGAGGAATCCCTTTCCCCACCTTGAGCGGAAGTCCGATTCGTCAGAGAGGATCAGATCCACCCGGTCGACATAGCCATAAAGGTGATAGAGTTTTTGAGCATGACCAATATCCATGAGGACGAGGGGTTCGCCGGAAGGGTTGGGAAAACTACCTTTGATATAGAGAGGACCCTTTTCGGTTTTTAGAATTGGAGGAGAACCTGATGGAAGGGCTTTCTTGAGATGGCTATCGATTAAAATAGCCCTTTCTTCAGTCAAGAAAGAGAAAAGGCCTTCTGGATCGCTCCTCTCCTTGGCCAAAAACTCCACTCTCGAAATCTCGGGACGGATGGTTCGGTCTAAGAAAGGGTCAATCCCTAAGAGGTGAACCGATTCTCCATTTTCGAGGCGAAGTCGTCGATCGATCACCGGGGAAAACCACTCCACGGCTGGATCCTGCCCCAATCGAGAAAGGAATTCTTCCTCCATGGCTCCCACAGGTCGCTGGATGGAGTGGGTCGTCTTCCCTCTCAAGAACTCAATCGTATTGGTAAAGCTCTTCAAGGCCGCCTGGGCAGAGAGGGTCATTCCCACTACCGCAGCCACTCCACAGGCGACTCCAACGAGTTGAAGAAGACTCAGACTTAATCGTCTCGGGAGATAACGAAGGAAGGATTTTGTAACGATCTTCAATAGGGGCTCTCCTCGCAAGAGGTTTCTTCCGTGATGACTCCATCGAGCATCCTTAAGATTCGTGTAGCGTAGCGACAGGTCAATGGGGAATGAGTAGCCATCATAAGGGTCGTTCCTGATTCATGAGAGAGTCGAGTTAATAATTCGAGAATCTGATTTCCGGTAATCGTATCGAGGTTACCTGTGGGTTCATCGGCAAGGATGATGGAGGGTTGTTTAACGATGGCGCGAGCGATCGCCACTCGCTGTTGTTCTCCTCCTGATAGCTCGTTTGGAAACCTTCGTTCTTTACCTTCCAAACCGACTCCTTTTAGAGCCTTTAGAGCTAATTCTGGATCCGGTTTATTGGCGAGCTCGAGGGAGAGATAAACATTTTCGAAAACCGTGAGCGTGGGAAGAAGATTAAAAAATTGAAAAATAAAACCGATCTTTGTCCTTCGCAATGTGGTTCGTCCTTTGTCTCCAAGAGCCTCCAAGTCTTGTCCCTCTATTTCAATGCGGCCTTTCGTGGGTCGATCAAGCCCTGCAATCAAATTAAAAAGGGTACTCTTACCCGATCCACTCTTTCCTAAAAGAGCCACCCTTTCACCCCTTCCGATTTCAAGATAGGTTCCTCGGAGTGCAGCTACACCTGACCCATCCACCTCGTAACTCTTCCATAAATCCGTGACTCGAATAATGGGTTCACTCATCTTTATCTCTAACTCTCCTCTCCGATTAAAATTAGGATCATTAATTGAAAATCATAACACATTTTTTGAAATCCCATCAAAGAGCAAGGGCTAAGACCAGTTAAGGAGAATTCGTTGACCTATACCAAGGGGATAGGTTAAAAAAATCCAGTGAATTTTTTCTCGACCCTAAGGAAATGATGTCAGATATCAAAGGGCCAAGAAAAAGGACCTGAATTTATTAGAGGGATAGGGAGGGAAGGATGGCGGAAGGGCCTTTAGTCCATTATTATGTTAATCAATTGAAAAAAATCCTCCAGGGGGAAGAGGTTCAAGTGGAGTTTCGACTGCAGCGGCTTGGGAAAATGATCCCTTCGCTTCAAACGATCCGCATTCAAAAAATTGAAGCCTATGGAAAACAGTTTCATATTCACTTTTCTAATGGCCGAATTCTCCTTGTTCACCTCATGATGTGGGGATCATGGCGAATTTATCCGAAAGGAGCTCTCTGGGACAAGCCTCTCAAACAGGCACGGGTGATCTTCAAGACCCATTCCCATGAGGTCGTTCTCTTCTCGGCCCCAGTGGTGAAACTGCTGACCCCTTTCGAGCTCAGGAATGACCCAAAGTGGGGGAACCTCGGTCCTGACCCCCTTCGGTATGATTTTTCCTCGCGAGAGTTCTTTCGGCGGCTTGAAGGAAATCCTTCGAGAGAGATCGGGGAGGCTCTCTTGGATCAAAGGGTCATTGCTGGAGTGGGGAATATCCTTCGAATCGAAATCCTCTTTCGAGCTCGTATTCATCCACGAAGAGAAGTGGGTTCGCTCTCAAAAAAGGAGAAGGCCGATCTTCTTTTCTGGACATCCAAATTATTTGCTCAATGGATGAAGCAGATGGGGGCAAAACAGAACGATTGGATTCAGATTTATCGAAGAGCCAAAAAGCCCTGCCCACGCTGTCGCACCTCAATCGAATTTTTCCGCCAAGCCGGACGTATCACTTTTGCCTGCCCAAAATGCCAGAGGTAGAGATGACGAAGAAGGAGGGAGGAACCTATCCAAGAGGGGGTGTATTAATCGCCATCCATAGCTTCCCTTCTTCCTTCTGGAAGAGGCCGCTACGGGAGAGAAATGAGATGGCATCCTGAGAGAAGGCCACAACGTTTTCGAAGTCAATGACGACCTGATCAATCTTTTCAGAGAGCGTATTTTTAAGCCTTTTAGCCAATTCCTTTGCTCCATGTTGGTCCAAGGAACCTTCGAGGTGAATAAACAGGGTTCTAAGCCTTTCATTATAAGTGGAATAGAGTCGAAGTACCTCAGGAGATTTTTCTCCAATCTCTACCATTCTTTCTCCTACTCGATGGATCAGATTCCATGTATTTTGAACTGGGATAGTATCGTTCATCTTTTGAAGGATTTTGGAGAGAGCGGGCAGTGGGCTTTTGGGTGTTCTTTTGGCAATGCTACGATAAGCCATATTGGAGAGGACTCGAGTATAGAATCGCTGTTGGGGGTGGAAGACCCTCTTGACAATGGAACTCCAGGAATAGGTCTCTTGACATACCCAATTAAATCCTCTCTGGAGGGTTTCCTCGGTCATCAACTTGGGTCTGAAGACCACTGTCGCTCCATTGTATTGACTCCAATCCTTATGGAGGAGCCTTCCCTCTGACTCCATCTTTTGAAATAAGCGTGTGCCTGGAAGCGGAGTCAGGATAAAGAAACTTGGGAGTTCGACCCGATTTTTTTCACAGAATCGGAGAGTTCTTTCAAACACCCCCTCGTCATCATGATCCAATCCAAAGATGAACCCGGCCAGGACCATAATATCATGATCATGGATCAATTTCAGGGACTCCTCAAATTCATAGGTCCGGTTAAAGCTTTTGTTCACCTCTTTCAGGTTATCTGAAGAAAGGGATTCAATCCCGATAAATAAAGACACGCAGCCACTTTCTGCCGCAAGCCTCAAGAGTTCTCGATCTCGGGTGAGGGTGAGACTCGCTTGACTCGCCCACTTCTTCTTCAGGGGTTTCAACCGAGTGAAGAGTTCTTTAGCAAAGGGGCGATTCCCTGCAATATTGTCATCAACGAATACGATAAAATCTCCATCTAATCGGCTGACCTCTTGGATGACTTCCTCAACCGGTCGACAACGATAGGTTTTCCCAAAAAAGTGAGTGACATAACAGAAATCACACTGATAGGGACAGCCTCTGGTCGTCTGGACACAGTGGGTGGTCATGTAGGCGTCCTTCCGAAGAAGATCAATCCTTGGAAAGGGAAGTCCTTTCATGGAGCAGAAGCGGTCTGCCTTGTAGAAGGGTTTGAGCCCCCCTTTCTGAACGTCTTCAAGCACTTCTCTCCAGACCAGTTCCGCCTCACCAATGACTACGGCATCCGCATGTTGTTTAGCCTCTTCGGGAAGACTGGAAGCATGGGGTCCTCCCATGACCACAGGAATGCCTCTCTCTCTAAAAGCTCGGGCAATTTCATAGGCCCTTTTAGAATGCATGATCATCCCGGTGATCCCCACCAGATCCACTTCTTCTTCAAAATCAATGGGCTCCACATTTTCATCTGTGATACGGACTTCGATCGCTGAAGGAGTAAGTGCGGCCAGGGTAGTTAAAGAAAGATGAGCAAACCAGATCGTCTTAATCACCTTTTGAGGATGACTGATCGAAGGATGTTCATAGGCAGGATCAATCAGTCTAATTTTCAGAAAGGAGACTCCTTTAAGCGGGCCACTTATTTTAATAACTCATAAATGCTATCAGGTCAATGATGGACATGAAGGTCTTTGAATGGCTATCCATAACTTTCAGACATGGTTTCTTAATTGTAATTCTATAGGATGGGGATTGAGGTAAATCTGTCCTTTAAGATAGGGTTGATCATATTTTCTGACATAATGTTGGAGAAGGGTGATGGGAACAATCAAAGGGAGGTGCCCCTGACGATAATGTTCGATGACTTCTAAGAGTTCCTTTTTTTCGTCCGAAGAGAGCTGTTCCTTAAAATAACCCATCATATGCATTAAAACATTGGCATGCTTCTTAGGAGTGGCTTTAAGCTTCAGGGCTTCCATGAGAAGCCTCTGGTATTGCTCAAAAATCTCTGTGAGTGGTCTCCCTTTTGCCTTGGCGACCAGTCTTCCCATCAATGACTCATGCTTCGGACTATGAGACAGAATTAATAACTTATGCTGGGTATGGAACTGGACAAGATTTCCAAGGGTTGGCCTCTTTTCTAAGAGCTCTCGCCATCGCTTAAGGGTAAAAACCCTTTCAATAAAGTTTTCCCTAAGTTCTGGATCGTGAAGCCGTCCCTCCTCTTCCGTAGGAAGCAAGGGAAAATGGTCCATAAATATTTTTGCAAAAATCCCTACCCCCTTTTTCACAGGCATGCCCTTTTCATTATATACCCTGACCCGCTCCATCCCACTACTTGGAGAGTCACTCTTAAAGATAAACCCACATAGGTCTTCCCTTTCAAGTTCTTTGACCCGCTTATTTGCCCATCGAGTCATTTGTTCGGTCATGTCCTGATGGGTCCTTGAGGTGACCAGCCTGGGGGAGTCGGGATTCCCTTCCAGATGCATCGACTCCCTTGGAACCGAAAGGCCACATTCTACCTCCGGGCACACAGGGACATACTCTACATATTGTCCCAAGGTATCTCTGAGGAACCGATCCAATTTGTGCCCCCCATCGTAACGAACCCTTTGGCCCAAAAGACAGGCACTGATGCCTAACTTAATCTTTTCCATATCATCCTTTTCTTCCAATCTTTTTAAGTTGGCAGATTCATTTTTGTAGATTATATTTAATTTAGAAGGGAATGTCCAATCTAAGGATTTAAAATAAGTAACCCCTCGCTGAAGGGTGGAAATAAATTTAAGCCCGACAGGAGTATTTCCGAAACCCATAGAACGCGGATGGATTGAATATAAATAGATCCTACGAATCGATCCATCGTAGAAATGGGTTTCTGATTAAAACAAACCAAGGTAACGATTTCTATAGACCATTTTAGGTAGCCGCACTATGGGTTTCTCCAATACCCCTCTCGGGCTTATTCCCCACTTCTGGGTGAGGGATTACTAAAATAAATTTGGGATGTTCATGAAGCAAAGAATAAAAGGATTCTTTTTCCCTTCCCTGACTCCCCGATTTTTGATTCGAGTGGCTTTAGTTGGGGTTCTCGCCTATCTCGTTTTTGGCCATATCCTCACTCCCTTTCTTATTCGAGGCACGAGTATGGAACCAACTTATCGGGATGGGGGATTCAATTTCTGTGTGAAGGTCCGCTATCTTTTTTCTGAGCCCAAGAGGGGTGATGTCGTAGCGATCCGTTTTGCAGGGAACCAGAGAATGCTTCTTAAGCGAGTCGTGGCCTTGGAAGGGGAAGAGGTGGAGTTTCGAAAAGGGACGCTTTTTATCAATGGTAAACCCTTTGACGAACCCTACGTTCAATACCCCTGTGATTGGAACCTTCCTCCCCGTCGAGTGGAAAAAGGATGCCTCTATGTGATAGGAGATAACCGATCTATGCCAATAGAGGAACATCTTTTTGGACAGACAAGAATTGAAAGGATTGTGGGATCTCCCTTATGGTAAAGAGGCGTCATCTCCTCATTGGGTTTCTCATTCTTCTGGGAGGAATTCTCATATGGAAGATTCTTTTCCCGAGCGAGGAGAAAAGGGTCATTCAACGATTCGAGTTGCTCTCTCAATATACCGAAAAGAAAGCCAATGAGGATATTCTTTCCACAGCAAACCGAATCAAGAATCTTAGCCAATTATTTTCAAATCCCTGTGATTTTAAGATCGAGGGAGATCCTTTCTATTCGTTTACGGGAAGCTATAGCCGGGAGGAAATTGGGGGTTATGCGCTGCGAGGACGGTCCTATTTTTTAGACCTGTCCCTCCACTTTAGTGATTATAAGATTAAATTTTCAGATCGGGAAACCGCCCAGGTTCAGCTCATAGGGAGATTGACTGGGAAAACAACCGCAGGAGAAAGAGTGGACGAGGTAAGGGAGCTTCTCTGTATCCTTAAAAAGATAGAAAAGGCCTGGCTTATTGCACGACTCGAAGTGGTCGAAGTCCTCAAGCGATAAGGTTAAACATGAAGTAGGTCTCGATCCTTTTGACAGGTGGTTTCGATAACTGGAATGGTTTTTATGACGGAGGGCTTGTTCGCCGAACAAGCCAAGATCTAATTCCCTTAGGAGACGTAAAAATATGTTTTTCGAAAAGGGGGAGTTAGTCGAGCTTATCTGTAAGCATTGTGAGTTCTATAAAGAGTCTGAGAAAGATCTTGAGTGTGGGGCCTTTAAGATCCTGAAGGCCCTTCTTGAGAAAGGCCTCATCACTCCCGAACAGATTAACGATGTCTTCTCTCAATAGATTCTTTACCCTTTCTCCCGCGTGCACATTAAAACGTCTCGAAGAGCCTTACCTTTATGATATCGAACGGGATGAACTCTATGAATTGAGTTGGGACGCTTTTCAGTTCCTAATTCGGTGTGCTCGCGGTGAGACCCCTGAATTCAAAAAAGAGGATGAGCCTTTTATCGAATATTGCCTTTCCGAGAATCTCATTAAAACCTCTGAGGTGCCGGTTAGAAGAGAATTAAAAATCTATCCCTCTCCTATTCCTTCCCTTCGCTATCTTGAACTACAGATCACGGATCGTTGTAATCTCCGATGCCGACACTGTTATCTCGGAGAGAGCCACTATGAGGATCTTCCTTTCGAAAAAATCAAGAAGATGTTGAAGGAGTTTGAGGAGATTCAGGGGCTAAGGCTGTTGATTTCTGGGGGAGAGCCAATTCTTCATCCCCATTTCTGGGAACTCAATGAGATTCTGAGAGATTATGAATTTCGTTCCATTCTCCTTTCCAATGGGACACTGATTACAGGAGAGATCGCTCGAAGGCTTAAGGTTCATGAGGTCCAGTTGAGCCTCGATGGGATGAAAGAGGGGCACGAATCGTTGAGGGGAAAGGGAACTTTTGAAAAGGTCCTCCGAGCCATAGATTTCCTGAAAGAGGCCAATATCAGGGTTTCCATCGCCACCATGATCCATCGGAACAATCTAAAAGAGTTTGACGAGTTAGCCTCCCTCATCCAATCTAGAGAGATTGAAGAATGGAATGTCGATGCCCCATGTCTGGCAGGAAGGCTCGAAGAAAACCCCGATCTCTGGGTTACCCCCCAAGAAGCGGGACCCTATTTCCAATATGGATTCGGAGGTGGATTTCATGGCTCCGAAAAAAATACTACCTGTGGAGCCCATCTTTGTGCTATAATATCCAATGGTCAGGTTTGTAAGTGTGGTCTTTTCAGTAAGGAGCCCGTTGGATCGATTGACGAGGGACTCCGAACATGTTGGGAGCGTATCCCTCGAATTCACATAAGCGAGCTGAATTGCAAGTGTTCTCAACTCGATGACTGTAGAGGGGGATGTCGTTTTCGGGCAAGATATTTTGGCAACATATACCAACCCGATCCCTTTCAGTGTTATGCAAGGGGAGTGTTGAAAGGAGGTGAGTGAGATGAGGATCAAGAAGGTGCTAAAGAAATGGGCTACCACTTGCAAATGCAAAGCCTCCTGTTAGGGTCTATCCCGGAACTCTTTTCAGGAAGGAAAGGGTTCCCTTAATCCGATGATAGAGATGCTCTGAAAAATCTACACAGGTCCGAAGATCTGTGGGGATAGACCCGAAGGTAAAAGGAGGAATGTGTTTCCCCTTCTCTTCTGAAAAAGAGAGGAGGGGGATTTTTTTAAAAAATGTACCTTGGAATAGACTTTCTCATTGATTCAACCCTTCATCCTTATATCGTAGAGATCAATGTGGGTCTTCCTGGTGGAGCCCAGGAATACGATCGGGCTCATCAAGTCTACCGGGGGGAAGCCTCCAATATCTTTTCAAAGATTGAGGAGATCTCTTCAAGGGTATATGGCCAACCATTTAAGGATTATCTTCATGGCCTCCCATTTATTGAGACCCTCAAACCTTTCAAGATCTGGATAGATGGACAGGGTCCTCTCCCCCGAAAGTTTCATCCAGGTCTAAGACTTGAGGATAAGTGGGTTCAATACCAGGTCCTCTCTCCCATTGTTCCTATGCCCCAAACCATTCTCTTTGATCCTCCGCATTTTTCAGAAGCAGAGACCTTTTTAAAAAGAGTGGGAAGGATAGCCCTTAAACGCCGTCTGGGGAGAGGAGGGAGAAATTTTAGAATCGTTTCTGATCTGGATACGTTGAGGCAATTGAATATTGAGAATCGCCTTTTCCTTCTGCAGGAATATATTGAATCAAAAGTAGAGGATTATGTATTTTCCATAAGGGCAGTGGCTTTTGGTGGGGAATTCCTCTGTATGTATGCCAATCTCTCCCATCGAGACTATTCCAATCACGGAATCATCACCTTTGTCTCAAAAGGAGACCATTTCGGGCTTGGGAATCCAACCTTTCAAACCACCCTTTTTGATCAAAAATCCTGGGAAGCCGAAATCTGGTTTGGTGAAACCTATCCTTCTTATCTTTACCATAACCTCTTCGAAGACGAAGTCGCCAATACAACGTTATTTTTACCAGAGGCACTCTATCGAATGATGGAGCATCTCTCTGTAAAAATAGAACGTTATTACGAAGGATTAACCCTTTTGAACTTACCGAAGGCCTGCTTCGAATTGGATTCCGAGAAATAGAGAGGAATTGAAACGTAACTCTAAGTTTAAATGGGTTTAGGAGAAAAGGTAAAAGAACCTGGGTTAGTTATTCTTCTCGGGGAGTTTCTGGATGAATTGTTCGATCGCTTTCTGATACTGAAGGAGAGTAGATTCATAATAGGCGACCTTTTTCTCCAGATCCGCAATCTTCAATCTCAAAGCCTCCCTCTCTCCTTGCATTCGGATCCCAACAAAAAGGAAGACCACCAGTAAAAGCATCAAAACGATGAAAAAGGGAGCGGTGTAATTTCTTCCCGTTCTGATCTGGATCTCCATTTGACAATGGGGACATCTCATTGCTCTCCCCCTCTTGGATTATCTCAAATCTCTTTTTGATTGGATCATCTCATCGAGAATCTCGACCGCCCTTCTGGCAAAGGCTGGTTCACTGATATGAAGATCGACCTCTTCGATGGGGATTTGAGGACGGAGTCTTCTTCTTAACTCCTCCACAAAGATCCGGTTGGTTTCAGGATCGTAGAGCTCATTGCCGGGTTGGTCTGCTTCGGACCATCCTTTCAGAGGAATCAACACGTGAGTGAGACCTGCCGATTTATTCAATTTCTCTGCAATCAGATTTGCAAATGTTTTCATCTCTTCCGGTCCCATCCGTATACAGAAACGAATATCATGGGAATGAATCTTTCTCCCTTTCAATTGCTCGGGCATGGGATAGAAGGGGCTAAATACGGCATTATCCAGTCCCCCTGGGGCAATGACTTGAGGGACTCCCATCTTCCCTGCGGTCTCCAAACGGTTCGGACCAATCCCACGACAATACCCTCCAAACATCTCATCGGCAAATTCATGAAGGGTAAAATCGAGGACCCCCTCGATCATTCCTTGTGCTAATAGCTCTTCCATCGCCATTCCGCCACATCCATTGGCATGAAAGGAAATCATCTCATACCCTCTCTCCTGAAGGAGGGGTTCGGCATTCAAGGCACAGAGCGAATTGATCCCATACGCTGTCACTGCTATCATAGGTTTTCCTCGAGGAATCTTATTCCCTCTCTCCATCATTCCATAGATGGCATAGGCAGCCTGGCTCAGGATGAAACGAATAAATTCATTGAGTCCGAGTAAATCGGCGACGGAATGAAACATCACGATATCCTTTGTGCCCACATATTCTCGGATATCGCGGGAGGCGACGGTGGAGAGGACTAATTTGGGAAGACCGAAGGGAAGGGATCTCATAATATAGGTCACAATCGCTGTCCCGGTTCCTCCGCCCATCCCGAAAATTCCATCCAATTTGCCTTCCTTGTAGAGCCGAGTGGCCAGGATTGCCCCTCCTTCTTGGACAGCCTTAATCGCCAAAGAGCGATCGTTTCTCTTCCATAGATCTTTTAAATGAAATCCCGCAGCTTCTACCACTTCGTGACGGGTGATGTCTGGAGGAGTCAAAGGTTCACCTAAAATGCCCACATCCATCACCCATGGATGGATCCCCAGACTTTGGAGATGTTCCTTGACATAGGCCACCTCCCTTCCCTTCGTATCTAAGGTGGCAACGATGAGGAGTTGTTTTTTCATGAGAGTTTTATTTAGAAGATCTTCCTTTCAGTCTTCTCGCAATCTCGAGGACAGTCTCAACGTAAGGTTCACTCCGGTTATAACTCCAGAGAACCCTTTTTTGTCCTTCAAGGGAGAGGGTCCGTTTCCATCCATTGGCCCTGAGATAATTCCCGATGCTGTTAATCGAATCTTCTTTGCTGAGAAGCCAGTGTTCAAACCCTTTTGAGGGAAGGGCATAATTGATATAACTGGAAGGGATAAATTGGGCCATTCCCAGAGCCCCTGCATAGGACCCATAGACTTCAAGGGGGTCGATCCTTTCCTCAAGGATGATCTTTAAGAAACACTTGAGTTCATGATAGGCCCATTCTGCCCTTCGCTTTGCAAAGTTCTCCAGCCATTCAAACGAAAGATCGGGAAGATATTCTCGGAAGACCTCATAATTTCTTTGAAGATTTTCTTGAGAATTTAGGAGGGAAAGACTGGCAAGAGTAGGAACGACCCGATGCCTTCCGATATTTTCACCGAATCGGGATTCGATGAGAAGGATAGCGACCACAATCTCTTTATCGACCTGAAACCGCCTCTCCATTTTCTTCAATACCCTTAAATTTTCATAAAGGAAGCTTTTTGCTTGAAGGATGGATTCAGGTCTTAAAAATTTTTCATATCGGGATGGATCCTCTTTGGCTCCGAGATAAATACCGAGGGTGGCAGGTTTATACTCAGCCCTTGGGTCTCCCAGGATTCTGGTAACAAAGGAGAGATCAAACCCATCCTCGGTGAGACGTTGGATCAATGATTGATAAAAAGAGAGATTTTCGGTAGAATCTTTACATAGAGGGACCGTCAGGGTGAGGAGGGAAAGGAGAATGGGTAAGAAAAAGAACCAGCCTCTCTGCATCAATTCGAGTCTAACAATTTCTTTTTCATTTTTCAATCTCCTCTAAAAAATCCTGGAATATATTTTTAAGAGATCATCGGTCTATGATGAGAATTTTGGTTTTTTTTACCAGTCTTTCCTTGATCCTTTTACAATTCCCTTTTGGCCCACCCCCTCCTGAGGAACCCAAAGAGAAGCCTTCTCCAGTCAAAGGGTGGTGGGAGGTGAGGTACTTTGGGGTTCCCCCCAACCACTATTCAGAGGCAGGAAAAGGGATCATTAAAGTCGAGAGTTTAGGAAGCCGGTCCTCTCTTTTTAGGGAGGTCCGAGACAAAGAGAAGGGTTTTCCTATTCTTTCGTGGAGGTGGAAGACTTCCAATGTGGTCCGATCAGCAATCGAAACAAGAAAGGACCGTTTTGATGCAGCCGCGAGAGTGATAGTGGTGTTTGGAAAAACCCCGAGTTTCAGTCCTTTTGGGAGAGAACCCATCGGGTTAAAAATTGAATACATCTGGGCTACCCGCCTTCCCAAAGGGGATCTTTTCGACCATCCAGGAGAGAGAAATTGTAAGGTCTTCGTTTTAGAATCGGGAGAGGCCAAAGTGGGACAATGGATCGAGGAGGTAAGAAACCTTCATCATGATTTTAAAAAGGCCTTTGGAAAGGATCCTGAGGGAGTATTAGCCATAGGAATTCAAACCGATACGGATCATAGCAATGAAATGGTCACCACCTATTATTCTGAACCTCGTCTCAAAAAAAGATAAAACTCTCAATTAGGGGAGAGAATTGAATTTCAGAGAGGGGACGAGAGTCGGAGAGAGGTTAATTTTCATTGGTAAAGGAAGGACGAAGCAGTTTCATTTCTTCAAGTTCGAGAGCAAGGAATTCCCAGAGTTGAGTCAACTGTCTGACCTGTTCTTTGGTCTGTTTCTGAGCCTCGATGGTTTCGTAAGTCTCCTTCTGATTCAGGTAGAGATTTGGGTCCGAAAGTCTTTGATTGAGGTGGTCAAGCCTCCTGGTGGCCTCCTCGAGAGACGCTTCCACTTCATCAAATCTCTTCTGCAGGCTTGACAGTTGCCTCCGAAATTGATCCATCTCCTGGGCCCTCCTTCGCCGTTGCTCTTTAAGGAGGCTCTTCGTCCCCTTTTTTTGCGGTGGTGGTTCTGAAACGCCTTTTTCAGGTGCCAAAACTTGCTGTTTTTTATAGAGATAATAGTCGTAGTTTCCAGGATAGAGATGGAGACGGCCATTTTCGATCTCCATCACCTTATTGGCTACTTCGTTAATGAGATGGCGGTCATGGGTAATGAAACAGAGGGTTCCTGGAAACTGTTTAAGAGCTTCCTCCAAAACGTTTCGGGATGGGATATCCAGATGACTGGTAGGTTCATCGAGGAGAAGGAAATTAGCGGGTTTAAGAAGCATCTTGGCTAAAATCAGGCGACTTTTCTCCCCCCCACTTAAGACCGATACTTTCTTTTCAATCTCCTCCCCCCTAAACAGGAAAGTCCCCAAGAGGGTTCTCAATTCCGTTTGACTCTCATCCGTGGCCACACCGAGAAGTTCCTCATAAACCGTATTTTCAGGGTTAAGAAGATCAAATTGATGCTGGGCGAAATAGGCCCGGGTGACCTCTTTCCCCAAAATCACCTCCCCTTCTTCAAACTCAAGAACTCCGGCCAAAATTTTTAGAAGGGTCGATTTCCCAGCCCCGTTGGGTCCCACTAAGGCCACCTTATCTCCTCGGTAAAGGATGAGATCAATTCCTTGGTATACCACTGTATCTCCATACCGCTTGTGGAGGTTCTTTACTTCTATCACCTTATGACCACTCCGTTTAGGGGATGGGAATTGAAAATGGATCGTTTTTTCCTCTTTGGGGAGTTCAATCCGTTCCATTTTTTGAAGCATCTTGATTCGGCTCTGTACCTGTCTCGATTTTGTATTCTTCGCTCGAAATCTCTCGATGAATCTTTCGATTTGTTCAATTTTTCGTTGTTGAGCTTTAAACGTGGCCTCGAGAATTTCCCGACGGGAGGCTTTCTCCTTCATATAGAAATCATAGTTTCCTGAATAGAGATGGAGCTGCTCGTTTTCTATCTCTGCAATTCGATTGACCAGATGATTCAGGAAGACCCGGTCATGGGAGATAATGATCATGGCTCCTGGATAGTGGATCAGAAACTCTTCGAGCCAGATGAGGGAGGAGAGATCCAGATAGTTGGTGGGTTCATCCAAAAGAAGGAGATCTGGAGATTGGAGAAGGATTTTACCGAGGGCCACTCTCATCAACCATCCGCCACTTAACTCTTCCGTCCTTCGAGAAAAATCCCTCTCTTTAAAACCCAATCCCTTAAGAATCTGTTTCGCTTCTGCTTCTAACCCATAGCCCCCGAGGATGGCATATCTCTCCTGAAGCCTTCCGTACTCTTTGGCCAGTTTCTCCTGTTCCTTTGGATCCTGGATGGAAGAGAATTCTTCCTCGAGGATCTTCATCTTATCCTCAAGGGAAATAATATTTTCGGCTCCCTTTAAGACTTCTCCAAGAACGGTGTTCCCTTTCAAGGGAATCACCTCTTGAGGAAGATATCCAAACCGAACCCCTTTGGCAATGAGGATCTCTCCACCGTCAATGGGTTCTTCCCTTAAAATAATCCTGATGAGAGTGGTTTTCCCAGAACCGTTGGGTCCGATAAGGCCAATCCGATCTCTTACCCCGATCTGGAGAGAGACGTCTTTAAAGAGGATTTTACCGGAAAATTGTTTCTGGAGATTGTGAAGTGTAATCATTTAAGAAGGGAGATTCTCAATCATACTTTTTATCATATTTATCAAAATTGTAACCCGCTTTCTTATAGTCTTCCAAAGCACGGACCCTTAGGTCCTCCCGTTTTGTTTTTTCAGCCTCTTTATCGGCAAGCTCTGCCGCATGACTCCATTTTCCCTCTTTCTCATATTCCCTTATCTTTTTTTCGGTTTCAGTGACGGGACTTCCTTTAATCACCACCGTCGGAGCAAAAAAGACTCTATAGATCGGATTGTTACATCGGGGGCATTGAGTTAATGGAGACTCGCTCATCCGTTGGACGATTTCAAACCCCTTCTGGCAGTATTCACAGCTTTTCTCCATATCTACAGCTTTATAAGCGTAAGTGGGCATCTTCACCACCTCCGATTAATAAATAATATGAGGATTTGAATTGTCAAGGATTTAAAAGGGGGATTTGTAATCCCTCACTCAGTTGGGGGATAAGCCCGATAGGGATACTGGAGGAAGTGGTGGATTACCTCAAAAAAGAGAAAATGGTTGACTTGAAATTTCTAATATGTTAATAAAATCACAATTTCTCCAACCAAAATCAAAGAAAAAATTCCGTTTTGATTTTAATAAGATAAACTTATCATGGTGAGGGCGATATGAAATTGAAATTAAAAAAATCTTTTTCCCTAATTTTATCTCTGTCAATACTTATTTTTTTAATTATTGGCTCTATTGGAATCGTCACTCAAGGGGCTGAGAAGAAGGAGGGGATCAAAGCCACACCTTCAACTAAACCTCCCGAAGCTCTTCCAAAAGGAGAAAAATTTGTCATCAAAGGGCGGGAATACTGTTATGAATGTATCGATAATTCGGAATGTCTGGGTTGTCATGGGAAAAAGATTAGTGAGAGAAAGTTTGCCCAATCGGTTCATGGCGCCAATTCATGCAATAGCTGCCACTGGGATATCACGGATGTCAAAGAACATCTTAAAGCCAAAGGGGCAAGGATTCATGCAGAGCCAGTGACCTGTCATCGATGCCATAAAAAAGAGGGTGCGGAGCATTATGCAAGTGCCCATTTTATCAATGATATCCAGTGCAAAGACTGCCATAAGGATATCCATGAAATGACTCCCTGGAAGGGGGATAAGGCAAGGGTCATTCAGAAATGCACGACCTGTCATGAAGATGACGGTTATTCTGAAAGTGTCCACGGCAAATCGGCTCTTGCCGGAAACCCGGATTCGGCTGCCTGCCACGACTGTCATGGCCTCCATAAAATCCCGATTTTAAAAGGAGATGATCCCCAGACCGTTCAGTTTCGAAAAGAGTTCCATACCGAGGTGTGTCAAAAATGTCATGGGGACAGAGAGATGATGGAGCGCAACAGTGTATTTCTTATCGCGACTCAGACCTATTATGAAAGTTACCATGGGAAAGTGGAACACTTAGGTTATGCGAGGCTGGTTGCCGGTTGTGCCGACTGTCACGGATTTCACAGTATCTTGCCGAGGGATGATCCAAAATCCTTGATCTCAGAGGAGCGTCTCATCGAGACCTGTGGAAAGTGTCATCCAAGAGCCAATGCCAATTTTGTGAAATGGATTGCCCATGCCACCCATAATGATCCTGAACGAGAACCTGTCCTTTACGCTGTCTATGTTATTATGACCGGTCTGCTCGTGTCCGTCTTTGGCGTTTTTTGGCTTCACACCTTCCTGTGGTGGAGAAAGGAATTCTGGGAAAGAAGAGAGCTTCGTGCGAAAGGAATCTTCTTCCCCCTTCATGTAAAACCTGATGAGGCAGGCCAGATCTATCGCCGATTCAGTCCCTTTGATATCATTCTCCATTTTACGATGATGGTCACCTTCATTGGTCTCGTGCTCACGGGACTCCCGCTGAAATTCTCTCATGCCCCCTGGGCAAGCGGACTCATGCATTTCTTAGGGGGAGCAAAAATGGCAGGGTTAATCCATCGGATCTGTGCTGCCATTACTTTTGCTTACTTCGGAACCACCCTGGGTTATATTTTCTATTTTCTCTTCTTTAAGAAACTTCCTAACAACCCAAATCCCATTCAGAGACTCTTCGGTCCTGATTCCCTCTGCCCCCGCTGGAAAGACGTTCAGGATATCGTGGGAATGATCCGTTGGTTCTTTAACAAAGGTCCTAAACCCCAATTTGATCGATGGACCTACTGGGAGAAGTTTGACTTTCTGGCCGTCTTCTGGGGGATGTTTGCAATCGGGCTTTCAGGATTGATGCTCTGGTTCCCTGAGTTCTTTACCATCTTTCTTCCTGGATGGGTGCTCAATATCGCTGCGATTGTCCATTCCGATGAAGCCCTTCTGGCCTCCGGGTTCATCTTTACCGTCCATTTCTTCAACACCCACTTTAGGCCATCGAAATTCCCAATCGATACAGTCATCTTCACTGGAAAACTTCCAAAATATGAATTGGTAGAGGAGAGGCCGGAACAATACAAACGCCTGAAGGCTGAGAAAAGACTTGAAACCTATCGCGAGAAATATCCCAGTGTCCTGGCGGATCTTTTCTCAAATCTCATAGGATTTGCCATGCTGGCCGTCGGGCTTCTCTGTATCTTCCTGATCGGCTGGGAATTCCTTAGATAAAGGAATGAGAAAGACTATCGGGTGTATCTCTTCTCTCCTGCCCGAATTTCAATCAGGAGCCAGTTCTCTTCAGGAGCGAAGGGGCAGGTGTATTTTTCATTATATTCACAGAAGGGGTTGGAGGCACGGTTGAAATCAATAAGCACTTTACCCCTTGGTAAAGTCTCGATATAAAGATACCGGCCTTTTGGATAGGTCTCTTTTTCTGAGGTTTTGTCCTTAAAAGGAAGAAAAAGCTCTCCTCCTCCAAGGGGTCGATAGATTTGAAGGACATACTCTTTTCCCTCCAGTTTAAACCTAAAACGACCAAATTTCACATATTTTCTCCCTACCTCCTTATTCGTTGGAAGGGTGACATAAAGGGGCTTGGACTCTAAAGGATACTTTTCAATCTCTCCCACGATTGCATATTTCAGATCGATCGGATAATAAATAAGCCCTTTAAACCTCTTCCGGTCTGTCTCTTTTAGAGGAGAGTTGGGGTGCTCCTTGAAGAATCTATCCCTCTCCAGCCTGAAGGCCTTCAATTTTTCAATCCTATTCTCCAGGGGGTTCTCATCCTCTTTTGAAAAGGGAAAACCCGCTTCGCTCGTGAGGAAAAGAGCGAGATAAAGGATCAAAAGGAAGATGATTTTCCAGGTGAAACTTTCTTCTTTAAACCTAATTTTCGTAAGGATAATTCGAATCTCCTTCGTTCATCATTGGGAGAAAAACCAATTCTCTCTTACCATTTTTTATTTTTAGCATAAATCAAAAGAAAAAACGATTAGACATCATTCCTTACTGAAGTACCTCAGAAACCTGTTTTGGGGTTTCAAGGTTTTATCGCCTTATTTCTCGGGCTTCGATTCATAAATTCTTCTCTTGATCTGACCGATCTGTTTCGTGACGGGAATCTCTTTAGGGCATACCTCTGTACATTTCCAAAAGGTCTGACATCCCCATGCCATAGGTGGCTGATCTAAAAGGTCAAGCCTCTCTTTCGTCCCCTCATCCCTCGAATCAAAGAGATATCGAAAAACCCTTCCCAGAGCCGCAGGATCCACATAATCCTCCGTTCCTTTATTTTGATAGACAGGACAAGAAGCCGTACAGCAAGCGCAAAGAATACAACGAATCGCCTCCTCAAATCGCTGGTGTTCTTCAGGAGACTGCCTCCGTTCTGTCTCGGGGGGAGGAGTATGGGTGATCAAGTAGGGTTTGATGGAATGATATTTTTCAAAGAAAGGATTGAGATCCACTACCAAATCTTTCACCACCTTGAATCCAGAAAGGGGTTCGACCAGGATCTCTTCTTGAAAACTTCGGACCAGTTTCTGACACGCCAATCCACAGATCCCATTAATTCTCATTGCATCTGAACCGCAACTCCCATGGCCACAGGCCATTCGGAAGGAGAGCGTGGGATCCTGTTCCCAGCGAATCCGATTGAGACAATCGAGGAGTCGATCCGTTGGGCTGGCCTCAACTTCAAAAGTCTGATAGTAGGGGCTTTTGTCCTTTTCCGGGTCGAAACGAAAAATCTTCAATGTCAGAAGCATGTGTCACCTTAATAGATCCTTGCCTCTGGTTGAAACCGTGTGATTCTAACAGGCTTATATCTAACCTCGAGCCCTTTTGGAGTTTGAAATATAAGGGTATGTTTTAGATAGGAGCGGTCTGCTCGGTGAGGAAAGTCTTCACGCCAATGGGCTCCTCTGCTTTCTCTCCTGTGGAGAGCACTCACGAGAATGGCTTCAGCAAGATCGAGTTGATGGCCCAGCTCAATGGCTTCCATCAATTCATAATTGAAAGACTTCTTTGAATCGAAGACCCTGACCTCACGATACCGTTCTTTTAAAGACTGAATTTCCTCTATCCCCTTCTTTAAACCTGCTTCGTTTCGGGAGACTGATCCATGCTCCATCATGACTGTTTGCATCCGTCTTCGAATTGGATCGCTCTTCTCCTTCCCTTGATTCAATAACCTCCTTATGAACGAGGAGGCTTTCTCCAGAGGTTCCTCTGAAAGCGAAGGGATATCATATTGGAGAGCCTCTCTTTTCATAGCCAATCCACTTCTTCTTCCAAAGACGAGGAGATCAAGCAAGGAATTACAACCCAGTCGATTTGCCCCATGAAGAGAGACACAGGCACATTCCCCAGCGGCATAGAGTCCAGGTGCCATTGAGCCCTTTTCATCTGTTAGAACCCTTCCTTCTAAATCCGTTGGAATTCCCCCCATCATGTAATGGCAGGTGGGCTGGACAGGAATGGGTTCGTAAACAGGGTCGACTCCTAAATAGGTCCTTGAGCAAAAGGCAATTTCCCAGAGTCGTTTTTCAATGATCTCATCCCCTAAATGGGTCAGATCCAGATGCACATAGTCTCTTCCATCGATTCCTCTTCCTTCTCGAATTTCTCTCAAGATGGCCCTGGAGACCACATCCCCTGGGGCCAGTTCTTTCATTTTGGGAGCATGGCGTTCCATAAACCGCTCACCCAGCCTATTTCTAAGAATCCCACCCTCTCCTCTTGCCACTTCGCTTATTAGTATCCCAAGAGGGTAAAGACCTGTTGGATGAAACTGGACAAATTCCATATCCTCAAGCGGGATCCCTGCCTGGAGGGCAAGGCTCATCCCATCACCGGTTGAGGCAAAGCTGTTTGAAGTGGTTTTATAGATTCTTCCACAGCCACCGGTTGCCAGTAGAATCGCTCTCGAGCGTAATAGATGGAGTTGCCCTCTCGAAAGATCGTAAATCACTGCCCCTGCGTATCTCTTTCCATCAAAGACCAACGAGAGGAGATAATGTTCCAGGTAAAATTTGACCTGGTAGCGAAGACATTGGTCATAAAGGGCATCGAGAATCACTCTTCCTGTGCTCTCCCCGGCATAGCAGGCTCTTTTTACGGGTTTCTTCCCATAATCCTGGGTATGTCCTTCGGAGTTTCGTTGAGCGATCTTTCCCTCGGAAGTCCGATTAAATGGGATCCCCATATGTTCCAGTTCATAGATCACTCGTGGTGCATCCCTGACCATGACCTCAATGGCATCCTGATCTCCAAGATAATCCCCCCCTTTGACGGTATCAAAAAAATGCCATTCCCATCGATCTTCTTCTTCATTGCCCAGAGAAGCCGTGATTCCCCCTTGGGCTGCACCAGAAGGGGAACGTGTCGGGAAAACTTTACTCACCACCGCTACATCCATCTTCCCGGCGCACTCCACCGCCGCTCTTAATCCTGCCAGGCCCGCCCCTATAATGACGGTATCATGGTTGAAGATCATTTTATTTAGAGTATTTCGATTCGTTCAAGAGAAAACCATTTCCTCTACATATTTTATCCATTCACTTCCGTAAGCGTCCTCATAAACCAATCTTAAAGGGAAGCCGTGTTTCTTCGGGAGCTCTTCTCCATTCACCCGGTAGGCCAAAAAAATCTTTTTTTGATCCATCTTCGTAAATGGAATTCTCACGGTTTTTCCATCCGCTCCTTTTATCTCTATATGGCTCACTCCTTTTTCAGGTTGGGCTTCTTGAATAAACCTTTTCAATCCTGTTCCAGTCCATTGGGCATTGTAAGCAAAGTAACCAGGACAAATGAGAAGAACGGTTTCCGTCATCTGGGGGAATTTCATTATCTGATCATAGCTGAGAGAAAGAGGGCATTTCACCTTTCCACTGATCTTAAGCCGATACCGGGTTATATCAATAGAGATATCCGAAGTTCCCATGGTTCCAAACCTTTCGATAGGATCAATTTCGAGATCCCGATTGTCAACCTCTTCAGGGTTCATCTCTTTGAGAGCCCCCCTCGAAAAACCCCTTGGAAGAATCTTTTTTACCTTGGCCCAACATATAGTGAAGAAATGGAGCATTAAGCTTAAAGAAGGAACAAAAACCCCTATTTTTATAAATCCTCTCCTGGTTAATATCATAATGAACCTTAATAATGCGTCAATATTGAAATCAAATTTATGGCAAATATAGTATTTTCAAGGTTAGAAGGCTATAATGAATTAATTCCACAAACCGTCCAAAAAGGACGGTTTGTGGAACAGATAT
>Ga0101945_1001201_pt1 | contig 28909 bp, 23 predicted proteins | sample DewCreD2012metaG_2_FD_75246 | JGI IMG/M metagenome (GOLD analysis project Ga0101945, IMG submission 75246) | Hot spring sediment bacterial and archeal communities from British Columbia, Canada, to study Microbial Dark Matter (Phase II) - Dewar... ... | reverse complement strand
GAGGAAAAGCCCAAATGAGCTGATCAGAATATTGAATTGCTCCCAACATTGCTTAGAATCCTTTTAAAAAATTATCTAATTAATCTTACCCTACAAAAACTCCCAATTATTGAACAGCCTTCTATTAAATTTTGACGAAGGCGAAAATAATTTATTCGATTTAATCCAAGTTTAATTTATTGAGAATTTTTTAACAAGTATATTGATAACAAAAAATTTTGTCAAGTGAAAAACGAAGGAGCTTGCAACTCCTCACTTAAGGGTGGAAATAAATTTAAGCCCGACAGGAGTATTTCCTAAACCCATAGAATGCGGATCAATTTATAGGTTTAAGGAATACGAATCGATCCATCGTAGAAATGGGTTTCTGATTAAAACAAACGAAAGTTGAGATTTCTATGGACCATTTAAGGTAGCTGCACCATGGGTTTCTCCAATACCCCTATCGGACTTATTCCCCCCTTCTGAGTGAAGGATTACAGGGGCTGGTAAAGGAATGGATCTCCTCCTAAAGGATAATAATTTTATGATGGAGAATACGAAGTCTTTTTGAAAATGCTCGAGGAGCAAAAAATGGATTGCGAAGGAGGTTATAGAAAAGAGGCGAAAAAGGGCTCGATCTTAAGCCTTGTTAAGACCCCTTTGTGGTGAGCCAAAAATGTCTCTATCCCCGCCTTTAATTTTAGAGGAAGCATTTTCTCTTGGGGAAGTTCTTTCTCTAAATGGGACAGGGTGGTTCGAAGGGCCTCGACGATTCCTCTGACCAGATCTTTGGATTCCACCTCTTCCCTTAATTGAATCGTCCCATCCCGATAATCAAACTCTCCTGCAAAGGGATCAAAAAAACCGAATTGCTCCGATTTCTCTATTAAAGCCTTCTTAAAGTTCTTGAGAAACATTCCCTTTCTGGATAGGGTATCGACAATCCGTTCTGATTCTGAAAGGAATTCTTCTAATAGGGAGAGGGTTTCTTTCAGGGTCTCGTTACCAGAAAGGTTCCTTTCTTCCTGAAGATTAAGAGGGATGCTTTCACCCTCTCCTTTCACCTGGGGTAACTCATTGTCTTGATGAGGAAGAACCTCTTTCTTTTCTACAACGACAGATTCTTGAGCGAATTCCTTATTCTCTCTCCCGTAGACATTGAAAAGGGCTCCATGTTTCTTCACATTTTCAATAAAAATTTGTATCGACATTCGCCCAAATACTGCAGGTCCATTTTTGGGAAGAGTAAACATCTCGACCGGTTCTCCCCCCTCCAGAAAGAGAACCCCCATGGGTTGGTGATCTTTCGTCATGACCTCAATAAATCCATTATGTCTCCCCTCCTTCAATTTAGTAAGAAGTTGATCGAAATGGATAAAGTTAGTCGAGAGGGCTTTAAAAAGGGGTTCACATCTCAGATTATTAGCCAGAAGAACGACTTGTTCAGGGAGTAAACGGTAAATGCTGAGAATCCCATCCTTTTGACTGGCCAAACGGAGCAGATGTTGGATAGCCTCCTCTCCCAAGATCCTTTCGGAGCCATTGTCCCCTGTGGCTTCTGCATCCACAATCTGGCCCGAATCAATAAGAAGAATTCCCCTGGTATCTGGAAAGTCAATTTCAATGGTTCCGCTGAAATTCTCTAACCTTAAAGTTGAAATGAGAGCAGAAAGATCGGTAAAGGAGGTCGAAAGATTTTTATGAACCACTTCTCCTTTTGGAAAAATCATGTGGAATCTCCTGAGCTCTTAGGCCTCTGGGTTTCCCTTCTTCTCTGCAATCTTTCAATCGCTGCCTTTACACTGGTCTGCATCCTTTCGATGGATTCGGCTAAAACGGCTATTTCTCCTTTTGCCTTTACATTGACAGGGGTATCCAGTTCTCCTAAGCTGATCTTATCGGCCACTTCGGAAAGATAAAGAATCGGTTTGACCACGGAGCGTGCAAAAAAGAAGATTCCCACTAAAAGAATAAGAAAAACTCCCAGAATCACGACAAGGAAAATCTTTGTTCTATTCTCATACTCTTCCAGATATCTTGCCTCAATCACATTCATCTTTGCCTCAATAGCTTTGGAGGGTTTTGAGAATTCATCAATATAGGTAGTTGCAGCAACGATCAGATTGGTATCCTTGACAGGACAGAGATACATATATTTAGGACGGATCTTTCCATCCGCATCCTTCCAGTCATAATAACCGTGGGCAGGCCCTTTTAAACTGGCTTCGAGGATCTTTCGGAAAGCAGGAAGTTTTTCAGAGAGTTGATGCAGATCCATTCCTACGATTTGAGGATTCACATGAAAGTAGTTTATCGCATTGGTATCATGGACGGCTGTATAACCCGTCTCTCCCACCTTCTGGACCGCAATCTCTTTTAGCCAGGGGTCCTTCAATAGATCCTCCCACTTTTTCTTAGGATGCAACTTAATATAAATTTCCATCTGTTTGGCGACATCCATCGCTTTCTCTCGAATGACCTTCTCTCCTAATCTATCCAAGGAGAGCTTTGACTCATTAAGGGCCGTGGAGGTCAACTCCCTTAGACTCTCGGAGCCCACATCTTTGATGCTGGTGAATCGGAACGAACCCAGATCCCAGCTATAGAAGATCAGAACCCCTGTGATGAAAAAGGCAATGAAAATCGGAATCATCACTCCCAGAAGTAATTTGGGAAGCAGTCCCAATCCTATTTTTTTCTTGATCGCCATAGATCCCTCCTAACTTTCAGTATTCTAACCAAGGGCCTTGGTCATGACCTGAATGAATTCATTCCTCTTGAAGGGGTTTGGAATCTCCGCACTCAAAGACTCGATCAACGAAAGGGCCCGTTCGTTTGGGAAAGAGGCCCTGGTCTGTTCAAATTCTTCGAGTTTATCTTCGATAATAAAAGGGGCTACAGGGCCAATAGCCTTCTTTAACTCCTTTTCTAACAAGAGAAAAAAATTCTCGCCCACTGGCCTCTTCGGCACAGGTTTAGAATCTTCGACGGCTTCAATTAACCCTATCTCAATGAGCTGATAAGTAGTCTTTAGCAGTTTATAATCATCCCATTTTAGGATCTTCCCTATTTCAGAAATGGTCTTAACCCCATTCGTTAAAGCCAAGAGATTCCATTGATCAGCCGTAATATTCCTATCTCTTCCATCGGTTTGGATGGAAAGTCGAAAGACACAACTCCCAGATGGAATCACCTCAAAAATCTTCTCAAATTCCTGTTTCCTTGAGGACCAATTCAAGAGGAGCTGTTCGGTTTCAATGGGGATGGTCTTTTCCCTTGGAATGAACTCTGAATCAAATAGGACCTTTCCACTCTTTAAGCCCATCAATGAGAAAAAGGCACATTCCCCATTGAAATGATCCCTCTTCGCATGAACTATATCTCCAGATTCGAGATAGATCTCTCCACTCTCTTTGCCTCTAATCAAAATCCTACCCGTAGATCTATCGATGAGCAAAGGCTTAAGGAGTTCAAAGAGTTTAAATTGGCTCAGATCGCCAAGATACTTTTCGACCACGATGAAGTTTTAAGCAAATTAAGTGCCAAAAATGACAGGCAATTCCCTGGAGAGGATAAAGAAGTTAATTTATTGAAAATTAAATATTTTTTCTTTCGAAGAAAAAAGAGGACAACAGAAATGAAGCCCTATATGGTCAATATTGGTAAAAAATTGGTCATTTTCGTCAATTACCCTCACTTTACCTCAATCGACATAACCATATCCATAAAACTCTTTTTAAATGATTCGTAAATTCTCTTTTCATTCCCGGAAAGCCTCTCTTTCTCCCAATCTATTCCTTCTGTGGAGATCTTCAGGCCAAACGTCTGAATATCTTTTGAATAACGGATTAACACCGCGTGTTCTCCTAAATAGATAAACTGGCATTGCCCCTGAAGGGCCCATTGGTGAGGAATGGTCATTCCCTTCTGAATGATGGGCTTCAGGGAGGAGGCCTGGGGATTCCATGCAATTAACTGAATGAGATAGTCTATCTCAAGATCCCCCTTTTTGAGCTTTCCCTTAGAATAACTTCTCTTTTCTGTATAAGGTTTGAGAGGGGGAGCCATCATTGGTGAGGCCTGTGGATTCGTTTTATCTGCAATTTGAAGAATGAACATTTCCTCTACCTTTTTCCCCTTATCTTTGATATAGAAGAAAACACGCGTCTGGGAACTTTCCTTTGGGTTTTCATGGGAAAAAGAATGGATAAGTCGAAATTCCGAAGGAAGTTTCATTGAAAAAGGAGGTTTAACGGAGAGAAGATCCCTCCCTTTTATCTCCAGATCTTTCGCTTCTCCATCTCCCAATCCCATTATTGCTATCCCGAACCAAATCAAAAAAGACAAGTAAATTAAGCATTTTCTCATAAGGACCTCCCTTTTTCCTCTCCTCCCCCAGTTTTGAGAGAGGGAGGGGAAATATTGCTTTTAAACATGGGAAGAACAGGATGATTCATCAGGGGAATGGATGATTTTCGCCCTTTGTTTTAATCTCTCCCACTCTTCATCTACGTCCTTTTGAATCTGCTCGATCTGCTCTTTTTTTAAATGATTAAATCTTCCTTGTCTTAATAGGTAAGCCTCTACAGGGAGTCCACGAGGTTCATAATTGATAGTATACCTCTTTCCTTCCCAGATCTCGTAAAGAGGAAAGACCTTTGTCTCCACAGCGAGAATGGAGATCTCTGGAGAGAGATCCGAAGGCATCCGCCATCCTGTAGGGCATGGAGAGAGGAGATGAATAAATTTTGTTCCCCGAATGGTTTTACACTTTGAAATCTTTTGTTGAAGATCCTGAGGAAATCCAATGGTGGCAGTGGCAGAGTATGGGTTGTAGTGGGCAGCCATAATCTCCATGATGTTTTTCTTACGTCTGGGATTCCCCTCCGGCGTGGTCCCCGTCCAGGCATAAGCAGGAGTGGCTGAGCTGACCTGAATCCCGGTATTCATATAAGCCTCATTATCTAGACAAACATAAAGAATATCGTCATTATTTTTAGCCACCCCTGAGAGGGATTGAAGGCCAATATCAAACGTCCCTCCATCCCCTGCAAAGGCTACGACTTGAATGTCTTCCTTACCTTGAATCTTTAAGGCATTGGCTATCCCTGCGGCTGTAGGTGCCGCAATTTCAAAAGCAGAGTGGAAGGTCGGAACTCCGTAAGAGGTACAGGGATAAACGCCTCCGATGGCTCCTTCGCAGGATGGGACAATGACGGAAATGGTTCTGGGCCCCAGGACTTGGAGGACCAGTTTCATGGCAATAGCCAATCCACAACCAGGGCAGGCCGCATGCCCTGGTCTTAAGAAATGAGGTTGTTGCTTATGGAATTTCATCTATCTCTCTCCCTCTTCTCTCGGAATCTTTCACTCAGAGGTGGGGAATAAGCCCGAGAGGGGTATTGGAGAAACCCATAGTTCGGCTACCTTAAATGGTTTACAAAACTCATCACTTCGGTTTGTTTTAATCAGAAACCCATTTATACGATGGATCGATTCGTAGGATCTATTTATATTCAATCCATCCGCGTTCTATGGGTTTCGGAAATACTCCTTTCGGGCTCAAATTTATTTCCACCCTTCAGTAAGGAATTACCTTCTCTCGAATCTTCTATCCTTCTTTAATCCAGATAGATTCCTCCACAGGTTCCGTCCTATTGAGGGCGTCTATCACCATATCCTGGATCGTCTCTGGAGTCACATCGACCCCTCCGATTCCAGCAATATAATTGAAGATGAGGGGGTGATCTTTGGAATGAACCAAGGCTGCCTTCAATTCCTGCCCGAAGATGCCTCCACTTCCCAAGGAAAAGTTCCGATCGATGACGGCAATCTTCTTTTTTCCCCGTAACGTCTTTTGAATCCATTCACGAGGAAAAGGCCGGAAATAGCGTATCTTTAATAAACCGACTCGATACCCTTTTTCACGAAGAATCTTTATGGCTACCCGACTGGTCGAAGTGATCGAGCCAGCCGTGACCATCACCAATTCGGCATCCTCCGTCATCACCGCCTCTCCCAGGCCATAACCCCTTCCAAACTGCTTCTTGAATGCCTCATCCACTCTTTGTGCCACTTCTTTCACCGATTCCATCGATTGTTGTGCGAGGTGTCGATAGTCCCGATACAATTCGGATGGCACAACAGGAACAAAGAATCCTGGTCGCTCCATATCAAATCGGTGAGGGAGGTTCAGGGGAGGAAGGAATTGATCCACCTCCTCCTGTTCAGGGATATCGACCGGTTCCATAGCGTGCGAAACGTAAAAGGCCTCCAAAGAGATCATCGCAGGAAGAAAAACCTCCTCTGCGACCCGATAGGCTTGAATCACACTGTCGAGGGCTTCCTGGCCATTCTCGCAGTAGATCTGAATCCATCCGGTATCCCTTTGAGAAAGGCTGTCTAATTGATCTGCCCAGAATCCCCATGGAGCTGCCAGAAGTCGATTGACGTTGACCATCACTACCGGAACTCGACATCCCGCAGCGAAATGAAGCATCTCATGCATGAGGGCTAGGCCTTGAGAGGAAGTGGCTGTAAAGGTTCTCACCCCTGTGAGGGAGGCAGCAATACAGGAGGCCATGGCAGAGTGCTCGGACTCGGTTCTCATCATTATACCCTTTAATTCACCGGTCGTTTCCCATTCCGAAAGTTTCTCATAGATGGCAGTCTGAGGGGTAATGGGATAGGCGGCAATTAAAGGGGTCCTGCAAAGCTTTACCCCATAGGCGACCGCATGATTTCCCGTGATGAAGAGTTTCATAAAACAGCCCTCATTTCGATGACATGTCTCGGACAGGCCTTCGAGCATGTTCCGCAACCCTTACAATGATTCAAATCGACCCTTCGAGTTCTGTCGGGATCAAAAAAAACAACCCCTTCGGGGCAGAAGTAATAACAGTTAAAACAGAAATTGCAGTGACCGCAGGAAAAACATCGAGAGGCTGAAATTCGAGCCTCTTCGGATTTAAAACCTCGACGAACCTCCCTGAATCCTTTCAATCTCTCTTCTGGAGGGAGGATTTCATTCTTTAATCGTTCTTTAGGCTTAAAGAAAAACGGGTTGAGGTCCTCATAAGAAACGACCTTTTTGGATTCCTCCCATTGTCCACTTTTTAAACCTCGAAGATAGGAGGCCATAGAGAGACCTCCCTTGTCTCCCTTTTTGATTCTCGAAAGGACCTCTTCTTTTTTAAATCCCCTGAAGTGGGTGTCCATCAGGATGGCTGCTCTTTTCCCAGAAGAGATGGCATCCACCACCCTTCGGGGCTGAGGGATAGCATCCCCTCCTGCCAAGACCATCCGGTTGTCCCACAGATGGGCTTCGGGTTTAATGAACTTATCCTCGACGAGTGATTCTGGCAACCAGGAGAGATCCACCTCTTCTCCAATCGCCGTAAATATCCAATCAGCTTCGAAGGTCACGTCGCCTCCTTCAACTGGAATGGAAAGAAATCTTCCCTCCCTATTCACACTGACCCGTTTTAAACGCTGAAATTTGACTCTCATCTTTCCCTTTTTTGTTTCTTTTATCTCAACCGGCTGAATCAAAAATTCAAATCTTACCCCTTCCTCTTTGGCTTCTACGATCTCTTCGGGAAGGGAGGGCATCTCTCCTTCGGTTCGACGGTAGGCACGAGAACCGAGCATCCGAGACGACGAGCTGAGCGGGCTACATCAATCGCTGTATTTCCTCCTCCAATGACTATTACCTCTCCTCCTGCTTTTATTTTCCTTCCGGAATTCATCTTTCTTAAAAACTCGATCCCTTTCCAAACCCTCTTCGACTCATCTCCTTTCACACCAAGAGAACGACTCCCTCTTGCTCCTGGCGAGACAAAGAGAGCATCAAATCCTTTGAGATCTTCAAATGGGAATGATTTCCCTACCTCCATCCCTGTTTTCATCTCCACTCCAAGGGAGAGAATCCTTTTCACCTCTTTCCTGAGAACATCTTTGGGAAGCCTGTATTCAGGAATCCCCCACCTCAGGATCCCTCCGGGTTCCTCTTCTGCTTCGAAAAGGGTGACCCTATGTCCAAGGAGGAAAAGGAAATAGGCACAGGAAAGGCCGCACGGGCCTGCTCCTATAATGGCAATCCTCCTGGCGTCTCTGCACGGAAAGGAAGAAAACTCTGGGTCGTAATCCAAAGTGACATCAAAGGTAAACCTTTCCAAGTCGTTAATAGAAACAGGTTCATCGAACTTTTTTCGATGACATTCTTCCTCGCAGGGATGATAGCATACCCTTCCACAGGTCCCTGGAAATGGATTTTCTAAAAGAATGGTTTCAAGGGCTTCGCGAAATTGGCCCTCCTCAATTAAATGGAGCGATTCGGGAATGGGATTTCCAGCTGGACAGGCCTCTTCACAGGGAGCCCATCCAAGGACGGATTCCGGTTTTTGAAAACTCCACCGGCCTGTCTCAAAGACCTCCGTACTTCCGTAAGAAATCGGTATCACGAATTCAAAGGGTTTTGTCTTGCTCTCCATAGATTCGAACCTGATCATAAGCTTCTTGAAAAGCTTCGATATTGGGCTTCGCTTTATGGGCAAACATTTCCTTAAGGATCTCTATGACCCTCTCCTTCGAGATGAGACGAGTTAAAGAAACATACGCTCCAAGCATTACGGTGTTTAAAGTCTCTCCCAATCCTGCCCTTCTTGCAATCGGGCCTGCATCGATGAGACCCATCTTGAACGGTTTCAAAGTTGTAAAGGATTCGATCCCCTGATCCGTGTTGATCAGAAGCGCCCCATAAGCTTTCAGTTCTCGTTTTATCTCCATTTCGTCCATCAAAGCGAGATCAAACAGGAGGAGGTGGTCAGGGTGTCTGATTTGACATTTTAATAAAATGGGTTCTTCATCCACTCTTAAAAACCCTACGACTGGCGCTCCTCGTCTCTCCCCTCCAAAGAGAGAGAAACACTGGGCATACTTTCCTTCTGAAAAGAAAGCCCGCCCTAATATCTCTGAAGTAAGGACAACCCCTTGTCCTCCACGGCCTTTGAACTTAATCTCCAACATAAAGGGTCCTATTTAGTCTCTTCTTGTATTCCCTCACCGAAAGATGGAAATAAATTTAAACCCGACAGGAGCATTTCCGAAACCCATAGAATGCGGATCAATTTATATGGATAAGAAATACGAATCGATCCATTGTAGAAATGGGTTTCTGATTATTACGAAAGGAATTAAAAATTTCTATGAGCCATTTAAGGTAGCCGCACTATTGGTTTCTCCAATACTCCTCTCGGGTTTATTCCCAACCTCTGAGTGATGGATTACTTCTTCTTGAAAAGCATACCTCAAAATATCTTTCTTGGATTGCCGAAGATGAAATTGAATGGCTCGATTGATCTCTTCTAAATCCCCCTTTCTTAGAGCTTCAAGAATCCCTTTGTGGCCCTCAATGGCCCTCAAGACGTTATCCATCGCATAGATACTTTCAATCCGATACCGAAGCATATGGCGTCTAAGGGTTTGAGAGAGTTCCAAAAGACGCTGGCTTTTACTGTGTCGGGCAATACTCTCATGAAACTGGGCATCCATCTCAACAAATGCCCTTGGTCCTTCTTCGGACACCTTCTTTTCGGTGGTGCGGATGTTCTCTTCAAGCTCTTGAATTAATTTGTTGTGAGATTTCTCCACTGCCCATCGAGCCCCAAGCATTTCTATCACGGATCGGATTTCGCAGATCTCTTCGACCTCCTCCCTGCTAATAGGCTTAACAATATAGCCGACCCTTGGGATGGACTCAATCAATCCCTCAAGTTCCAGATTATGAAGGGCTTCTCTAACAGGGGTGCGAGAGGTTTTGATTTCTTTTGCAATCTTTGGCTCGATCAGATGTTCATTCGGGGGAATTTCTCCATTTAGAAGCTTTTCTCGAAGATACTCATAAACCTTTCTTCGGATGGTCTTTGATCTTTTGATCACCAATCTTCTCATTAATGATACTGTACCCCAAAAAATATTTTTTTGTCAACTCCATTTTATTTGACAATTACTCAATATTCTTATATGATTTAACTGTTTGAAGATTCATGGAAAATCTAAAAATGGACCTCTATATCAACTCCAATGGAGAGAGGATTTATTTTCAGATTCCAGAAAGTTGGAATCTCCTTACCTCCCAGGATAAATCTCTCTTAAAAGGGGTTTTAGATCCAAAGCAAGAGATTCAAAAGGCCCTTGACCACCCGATAGATTCCCCCATGATAGAAGAACTGGTTCGACCAGGGATGGAAGTGACCATCCTTTTTGACGATCTCCAGAGGCCTACTCCTGTCCATCTTGCCCTTCCAGAGATCTTGAATCGTCTGAATCGAGGAGGAATCCCCGATCACCGGATAAAGGGGATCTGTGCCCTGGGAACCCATCCAGCTCCCAACCTTGATCAGCTAAGAAAAAAGGTGGGCGAAGAAGCCTTTTCACGCCTACAGGGAAGGATCTTTATCCACGATCCCCATTCCTCGAACAACGTGATGATTGGAAAGACCCATCGAGGAACCCTAATAGAGATCAACCCTCATGTCGCCTTTGCCGATCTCATCCTTGGGATTGGAGAATGTGTGCCTCATCCTATCTCTGGTTATGGTGGAGGATACAAGATCATTATGCCTGGGGTCTGTTCTTACCGATCCGTGGCCGAGCACCATTTCACCTGGATGCGTCATCGAAACAGTCGGGTCAATCTGCTCGAGGGAAATCCCTTCTTCGAAGAGATCGTGGATGCAGGACGACTTTCGAGATTGGCCTTTAAACTCGATTTCATTCTCAATGAAAAAGGGGAGATCCTCCGAGCTTTCGCAGGAGATCCAGGAAAGCAACATCAAGAGGCCTCCAATTATTCTGCATTTCTCTATCGAGTCTCGCTTCCCAAATTGGCCGATATCACGATTACCTCTGCCTATCCAATGGAGATAGGAGTTCAAGCTACCAAGGCATTAACCATGGCAGGATTTTGTACTCGTTCTGGAGGAAGTATCATCTGGGTAGCTCCTCAAAAAGAAGCCGGCCCTATCCTTCCCTTAATTCAGGAAATGGGAAGTGAGGAGAGTGCTGGAGAGTTTCATCGTCGTCTCATTCAAAACGAGATTCCCGATCATCTTAAATCCTTTGGCATCTCCTATATTATGCAGGTGGTTTATTTTAAAGAACTCTCCGAAAAATTCAATGTCTATCACGTCACACCAGGGCTCTCCCCTGAGCAGGTCAAAATGATGAAATTTACCTACGCGGCCTCTCTTGAGGAAGCGATCCAAGAAGTGTATAAAAAAATGCCCGAAGGGGATGTGGCCATTTTTCCTTCTGGAGGGACGGTGATCCCTGAAGTGCCTTAATTCCCTGAAGGACTCAAAGAAGAAGGATCAGTGGACTTTCTTTTCGTAACCTTCCCAGTATTTATCCCTTAGACCCCTTTTGTGAATCTTTCCAGAACCGGTCCTTGGAAGGGCATCCATAAAATCGATAGACTTAGGAGCTTTATAGTGAGCCATCCGTTCCTTGCAGAACCGGATAATCTCTTCCTCAGTGGCTTTATGGCCTGGCTTCAGGACAACAATTCCCTTTACAGCTTCTCCCCACTTGGGGTCCGGTACTCCAATGACGGCACATTCCAATATGCTCGGATGCATATAGAGAACATTTTCTACCTCGGTAGAATAGACATTCTCTCCTCCCGTAAGAATCATATCCTTCTTTCGATCCACAATCGTGACGTAACCCTCTTCATCCATTACAGCCAGATCTCCCGTATAGAGCCAACCCTCCTTAATTGCCTTCTCCGTCTCCTCGGGCAATTTCCAATATCCTCGTGTGACAATATCCCCCCGAACAATAATCTCTCCTACTTCTTTTTCATCCTTCCGCACCTCCTCGCCTTTTTCATTGACCACCTTCAATTCGACCGCGATAAATTCTCGTCCCGTTTTCGATTTAATCTTTAGCTGTTCTTCAGGAGAAAGCCTTTTTAGTTGGTTCTTTAAGATGGAGAGTGTTAAATAAGGGCTCGTCTCTGTCATTCCATAGGTCTGGATATAATCACACTTAAAGGTTTCGACAATCTTTCTGACGACCTCAGGAGCTATAGGGGCCCCTCCGCTGAGAAGGACTCTCAGGCTACTATAATCAAATTGTCCCACCTCAGGATGATTCACCATGAGATTGAGCATGGTGGGAATGAGATTGGTGAGGGTTACTCTCTCTTTTTGAATTGTCTCCAAGACCACTCGGGGGTTAAACTCTCTGATCATGACATGGGTGGCCCCTACCCAGGTAATAGCCCAGGTGGCCCAGGCATCAGCAAGATGGAAAAGAGGAGCCACGTGAATCCAAACATCTCTATCTGTCAGATGGAGCTCTGCAATCGTCCCTAAGGCATGGGTCATCACATTCTTATGGGACAACATCACCCCTTTGGGTCTTCCCGTGGTGCCACTTGTATAGTAGATCTGGGCAAGATCTTCCCCCTCCATCGGAACCTCAAGGAAAGGTTCTCCTCTTGATTGGAGAATCCACTGCTCATAATTTAAATCACGAGCCTCTCTGCTGACCTTCTGATCTCCTGTCCAGATCCATCTCTCAATTTGTGAGGTCTCTCCTCGGAGGGCTTCTACTATGTTCTGAAACAGGGGATCCACGATCAGAATCCTTGAGTCTGAATCTTTAAGGATGAACGAAATCTCACCGGGTGAAAGTCTATAGTTGATAGGCACAGAGACAGCCCCAATCAGGGAGATTCCGTAATAGGCTTCTAAAAAATAATGGCAATTGGGATGGAGGATGGCGATCTTGTCTTCTTTTTTGATTCCAAGTTGAGAAAGGCCATGAGCAAGGCGAGAAATTCGATCAAAAAATTCCCGATAGGTGAAACGCCTTTCCCCGCAGACGACAGCTTCTTTATGGGGAAAGAGTTTAGAGGCCTTTTTTAGCGTGTCGGATATGATCATTTTCCCTTCCCCACTTTACAGCTCTTCTTCGCTCTTGGTTAATTCTTCAAATCGAATATCGAGCCCAAGGATACCCTGAATCTCCCCCACCTCATTCCGAATAGGACCAGAAACAGTGATACAGAGGACCCCTGTATGCTTGGAAGAATAGGGATTGGTCACATGGATCTTCCCATCCTTCAAAGGTTCGATGAACCAAGGACGATTAGAATAATTCTCTCCAGGTGGAATATTTTCATACTTCGCTTGGTCGATGGGTTGGACGATCGTTCGAGTAATCTTGATCCCGTGAATATTGACTACATAGACATACTGGAGATAAGGGTATTCATCCAGCAAGGATTGGAGAACGGGTTCAATCTGGGAAGGATCCATCGATTTGAGCTCAGGTCTCTCAATCACCCTCTCTACGATATGGGCAGCCATCTCATAGGCTTTCTTTTTCAATCGATCGAATTCAGAAACAAAAAACTCAGGAAGATATTTCCGGACGACCCGCTCCATCTCCTGGTCTGAGATAGCCGTGGTTCGGCCCTCTTCATACTGTTTCATTACCCAGCGGTTGATCTTGGCCACTCCAGGATGGGTCTTCTCCACCCGATCCTTTCCGGTAAGAGAGAAATGGGAATTGATCCATTGGGCAATCCCTGCAAGACCTGACTTGTCATTAATGGAGACCGAAATAGGACGATTGAGAATCTTTGAGGTATTAAAAATGTTGTAAATCTCCTCATTCTTGAGAATTCCATCGGCATGGATCCCTGCACTGGTCGCATTAAAGCTCGCCCCCACAAAGGGCATATTGGGAGGGATCGTTACCCCTACGACTCTTTCCAGGTAATTTCGGATTTCCGTGATCATCGTGGTATCAATTCCATGGTCATGTCCCATGAGGCTGATGTATTCAATGATCAATCCTTCTATCGGAGTATTTCCAGTTCGTTCTCCAAACCCTAAAAGGGTTCCATTGGCAGCAGCACATCCATAGAGCCAGGCCGTGGTGGCGTTGATCAAGGCCTTATAAAAATCGTTGTGACCATGCCATTCGAGATATTCCGGGGGAACCCCTGCATCATCGATCATGGCTCGAATGATTTTAGGAACACCCCGAGGAAGGGCTGCCCCTGGATAGGGAACCCCAAAACCGAGGGTATCACACAGTCGGATCTTGATCGGAATCTTTGCCTCTTCAGAGAGGCGCATCAGGTCCTGGGCAAAGGGGACACAAAACCCATAAATATCCGCTCGAGTAATATCTTCAAAGTGGCATCGAGGAATGATCCCAAAGTCGAGGGCTGAAGAGACAATGGAAAGGTATTCTCTTAAAGCAACCCTTCGATTCTTCTTGAGTTTCAAAAAGATGTGATAATCAGAGACAGAGGTAAGGATGCCTGTTTCCCGCAGCCCCATTTCTTTGACCAATTTGAAATCTTCTTTGACTGCTCGAATCCAGCCAGTGATCTCAGGGTAACGATAATTTCTCTCCTGACACCTGCGGACCGCCTCCTTGTCCTTTTCGCTATAGAGGAAGAATTCACATTGACGGATGACTCCATTTACCCCTCCCAAACGATGAAGCATCTCATAAAGATCCACAATCTGCTCCACGGTATAGGGAGGTCGGGCTTGTTGACCATCCCTGAAGGTCGTATCCGTTATAAAGATCTCTTCGGGTGGGTCGGGGAAAACAAATCGATTGTCAAACTCTACTTTACAGACTTCCTCATAGGGGAAGATATCACGATAGAGGTTTGGTTCCTGAATGTCTAACAGGGGATAAGGTCCTCTTGGTGATCTTATTTGAAATAACTTTTTCTTTCGGGTGACCGTCATTCTTCCTCCTTTTTGAATTTATATTTTAAGTTTGATCCACAGCTCATCGAGCTGTTTTGGACTTACCTTGGACGGAGCTTCTGTCATCAGACAGGTTCCTTTTTGGGTTTTAGGAAAAGCGATCACATCTCGAATCGAATCGCAATGGCTCAGGATCATCACCAACCGGTCAAACCCAAAGGCAATTCCCCCATGGGGAGGAGTTCCGTACTCAAGAGCCTCTAATAAAAAACCGAACCTCTCTCTGGCTTCCCTCTCATCCATCCCCAACTTTTCAAAAAGAAGCGCCTGTACCTCCTGGAGATGATTCCGGATGCTCCCTCCTCCAATCTCCGACCCATTAAGGACCAAATCGTAGGCCTTGGCCTTTACCTTCTCCGGATGGTCCTTCAGCAAGGGAAGGTCTTCATCCTTGGGAGCGGTAAAGGGGTGATGAACCGCGACATATCGCCTCTCAGCCTCGTCATATTCGAGTAAAGGAAAATCCACAATCCAAACGAATTGAAACTCATCCTCTCGAATCAGATTCATCCTCTCTCCAAGATGAAGCCGAAGATTGGCCAGGGATTGATGGACCACTTTGGAAGGGCCGGCCACAAAGAGGAGGAGGTCGCCCTCTTGGGCCGATACCTTTTTTTCTACCGCCAACTTTTCTTCAGGCGTGAAGACCTTCTCGAGGAGAGATTCCCATCCCTCTTTCTTTATCCTGGCTGAGATTGACCCCTTCGCCCCATAGGTCTGGACAAAGTGAGTAAACTCTTCGATCTCTTTCCTCGAGAAACTCGCCCCTCCTTTGACATTGATTCCCTTAATCACCCCTCCTTCGCACACCACACTTTGGAAGGCCTTAAAGGAGGAAGACCTTAATTCCTCGGTAAGATCATAGAGCTCTAATCCAAATCGAATATCGGGCTTATCCGTACCATACCGGTTCATGGCCTCTTCATAGGTAAGGACTGGAAAGGGGGTTCTCAGTTCCCTATGAAGCACTTCTTTGAAGAGGTGAACCATCAGGCCTTCCATCGTCCGCTGAATATCTTCAATCGTGACAAAGGACATCTCCACATCGATCTGGGTGAATTCGGGTTGACGATCCGCCCTTAAATCTTCATCTCGAAAGCAGCGGACAATCTGATAATATCGATCGTAGCCAGCGATCATTAGGATCTGTTTAAAGAGTTGAGGCGATTGGGGAAGGGCGTAGAAGTGTCCTGGATTAAGTCGACTCGGAACCAAAAAATCTCTTGCCCCCTCTGGAGTGCTCTTGGTCAGCATGGGGGTCTCAATCTCCAAGAATCCTAATCGATCAAAGTAGGTTCTTACCTCTCTGGCCAGATGGTGTCTTAATATTAGATTCCTTTGCATTCGAGGTCTCCGGAGGTCCAGATAGCGATACTTCAATCGAGTATTCTCAGCGACTTCCTCCTCATCCTCAATCTGAAAGGGAGGGTTCTTTGAGGAATTGAGGATCCTGAGTTCTTCTACCCAGACCTCGATCTCCCCGGTCTTCAGTCTTGGATTCTCGGTCCCTTTGGGTCTTGAAACGACCTCTCCCCGGACTCCAATCACATATTCATTGCGAAGAAGCTGCGCTTTCTCATGAGCCTTGGAGTTGATCTCTGGGTTGAAAACCACCTGAACGATCCCCTGGCGATCCCTCATCTCGACGAAGATGAGACCCCCAAGGTCCCTCCTTTTCTGGACCCACCCTAAAAGGGTCACCTTTCGTCCCACGTCCTTATTTCGAAGATCGCCACAATAGTCTGTTCTCTTGAAATCTCCTAATAGTTCGATCATAAGGATCCCAAATCAATTTGGTCAGTAATATTAACCGAATCTGATGGAAGGGTCAAGAAACTACAAAGCTCTTAAAAAAAATCCCTTTAAGTATTCTCCTTCGGGATGAAACACTGAAAAGGGATGATCTATTGGTTGTCCCCTCCGGCCAAGGAGCTGAACTTCCCTTCCTGTGTCGCAGGCTGCCGAGAAAATGACCTTCTGAAATAGTTCCCAGCTCATATGGTGGGAGCAGGAAAAGGTAAGAAGAAAACCATCCGGTCTTAAAAGCCTGAAGGCCTGAAGATGAATCTCTTTGTATCCCCTCAAGGCACCCAGAAGCTCTCCTTTCCTTTTGGCAAAAGGAGGAGGATCCAGAACAATCACATCATAGGAAGAAGATTCAAGGTCTCTCAATGCCTCAAAGGCATCGCCTTTGATAAAACGAACGGGTAGATGATTTAATCCATTGAGATCAAAATGCTCCTTTGCTCTTCTCAGGGCCTCTTCCGAACTCTCAACAAGGGTCAGCTCCTTTGCCCCTCCCCGTCCCGCATGAATGGAGAAGGCCCCTGTATAACAGAAGCTATCCAACACCTTTTTCCCGTTCGTAAATTCTCTTAAAAATAATCGATTCTCCCTCTGATCTAAATAAAAACCTGTCTTTTGGCCTCTTACCACATCGACTCTAAAACGACAACCATATTCTTCAATCTCAATCGATTCACCCAGTTCCTCCCCGAAGAGAAGACCTTCCGATTCCTCCAAACCCTCCTCCTTTCTCAGCGGAGCATCACTTTTCTCGTAAATGGTCCGGGGTGAGAAATGCTCCACAAGAATTTTAACGAAGAGACACTTCAATCGGTCCATCCCGGCCGTCGTGCTTTGGAGAACAAAGAGATCACCATAACGATCGATCATCAACCCTGGAAGGAAATCCCCTTCTCCATTGACCATCCGATAGGCATTCGTCTTCCCTCCAAACCAACTCTCTCTAATCTTAGCGGCCCTCAGAATCCTCTCCCTAAAAAAATCCTCTCCCAAAACTTCCTGTTTCCGGGTGAGAAGGCGAATGAGGATTTGAGAATGAGGATTAAGATGACCCATTCCTATAAACTTTCCATCCTTCGAATAGACCTCTCCTTCATCGCCTGGAGAAAACTCTCCTTCGATCTTCTCCACAGCCCCGGAGAAAACCCAGGGATGTCCTTTCAGAAAGGGTTTCTCTCTTCCATGTTTTAAAATCACTTTGGGAAGATGCCTCATTATTTTAGGAAAATCGATTTGGAATGGGTAGGGAATCTCTTCTCTGATAGGCTCTCTCGATGAGGTTCTGGATAAACTCCGGATAGGTCATTCCGGAGGCTTGAATCGCCCTGAACATCCCGGACTGGGGAGAGATATCAGGGTTGGGATTCACCTCCAGGACATAGATTTTTCCAGCCTGATCCACCCGCATATCCACCCTTGCGTAGTCTCGACAACCAAATAGTTTAAAGACCTTTATAGCTAAATATTCAACCCGCTTCTGGAGGACCCAATCCAGAGGGGCAGGACAGATGGGTTTCGACTTCTGATATTCCACACTTTCTGGAACCCATTTCGCTTCGTATCCACATATCTTTGGGATTCCTTCAGGAAACTCTGAATAATCAATCTCGGAGACGGCGAGGACATCCACCCCTCCATTTCTCTCCATTAACCCCACATTGAGCTCTCTCCCCTCAATAAATTTCTCTACAAGGACTGGCTGTCGATATTTGGAGAGGATATACTGGACCTGACGATTTAACTCTTCGTTGTCGTAAACCACGCTTTCTTTTGAGATTCCAAGGCTCCCATCCTCCCGAAGAGGTTTGACGATAAGAGGAAAGAGGTTTCCCCGAAGGGGAGTGCTTTTTTCTTCAAAGATCTTGTATTGGGGGGTTAGAATTCCATGGGAGATGAGGATATCCTTTGCCTTCCCTTTATCCAGACACAACCCAAGGGTCAAGGGAGGAGAACCAGTATAGGGAATTCGAAACAGGTCCAATAAGGCAGGGATAGCCATCTCCAATGAAGCCTTTCCATAGACACATTCACACAAGTTAAAAACGACATCGGGTTGGATCTCTTTAAGGGATTGGATCACAGGTTCAATCTCATTTTGAAGGGTTATGACAAAAGGTTGATGTCCCAAATCAATGACAGCCTCTTTTACGGCCCCTATCTCTTCGAGAACCGCCTTTTCAGCAATGAAGTCCTTCTCTTCTCCTCTATCGAGTCGCTCAAGAAGATTATAAAGAATGGCAATCTTCAACAATGGCCTTGTCATCTCTCCTCTCCCCCTTGGAGGAAAAGTTATCCCATGATTTTTCGAGTCACTACCTTCTCCATTCTTATGGCTTTTTTGAACTCGATGACATTGGGCTCCGGATACTCATAAATCTTTCCTTCGTAGTTTCTTAATACCATCTTACCCTTCTCCCTTGAAACCACATAATCGGGTTCTACGGGGATCTTTCCTCCCCCTCCGGGCGCATCCACCACGAAGGTCGGAACGGCATAACCTGTCGTGTGACCTCTTAATTTCTCGATGATCTGGACCCCGGTGGCAATGGAGGTTCGAAAATGCTCCGTCCCCATGGCCAGATCACACTGATAGATATAATAGGGACGAACACGGATCTTGAGAAGTTCATGCATCAATCTCTTCATAATCTGGGGCTTATCATTGATCCCTTTCAGCAGAACGGTCTGGCTTCCCAGAGGAATGCCACTATCAGCCAGATCGTTACACGCCTTTTTCACGGCATCGGTAATCTCCTTGGGATGCGAAAAATGAATGGACATCATTAATGGATGGTACTTCTTTAACATTCTCAACAATCCGGGTGTAATCCTCTGGGGCAGAGTTACTGGGACTCTTGTTCCGATTCTAAGGATTTCGATATGGGGGATAGCCCTCAAGCGGCTCAAGAGTTCTTCCAGTCTTTCATTTTCGAGAAGGAGGGGATCTCCACCCGAAAGGAGAACATCTCGAACCTTTCGGTGGGTTTTTAAATATTTCAAGACCTCTTCAAAGTTTCCCTGGGTGATCGAACGTTCTGAGGTTCCGACCAGACGTCTCCGGGTACAGTACCGGCAATAGACGGCACATTGATCCGTCACAAGCAGCAGAACCCGATCTGGATAACGATGAACCAATCCTGGCACAGGGGAGTCCTTATCTTCTCCGCAGGGATCGAGCATATCATTCTTTGAGAGATGAAGCTCCGCTTTCGTGGGAATCGCCTGTCTCCGAATGGGGCAATTGGGATTCACGGGGTCCATCAGACTGAGAAAGTAAGGGGTAACAGCCAATGCCAACCTTCCTTTGGAATGTTTGATTCCCTCGATTTCGTCAGGAGTCAATTCCAGGATCTCCTTCAATTGATCGAGCCTCGTTACTCGATGTCGAAGTTGCCACCTCCAGTCATTCCAATCCTTTTCTGAGACTCCTTTCCAATAGGTTGGGATGGTTTCTTTAACCTCTTCAACCTCTTTTTTCTCTTCCAAAATTGGAAATAGATAAAGTTGTAACGGTCGCTCGAGGATCCTTTGGGATAGAGATAAATTGGTCTCTGAGACTGTCTCCATCTTAACTCCTTCCTGCATTCACACCCTCAGGAACGAGGCCCCAGAAAACAAAAAAGGAGATATCCTTTGATACCTCCTCTATTGGGACAACGGGATACCCTTCCTTCCTGATAAGCCGACATGCACCTTTTTTTCTTTCTGATTCTAATCATCTTCCTCCTGGCCAATCTTTTTTTTCAAGCCTTTAAGTTGGCGCCTCCTCCTGGGAGTAAAGGCGCCAACTTTCGACAATCCAATTCGTCGCTCCTCCAAAGATGAAGATTACTTCTTTGGAGCTTCAGCAGGTTTCTCAGCAGGTTTTTCTGCTGGAGCCGGTGCAGCTGGTGGTGCCTCTGCGGGCTTTGCCTCAGCTGGTTTGGCTTCCTCCTTTGGTTTTTCCGGTGCCTTTGCTTTGCATCCAATGCCTACCGTAACAAAATTAATGGCCAAAACCAATGCGAGTAAAAGGAAAACCCATTTTCTCATCTCTTCTCACCTCCTTTCTGGTTGAACCTGGATTTCTCCCCTCTTTTTCCCCGAAATGGGAAACTTGATCTCTTCTGAAAAAGGGATCCCCCTGATCACTTTTCTAAGAATCCCTGGTTCGACGGGTTTTTTGATAATTCGATGGATCCCGAACTGTTTCAACCTCTCTTTGAGCTCATCTGGAATAAGAGGACTCATCAGAATAAAACGGTCATTCCACTTCCTGACCAAGGGAAGCCATTTATCGATCGACTCTAATTCGAGATCGGCCAGTATCATCCCTTCTCGAATCTCCTTCTTTCTATTTTCGAGATGGGAAAGATCCTCCACCTCCTCAACCTGAAAACCATATTTTTTAAGAATCTTACTCAGGCTGAGCCTCACAAACTCATCTTTATCAAGGATGAAAGCCCATCTTATCCGCTTCTTCATTTCAGAAATATAGAGTCAAATTCCATGCCAATAAAATTATAAAATCGAAGGGGAGGGGTTTTAAAAAATTTAATGATATCAAAAAGTTAAATTAATACATCAAATGGGACCTTAAAATCTCCCTTTAAATCGACTCAAAAATGAAGTAAAAATGACCCGTTCAATTTTTTTAAAAAAAGACAAAATGCCACCATTTTTTCTCTTTATAATATAAAAAAATGACTATTTGTCGCTACTTTTCGTTTGAATCCCAAGAGACTGGGCTCTCTCCTTCTTCCATTTCCTTCATTTTTCTATGAATCGTTCGGACATTGATTCCTAAAAGTTTGGCTGCCTTTCTCTTATTCCCTCTTGTAGCTCTCAGGGTTTGGATCAACATCTCCCTTTCCACCTCTTGAAGAGGAGTCCCGATTTTAAAAGGAATGACCTCTATGACCCCCTGATATTCTCGAATCTCTTGGGGAAGGTGAGGAAGATCCAAGATGTCTGGATGATTCACTACCATGGAGGATTCAATGGTATTTTCAAGCTCCCTTACATTGCCCTTCCATGGATAATCCATCAAACGATTCATCGCCCTCTGGGAAACCCCTTTCACGTTCATATGATATTTCTGATTAAATTTCTCAATAAAAAAATTCACCAAAAAAGGAATATCTTCTTTTCGTTCCCTTAAGGGCGGGAGTTTAATGTTCACCACATTGAGCCGATAATAGAGGTCCTCTCGAAAGGTTCCTTTTTTGACTTCTTCCTGGAGGTCCCGATTGCTGGCCGCGATGATTCGAATATCGACTTTAATGGTTTTATTCCCACCGACTCTCTCAAACTCACCTTCCTGAAGAACACGGAGAAGTTTGATCTGGGTGGAAGGAGGAATATCTTCTACCTCGTCCAGGAAGAGGGTCCCTTCATGGGCCATCTCAAATCGGCCTTTTCGTGAAGCGATCGCCCCTGTGAAAGCCCCTTTCTCATGACCAAAGAGTTCGCTCTCAATAATTCCCTCGCTCAAGGAAGCACAACTGACCTTGACAAAAGGCTTTGAGGCTCTTGGGCTGTTATAATGAATGGCATTGGCAATCAATTCTTTCCCAGTCCCACTCTCTCCAATGATCAGCACAGAGCTATCATAAGGGGCGATGTGTCGAATCAGATCGAAAATCTTCACCATCTTCTCACTTCTTCCGACGATATTTTTGAACTGGAATCGATCCTCCAATTTTGACCGAAGATCCCGATTCTGTAAAACCAGGGCCTGTCTCTCCAGGGCCCTCTCCACGAGAAGGGAGATGACCCTTGGATTGATCGGTTTTTCGATAAAATCGAAGGCCCCTAACTTCATCGCCTGAACCGCTTTCTCAATCGTCCCCTGGGCTGAAATGACAATCACCTCTGTCTCTGGCTTAAGATTCTTTATCCCTTCCAAAAGGGCAATCCCATCCATTTTGGGCATGACCAGATCTGTGATGACCAAATCGATCTCCTGCTGACGAAATAGCTGAAGGGCCTCTTTCCCGTTAGTGGCAAAAAGGGTTTTATAACCCCTTCGTTTCAGGAGAAGGCAGAGGCTTTCTCCAACCCGAAGGTCATCCTCCACGACCAAAATGACTTTCATCTCCATCGAGGACCCGGAGCCCTTCGGAGGACCGAAGGGGTTTTTATTTTAATAAATAGAGGATTTCAATTCCCTTTTGAATGGAGAGGAAGCCTGATCCTAAAAGTGGAACCTTTATTGAGTTCGCTCTTCACAGAGATCTCTCCCTGATGATCGGAGATGATCTTCTTAGCAATCGACAGCCCCAACCCTGACCCTGAGGGTTTGGTACTAAACATAAAGTCAAAGATCTTTGGAAGATGTTCTTTTGCAATCCCCACCCCGTTGTCTTGAATCACAATAAAGACATTCTTCTTTGAGGCCCGGGTAAAGAGATGGATTTCTCCCCTTTCAGAAACCGCCTGAATACTGTTAATAATCAGATTGGAGACGGCTAAATTGATCTGACTCACATCGACCTTGACCATGGGAAGATTCTTTTGAAAATGGGTTTCAATCCTTGCATTTTTGATCTGGGCATCGGGACGAAGGAGGCGAACGATAGATTCAAGGATCTCGTTTAGCTCAACCCATTCAAATTTCAAGGGTGGAAGACGATTAAAGTCTAAGAAATCTTTCAGATTATTCTCCAATCGGAGAGTCTCGTAGCTAATAAAATTAAGCAGGGACTGGATCTCTTCTTTTTTCCCAAGGGAGGGATCCTCTTTTAGCTCTTCTCTTAAAAGCTCGATGTTGATGTTCAGGGAACTTAAGGGATTGCGGATCTCATGGGCCATCCAACGGGCCAATACCCCGATGGTCGAAAGGTCTTTACTTTTACTGATCTCTCTGGAGAGGAGTCCCTTTTCTGTAATATCGGCAAAAGTCGCCAGGCATCCCAAAAAGCTATCCTTTTGATCATAGATGGGATAAAAGCTACACCTCAGAAGCCTCATCTCCTGCTCTGATCCGTAACTCCCCCGGGGGTAGACCGCGAGTTCAATATCATAATGTCCCTCCTGTTTCTCATACACTATGGAGAATTGTCTTCGAATATTCTTATAGGGAATGACTCGATTAAATCGTTTCCCCAGGACCTTCTTTTCTTTCATTTCAAAATATTGTTCCGCCATGGGATTGAAGATTCGAATCCGCCCTTCCATATCTGCAAAGATGACCGCCTCTTTTAAATTTCTCAATATGATTTCGGAAAGGTTAGATAGGAGGACTTCCATGGGGAATCACTGCTCCACAAAACCGTACCGTTTCAGGGCATGATGAAAGATGGTTCGGATTAATCGAGGGTATTCCCATCCCATGTTTCTGGCCATGATGGGAAGATCTCCATAAAAGGGAGAAAGCCCTGGTAAAGGGTTTATCTCAAGGAAGTATGGAACCCCATCCTCCCCCACTCGTATATCCACCCTCGAGACGTCCCGGCACTCCAGGGCTCGATAGGCCCGGAGGGCCACTTCTTCGATCCTCTTTAAAAGTGACCCGGAGATCGGTGGTGGGCAAAGGTATCGAACCCTCTCCTCCCAATCCCTTTTTATCTCCAAGGAATAGATCGCCTCATGAGGAGAGGTCCCTCTGATCTCGATCTGCATCACTCCAAGAACATAAGGTGGATCGTTTCCTAAAATCCCAACGGTAAACTCGGGTCCAGCCACAAATTCCTCAATCAGAAGAGGAGGACCATAGGTCTCTAAGAGCCATCGGACTTTCTCTTCCAGCAGGGATGGATCTTTAATCTTTGAATCTAAGCGAACTCCCTTGCTTGACCCCTCGTGACATAATTTTACGAAAAGAGGATAAGAAAGATCGATGAAGGAAAGATCCTCCATCCCCTCCACTTTTTTAAATCGAGGGGTAGGAATCCCTTCGCTCATGACGACCTTCTTAGCCATGGATTTATCCAACGTGAGAGAGAGAGTCAGAGGGTCCGATCCTGTGTAGGGGATATTCATAAATTCTAAGAGGGCAGGAATGTGGGCCTCCCGATTTCGTCCCCCCACTCCTTCTGCAATATTAAAGACAATGTCTACCGGGGATTCTCTGAGTCGATCAATAATGTCCCGATCTCCTCCCAATCGGATGACCTGATGGCCATCTCCTTCGAGCACTTTTTGAATGGCCTCGATGGTCTCCTCCGAATCAAACTCTTCTAAATGATCAATAGGTTGACCTTCTTGAATTTGAAAATCCTTCTTCAAATTATAGGTGATTCCAACTTTTAATCCCATATTTCATTGGTAAGTATCAAAATTTTCTATACCTCTGTTTTCACCCTTTGTCAACCCTTCGGTCTCTCTCCTCTATCCTCCCTCATGGACCCTTCTCCCAACTGAGTGAGGAGTTGCGGATGGATGAATATTTTATTTTCCATATGGGTTTCTTTTGTGTTAAATAAATGAAAGAATTTAATTTCGCACAAGACTGAAGGGGAAAATGGATCGAAAAGAGATCTTTCAAGCCCTTTCCCGATTGCGAAAGGCTCTTCTCCAGATCATCCTCACTGTGGTTCTGGTGGGAGTGATCCTATTTCCTTTTTCTAAAAGAGTGCTTCGCCACCTCCAACAGACGACCCTTAAGACGGAACTGGTAGCCTTTAGTCTTCCCGAACCCTTTCTCTCCCTTCTTAAGCTCACCCTTTATGGAAGCCTCTTCTTTTCTCTTCCTTTTCTCTTCTATCAGATCTGGAAAGCCTTCTTCCCATTGTTCCATTTTCAAGGAAGAAAATCTTTTATCCCTCTCTTTCTTCTCTCCCTCTTCCTTTTTTATCTGGGGGCTCTCTTCTGTTACTTTGTTACTCTTCCCTTCGGCGTTCAATTCCTGCTCGGATACCAATCTGAAAAGATCCAACCCATGATTTCGGCAGGAAAGTTTGTCTCTTTTTGTACGGCCTTCATTTTTGGATTCGGATTGACTTTTGAACTTCCTCTGGTTCTTGCCCTTCTCGCCTCCATCAACGTGATTCGAGCCTCCTTTCTCACTCGAAATCGAAGGTATGCCATTTTATTGATCGCTATCCTCTCGGCTGTCATTACCCCTACTCCTGATATCTTCAACATGTCCCTCATGGGAGGGCCTTTATATCTCCTATTCGAAATTGGAATCATTTTGGTTAAAATAATAGAGAAGAGAAGAAAAGGAAGGGAGATGGGTAACCCATGAAATTCAATCGATTCAGCTCACTCCTCTCTTCTCTTTTTTCCCTTCGTTGGATCTCTCAACAGTCTTTCGGATTGAAGACCAAGATTACCCTTCTTCTGCTTTTGATTGTTCCAGGAACCCTTCTCTTCTCCAGTTATCTCGATTTTCAACTCTCGAAAAAGGCCCAGTTCGATCTTTATTTGGATCGAAATCTTTATATCGCTATGCAGATCGATCTCAGTCTCCCCGATCCGAGGATTAAAGAAAACCTTCCTCGTATTGAGGAAGAGATTGAAGAATGGCTATTGAGCCGACCCACCCTCATGGGGATCGAGGTCTTTGTCTTCTCTCCCAAGGGATGGGAAATAGTGACCTCGAATTATCGACATTCAAAACCGATCCCCCTCCATCTCACCCAAGAACAAATAAAAGAGTTGAAAAGGGATAAACCCCTTTTCTTCCTGAAGGGGGATGGGGAGGAAAACCAAATGGAGGTGACCGTTCCCCTCCACTCAAAAAAGAAGATCATCGGAGGCTTACGGATCGTGAGTTCTCTGGACGAAGCCCATAATTATCTGAATAAGAAAAAACAATGGACCTATCTCATCACTTTCTCCAGCATCCTGATCATCCTCGTCTCCTCGACCCTCTTCTTTAAGAGACTGGTGGGAAACCCCATTCAGAGGCTGGTGGAGGCGATGGATCGAGTGGAAAAAGGAGATCTGGAGACCGTGACTCCGGTTCAAAGTCGAGATGAGTTAGGAGAATTAGGAAGACATTTTAATCAAATGATTAAGAAAATTCGAGAATCCCATGAGCAGAATGTTCAACTTCTCTCTCAAATCAGTCGTTTTAATGAAGAGTTAACCCTCAAAGTCAAATCCGCCACCTCGGAACTCAAACTTCTTCACGAAACTCTCTCAGAAACCCAAAGGCAGCTCAGCCAGTCGGAAAAGTTTGCTGCTCTGGGCCTCCTGACCGGTGCTGTGGCCCATCAAATCGGGACCCCCCTAAATTCCATCTCCGGTTATATTCAGCTCATGCTCCAGGAAGGAAACCTTCAGCCAAAGGATCAACAACGTCTAAAAATCATCGAATCCCAGTTGGATAGACTCGCCGATTCTTTTAAAACTCTTCTTTCTTATACCCATCTCCCCAAACCCCAGCGAAAGCCTCTGGATATCAATGGAGTGCTGAGAGAGCTGATCTCCTTGAGCGAACCCTGGCTTCATTCCCACCAGATTACCTTCGAGACCTCCTTTGCCCCCAATCTCCCATTGGTCTTAGGAGAAGTCACCCATCTGCAGACCCTCTTTCTCAACCTCATCAACAACGCCATTGATGCGATGCCCAAAGGTGGACATCTGATGATAAAAACCCTATCTCCTTCTCCAACCTCAGGAAAGGAAGGGTGGGTGGAAATCTCCATCTCCGATACCGGGGTGGGCATCTCTGAGGAAATAAAAAAGAAGATCTTTGACCCTTTCTTTACCACAAAGAAGGCAGGGGAAGGGATGGGGTTAGGACTCTCCATATGTGAAAAAATCGTCAAAGATCACTTGGGAAGAATGGAGGTCCAAAGCGAAGTGGGGAAAGGAAGCACTTTTTATGTCTATCTTCCTATATACAAGGGAGGTGAAGTGGATGGATAGTCCATCAGCCCACCTTTTAATTGTAGACGATGACCAAATTACGCTTGATCTTTTAAGAGAGGTCCTGAACAAAGAAGGCTACCAGGTCCATACGGCCCAAAGCGGGGAAGAGGCCCTTGCATTAGGAATGGATCATCTCTTTGATGTCATCATCACCGATGTTCGAATGGGGAAGATGGATGGAATGGAAGTATTGAAATCTTTCAAAAAAATGTCCCCCGAATCTTCTGTCATTGTCATTACGGCATTCGGGTCAATGGATACCGCCATTGAGGCCATCCGGGAGGGGGCCTTCGATTATATCAGTAAACCCTTCAGACTCGAAGAGATCAAATTAACTGTAAAGCGGGCACTCGAACAAAGAAGGATTCTTGAAGAGAATAAACTCTTTCGTCAGGAGCTTGTCGAGAAATATCAGATCAAGAATGTGGTGGGACGTTCTCCTCAAATGCTTCAGGTCTATAAAACCATCGCCAAGGTAGCGGATTCTAAATCGACTATCCTTATTTATGGAGAAAGAGGGACAGGGAAAGAACTGATTGCTCGCTCCATCCATTATAATAGCCATCGAAACCATCGACCCTTCATACCCGTAGACTGTGCCTCTCTGGTGGAAACCCTTATGGAGAGTGAACTCTTTGGGCATGTCCGTGGAGCCTTTACTGGAGCCCATTCGACAAAGAAAGGTCTTATCGAGGAAGCCGATGGAGGCACTCTATTTCTGGACGAAGTTGGGAACCTCAGTCTCACAGTGCAGGCCAAACTCTTGAGGTTTCTTCAAGAACATGAAATTAAAAGGGTGGGAGGCACGGAAAGTATTAAGGTAGATGTACGGATCATTGCGGCCACCAATCAGCCACTGGAACCTCTTATCAAAGCCAACCAATTCAGAGAAGACCTTTTTGACCGTCTCAATGTAGTCTCCATCTCTCTTCCCCCTCTGAGAGAAAGGAAGGAAGATATTCCTCTTCTGGCCAATTATTTTCTTCGTCGTTTTTCGCAGGAAAACCAGAAGAATGTTTCACACTTTTCTCCCGAGGCCCTCGATCTTCTCACCCAATACTCATGGCCAGGAAATGTGAGAGAACTTGAACATACAATTGAACGGGCGGTGATTCTTACAAACCGCCCTGTGATTCTCCCGGAAGATTTACCTAAAAAGATATTTGAAGAGGTCAAGGAGACAGGATTTAAATTTCCTGAAAAATTATTGCCTTTAAAAGAGATAGAGAAAAGATATGTATTAAAGGTGCTTGAAGAAACGGGTGGAAACAAAAAAAAGGCTTCAGAAATCTTAGGAATAGACAGAACAACGCTATATAGAATATTAGAAAGGGAATAATTTATGTAGTATTTTTCTACACATTTCTGTTACCATTGTAGAAAATTCCAACATAAATATCTCTGTGCACTGATCTTCAATAAAAATTTCTAAATAATTTCAATTAAATACGAATCTTTTTTTCTTCCCTCTCTTCGGCATTTCTTTTGCTATAATTTAAATAAAATCTTAA
>Ga0101945_1001199_pt1 | contig 28922 bp, 37 predicted proteins | sample DewCreD2012metaG_2_FD_75246 | JGI IMG/M metagenome (GOLD analysis project Ga0101945, IMG submission 75246) | Hot spring sediment bacterial and archeal communities from British Columbia, Canada, to study Microbial Dark Matter (Phase II) - Dewar... ... | reverse complement strand
TGACTCCTGGGGTTGGGTTTGGATGTAATGTTAGATCAATTTGCGGTAGGAATCAATAGGGGAGTTTTTGGAAGCCTTGATTTTAAAGGCTTTTGGCATTATTGAACAATCACTAATGTTTAGGAGGTGACCATGGAGGCCATTCAGGTGATCAAAGAGAGAAGGTCCATCAACTTTTTTCAACCCGATCGGCAAATCCCCAAAGAGATCCTCCTTGAGCTTTTCGAGATTGCCAATCTCGCTCCCTCTTCTTTCAATCTTCAGCCCTGGAAGGTCATTGCAGTAAAGGATCCAGAGAAGAAAAAAATTCTTCGAAACTGTGCATTTAATCAACCCAAAGTAGAGGAGGCTTCTCTGGTTCTTATCCTCATTGCCGACCCCAAGGGGGTGGAGGAAAATCTGGAAAGAGTTCTTGATAGCTGGCAACGACTTGGATACTTAAAACCTGAGGCAAGGAGTAGTTCCAGGGAGATGGCAAAGGCCCTCTATGGAGCCGAGGAGAGCCTTAAAAGAAAGATCTTCGCCGTGAAGAACACGGCTCTCTTTGCGATGAATCTAATGATAGCCGCCAAAGGATTGGGCCTTGAAACTCATCCAATGGATGGCTTTGACGAAGAGGCGGTCAAAAAAGAGTTTGGAATTCCGGAGGACAAAATCATTCCAATGCTTATCGCGGTGGGATATCTGAAGGAAGGGGTAAAACTCTTACCCAGAGCTTTTCGAAGACCCATCGATGAATTTACGACCTGGCTCTAATAGAAAGAGACCTCCTCTTTAAAAAGGTGGGCTTCTATGAGAAAGGAGAACTTAGAAATGTTAGCCAATCCATGGGTTAAACGTTTGGCAATGGGATGGATCTTTCTCTTTTTCTTCACCTTCTCTCCAACCCTCGCTCAGAATTTTTTTCCTCAAAAGACCCCCTCCACAGGTTACCAGCCCCAGTTCCAGGTAGGAAAGGAAAAAGTCTATTTGGTTTGGCATGAATACGATGGACCTTTCCGCCAGATCTTCACCGCGGAGATGAATCTCGATGGAAGTGGATGGAGAGCCACTCAAAGAACCTTCGGTCGCTTTGACAAGGTCTTCCCTCAGCTTCAGGTGGCCGGAGATAAGATATATTACGTGCGCCAGCAACCTGACGAAACCAAAAACCGCCAGATCTGGACGATGGAAATGAATCTGGACGGGTCGGGGTGGAAAGAAGTCCAAAGGACATACACCCCTTTTGATAAGCAGTTTCCTCAACTCCAGGTGGTGGGAGATAAAATTTACTATGTGTGGAATGAATCGGACGGGAAATATCGACAGATCTGGACAGCTCAAATGAATATAGACGGATCAGGGTGGAAAGCAACGAAACGAACCTCTTCTCCCTTTGATAAATTTGAGCCTCAACTTCAGGTCGTTGGAGAGACCATCTACTTGGTGTGGAGGGAGTCTGACGGCTCCCATTTTCAGATATGGACAGGCTGGTTGGACAGAGAAGATAAATTTTGGAAAGCAGAAAAGAAGACCGATACTCCTTTTGATAAACATAATCCCCAACTCCTTGTCGATGGGACAAAGATCTACTATACCTGGCATGAAGCCGATGGACCAGACTGGCCAAAGGCCAGGTATCAGATCTGGACAGCCGAAATGAATCGAGATGGTTCGGGCTGGAAGGCCGTTCAGCGGACCTTCAATCCTTTTGACAAATATACCCCCCAACTCCAAATCCGTGGAGATAAAATCTACTATGTATGGGAAGAATCGGATGGGAAGTATCGCCAGATCTGGACGGCTGTTTCCAATAAGGATGGATCGAGCTGGAAATCTCAAAAAAGAACGATTTCTCCTTATGGGAAATATGACCCTCAATTTCAAATAGTTGGAAATAAAATCTATTATGTGTGGCACGAAGACCATGGACCAACGGAACCGATCTGGATAGCCATTGAAATCCTGAAGTAGTGCGACGGGAAAAATGGGATGTGGGTTTTGACTCGGCGTAAATTTATGATTCTTTCAGGAATGGGACTTTTCCCATTCCTGTTTCAACCCAATCATTTTGCTTATCCCCAAAACAGAAAGGAGGAAAAGATGAGTTACACAGCCAAAGACTACACAAAACTTTTAGGAATGGAAGGATTCAGCGAGACCCTATTAAGAAACCATTTCACCCTCTACCAAGGTTATGTGACCAACACCAATAAATTAATCGAAAGCCTCCATCAAATGGTCAAGGAAGGAAAAATGGCAACCCCCGAGTTTTCAGAACTCAAGAGAAGATGGGGATGGGAGTTTAATGGGATGAGACTCCACGAATACTATTTCGAGAACCTCGGAGGGAAGGAAGGGTTAGAAAAGGAAGGGAGACTCTTTAAAAAAATCTCCGAGGACTTTGGAACCTATGAGAACTGGGAAAAGGAATTCCGAGCCGTCGGAGCGATGCGGGGGATTGGATGGGCCATCCTATATCAAGATCCATGGGGAGGTCAATTATTCAACTGCTGGATCAATGAACACGATACCGGCCACCCTTCAGGAGGTTTGCCGATATTGGTCCTGGATGTTTTCGAACACGCCTTTATGATCGATTATGGCCTGAAGCGAGCCGATTATATTGAAGCCTTCTTTAAAAATATCAATTGGAAGGAAGTCGAAAAAAGGCTCAAATCATTTTGAACCTCAAGGGAGGAGAGATGCCCATCGTAGAACAGGATATTGAAATTTATAATATTCTAAAAGGGAGCCGGAGAGTGGCCGTCATTGGCCTCTCTCCCGATCCTTTAAAGGCAGGTCACTACGTCCCCAAAACTTTAAAGGAAAAAGGGTTTGAACTCTATGGAGTGAATCCAAAATATGAAGGCCAGGAGATCTTGGGGATTAAAGTCTATGGATCATTGAGGAAGATTGAGCCCGAGATCGATGTCGTCGTTGTGTTCAGGCCTTCCAAGGAGATGCCTGAAATAGCCAGAGAAGCTGTCTTGAAAGGTTTTAAGACCTTCTGGATGCAGCCTGGAACGGTCAACGAAGAGGTAAAAGAGGACCTGGATCAAAAAGGGTTCAATGTGATTGCTGGAAGGTGTATGAAAATAGAAAGTGAAAGACTTTTAAAAGACGAATCAAAGAAAGGTTAGAAGAAAGGAGAAGCATTGAGTAAACCCATCCATATCCTGATTGGGGGAGAGGCAGGTCAGGGACTCCAGACCATTGGATTCATCTTTTCGAAGGCTTTGGTCCGAAGTGGGTATTCCGTTCATGTTCATCAAACCTATGAATCGAGGGTTCGAGGGGGACATAATACATTTTCCATCCGCGTAGGGACTCAGAAGATTCTGGCCCCCGAGGAGAGGATCGATCTTTTGATCGCCCTCAACGAAGAAAGCCTTGCAATTCATAGAGAGGAACTTTCTCCAACCGGTTTCATGATTGGAAACTCGGATTGGAATCGAAAGGAGAAAAACTGGATTGGGGTCCCCTTCAAGACCTTTGGAGAGGAAATCTATTGGAATACGGCTGCCATGGGAGTGGCTGGAGGTTTATTAGGCTTGGATCAGCAGAGATTAGGAAAAGTGATGAGAGAGGTTCTGGGAGAAGAAAAGGCGGCCGCAAATCTTAGGGTTCTCGAAGCCATCTATCCATGGCTCGAGACGCAACCTTTTGAGATAGACCTCTTGCCACCCGTTGCAAATCCTTCACCCCGTTTATTGATGAACGGACATGAGGCTTTGGCCTTAGGAGCCATCTCCTCGGGATTAAAATTTTGTGCCTTCTATCCTATGAGCCCTTCCACCTCGATTGCCCAAACCCTCATTGATTGGGCCAAGGAGATGGATCTGATCGTCTTTCAGGTAGAAGATGAGATTGCGGCCATCAATATGGCAATAGGGGCCTCTTATGCTGGCGCTCCGAGTATGGTTCCTACCTCCGGAGGAGGATTTGCCTTGATGGTAGAGGCCGTCAGTCTTTCGGCCATCAGTGAAACTCCGATCGTGATTGTGATTGCCCAAAGACCTGGCCCTGCCACGGGGTTGGCGACTCGAACCGAACAAGGAGAACTTGGCTTTGTCCTTCATGCAGGCCACGGAGAGTTTCCACGGGCTATTTTTGCTCCAGGAACCATTGAGGAGTGTTTTTACCTCACAAGAAAGGCGTTCGAGCTCTCAGAGAAATATCAGGGTCCAATTTTTATTCTCACAGATCATTACATCGCCGATTCTTACAGGGACATCGACCCTATCCCCGTAGAGGCTCTCTCTTTCGTTCAACCTGGAACAGATCCGAATCAAATAGAGCTTCCTTATCTCCGTTATCGAATTACGGAAAGCGGTGTCTCCCCACGTTTACTTCCTGGGTTAAGCCAACATCTTGTCGTGGCAGATAGCCATGAGCACACAGAAGACGGTCATATGACAGAGAATCTTAAGCTTCGGCCCAAGATGGTGGATAAACGTCTTAGGAAGGCTCAAGGGCTCGGCTCTGAGGTGATTCCACCCACTTTCCTGGGAAATATGGATTCCGAGATCCTCTTTGTGTGCTGGGGATCGACCAAGGGTTCGGTCCAAGAGGCAACCCTTAGACTCTCTTCAGAAGGGAAAGGGGCTTCAATGCTCCACTTCTCACAGGTCTGGCCCATGGTTCCTGAACAATTCCTTCCCTATCTTAAACGTGCCAAAAAAGTCATCTGTGTGGAAAGCAATGCTACAGGACAATTGGCTCAGCTGATTCGAAGGGAAACGGGGTTCCTCATCGACCATAAGATCTTGAGGTATGATGGATTACCCATTACCCCCCAATATATTCTTAGGAACCTTGATTAAATGGAGGGGAGAAAGATGGTGACCCTAAAGGATTATGGGGAATATAAAACGGCATGGTGTCCGGGATGTGGTAACTTTCCACTCTTAAGAGCCATAAAACTGGCATTGGTTAAAAAAGGACTCGAGCCTCACCAGGTTCTTATCGTTTCTGGAATAGGGCAGGCCGCCAAGACTCCTCATTACCTCAATGCGAATGTCTTTAATGGTCTTCATGGTCGAAGTCTTCCTGTCGCAACCGGTGCCAAACTGGCTAACCCTAATCTTATTGTGATTGCTGAAAGTGGGGATGGATGTATTTATGGAGAAGGAGGTAACCATTTTCTTGGAGCCATTCGGCGGAATATTGATATCACGGTGATCGTTCATGACAACCAGGTTTATGGATTAACGAAAGGTCAGGCAAGTCCAACCTCTGAGGAGGGTTTCGTCACCAAAGCTCAGCCTGACGGGGTATTTGAAACCCCTTTCAATCCCATCGCCATTGCCGTGGCCATGCGTGCTGGATTTGTGGCTCGTGGATTTGTCGGGATGGAAGACCACCTGGTAGAGCTCATTGTTCGAGCCATAGACCATCCTGGGCTCTCTCTCATCGATGTTCTCCAACCTTGCGTCTCGTTTAATCGAATCAATACCTTCAAATGGTATAGAGAGCGGTGTAAACCCCTTCCTTCCTCCTATGACCCCTACGATTGGGAGAAGGCAATGAAAGTGGCCCAACAATGGGGGGAGGAAATCCCAGTGGGGATTATTTATAAAAATGATAGGTCCCCTTACGAAGAGCGCTTTGCACCCTTGAAAAAAGGACCATTGGTCGGGCAGAAGGTTGACCTCTCAAAATTAAGAAAGGTTATTGAAACCTACGCTTAGTTTTAACATTTCATACCATCTCTTAAAAAAAGAAGTGAGGATGAAGGAGGGAATAATGAAGAAAATATTTCTGGTCTTCATGATCATTTTAATTCCAGTTGTTCTCTTTGCTCAGGGAACAGCAAAAAAAGGAAAGCCTCTCCCTATGAGTCAAGAAACTCAGGCCTGTCTGGAATGTCACAAGCTTTATACCCCTGGGATTGTTGAGGATTGGCAGAAAAGCCTCCATGCCAAAACCATCCCCTCTCTGGCAATTAAGAAGCCAGAAAAAAGCCGAAGGATTTCTGCAAATAAAGTCCCTTCTCCCTTGGCCGGAGTCGTGGTGGGTTGTTATGAGTGCCATGGATTGAATCCCGAAACCCATAAAGATAATTTTGAGCATGTTGGGTATAAGATCAACGTCATTGTTACGCCAAAAGATTGTGCCGCCTGTCATCCGGTTGAAGAAAGTCAATATTCGGGAAGTAAAAAGGCCCATGCCGCTGGGAATCTTACCAAAAATCCGGTCTATCACACTCTGGTCGAAACCATCCTAAGCAAGAAGAGCATTGAAAAGGGAAAAGTGATCCAAAAAGAGGTTTCTGGATCGACTCGTCAGGAGACCTGTTTTGGCTGCCACGGAACAGAAGTAAAGGTCTCAGGAGTTCAATCCATCGAGACCGAAATTGGAACCATCGAGATTCCCAAGTTAATCAATTGGCCCAATCAAGGAGTGGGGAGAATCAATCCAGATGGAAGTTTGGGTGCCTGTTCCTCTTGCCATCCGAGGCATCAGTTTTCTATTGAGGTCGCCCGGAAACCTTATACCTGTTCCCAATGTCATCTTGAACCCGATGTCCCTGCATGGAACGTCTATAAAGAAAGCAAGCATGGAAATATTTTTTCTTCAAATGATTCAAAATGGAATTTCAATGCTGTTCCGTGGAAGGTGGGCAAGGATTTTCAAACCCCCACCTGCGCTGCATGTCATAACAGCCTTATCACCAACCCGGCTGGGAAAAGGGTGGCTGAAAGGACTCACGACTTCGGTTCGAGGTTGTGGGTGAGGCTCTTTGGGTTGATCTATTCCCATCCTCAACCGATTCAAGGCAACACTTCTGTACTCAAAAATAAAGACGGCCTTCCTTTACCCACCACCTTCACGGGAGAGGTGGCAAAAGAGGGACTCATCGATGAGAAGGAACAAAAAAAGAGAAAGTCAGCCGTCTCAACTATCTGTATTCAATGCCACAGCACCTCATGGACCAATGCCCACTTTGAAAAACTCGAACACACGATCCGTGAAGTGGATGGAATGAACCTTGCCTCCACCCTGTTGCTTCTTGAGGCATGGACCCATCATCTCGCCGAAGGTCTTCCCCATGGGAAAAATCCGTTTGATGAGACCATTGAACAGATGTGGATCAGACAGTGGCTCTTCTATGCCAACTCGATCAAATATGCTTCAGCGATGACCGGAGCCCCTGATTATGCTACCTTCAAGAATGGGTGGTGGAGCCTGACCGAAAACCTACAACAGATGAAAGACTGGATCGAATTTAAGAAAAAGACAAAATCGACTCCATAAAAAAGGAGGTGGCGGTACATGAATATTCTTAAAAAACCACAATGGTCACCTTACCTGGCAGGAGCCATGCTTGGGATGCTGAGCTGGTTTGCTGTACTCACGGCAGGAAAGTATCTGGGAGTCTCAACCACCTTTGTTCGAACCATCGGAATGATCGAGTCTCTTTTTGTTCCTGACCATGTCTCCACCCTACCCTATTTTATCAAAGAGAAACCGATCATTGACTGGCAATGGATGGAGGTTCTCGGGATTCTTATAGGAGCCTTTATCGCCTCTAAACTCTCTGGAGAATTCAAAAGCAAGTTTGTTCCCCCGGTGTGGGAGAAGCGATTTGGTCCAGACCGATTCAAGCGATGGTTTGTAGCGTTTATAGGGGGAATCGTCTTGATGTTCGGGGCTCGAATGGCAGATGGTTGACCATCTGGTCATGGAATCAGCGGTTCGCTGCAATTAGCTCTGAGTGGCTGGATCTCCCTTATCTGCTTCTTTATCGGGGGAATGATCATGGTTCGTCTCCTCTATGGAAAAGGAGGTGATTAAAATGGGAACACTCCTTTTAGGTCTTCTCACCGGTATCTTCTTTGGTTTCTTCCTTCAAAAAGGTCAGGCATTGCGCTATGACAGACAAATTGGACTGCTCCGCCTAAAAGACTTTACCATTCTCAAACTGATGCTCTCTGCCATTCTGGTAGGAATGGTTGGAATCTATTTCTTTGTCGATATGGGATGGGGAAAACTCAGCATCAAACCCACCCTACTGGGAGCCAATATTTTGGGCGGATTGATTTTTGGATTGGGATGGGGAATGTTGGGTTACTGTCCTGGAACTGCCGTTGGAGCCACTGGGGAAGGCAGATGGGATGCCTTCTGGGGTGGGATTTTAGGCATGCTTGTTGGAGCAGGAATTTTCGCTGAAGTTTATACCTTTATTAAGGACAGTTTGCTCAAATGGGGAGATTTCGGGAAAATGACCATCCCTAAATTAATTGGGGTGAATCATTGGATTATCGTTATTCTTTTCTGGGTGATCATGGCAGGAGTTTTAGTGGCCTTAGAAAAAAAGTTTCCTTTAGAAAAATAATGAACCCCCTTGTCCTCTCGAAAAGGGCAAGGGGGTTCATTAGGAGGTCTTAACCTGTGAGCGCGGCCAGATAGGCTGCTCCAAGCTTCTCCACATGATTTTTCACATTCTCAAAGTAGTTGAAATGTTCTTCCTCATCTTTGAGAAGCTCTTCAAATAGCTCTTTAGAAATCTGGTCTTTCTCCGAGGCACAAATCGTTGAGGCCTCGTTATACATTTTGATGGCCTGATCCTCCAAAGCCATATTTGTTTTCAACATCTCTTCAATGCTTTGTCCTTTCTTTGCCGTGGCATCAGGAGCGGAGGTGGGTTCTCCGTTCAGGAAGAGAATCCTTTCGGCCAACTTTTCAGCATGTTTCATTTCTTGAATCGCGATTTCTTTAAACTTCGCTGCTAATTTTCCAAAATCCTGGTCTTCCAGTTCATAATGCTGGGCCATATACTGAGATATGGCTGTCAACTCTCTTGCTCGTGCCGCATTCAATAGATCAATCACTTTCTTGCTCATAAAGCCTCCTTTTTGTATAATTTTTTGTAAATTATATTAAAATTAAACACTTCATTAGTCAAGAACAAAAAGTTACCTCCTTCAGTGAGGCCTCACGAACGGGGGCATTGAAAAATTAAAATTGAAGTGTGATAAATGAAAAGGAGATGGATGGTCCTCCAAGTTTCCGGAATAAAAAGAATGGTCTATAAGAATTCTTATAACGAAAGGAGGGATGAATATCCCAAACCGAATTCTCATCATTGAAGACGAAAAGGATATCGTCGATCTTCTTATCTACCATTTTGAACAAGCCGGTTTCTCTGCGAGTATAGCTCTGGATGGACCCATTGGTTTAGAAAAAGCGAAAAAAGAGCGTCCAGATCTGGTTATCCTCGATCTCATGCTTCCAGGAATGGATGGAAAAGATGTTTGTAGGGCATTGAAGTCAGATCCTTTAACCCGCTCTATCCCCATCCTCATGCTTACCGCTAAATCAGAAGAGATGGACCGGGTCATCGGGTTTGAACTGGGAGCAGAGGATTATGTCACCAAACCCTTCAGCCCAAGGGAACTGGTCCTGAGGATCAAAGCCATCCTTCGGAGAAAACAGACTCCTGAAGAAAGAAAGAAACTGATTCAGGCGGGCGAACTCAGCATTGACCTTGATCGACACTCCGTCTCCATCAGAGGAAAACCGGTTCGATTGACTTCCACCGAATTTAAGCTCCTTTATGAACTGGCGTGCTCACCCGGACGGGTAAAAACCCGTGAGGTTCTGCTTGATCGGGTCTGGGGGTACACCTATGAGGGATATGCACGGACCGTTGATACCCATATACGGAGGTTGAGAGAGAAACTTGGATCGATGGGAGATTGGATCGAAACGGTTCGAGGATTGGGATACCGGTTCCGTGAAGAGGGAGAATGAATTTACGAATTTTTTCGAAATTCTCCGTCCTGTTGGTTTCTTCGCTCATCGGGTTTATCCTCCTCCAGTGGGTGATGACCTTTTCATATAAGCTGCCCTTCTTCCTCTCCGCTTTACTCAGTTTTTTGGCGATCGCTTTATTCGCCTTTTTCATCCAAAAAAGGCTGGCTCAGTCCATTCATGACCATTTTTTCAAAACCCTTGAGACCATTCGTTCTGAGTGGAAGGAGAGGTTACAAAAAGTCTCGGCCGAGAAGGAAGAACTCCAAAGGGTTCTGAATGAAATGACCGAAGGGGTGCTCGTGGTGGATGAAGGGAGCCGAATCCGAATGGTTAACGAAGCCCTAAGAACCCTCTTTCCGCTCCCCCAGGAGGTGCTTGGTAGATCACCTCTTCAGCTCATTCGCCATTCGGAATTGGAGGAGGCTATCCGTCAAGCCGTCAGATCGGGAAAACGCTCGACCTTCGAATTGACCCTTCCCTCTTCTCCTCAAAAGATTTTTGAAGTCAATGTCATTCCCATATCCTCTTCGTCGGAGGGTAAAACAATGCTTAGGGGAGGTGGGGCGATCGCTGTCTTCCATGAGATCAGCCGCTTAAAAGAATTGGAGCGTATCCGTCAGGACTTCGTAGCCAATGTCTCCCATGAATTGCGAACCCCTTTGACCACCATCAAAGGATATACCGAAACCCTTCTGGAGGGGATAGTTAAAGAGGAGGTTGGCCTTGCTTTTCTCCGGGTTATTCAGAAACACACCGATCGTCTAACGAAGATCGTTGAAGACCTTCTGATGCTCTCCAAGATTGAATCCAGAGAGTTTCAAATGAACCTGGAACCCCTTCCACTTACCGAAGTCTTTGACGATGTCCTGGAGCTGGTAGATGAGAATGCCAGAAAGAACCAAATCACTATTTTCAAAACAGACCTCCCCGATTCGCTCTCAGTGTTGGCTGATCGAAGATATGTAGAACAAATCCTGTTCAACCTCTTAGATAACGCCATCAAATACAATCGGAAAGGAGGTAAGGTTTTTATCTCCGTTACTCAAAACACTCCTAGGGAGGTAGTGATTGCCATTCAGGACGAGGGAATTGGAATCCCCAAGGAAGACTTAAACAGAATCTTCGAGCGTTTCTATCGGGTTGATAAAGGACGGTCAAAAGAGTTAGGGGGCACAGGCCTGGGCCTCTCCATCGTCAAGCATCTCGTCCAGGCCCATGGAGGGAGAGTGTGGGCGGAAAGTCAATTCGGAAAAGGATCGACTTTCTATTTCACTTTACCTCGTCAATCTTAGAAGTCTATATAGGAATCTCTCCTTCCCTCAAAATCGGCTTCTGCAATAGGGAAAAAATGACCCGTCCCAAATGATCTCTTTTTAGCCTCCTCGGACTCTTCCGTCCATCTTCTCCCCTTGCACCTTTTTCCAAGCTCACCCGATGTATTCGACATCATGACATAAATATTTCGCACTTTCGTCATCAAATTGCAACATAGATGGTTCAAAATAGATTATACTCAAAGAGGACTCCCATGCGACAAAGGGGAATCAATTGATCTTACAGGAAAAGGGCAAGATTTTAATTGTGGACGATGAAAGGGATCTGGTGGAGATGTTGGCGTATCATTTTGAAAGAAGGGGTTACCAAACCCTCAAAGCTTTTGATGGTCAGGAGGCATGGGAAAAGATTGAATCGGAGGTTCCAGACCTCCTTATCCTCGATTTGATGATGCCCCATCTGGATGGATGGGAACTTTGCCGGCTCATCCGTCGAAGCCATAAGGAACCGATCAAGCAGATGGCGATCCTAATGCTCACCGCACGGGCCATGACAGAAGACAAAATTTATGGCCTTGAAATAGGAGCGGATGATTATTTGACGAAACCCTTTTCCCTTAACGAACTCATCCTCCGAACAGAAAAATTGATGGAGAAAAAGGGGGTGATGCTCCATTTGCAGAAGGAGGTGGAGCGACTCCATTCGACGCTGGAGGCAAAAGAATGGAGCCTGAAGCAGATTGCCCATGATCTGAAGTCCCCGCTCATCTCCATCGGATTTTCTGCAAAACGACTGTTACGAAGAGAACCGAACGAGGATCTTTCAAAGACGCTAAAAACCATTTTCGAAAGCAGTCTTCATTTGACTCGGTGGATCGATGAGGCCCTTTTCCCCCATCCTCTGGCCGAGAACATATGGCAGGATCAAAAGAGAGAGGTTGAGGTGAGATCCCTCATCCAGCAGGTCCTCGACCTTTTAAAAGAAATAGCCTCTGAAAAAAACATTGAAATCCAATTCCATGCTTCACCACCCTATCTCAAAATACCCCTTCAGGAACCTTTGATGCAGCGAGCCCTGATGAACCTTCTCGCCAATGCCTTGAAATATACTCCCCGAGGTGGAAAGATTGAAATCACATTAAAACAATACGTTAGCCTAAGGGGAACCGGAGTCCTAGAGATTTCGGTCAAAGATAATGGAATAGGGATTTCCGGAGATGACTTGGAGAGAATATTTGATCCTTCTTATCGTGGTAAGAACGCATTCGAGGGAGAAGGAAAGGGAATCGGATTGCCTTTTGTTAAAAAGGTGATCGATCTGCATGGCGGGCGAATTTTAGTCCAAAGTGAACTTAGCAAGGGGAGCATCTTTTCGATCCTCCTGCCCATCCAGAGCACATCGGTTGAAGAGAGGAAGGAATTCTCATCAGAGGAGACTTCGATTTTAAAACCATAATGGATATGACCTTACCACAGACCCTGCCTGCCCTTATTCTTATTACGAACCTGATCTTCGACCACTCTTTTCACTCATCCTGATCCAACTCTAATGCCTCTCGAAATCGATAACCCACTCCGCGGATCGTTTCAATCCATTCACCCATGGGGCCGAGTTTATCCCTAAGCCGTCTGATATGGGTGTCAACTGTTCGGGCATAACCCTCATAGGTGTATCCCCAGACTTTGTCTAACAAATTCTCTCTTGTGAAAACTCGCCCTCTTTTAGAAACCAATGTGGTTAACAATTTGAATTCAGTATGGGTCAAGGAAACGGGCTTTCGGTAGACCCATACCTGGTGACGATCGATATCGATCAGAAGTCCCTCCACTTGAAAGTGGGATGTCTCCTCTGCTGGAAGTTCCCTTCGCTTCAGGATGGCTTTCGCCCTTAAAACCAACTCCTTTGGGCTAAAAGGCTTGGTCACATAATCCTCAGCGCCCAATTCGAAACCGATAATCCGATCTAATTCTTCCGCCCTTGCCGTGAGCATCAGGATGGGGATGTTTTGGGTTTGTGGATTTGCTTTTAGGGTGCGACAGATATCTTTCCCATCCATATCGGGAAGCATTAAATCCAGGATAATAAGAGGGGGGCGTAACGTCTTGATATGCTCGAGCGCAGAGGCCCCATCCATAACGGTCTTTACAGGGAATCCGGCTTGTTTGAAATGAAATTCAACAAGCCTGGATATATCCAATTCGTCTTCCACAATGAGGATAGGATTCATCTTTAATAAATCTCTTAAAACCACCTGTGAACTGGAATGAGGATAGAAGCATTATTCTTGGACACCTATCGAATCTTATGGTATCTCTTTCTATAGAGGGACCACAAAAGAGGATGATAGACCATTATTTTTAAATAGGTGCAAGAGAGTATTACGGAGAAATAGAGCCAGGATAGTCTGAGGTACCTTTTTAACCTTTTCATCACTCCCTTCTTAAATAAACCCTTTTTTAACTTGCTCATTCTACCCCTTTTATGTTACAAAATGATTTCAATTTTATTAAATTTCATCTCCCTTCAATCCGCCCTGTCTTCCCCGTTTCGACCAAACGATTGGCACCGAAGGTTTCCAGATCCTTCCGCAATGGCAGGGATAGAAGAAGAAAAAATAGAAAAATTCAGTAAAATCTTTGATGATCCTCGATTCGAATCTCTCAGGCTAAATCCTTACCCCGAAAATTCAGGGGTTCTTCTTTCCTTCCCGTTGAGATGGAATTTAAAATGCCTTTTAGGTTCTCCATCGACTCTTGGGTATGGTGAAAATATCGATTTCTAAGCTCCATGATCAGCATACCCCGATAAGATCCGACAAAGGTAGCTAAGATATCCGCTATCGGCACCTGACCCCACCCCACGGGCATGTGGGAATCCCCTCTTCCAAAAGGGATCTGGTGTGTCTGAATTCTCTCGTGATAATAGATGGCACGCCCAAAATTATCGTGAATGTGGGTGTGCGCAATCCAATCGGAGATTTCTCGGGCGGCTTCAACCGGATCAAACCCATAGAAATGGGAGGCCATATAGAGATGCCCCAGATCGAGGTTCACCCTCACATTGGGACGCCCGATGGCTTCGACCTGTTCCTTAAGCAGCCCTATTATCTCCCCATTGCCATACGGGCTATGATAGAGGTAGGGCCTTGCATTTTCGATGCAGATGGTCAGATTCGGATATTCTTCAGAAAGGCAAAGGATCTGCTCCCGCTCGAGCTCCATGAGGCGCCTTGCCACCTCTTTTGTGATGGAATGTCCATTCTGGATGGGAAAGGATTCTTCTGGGAGAAAGCGACCGGCGTGGTAAACCAGGACCTTAGAGCCAATCGCTTTAGCGAATTCGAGACTCGCTTTAAATACAGAGTAATGGAGCTCTGGATTCCATTGATCCATTAAATTGAGGGGATTGGGACTATGGACGCTATACGTAAAATCAAAGTGTTTGAGAATCTCTTGGACTTCCTTGAGACGCCGATCATCCGGCAGACCTGCCTTGATCACATCGAGCCCGTGCACGGGAATCTCCACTGCTTCCATACCCATTTTGGCGAAATGCTCAAGGTCTTTCTGAAAGGTAGCCAGATTTCCATCTATACGCACTTCATCGATCTTACAACCAATGATGTACAATCTTACCTCCTATGTCGCTTTGACCCTTAGAAGATGAGCTTTCCTTCTCTCCAGACATTTTTAATAACCGGTAAGGGTGGATCCCATCTGACGCGAATCAGGTCGGCTCGTTTTCCAATCTCTATGCTCCCCCGATCTTTCAGATTGGCAATTCGTGCAGGATGAAGGGTAACGGTAGCGATGGCTTCCGGAAGAGGAAATCCAAGCTCCTGATGAAGGAGAAAGACCCCATGAATCAGACTGGAAGGAATGTAATCGGAAGAGAGGATATCCAAGAGCCCCCTTCTTCCCAGTTCGCGAACAGATACGTTTCCCGAATGGGAGCCTCCAAGGATAAGGTTGGGAGCTCCTAAAAGAATGTTCAACCCAAACACGCGCGCCGCTTGGGCAGCTTCGAGCGTTGTAGGAAATTCACAGAGCACGATCCCCTCCGAGGCGGCTTCCGCCACATGATCTGATGTGGTATCGTCATGACTTGCGATGGGAAGTCGGCGTTCTTTGCAACGTTTCAAGATTTCCTTTCGGTGGCGTGAGGCAAATTCTTTCTGATTTTTCTGCCGGGTAAAAATGAGTTTCTTCATTTCTTCGTCGGTTAATCCATACTTTCCCTGATAATAATGAGACATCTTCTTCAGATTGGTGAATTGACGCTGGCCCGGCGTGTGGTCCATTAAGGAAACCAACCTGACAAGGGAACTCTCAACCAACTCTTCAAAGATCTCCAATGTATGGGGATAGCCGACTTCACATCGGAGATGCATCAGATGCTCTGCCCTAAGCAGGCCCTTCTCCCGAGCCGTTCTGACTGCCTCCACCATATCCAGTAGATCCCGATTCCGGGTACTGTTCTCCACCAGGTCTCCAATGGCCAGTGCATCAAAGACCGTTGTGATTCCGGCTGAAACAATGGCCGCATCATGGGAAAGGATGGCAGCCATCGAAGGCCATCTAACTCCTGGTCGGGGTACCACATGGTTTTCGAGGTGGTCGGTGTGGAGTTCAATGAATCCAGGAAGGAGGTAGTCTCCTTCCAGGTCGATCCGGCTCGGAAGGTGGCTTACGCTCGAATCGATATCGGCAATGTCGCCTTCTTTGACGCAAAGCGTTCCTTGAATGATCTCTGCAGGGGTGATCATTTTGGCGTTGGTGAAGAGGATTTCTCTTGTCATCCCGATTCCTCCATGGAAAGATTGAAATACCGTGTGGCCAAAGCCTCTCTCACGGTGCGATCGTGGAAGACTCCCACCACGGCCGTTCCCCTTCGCTTTGCCTCTTGAATCAATTGGACCACAATGGCTCGATTCTTTTCGTCGAGAGAGGCGGTCGGTTCATCGAGAAGAAGGATAGAGTAAGGATAGATAAGCGACCTTGCGAGGTTGACCCGTTGCTGTTCTCCCCCTGAAAAGGTCGTCGGAGAAACCGTCCAGAGCGATTCGGAAAGGTTCAACCTTCTCAAAAGCTCTTCTGCCCGAACCCGGCATTCTTGGACGGAGAGCCCGAGCCGCTGAAGGGGTTCCATCACAATTTCAATGGCTGGAACTCTCGGAATAACCCGAAGGAATTGGCTCACATACCCTATGGTTGATCGACGAATATCTAAAATTTGGTAAGGCTCTGCCTCGACGGTGTTAATCCATTGGCCGAGGTGATAAATGAGCACTCTGCCCGAGTCAGGTTTATAATTCCCATAGAGAATTTTTAGAAAGGTGCTCTTCCCAATCCCAGAGGGTCCTGTGAGAGCCACACATTCTCCTGCCTCCACGGTCAGATCTACCCGCTTCAATACGTTCAACCTCTTTCCACCCTGGAGATGGAGAATAAAGGTTTTGTGAATATCTACGGCTTGCAACCTTATTTCCACCTAAAGTTCCTCTTTCTCTTCAGGCCTGAATCACCGAAGAGACAAGAAGTTGGGTATAAGGATGATGGGGATCGTCTAAGACCTGGTCGGTCAGCCCTGATTCGACGATCTCCCCCTGCCTCATGACCAGAAGCCGATGGGATAGCAAACGGACGACTCCAAGATCGTGAGTCACGATAATGAGTGAGAGGTGGAGTTCCGCCACAAGAGCTCTCAAGAGATCCAGAAGTCGTGCCTGAACCGACACATCCAGTCCTCCAGTAGGTTCGTCCATGAATACGAGTCGAGGTCTGCTCACAAGGTTCCGAGCAATCTGAAGCCTCTGGAGCATTCCTCCTGAAAAGGTCTCCGGCAAGTCATTGGCCCGATCGGTATCGATCTCGACCCGTTCCAACCATCTTTGAACCTCTGCACGAATCCTTCCATAATGGCGCACGCCTATAGCCATCAAACGCTCTCCGATATTTGCGCCTGCGCTGACCCGCATGCGAAGACCTTCCCGAGGATTCTGCCGGACCATTCCCCACTCTGTGCGCATCAGGTGGCGTTTTTTGGATTCGGGTAATTGCCCGACGTTGACCGGTCCTTCCTCTTCCATCCAATACAGGATTGTTCCTCTCGTTGGTTCTAAATGAAACGAGAGCGTATTGAGAAGGGTTGTCTTTCCAGATCCTGATTCTCCAACAATCCCTAAAACCTCTCCTGGCCAGAGCTCAAATGAGATATCCCGACACCCTACCCGGTCTCCAAAATATTTTGTAACCCCCATTACCTTAAGAAGAGGCTCCTTTAAATGGGTCATCTTGTTTCATCCCCTTTTCTCATTCTGAGTGCTTCGATGTCCACCACTTCGGATGAAACCCCTTTTTTAGCCCTCTCTCTCCGTTTTTGGCAATAATCGGTGTCAGAACAGACAAAAAGCCGTCCACCCAGATCATCTTTGATGATCTCATCCAAATAACTTTCCTTCGAACCGCAGAGGGCACACTCCTGGTCCCATCGCTCGACCTCAAACGGGTGATCTTCGAAATCGAGGCTTTTAACCGTGGTGTAGGGGGGGATGGCATAGATCCGTTTTTCCCTGCCTGCACCGAAAAGTTGCAATGCTGGCATCCGATCCATTTTAGGATTGTCAAACCTTGGAATCGGAGAGGGACTGGCAATGTAGCGGTGGTGCACCAGAACAGGATACATAAAAGCGGTGGCAATCCGACCATGGGTCGCAATATCTTCATAGAGTTTGACATACATCAATCCATAATCAGCCAAGGCATGTATTTTCCGAGTCTCTGTTTCTCTCGGTTCAAGAAATCGCAAGGGTTCTGGGATGGGAACCTGAAAGATGATGACCTGTCCTTCCCTCAATGGAGTCTCAGGAATTCGATGTCGAGTCTGAATCAGGGTGGCCTGCTCTGTCTTTTCAGTAATGCTTACGCCTGTCGTTTTAATAAATAATTTCTTAATGCTGACCGCATTGGTTGTATCGTCAGCCCCCTGATCGATCACCTTCAGGACATCGTCAGGGCCGATGAGGGAGGCTGTGATCTGAATCCCTCCGGTTCCCCAACCAAGGGGTAACGGCATCTCCCGACTCCCAAAAGGAACCTGGTGTCCTGGAATGGCAATGGCCTTCAGGATTGTCCGGCGAATCATCCGTTTGGTCCCCTCATCCAGATAGGCAAAATTATATCCTTCCTGGATAGGAGTCTTTTTCGGTTTTTCTTTGGACTGGAGTTTTAATGGGTTTCTCATTCCTTCCTTCCTTTGTCCTTTGAATCAGAGATCCCCTTTCTCAAATTTCGAACCAGGGTCAGTTCAGCCTGGAAGTCGACATAATGGGGAAGTTTCAGATGTTCCACAAACCCTGAGGCTTGAATATTATCGCTGTGCATTAAAACGAACTCCTCGTCCTGGGCTGGAGCCTCAACGGCCTCTCCTAATTCTCGGGCTCTTAAAGCTCGATCTAAAAGGGAAACCGCAATGGCCTTACGTTCACACTGGCCAAAGGTCAGCCCATACCCCCTGGTGAAACAGGGGGACTGGGTCGAGGACCCCTTAAACTGGTTGATCATTTCACACTCGGTGACCTTGATTTGGCCAATCTCGATGGGAAATCCCAATTCTGGCGGAATGAATTCAACAGAAACCTCCCCTACCCTGATCTCTCCGATAAAGGGATGGTTGTATCCAAAACCCCGTTGAGTGGAATAAGCCAAGGAAAGCAAAAACCCCTCGTCCCCTCGGGCCAAGTTTTGAAGCCACAGATTTCGGCTTGCAGGGATCTGAAGGGGTTGAAGGGTGAGGTCTTGAACAGTTTCTCCTTCATCGGAATTCACCTTCTCAACGAGACCCTCTTGATTTAAGAAATCGAGCACCTTGGGAAAAGCCTCTTCCTGGTTTGCAAACTCACATTTAAAAATTTTCTGATCTTCACCCTTAAAAACCTTCTTTTCCTCACCCTTTTGAGAGGGAGAGAGGAGAGAGAAGTCGAGCAATCGGTGAGTGTAGTCGTAGGTTGGGCCAAGGATCTGCCCTCCTGGAATATCTTTAAAGGCGGAAGAGATCCGCCTCTGGATGGCCATTCGGGAGGTATCGATCGGAAGAGTGACGCCGAAGCGGGTGAGTGTGGTTCGATAAGCACGGAGTAAGAAGATGGCCTCGATCAGGTCACCAGAAGATTGTTTGATGGCCAGGGCAGCCAGTTCAGGATCATAGAGCGATCCTTCGGCCATCACACGATCCACTGCAAGGGAGAGTTGATGGCGAATCTGTTCAACGGTCAGCTCGGGAATAGAGAGATCCCCCCGACGCACCTCATTGAGGAGCTCATGGGCATTGGATATGGCTTTTTCTCCTCCTTTAGCTGCCACGTACATAGATTTACTCCTTCACCTCTATCGTTCTGGGCAAACCGACCAGGGCTGAAGGGGAAATGAAAAAGAGATCGACACCAAGAGGATAAAGGGTCTGGTTTCGATTCCAGAACCTCCAGAAAGTCTCTGACAATCCGAGTATCTCGAGGCGTTCTTCTACTTTAATCCCAGGACCTTTAAAGCATCGTCCGATCCCTGCCTCAAAGTCAGAGACCTGGATCATCAGCGTGGCGGATCGCTCTGGAAATTCATCTTCTCCTATAGGGAACTGGTCGTAGGAATATTCTTCAAATGCCTTTAAAATGAGCCCAAAGCTCGCTTGAGAGGGGGAATGGACGAGAGGACAACCCGTGTGAAATAGAAGCCACTCTTTTAGCTTCGACGATTCGCCACCCTCCATCCACAGAGGGGTCTCCGAATCGAGCAAGGTTAAGCAGATAGCCGCCGTCGTTGGATAAAGGGGGAAAGGAGCTTCCAATTCGATATCAAGAGGGATCACCCTGCCAGGATAAGAGACCGCCTTCAAAATCTGTCTGAAGGTCCGTTGACTATCGAAAACGGGATCAGCAAATCCCGACAGTAGATTCGAACACCCCAAAACTTCCATCAGGTATCATCTCCTCTAACCATCGTAAAAAATTCGACCCTTGTGCTGGCAATCTTTTGAGCCATGACAGCTCTTCTCTTTCGCAGAATGAGCTCGAGAGGTCTGATCACTAAATCCATCAAAGCGGCATGTTGATGCGGGTCTTGCAATAGGGCGTCCAGTAATGCGGCTAATTCGGCATGGCGCCGATTTCGACCCATAACGTAACCCGTTCCATGATAACCGTTTTTCACTTGAACCGTGAATCTGGTGACGGTCATCTCGCCTAAGTGAAAGGGGGCCCCATTCCCTTCTTCCTTTGCCCGAACCATCACCAACCCTGTCTCGGGAGGCCGAAGGAAATAGTATTGTGGTTTCTCTCTTAAGACTCCCCAGACTTTCTCAAGATCTTCAAAGCTCGACTTTGCGAGAACGGCCATCCAGTGCTGTCGGACAGATTGATCGATCATTGGGCTCGCTTCTTGATGTTTCCTCCATCGACTCGTTTTTCATATTTTTCACAAAAGGATGCTGCATCCAACTCTCGGAAATCACCGAGGGCCTGGAATAACTCCTCATGCGACCAATGCCACCATTGAATTTTCATCAAGGACGCTTCCACCTCTTCACTCACTCTTCTTCGGATCAATCTGGCTGGATTTCCTGCAACGATAGTATATGGAGCCACCGATTTTGTAACCACCGACCCTGCCCCAACTACGGCGCCTGTTCCGACATGAACTCCAGGCAAGATGGTGACCCCGTGGCCGATCCAGACATCATGCCCGATGACCACCTTATTCTCTCTACGCCACTGAAAGATCCTCTCATCCTCTTCACCAAAACCGTAGAATCGGCTTCGATAAGTGAAATGATGAGTCGTAGCCCTCCAAGTTGGATGGTTAGGGGGATTGATGCGAGTATGGCTTGCTATGGAACAGAATTTCCCGATCTCCGCATAGATGATCTGGCAATCCTCCATCACATAGCTGTAGTCTCCAAATAAGGTCTCCTCGATTTGGCTTCGGGCACCAATCTGAGTCCACTTTCCTAACCGAGAATGAAGGATGGTGGCACTTAGATCGATTACAGGGTCCCCTCTCATTTGACCAGGACCGATCCCGTTTTCTCTTAAAAGAGAGAGCGTATTCATTGAAGAACCTCCTGACCGATGACTTTCCTTCGGAAATAATCCGAGACTCTCTCTGCCAACCAGATGAGGATTAAGGTAACCACCGTAATGGCGAGGGCGTCAGCATATTGAAAGAGGCTCATGGCCATTTGAAGATCCACACCGATTCCTCCTCCTCCAACGACTCCTAAAAAGAGCGCCACCCTCAGGTTAATATCGAATCGATAAAGGGTATTGGCGATCAAAGACGGAATGACCTGGGGAAGAACGGCATAACGGATAATCTGTATTTTTGTTGCTCCAGTGGATTCCAGAGAGTCTAAGGGCTTGGGGTCAATGGTTTCGATCGCCTCCGCAAAAAGCTTCCCCAGCATCCCAACCGTACCGATGGCAATGACGATCATTCCAGCAAAAGGACCGAGGCCGATGACAACCACCAGTAAAAGGATGTAAATGAGAGGAGGGATGGTTCGCTCAACGGTCAGAAGCCGCTTGGAGACTTCCCTAAGGATCTTAGAAGGCGAAGTGTTGTTAGCGGCCAAGAGGGGGAAGAAGAAAGCTCCTAAGGCTCCAAAAAAAGTCCCTACGAATGCCATGGAGAGAGTTTCTAAAAGGGACCATAAAATCTTCCCTCTCCAAAAGATCTCCCAATTGGGGGGATCATCTCTCTCACCAAATTGAAGAAATGTGGAATGCCCTCCCAGAACAGGATAGGACTGATCTTCAAATCGATGAGACTCCAGGCAAAAAAGAGACAGAGAAAAAGAGTTGGGATGAGCCGATGAGGAGACAACCGCCTATAACTTTTCTCCCGGCAATAGGGCTCTGAGCGAGTCTCCTTTAAGATGGAGGGTTGAATTAATCCCATCCCTTTCTCCCTTCTCTTTACTTTAAGAGCTCTTGTCCAATCATGACTTTTCGGAACAATTCAGCGCTCTTCTCACAGAAGATGACCAGCAGCAAAATAATCAAGATAGCTCCCATGGATTCCTGATACTTCAGCAATCGCATGGAGGTCACCAGAGAATAGCCGATGCCCCCAGCTCCTACGACACCCAATAAGACCGACATCCGGATGTTCACCTCAAATCGGTAGAGGGTGTTCGCAATGAGGGAGGGTAGTACCTGTGGAAGAATAGCGTAATGAATGACCTGGATCTTTGTCGCCCCGATCGCTTCTAACGATTCAATCGGCTTGGGATCGACCTCTTCAATTGCATCGGCAAAAAGTTTTCCCAGCATTCCGATGCTGCTGGCCATGAGGGCCATCACTCCTGGAAAAGCTCCAAAACCCACAATGGCTACAAAGAAGAGCATGACGATGAGATCGGGCAAAGCCCTTTCTGCCGAAAGCAGCGCCCTCGTTACATCTCGCAATAACCGGAACGAATGGATATTCCTGGCGGCAATGAGACCAATGAGGAAGGAGAAGCAAGCTCCCAGGGCTGTCCCTACAAAGGCGATTTGAAGAGTCTCCAGGGCCGGCTTTACCAATTCCGGCATCTTCTCCCAGGCAGGGGGAATCATATATCCGAATAATTTTATCCCTTGTGGAATTCCTTTGAGGAGAAGGATGGGGTCGATGCGACATACCACCATCCCTCCCCAGAGAATCAGAAAGAAAAGTCCTCCCGGCAAAAGGTATTTGGAATATCGTTTCATTTTATCCACAAGCCAGGTCGGTTTTCGCTTAATTGGCCATCTCCTTCAGAGAACGGTCTTTTGTGCCGTATATTAAATTGAGAGCGGTATCGTCCAGCTCAGGGCTCCCATCGTAAACAACGAGACCATCCCTGATTCCAATAATCCGGGTGCAGTATTTGCTTACAAGTTTTGGGGCGTGAAAGACGCCAACAATGGCCATCTGCTTGGTGAGGGGTTTCAAAAAATCGAGGACCACTTCTGTATTCTTAGGATCGAGGTTTGAGACCGGTTCGTCGGCAAGCAACAGATGAGGTTCCTGGAAGATGGCCCGGGCAATTGCCACACGTTGCATTTCGCCTCCGCTTAAGGTTTCGGCGCGGCGGTGGGCGAGGGAGCGAATCCCTACTTGATCCAAAGCCCTCAGGGCCTGATCCACTTCCTTATCGGTAAAACCATAAACGAGGCTTCGAACGGTGCTGATTCTGCCCAACCCTCCGGTCAATACATTTTCGAGCACGGTGAGCCTTTTGACTAAAATGGACCCTTGGAAGATCATTCCAATTTTCCGGCGTATGGTTCTCAGTTCCTTTCCCTTTTTTCCATTGATCTTTTGCGGGATTCCGTCTCCGTCCAAGATCACTTCGCCACGATCGGGTCGGGTGAGGCCATTGATACATCTCAACAACACCGTTTTCCCAACCCCACTTTCTCCTAAGATTCCAACGAACTCCCCCTTCTGGACATGAAAACTGATATCTTTTAGCAGGAGTCTTCCATCGGGAAGCTTCTTCGAAATATTTTTTAAAGTCAGCATCGCTTTTCCTCCTTTGGTGCATCCTTCTGTGAGGGGTTAGATTTTCCCTAGCTTGATCGCAATCTGCCGGATGTAGTCATAGTCGCTATCGGTCACCTTGACATAGGCCTTATTCTTTTCCCATTTGCCCTCGAATTGTTTAAAGGCCTCGGGCACCTTTTGAGGCATATCCAGAAAAGCCTGCTGAATCTTCTGGATAAGGGCTGCATCTAATTCCCCTCTCACTGCCACAGGTGACCGCGGAATAGGTGCCGATTTCCAGATGACCGGGACTTCTTCTCGCGTGGCTAATCCCTTCTCAATCACCCGTTGAAGCCCTCCTTCCCAAACGGCTCCCAAATCGACCTTTCGAGTCTTCACAGCGAGAACCGAAGCATCATGGCCTCCCGCAAAGATAATCTCTTTGAAATCTTTATCGACGCGAATACCCAGGGCTTCTAACCCTCCTCGAGGGATCAGATGCCCTGAGGTAGAAGCAGGGTCTACAAAAGATAGGGTGAGCTGTTTCGATCTGGCCTTGACATCCTCCATCGTTTTTAACCCACTATCTCTGTGGGTAATAAGTACGCTATAATAGGTAGCCAATTTGCCGTCCCCCTCGCTCCCGCCGATGATAGCCTTGGCATTTGCCCTTTTGGCGGCCAATACGTAAGAGAAAGGACCGAAATAGGCAAGATCGATCTTTTTGGCGCGCATTGCCTCGATGACTGCTGTATAGTCGGTTGCCTTAAACTCTTCGATCTTCATCCCCAACTCGTTTTCAAGATACTGCTTGGCAGGAGCGAAGGCCCGGATCATCTCCTCGATATCCTCCGCCGGAATAAGGGCCAGCCGGAGCACCTTCGGGCTTGACTGCCCCCATGAAACTCCTCCCATTCCCAAAAGCATCATGGAAAAAATCAACCAGATTACCATCAATACCATCCGCCCTAACTTTCTTTGGGTCCATCTTGCTTTCACCATCTTACCCTCCTTTTAGAAGAGATTTTTGAATCCAGATTCAACCTAAAACTTCAATATGACAGTAATATGAAGGAGAAGTTAAATTTTTATGAAGGAGATTCTTTCTGAAAGGAGTTGGGGCTGTCCGAAGAAAGACAGGAGAAATCAGGAGAAGTTCACATTCCACTATTTGGGTTTGGTCGAAGACAGTGTAACCCATTTGATTTACTTAAACCTATTTATTTAAATGGAGGGGTCCCGAAACTTCCAAGATCTTTTCCCCAAAAAATAGCCCGAACTGAACCCAATAAGCAGGTAGAGGAGTAGGGGTCTCTTTTAGGAATAACCATACGATGCCGATCCAATCGCCGAAACCGCACAAAGAACGGTGATAAACGTGAATACCTCTTCCCATTTCAACAGAAAAAGAATCATTTTCTTTACATACTTCTCAAGACAACCCGATTCCATAATCGGTATCTCCAGGTCCAGATCCCTTTAGGAGAATAGGGAGATAAGAGCGTATTCTCGCCAATCACCAATCGATTCCCCCGCCAGACAACGGTGTTGGTGGCAAAGGACAGAAACCATAGTAGTCCAATCAGGAGATGGAGGGGGTCTTCGATCTTCTTTCCAATATAATAATCACCTACCCCTTTGATGATGCAGGTAGATAGAAGCAGTAAGATCGCCCTTTTTGTTGGTCCCTCGAATAGCAAGGGAAAGGAAGAGAAAAGAACGGGATTCCCAATGAGTTCAGAGAAATATTTATATCCAAGGATTTTCCAGCGTATCTTCCCCCATCTCAGATGGTCGGTTGAAGCATCTCTTAACCCCCAGTATTCATTGACATTGTCGATCAGATGACTGGAAACAATGACTCTCTGCCCTCGTTCCTGGATTTTTTCGCCAATGAAGTGGTCCTCTGCCAGAACATCTTTGACTGCCTTGAGCCCCCAATGGCTTCTAAATCCTCTTTTCTCATGAGCATCGATTTTCCAATGACGCAAGAAATGTTCAGATATCTCTGCAAGAGGCAGACATTTCCGATCACAAAAGAGTTTAGATGGAGATTTTCAAAGAGCGAACCCATGGTTCTGCCTCCTATTCCCCGAATCAGGTTTGTCACTAACCCGATTTCCAGATCTCTCATCGGTTGAACCGTCTTTCCCAGGTAATCCTTTTCGACCCTCACATTTCTGTCGCTGATCAAAAGGTAGGGATATCTCGCCTTTCGAAAGGCAGGAAGCAAATTATTCGCTTTTGGATTCCATCCTTCGTTACCCTCCTCGACGATCAACGAAATCTCTCGATCCGGAAATTTATCCTTTATTTTTTGGGCCACGCGATAGGCAGGGTCATTGGAATTCGGTAAAGAGAGGAGAATTTCGAACTTGGGATACTCCTGCTGGCAGAAACTCATCAAATTATCAAAGAGGCCGTCATCCAATCCGCTCAACGGTTTAAGAATCGAAATCGGTGGGCAAAAGGTCCCGAAGTCCTGTTCGGATGCCGGTTGAGCTTTAGACCTCACAGAGGACCGAACCGCAAGGATCTGAAGCTCAAACCCAAGGATTCCTAAAACAGTCAATCCACTGATGATCCAAAAAAGTTCCATCTATCTTTTCCTTTCATCGTAATAGATAGCTTAAAAGGGTGTTCCATTCCTAAACAGGGTGATGGCAACCCCTCGGTTGTATCGAATACATTGTTTAATGGCATGGATCTCCTTCTCACAATTCAGCATCGTTTTCCAAGAATAGAGATGTCTAACGCGGTGGAAATCACTTCCCGCAATGTAAGGATATTTTTTGAGGCTGATGACATTGAAGACATCGTCCCGGTTGGCAATTTCCCACGCATCGATAAAGGGAGCATACTTTTCTCGATGGGTCCAGAGGTAGAGTGTGTCGATGGCCATCCGCTCAGAGGAATGGTGTGGATGACAGGCAACAATGAGTGCATCTTGCTTTTTGGCTTCGAAAAAAATCCTTTCGAATTCCCATTCAGCAGGAATGAAGGTTTTAAGGTCTATCAGAAGCACATGGGCCGATTGCTCAGAAGAAAAAGAACTTTTTGTAATCTCTACCCCTGGGAGCACAAGCATTTCGTATCGGTCCCAAGCCCTCTTTACCTCTTCTTGGATGTGACGAAGGTAATCAGGTAATTGACTTTCCCTCACAGAAAATCTGAAGCGGTTAGCAATCTTGCCGTAGGCGGTCTTTCCGTTAACCACATGGTCGGTGATGGCAATGGTATCAAAACTAGCTGACCAAAGAGGTCGATCGTTTTTCTCAAATCGAGCACTCCATCAGAATAACTCGTATGGATGTGGAAGTTGCACAATAGCATTGATGATAAAGATCATAATCGGGTTTTGTTACAGAGTGATTAAAAAAAAGATAGAATTTGTGTGAAAAATGCAAGTATTTTTTAATGAATTATGAGACGGGAAGATGGATATTCGGAAGACTGGATATTCGGGAGACGACTCTTAACGTCGGTTTTGAGGCTCAAAATCGGCATCCGTTAATCCTGCGTTTATCCTGAGGTTTTCATACCCGTAATCGCCGATCAGTTGGTTCTCCCAATCGAAGACTTGGACACGGATCGGAATCTTCGTCTCCATGTCAAAGTTCAAGAGGCTTCGGTAGCAATAGTAATGATTCCGTGGCTCTTTGGAGAACCGGGCTTCAATGAGGATCGTCTTTCTTCCGTAAAGCAGCTCTTCCCTTACCATTCGATATTCAAGTTCCCCAGACCCCCATCCTCTCCTAAAGTTTTCTCCGAGGAGCTTGATTAAGTATTCCAGACCTGCTTCCGTAATGGGATGACGGCTCCCTTGCATGGCAAGAGGGCCAAGGGGGTTGAGATTCAATGTGATCATTCCCCATGCCCCTGGCTCACGAACCAGGATTCGGTTTTTGTTCCAGCCTTCTACATTAGAAGATCTCCCTCCCTTTTCCAGGCCCGTCCACCCACGTCATATGCACTTTAAAGGGTTTTTTAAACCGGAGATAGACCGTCTCTTTTGCTTTCAGAAAACCTTTAATTCGCTCCTGCTTATGGAAAAGAGCGGTATAGGACTCTGCTTGATAAAGAAGATTCTCTGCCTGAAGTAACCAACTCTCGAGACAAACCGCTTCTTTCCCGTGGGAATCCGTACAGAGAACCAGAGATGCACACAGAATAGAAAGGACGGATGAAATGAGAGGAACCATATTTTTACTCCTATGGATGACCAATGGTCTTTCACATTCTCCGGATAGATGCCAATCCTCTAATAAGTGATTACTATTCTTAGATTTCAGAGAGGTTACGAAAAGATGATTCTTTTGTGACAGGCCAAAGCAGTGGCAAAGGTCTCGATTAAAAACGGGACTTTTTTTGAATGAGGTAGGAATAAATCTGGCAAGGTGGGTTGGTTTTCGCTCGAGCGTATCATAGTTGACGGTGTAGAGGCTAAATCGCGGGTCTAATCCCCTTGGCCATACATAATTGTCCAAAAGAGACCAATAAAAGTACCCCCGGATATCCATTCCCTTATGGAGGCATTTTTCGAGAATATCAATATGGCTTTTGATAAATCTTATCCTCCTCTGTCCATCCTGAGAGGCAATCCCATTCTCAGTGATGATCATCGGAAGACGAGGTTTGGAGGCTTCTTGAAGGGTTCGTTCCAACCCTTGTGGGTGAATTTCCCGTCCCATATCGGTCAGTCCATCGCCATTGCGATCCTTATATTTCAGTTCCAGCCCCATTGGCCGAAAAGGGTTAAAACGGAGATGGGTCCTGGTGTAATAATTGATCCCGAGGAAATCGAATTCGTAATAGACCTGTGGCGAAGGTATCCAGGAGTGAATGATTATAGTAACGGTGAGCCATCTTCACCAGAAATCGATCCAGTGGGTTCCATCTCCAGTAGGGAGAAAAGGTGACCATGTTTATGGACGATCCCCACCCATGCCTCCGGATTGTTGGCATGGAGGCAGTCATAGGCTTATCCATTGGCCTGGAGAAGGTGTTTAAAGGCCTGAACGAAAAGCTCTCTGTTGCAGATTCCCGGAGGCATGGCCCCCTCCAAATATCCGCCTAAAAGAAGCACATAAGGTTCGTTGAAGGTAACCCAGTATCGGACCCCCTTGAATGCCTCTGCCACTCTTCGAACATATTTTAGAGATTTCTGAAAAAGTAAATACTTTATGGAGTAGTCTCATTTTGAGAGTTAGGGAAAGGCTAAATTATGGGATACAGGGAGTTACTTTCTGGATTAATCTCTATCTTTCTTTTTCTTTCTCCTTTCTTTTTCCTCATCCAGTTTCCAAAATTCCTAACTTCTGTTCCTTCATCAAAAGAAGCCTCACCATCCTCTTCACATTCATCACCAAAAAAGTCATAAGGGCCTGAATCGCTACCTTGGCCCTC
>Ga0101945_1001194_pt1 | contig 29029 bp, 35 predicted proteins | sample DewCreD2012metaG_2_FD_75246 | JGI IMG/M metagenome (GOLD analysis project Ga0101945, IMG submission 75246) | Hot spring sediment bacterial and archeal communities from British Columbia, Canada, to study Microbial Dark Matter (Phase II) - Dewar... ... | reverse complement strand
GCCACCAGGCCCAGGTGGCCCAGGTCGTACACCTGTAGGTTGGGTGTGGTTTCCATCCCAAAATCCTAAGGCCAAGGGAGAGGGGTGCGGAATGTCGGTGGCGAGTTCCTCTTCCCTATTCCAGGCAGGAGCGTGTATACTGCAAGCAGGTTCGCTTATGGCTTATAGTGGCTGCACCGCCCCGTGTTAAGGAGGCAACGTGTTTTCGGGTTTTAGCAAGCTATTCAAACCCCGCGTGGAGGCGCTGGGCCTGGAGATCGGCGCCGCCAACCTAAAGCTGGTGGAACTCTCCGGAAATCCTCCCGCCCTCAGGGCCCTGGCCACCCGGCCCACTCCCCCGGGAATGCTGGTGGAAGGAGTGATCGCCGAACCCCAGGCCCTGGCCCAGGAACTCAAGGAACTTCTCGCCGAAGCCCGGACCAAAAAGCGCTACGTGGTCACCGCCGTGCCCAATCCCAGCGTGATTCTGCGCACCCTTCAGGTGCCCAAGATGCCCCTCAAGGAGATGGAGGAGGCGGTTCGCTGGGAAGCGGAGCGGTACATCCCCTTCCCCATTGACGAGGTGGTCCTGGACTTCGCCCCCCTGGATCCCCTGGCCGAGGTAGCCGATGGGGAGCAGGTGGAGGTCATGGTGGGGGCCGCCCGGCAGGAAGCAGTGGCCTCCTTGCTGGAAGCCCTGCGGGGAGCAGGTCTGACCCCCATCATCTTGGATGTGAAGCCCTTTGCCGGGCTTTATCCCCTGGAAGCCCAGCTCAGCAGCGACCCGGAAGGGGTTTCCGTGGCCGTAGAAATCGGGGCAGAAAGCACCAGCCTGGTTCTCCTTAAGGGAGACCGTCCCTTGGCGGTGCGGATCCTCACCCTCTCCGGCAAGGACTTCACCGAAGCCATCGGGAAAAGCTTTGGCCTGGACTTCCTCACCGCCGAGGAGGTGAAGCGCACCTACGGCCTCGCCACCATCCCCACCGAGGACGAGGAGCTTCTTCTGGACTTTGACGCCGAGAGGGAGCGGTACAGCCCTGCCAAAATCTACGATGCCATCCGGCCCATCCTGGTGGAACTTACCCAGGAGATCCGCCGGAGCCTGGAGTTTTTCCGGGTGCAACTGGGGGACATACAGCCGGAGGTAGGGTACCTCTACGGCGGGGGAAGCCGGCTTAGGGGCCTGTCCACCTTGCTTACCGATACCCTGGGGGTCAACTTCACCGTCCCCGACCCCTGGCAGGGCATACAGGTGGATCCCAGACGCTTTGACCTGGAAAAGATCAAGGAGATGGGACCGGAGTTCCTGGTGCCCGTGGGCCTGGCCTTACGGGGGGTGATGCCCCTTGATTAGGCTTAACCTTCTCCCCAAAAACCTGCGCCGCCGCATTGAACCGGGTTGGTGGCGCCTGGCGGCGGGGGCCTTTGCCCTGCTGACCCTTGCTCTGTTGGGCTTTCTCCACTACACCGCCTACACCGAACTGACCCTGGCCAAGCAGGAAAGGGATGCCCTGAAAGCGGAGGTGGAGGCCTTAAAACCCTTCATCGCCGAACAAAACCGCCTGGTGCAGGAGAGGAAGACCCTCGAGGCCCTCCTCGCCATCCGGGAAGGCCTCAAGAAGAACTTCGTCCCCTGGTCCGAGTACCTGGCAGCCTTTATCCGGCAAATCCCCCAGCAAGGCGGACGCCTCCCCGTGGCCCTGCGCTCCGTGGGTACCCGGGCCATTCCCGAGGACGAGGCCAACCGGATGGCTCAAGCCGGAACCTATGACGGCAAGAAGGTGCAGGTGGAGTTCACCGTGCAGGGGGAAGCCCTGAACCAGAATGCCCTGGTGAGCTTCGTGCGGGCTTTTGAAACCTCACCCCGATTCGGCATAGAGTTCCAGGGGGCTTCCCTGGACCAGAACCGGGGGCTTTACACCTTCAGCGCCCGGGTGGGCCTGGTGGGAGGTGGAGAAAGTGCTCGCTAGACTGGGACAGCGGGAATGGGCCCTGATCGCCATCGCCCTCACCTTGGTGGTGGCCCTCCTCTGGTACTTCCTCCTCATCGTCCCCATGCGCCAGGAAACGGAAAGCGTGCGCCAGGAGATCAACGCCCTTATTCCCGAACGGGATAAAGGAAGGCAAGCCCAGCGCGCCCTGCCGGAACTCCGGGCCACCATCGCTGAGCTACAAGCCGAGCGCCAGGCCTTTCTGAGGGCGCTTCCCAAGGAGGAACGGCTTTCCCAGGTTCTGAACGAGATTCTGACCGAGGCCCTAAGGAGCGGGGTCACGGTGCGCTCCTTCACCCGCTCCCCCACCTCAGCTCCGGTGCCGGAGGTGCGGGCGGTGAACCTGGCCCTTTCCCTCGAGGCGCCCTTCCCCGAAACCTACGCCTATCTGAAGCGCCTGGAAGGGCTTTCCCGCTTCAGCTCCCTTTCCGGGCTCAACCTCAGCGTCCAGGGTCAGGACTTAAATCCCCTCCTCTCCACCAGCTTGACGCTGACCCTCTACATGCTGGCCAAAGATCTTAGCCAGTCCGAAGGAAATCCCCAGACGCAAGGAACTCCTCCCTCGCAGACAACAGGTCAAGGAGGTGGTCGGTGAAAGCCCTTCTAGCGCGCCTAGCTACGGCTTGGCGCAACCTACCCCAGTCCACCAAGCTCCTCCTGGCGGGCCTTCTCCTGGTGAGCGCCGTGGCGCTTTGGTATGTGGGCCTCTACCTGCCGGCCCAGGCACCCATGGAGGTGCAACCCACCCCCGGCCAACCTCAGGTGCCCAGCCAGGGAGCGGAGGCTCCCAAGGCCATAGAAGCTCCACCCATCCCGCCCCTTGCCGAAACTGCCCCCCAAGACCAAGCGGCGAAGCCTAGCCCCGAGGCTTCTCCTTCCCAGAAAGCCCCTAAAGCAGGCGAGCCCGTCTTGACCACAGCCTTGCCCATCCCCAAAACGCAACAAGAGGCCCCGCTTCCAAACCCCTTTGTGCCCCTGGTGGTGGAAGCCCCACCTTCTCCCCCCGTGCCCTCCGCTTCTCCGGCACCTAGGCCCACACCCGTGCCCACAGGGGCACCTGTCCGGGTAAGCCCGGGAACACCTTTACCCATCCCTAGGGTCCAGACCTCACCCCGGCCCCTCCCTGGAAGCCAAGGAGCCTTGCCTGCCCCCAAGGTGCTGGCCCCTGCTTTCCGAGTAGAAACCCCTAAAGCCCAGGTGGAAACCCAGCCCGTCCTCATCCCACCCGCTGGCCTCGTGGAGGCTCCTTTACCCAGTGTGCCCCAAACCTCAGCCCCAGGGGGGAAGACCGAACCTGCGCCCTCGCCTGTCACTTCTCCCAAAACCCCCCTGCAAGCCCTGGTGGAGGAAAAAGGCATCAAGCTAGCGGGGACGCTATTAGGCCCGGTGAGCGTGGCTATCCTAGAAACCAAGGAAGGGTACCTGGTGTTACCCGTGGGTAGCCTTCTTCCAGGTAGCGAGGCAGTGCTTCGCCGCATAGAAAGCGACCGGGTGGTGTTGGCCTTGAAGGATGAAAGCTTGGAGATTGCCTTAGAAAACACGCAAGCAGGAGGTGGCCAGTGAGAACGGCGCTTATGAAACTTGTGATCCCCGGCCTGTTGGCCCTCGGCATGGGGGCCCTAGCGGGAAGCCTTCCCCAGGAACCCCGCTTTGACGCCAAGGTGGACCTGAAGATTTCCGAAAACCAGGTGCGGGCCGGGTTCACCCTGCCCCTGGATGTGGTCCTGGAAGCCCTGGCCCGGAGCGTGGGCCTCCAACCCCTCATCTACCGGGCCTACGATGCCTCCGGCGACCCGGCCAAGGCCCAGCCCCCCTTACCCAACATCAAGTTGGACTTTCAGGGCAAACCCTTCCGGGAGGTCTGGGACCTCCTCTTCGCCACCTACGGTACCCAGTTCAACCTGGACTACCTCCTACTGCCTCCCGACGTAGTGGTGGTGGCCCCCACCCAGGTGATCACGGCCTTGGTGGACGCCCCAAGCCGCACCGGGGCCATGGAGCGGAAACCCTACCTGGTGGCCATCCCTGAGATCGCCTACCGGCGCACGGAAACCGACGCCCAGGGTCAAGTTCGCACCGTGGTGAACATAGATGGGGCCAAGGGCTGGGTGCAAAACGATCTCCTGCCCTTCCTTTCCCGGGAAGCCAGCGGGCTTAGCGTGAACTGGATTGTGGTAGAGGAAGGGGGCAGGCTCAGGGCCCTACTCTCTGTCCTGGCCACCCCAGAACAGCACATTCGCTTCTCGGACATTCTCCAGCGGGCTGGGATTGACTTCCGCCCCTTACCTGCCCTCACCTTACCTAAACCGAGGGTTGAACGGACGTATGTGGTTGCCCATGCCACCTTCCCCGAGATTCTGGCTTTTTTGCAAGGCCGGGTGCCGGGCGCACAAATCAGCGTGGTCCCTACAGATCCCAAACGGGCCCTCATCACCGCCACCGAGGAGGACCACGCCCGCATCGCCGAACTCCTGAAGGTGGCCGACGTACCCAAGCCCACCCCCGTGGTGCGCCGGGTCTACACCTTGCAGAACCTCACTTTCCAGGAAGCCCAGGAAAGGCTTAAGCCCGTCCTGGAACGAGAGCTGAAAGGAGCCCGCTTGGAAGGCGTCCCGGGTAATCCCAAAGCCCTTCTTCTGGAAGCTACCGAAGCTGACCAGGCTTTCTTCGCCGAGATCCTCAAGGCCGCTGATGTACCCCCCCAGGTGGCCCCGCCCACCCAGGAGGCCACGGTGCGGAGGCTCTACCCCTTGCGCTTCGCCGATGCCGAAAAGGTGGCCTCCTTCCTGGCCAGGGAAGTGCCGGGAATCGTGGTGCAGACGGTGCCTGGACAACCGGTCCTCTCCGTACGGGGGACGGAGAAACAACTTTCTGAAGTGGAGAACCTGCTGGCTCAGATCGACCGGGCTCCCGAGCAAGGACCGCCCATCCTCCAGCGTTCCTACCAGCTCTCCAACGCCAAGGCCGCCGACCTGGCCAAGGTGCTCCAGGAGGCCTTGCAAGCCCGGCAGGCCCAGGCTCCCCAGGGCCAGGCCCGGCCTCAAGGCCCCACACGCCAGGCCACGGTGGTGGCGGACGAGCGCACCAACACCCTGATCGTCACGGGTACGCAGGAGGATCTAGCCCTGGTGGAAGGCCTTATTCCCAAGCTGGACCAGGCGGTGCCCCAGGTGAACCTGAGGGTGCGCATCCAGGAGGTGCAGTCCAACTTCAGCCGAAACCTGGGCCTCAAGTGGAACACCATTGCCGGGGGAAATGTAGCGGCCAGCATCCTGGACACGGGGCTTTCCCTTATCTTTGACAGCACCCGGAGCCTGGCCGCCCTGAACATCATCGCCACCCTCGAGGCCCTCCAGCGCCAGGGCCTTTCCCGAGCCCTTAGGGACGTGAACCAAACCGTGCTCAACAACCAAACCGCCCGCCTGCAGTCCGGGGAAACCTTCCTCATCCGCCGGGTGGTGGGAGACCGGGTAGAGCGGGTACCCTTCGACATCGGCATCATCGTGGAGGTGACCCCCCAGATCACCGCCGACGGGCAGATCCTCCTCAACATCAAGGCGGAGGTTTCCGGGAACGTCCAGCGCAACCCCGTGGACGGGGACGTGGACCGCTTCACCAAGCAGGTGGTAACCACCACCCTGCGGGTGCGGGATGGGCAGACCGTGGTCCTCGGGGGTCTAACCTCCCAGGAAAATAACCAGGTGCAGCAGGGGGTCCCCTTCCTCATGGACATCCCCCTGATCGGGGAACTCTTCAAACAACGCACCCAGGAAACCACCGACCGGGAGCTTCTGGTGGTCATTACCGCCGACATCGTAAAGGAAACCGCAAGCCGCTAGGTTCCTTTGCCCCTCCCAGCCAGGGGAGGCAAGCCTGTAAGCCGGGCCTTGCTGATCCCCTGGCTTGGCTCTATCCCAGGTCGCTTGCCCTACAATAGGCCCATGAGGTTCCTGACCGCAGGCGAATCCCATGGCCCCGAGCTTCTCGCCATCATTGAGGGCCTTCCCGCCGGCATCCCCCTCACCGAGGAGGACATCAACCCTTGGTTGGAACGACGTCAGAAGGGCTATGGCCGGGGAAGACGCATGGTTATAGAAACCGACCGGGTAGAGATCCGTGCCGGCGTCAGGGCGGGGCGCACCACGGGAGCCCCGGTGGCCCTGGCCATCAAGAACGCCGACTACCGGAACTGGGTGGAGATCATGGACCCTGCTCCGGGAAACGAACCCCGAAAGAGGGCCCTCACCGCCGCCCGCCCCGGCCACGCCGACCTTTCGGGGGGCATCAAGTACGGCCACAAGGACCTAAGGGACGTACTGGAAAGGGCCAGCGCCCGGGAGACCGCCATCCGGGTGGCGGTGGGAGCGGTGGCCTTGAAGTTCTTGAGCCTTCTTGGAGTTGAAGGAACAGGGTACGTGCCGGGTATGGCGGGGGTGTGGGCCCAGGTTCCCTTCTCCTGGGACCTGGTACCCCGCATAGAAGAAAGCCCCTTGCGCATGACCGATCCCGAGGCCGAGGCCGAGGTTATCCGCCGCATAGACCAAGCCAAAGCGGAAGGGGACACGCTAGGAGGGGTGATCGAGGCCCGCTTCCGCGGCCTGGTGCCGGGCCTGGGAAGCCATGTGCACTGGGACCGCAAACTGGATGGCCGTCTGGCCCAGATGGCCCTTTCCATTCCCGCGGTGAAGGGGATGGAAATCGGACCTGCCTTTGAAAACGCCATGAAGCGGGGCTCGGAGGTTCACGATCCCATCTACTGGAGCCCGGAGAAGGGGTTCTACCGCACCACCAACCGGGCGGGGGGCCTCGAGGGGGGCATGACCACCGGGGAGGAACTCATCCTCAGGGCTGCCTTAAAGCCCATCGCCACCCTGATGAAACCCCTCCCCACCGTGGACGTGGTGACCCACCAACCCACCGATGCCGCCAGGGAGCGCTCCGACGTCACCGCCGTGCCCGCCGCCAGCGTGATCCTCTGCGCCCTATCCGCCATCGTCCTGGCCCAGGCTTACCTGGAGAAGTTTGGTGGAGATACCATGGAGGAAATACAGGAACGGGTGGAGCGGTACAAAACCCGGGTTTTAACCTACTAAAGGCGTAGGATGGCTCCATGACCCGCCTGGAGATTCCCCGCCCCGCCACCTTCATCAGCCTCACCGGTTTCATGGGGGTGGGGAAAAGCCGCATCGGTAGGGAGCTGGCCCGCACCCTCATGCTCCACTTCATCGACCTAGACCGCTACATAGAAAGGCGCACGGGGTTATCCATCCCCGATATCTTCCGCCACCTGGGGGAGGAAGCCTTCCGGCAGATGGAGCGGGAGGCGGTGCAAGAGCTTCTCGGCAAGGAGTACCTGGTTCTCTCCTTGGGCGGGGGTACCTTCGTGGATCCGGAAAACCGCAGGAAGCTTTTGGCCAGAGGCCCGGTGGTGGCCCTCTGGGCCAGCCCGGAAACCATCCTGGAACGAGCCACCCGCAAGCCCGGGGAAAGGCCCCTTTTGCAGGTGGAAAATCCTCTGGAGAGGATAAGGACCCTCCTCGAGGCCCGCACCCCCATCTACCGGGAGGCCCACGTGCACGTTTCCACCGACAACCGGAAGGTGGAGGAGGTGGTGGAGGAGATCGTAGAGAAGCTTTGGAGCTATGCGAAGGCTCATCGTCCGTAAACCCGTTTCCTACCCCATACTGATTGGGAAAGGCGTGCTCGAAGAGGTCCGGACCCCCGAAGGTCCTTCGGCCCTTCTTTACGACCGGCGGGCGGAAGGCTTTGCCCAGAAGCTGGCAGAACGCCTCGGGGTCCAACACCAGCTAGGTCTGGAAGGGGGCGAGGGAGCCAAGACCCTGGCCGCCTACGGCCGGGTCCTCTCCTTCCTGGCGGAGAAGGGCCTACCCCGGAACACCACCTTGCTGGTGGTGGGGGGAGGAACCCTCACCGACCTGGGGGGGTTTGTGGCCGCCACCTACCTCCGGGGAATCCCCTACCTCTCCTTCCCCACCACCACCCTAAGCGTGGTGGACGCCAGCGTGGGGGGTAAGACCGGCATCAACCTCCCTGAGGGGAAAAACCTGGTGGGAGCCTTCCACTTTCCCCAAGGGGTGTACGCGGAGCTCGAGACCCTCAAAACCCTCCCCCCCTTCACCTTCAAAGAGGGTCTGGTGGAAGCCTTCAAGCACGGGATCATCTCCGGGGAGGAAGGGCTTTTAGAGGTGGAGGACCTCACGCCGGAAAGCCCCCGCCTCGAGGCCTATCTGGCCCAAGCGGTGGCGGTGAAGGTGAGGATCACCGAGCAGGACCCCACGGAAAAGGGGGAAAGGAGGCTATTAAACCTGGGCCACACCCTGGGGCACGCCCTGGAGGCCTACACCCACCACGCCCTGCCCCACGGGGCAGCGGTGGTCTACGGCCTCCTCTACGCTGCCCTTCTCGGCAAACTCCTGGGAGGGGAGGACCTCACCCCCCTGGTCCTCCGCCTCCTGAGGTGGCTTTCTCCCCCTCCCCTCCCCCGGGTTTCCTGGGAGGACCTCCTTCCCTACCTCCTCAGGGACAAAAAGAAGGTTTCCGAAAGCCTCCACTGGGTGGTGCCCCTGGGCCTGGGGAACCTCACGGTGAAGCCCCTTCCGGAAGCCACCCTAAGGGAGGCCTTCGGCCTTTGGCGGGAGGTCCTCGAGGGGCTTGCTTCTTTTGACCAGAAATGTTAGTCTAAATCATCATGCGCAGGGTAAGTGTACATGAGGCTAAGGCCAAGCTCTCCGAACTCCTCGAGGCGGCACGCCGGGGGGAGGAGATCGTCATCACCCGTTACGGCCGCCCCTTGGCCCGCCTGAGCCCCTGGGAGGAAGGGGTACGACTAGGCACCTTGCGGCATCTGGGCCCTGGGGATTGGGAAGCCTTCCACGCCCCCTTGCCAGAGGAGGAGCTCACGGCATGGGAGGGCTGAGGCTCCTCCTGGACACCCACACCCTCCTCTACGCTTTGGTAGAACCAGAGCGCCTTTCCCCTCACGCCAGGAGCCTGCTGGAAGATCCGCAGAACACCCGCCTGGTAAGCGCGGCTTCCCTATGGGAAATAGCCATCAAATCCCGGCTAGGCCGGTTTCCCCAGGGCGAGGCCGTACTATCCGCCTATCCCGGTTGGCTGGAACCCCTGAAAGCCCAGGAGCTCCCCATAAAGGGTCCTCACGCCCTCCTAGCCCCCTCCCTACCCGGAAACCACCGGGACCCCTTTGACCGCATGCTGGTAGCCCAAAGCCTCTTGGAAAGGGCACTCCTTGTATCCCATGACGAAGCCCTGAAGAGCCTGGGGGCTGCCATCGTATGGTGAGAAGCCTAAAGCCCCACCCCCACAGGCCGGAGTACCCCGGCCTTGGCCTTGCCGAAATCCAAGGGAAACTCCCCTACCTCCGTCCTTAGGACCAGAAGGGCTAGCGGAAGGTCCTCCCCTTCCCACACCACGCCTGCCCCCGTGGCCAGGGCCAAGGCCCGGGGGTCCTCCGGGGGGAAGGCCACCCGGGGAAGACGGGGCCAGGGAAGGGTGGCCCCGAAGGCCAAGGCGAGGGCCTTGGCCGGGCGGAAGCGTCCCTTCTGCACCAGACCCAGGTAAAGCCCGGGGGCTGGGGCCTTAAGGCCAGCCAGGGAGGGAAGCTCCTCCGGAACCAGGTAAAGGTGGCCTGAGCGCTCCCAGATGGGGCCTTCCAGGTCCAAGCCCGCTTCCCCCAGAAAGTTCGCAAGGGCCTTCCGGGCCTCCTGGCTCAAGGGGGGAATGCGTTCCTTTGGTGGCGTGCCCCAGCTACCCCCCTCCTTGCGGAAGCGGGCCAGGAAGTGCCCCTCCCCCTCGAGGCGGTGAGGCCAGAGGCGGGCGGTCTTCCTGAGCTCGGGGTTTCCGTCCCCCCACTCCGGCACCCCAGGAGCAAACAGGGGATGGTAGCGGGCATCCTCCAGGTGGAACTCCGGATGCTCCCTTAGGAAGTGGGCCACCACCCCCTCGTTCTCCTCCGGGGCGAAAGTACAGGTGGAGTAGACCAAAACCCCTCCCGGCCCCAAAAGCCTTGCCGCCTGGGAGAGAAGCCCCTTTTGCACCTCGGAAGCCCGCCTGGGGGCCCCAGGACCCCAGTGGCGGATGGCCTCGGGGTCCTTGCGGAACATTCCCTCCCCGGAGCAGGGAGCGTCCAGGAGAACCCGGTGAAAGTACGGGCCAAAGGCCTCCGCAAGGGATCGGGGCGGGGCCTGCACCACGGCAAGCCTACCCCCCCAGCGCTCCACGTTTTCCAAAAGGCCCCGGATCCTCTTACCGTCCACCTCGTTGGCTAAAAGAAGGCCCCTTCCCCCCATGCGGGCCAGGAGGTGGGTGGTCTTCCCCCCGGGAGCCGCCGCCAGGTCCAAAACCCGCTCTCCAGGTTGAGGCTCCAATAGCACCCCCACCGCCTGGGCGCTTGGCTCCTGGATGTAGTAAAGCCCAGCGTAGAAGAAGGGGTGGGGCCCCGGCCGGGCCTCCTTTGGGTAGTAGAACCCTTCCGGGCACCACGGGATGGGCCTCAAGGGCCAGGGGGCGATCCTTGCAAAGTCTTCCGGCGTTATCTTCAGGGTGTTCACCCTAAGGCCATAGGTCCTTTCCCCTTCCGTAAGGGACCTGAGGAAAAGGGAAAACTCCTCCCCCAAAAGCTCCGCCATGCGGGAGAGGAAGGCCTTGGGCAACACCCGAGTACCCTAGCACGAAAAACCCCCTGGCTCAAGGAGCCGGGTTAAAATGGCCCTATGGCTCCTGTGGTGGAAAGGCTTGCCCCAGGGGCTTACCGGGCCCTCAAAGAAAAGAAGCGCCTGGGGTACCGGGAAGGCCAGCTCCTGGCCATGGCGGGGGAAAGCCCAGAACCTTACCTCCCATGATTCAAGCCATCGGTACCGACTTGGTGGAAATCGACCGGGTGCGAAAGCTCCTCAAAAAGCACGGGGGAAAAGCCCTAAAAAGGCTTTTCACCGAGGAGGAGCTAACCTACGCCCTCCGCCACCAGGACCCTGCCCCAAGCCTTGCCGCCCGGATCGCCGCCAAGGAAGCCTTTCAGAAGTGCTGGCCCGAAAGCCTTTCCTGGAAGGAAGTCTGGGTGGGGATGGAGGGGAGGAAACCGGTCTTGCGCTTTGCCCCAAAGGTGAGGGCCCGCCTCGAGGCGGAAGGCCTTTTCGCCCACCTCTCCTTAAGCCACGAGAAAGGCCACGCCCTGGCGGTGGTGGTCCTGGAAGCTAGGACACTAGGCGCAGGATAAAGGCGTAGGCATAGCTCCCTCCCCTGCCGGCTGCCAGGGCTCCCTGGATCATGTTCCAAAGGACCAGGACCACCAGGGCAAAGGCCAGGGGAACCGCTACCACCAACCCCACCACGGTCACCGCCAGCAGAAGGAGGGCCAAGCCATAGAGGGTGTAGCTGATCTGGCCGTTTAGGGACTCCTTGGCGTGGGCCTGGACGAAGGCGCTTTTCGGACCCCAAAGCAGGATGGCCAAGGGCAGAAGGATCTGGCCTATAAGGATGAAGTACCCCACCAGGGGAGCCAGGTGAACCACCGCCGCCCAGGTCCGGTCTGCATCCGTCAAAGGGGTGGGTTGTTCCATAAAGCAAGTTTATCAAGAGATGAGCCAGAGGCTAGCTTCTGCCTAGGCCACCTCCTCCACTTCCTCGCGGATGCGGATGGGGCCTTGCCTCTCGGGTCTTAGACCCACCTTGTCCTGGTAAAAGGCCCGGATGACCTCAAAATCCTGCTTGAGGTTTCCGGAAGGCCAGAGGTAGCCCCCGATCCCCACCTCCTTCTTCCGGAAGTCCACGTAGCCCAGGGCCACGGGCACCCCGGCCTTCAGGGCCACGTAGTAAAAGCCGCTCCGCCAGTAAGGTGCCTTCCCCCGGGTGCCCTCCGGGGTGATGAGGATGGCCATCTCCTCCTCCCGCCGGAAAACCTCTGCCACGCTGTCCACCAGGTTGTTCCAGCGGGAGCGGTCCACGGGGATACCCCCAAGCAACCTTAAGAGCCAGCCCAAGGGGGGCCGGAAAAGCTCCTTCTTCCCCAACCACCGGGCCCGAATCCCCAACGCCCATAGGGCCAGGAGGCCCACCGGGAAATCCCAGTTGGAGGTGTGGGGGGCACCGATCAGGACGTACTTCCGGCCGGGAGGAGGCGGCATATGGTACCGCCACCCGAGGCTTCGCAAAACCAGGCCTGCCAGTTTCTGCATACCCCGAAAGTATACCCCCTGTGGTAGACTGGTCAAAGGCGGGGTGGGGGCTTCCCCACCCCAGTTTGCTGGGGTGAGGATGCATAAGGTAGTCATCGTAGGCCGACCCAACGTAGGCAAGTCCAGCCTCTTCAACCGCCTCCTGGGCAAAAGGAGTGCGGTGGTGGCCGATGTTCCCGGGGTTACCCGCGACCTCAAGGAGGGGGTGGTGGAAAGCGAGAAGGGCCGCTTCCTCCTGGTGGACACCGGGGGGCTTTGGTCGGGGGACCGCTGGGAAAAGAAGATCCAGGAGAAAGTGGACCAGGCACTACAGGACGCCGAGGTGGTCCTCTTTGCCGTGGACGGCCGCTCAGAACTCACCCAGGCGGACTATGAGGTGGCGGAGTACCTGCGGAAGAAGGGGAAGCCCGTGATCCTGGTGGCCACTAAGGTGGACGACCCCAAGCACGAGCACTACCTGGGCCCCCTCTACGCCCTGGGCTTCGGCGATCCCATCCCCACCTCCAGCGAACACGCAAGAGGCCTAAGCGAACTCCTCGAGGCCATTTGGGAAAAGCTTCCCGTTCGGCACATCGAGTCGGAACCCGAGGTGGCGGGTATCAGGCTCGCCATTGTAGGCCGGCCCAATGCCGGAAAGAGCAGTCTCCTGAACGCCATCCTGGGGGAGGAGCGGGTCATTGTGTCGGAGGAGCCCGGCACCACCCAGGACGCCATCGACGTGCGCTTCACCTTCCGCGGCCAGCCCTTCATCCTGGTGGACACCGCCGGCATCCGCAAGCGCCCGGAAACCCTGGTGGAGGAGCTGGCCATTCGGCGGAGCCTTAAGGCTATAGAGGAAGCCGACGTGGTTCTTCTGGTCATAGACCCGTTCCAGGTAGGTGACCGAGAGCTCAAGCTGGCGAACCACGCCATGGAAAAGGGCAAGCCCGTGCTCCTGGTCATCACCAAGTGGGACCTGGTGAGGAAGGAGGAAGCCCCCAAGGTGCGCCGGGAGCTCAAGGAAAAGCTTGCGCATCTGGAGCATCTTCCCCGGGTGTACACCTCGGCTTTTACCAAGCAGAACCTGGATAAGATCTTCAGCGAGGCGGTGCGCCTATTTGAGCTCAACCACACCCGCATCCCCACCGCCGAGCTCAACCGCTGGGTTTCCGTCTGGACGACGAAGGTGCAGCTTCCCAACTTCAAGGGCAAACCCCTGAAGATCTTCTACGCCACCCAGCCCGAGGTGGCCCCGCCCACCTTCGTCTTCTTCGTAAACTACCCGGAGTTCGTGACCCGCGCCTTTGAAAACTACCTAAAAAACCGTATCGGCGAGGACTTGGGACTTAAGGAAGTACCCTTCCGCCTGGTCTTCCGCGGGCGTCGGGAAGAAAGCTAGGGACGGCTCTCCCGACGCGCGGAAGCCAGGAGGCCCGCGTCCTCCATAAACTCCAGTACCACCCCCAAAAAGCGCCTTCCATCCAGAAGAAGCATGAGAAAGGCCCAGATTAATGCCTCCCAAAAAGCCTCCGGTGCCAGCTTCTGGGCGTAGTAGAAAGGGGCGAAGGTGGCCGGTACTTGCAGGAGCATGGAAAGGCTTTTCTTGGGATAGCGAAGGAGGAGGACCAGACTCCCCACCGCCCAACTCCAGGCGAAACCTTCCGGCACCAGCCCCGCCCCCACCAGATAGGCCAGGCCCGCCCAAGCGAGCCCAGCATCCAAGGGATAATCCCAGGCCGCCAGGGGTGAAGGCCGCCTCGAGGCGCGAGCCAGCCAACCGTCCAGAACATCCAGGGTCCAGCCCAGAAGCAAAAGGTGCACCACCCCGGCCAAGGCCTCGGGTCCCTCCCCCACCCGGAGGAGAACCAGGGCCACCACTCCACCCCGGGCCAAGGTGGCCAGATCAGCCAGAAGCCGAAGGAAGGGCTCCACTTTCCCCATATCCCAGCGCCTGTAAACCCTCCACCGCCCCCATGCGCAAGGAGAGGTGGGCCAAGGGAGTAAGGGGGGTGGGTTCGGGGTTGACCTCAATCAGATAAGCCCCGCCTGTGAAGGCAATGCGTCCCAAGGAAGCCGCAGGCTCCACCTCAGCACTGGTGCCCACCACCAGGGCAACATCCGCCTCGGCAAAGGCTTTTTCCGCCTTCTCCCACGCTCCCTCGGGCAAAAGCTCCCCAAACCAGACCACATCGGGCCGGGCCCTATGTCCACACAGGGGGCAGAAGGGTGGAGGGGTGAAGGGGTCGGGGAGCAAGAACCGATGCCCGCACGCCTCACAGCGGGCCCGCAGGATGTTGCCGTGGAGCTCCACCAGGTTCCGGCTTCCCGCCAAGGCGTGGAGGCCATCCACGTTCTGGGTCACCAGGAGGAACGCCCCCCCTCGCCCAAGCACCTCCTCTTCCAGCCGCACCAGGGCCAGGTGGGCGGGGTTGGGCTTGGCTTCCCGCACCCTGGCGATACGCCAGGCATACCATTCCCAGACTTTTTCCGGGTTCCTGGCATACGCCTCCGGGGTGGCGTAGTCCAGGGGGTTGAACTCCTTCCAAAGCCCCTCGGCATCGCGGAAGGTGGGAATTCCCGAGGGCTTGGAAATGCCCGCCCCCGTCAGGACCGCCACCCGCCTGGCTTCCCTTAGACGGCGCTTGGCCTCTAGCATAACCCCCACCCGTTCCCCCATGATAGTTGCTAGGTAAGGGTATGCCCAGGCGTTTGCTTCTTCCCCTCTTTCTCGTCTTTGCCACGGTGCTCCTGGGTACCCTGGGTTTTTACTTACTCTGGAAGGACCAAGGCGCAACCTGGCTGGATGCCCTCTACATGACCTTCATCACCATCACCACCATCGGCTACGAGGAGGTATACCCTTTAGACAGCACCGGGCGCATCCTTGCCATGCTGGTAGCCTCGGTGGGCGTGGGCAGCCTTTTCTATCTCTTTAGCGTGATCATGGACACGGTCGTTAGCCTTCGCCTGGAAGGAACCTGGAGGCAAAGGGAAATGAATCGGATCAGCAACCATGTCATTGTGGTGGGGCTTGGGCGTGTGGGGCGGCAAGCGGCTTTGGAACTGAAGGCCTCCGGGATTCCCGTGGTGGCCTTGGACCCGAGCGAAAGCGCCCACCAGTTTGCCCAGGAAAACCACATCCTCCTTCTCAACAAAGATGGAACCGAGGATCAGTCCCTGATCGAAGCGGGGATCCTCCGCGCCAAGGGCCTAATCGCCACCACCAGCAACGACGCCACCAACTTGCTGGTGGTGCTCAGCGCCCGAACCTTAAAGCCGGACCTCTTCATCGTGGCACGGGCCAGCGACGAAAGCGCCATACCCAAGCTCCTTAAGGCAGGCGCCAACCGCGCCATCAGCCCCTATGCCATCGGAGGGCGTCGGCTGGCCCATCTCATCCTTTCCCCACGGGTGGTGGATTTTTTTGAAACCGTCCTGACCGGCAAGGAAAACTTCAGCTTGGAGGAAATCTCGATCCAGAAGGGAAGCCCCCTTGATGGCCTTGCTTTAGGGGAACTACAGGCTCGAGGTTGCCAGGCCAGCATCCTGGCGGTGTTTCGGGGAGCCGAGCCGCTGCCTCGGCCTCCTTTAGACTTCCGCCTACTGGCCCATGACCGCATCCTGGCTCTGGGCACCACCCAACAGCTGGAGCAACTGGAAAAGCTGGCCTCTGCGGTATCCTCTGAACCATGAGGCTCTTCACCCCCGAGGCCATGCGGGAAGCCGATCAGAAGGCGGTGGAAATGGGCTACCCCTCCCTTCTCCTGATGGAGTGGGCGGGGATGAAGGCAGCACGGGTCTACCAGGAGCTTTTCGGCCACCGCCCCGCCGTGGTTCTCGCCGGCAAGGGGAATAACGGCGGGGACGGATTGGTCTTGGCCCGGCACCTCCACCTGGCCGGGGTGCCGGTACGGGTCTTTGCCGCCGAAGGCCAGGGCGGGGATGCCCTTTTGGCCCGAAGGGCCCTCGAGGCCCACGGCCTGGAGATCCGCCCCCTCGAGGAAGCCATCTGGAACCGGGAGGAAGTGCTGGTGGATGCCCTCTTCGGCACCGGGTTGAAAGGCCCCTTAGAGGGTTTCCATGCGGGTTTGGTGGAACGGATGAACGCCTCCGGGCTTCCCATTTTGGCCCTGGACCTGCCCTCGGGGCTTCCCTTTACCCCCCATGCGCAGGCCACAGCCACCGTGGCCTTCGCCGCCTTCAAAACACCCCATCTCCTTCATCGGGAAGCCTGCGGGAGGCTCTTCCTGGCGGACATCGGCCTGCCCAAAGTTCTCTTGGAACGGGAGGATCTTCCCGAGATCGCCACGCCGGAAGGGCTTCTCCCCCTCCTGCCCAAGCGGCCCCTCACGGCCCACAAGGGAAGCGTGGGCCGGGTGGGGGTCTTGGGAGGCTATCGGGGGGAGGGGCTTCGCTACGCCGGGGCCCCGGTGCTTTCCGCCCTGGGAGCCTACCGCATGGGGGCGGGGTTGGTGCACCTGGTGGCTCCCGAAGGCTCTCCCTTGGAGCCCCTCGAGGCAGTCTTCCACCCCGTCCAAGTTCCTGCCTTGCCGTCCATGCGGGTAGAAGCCTTGGCGGTGGGGATGGGAGGAGGGCCTTGGGGCCGGGAATGGGCCCTAAAAGCCCTGGAAGCCCGGCTGCCCACGGTACTGGACGCCGACGCCCTCCACCTGGAGGTCCTCGAGGCCTACCGCAAGGCGGGTGTACCCACCGTCCTCACTCCCCATGCGGGAGAAGCAGGAAGGCTTTTGGGGATGTCCCCAGAAGAGGTTGCCAAGGATCCCCTGCGGGCCGCCCAGACCCTGGCGGAACGCACGGGGCTCACCGTGGTCCTCAAAGGGAACCCCACCGTGGTGGCCCAGGGAAGCCGCCTTTCCGTGAACCCCACCGGCAACCCCGCCCTGGCCACCGGAGGAACGGGGGATGTGCTCTCCGGGGTCATCGCTGCCCTTTTGGCGGCGGGCCTTTCCCCCTTTGACGCCGCCCGGCTCGGGGTCTACCTCCACGGTCTGGCAGGGGACCTTTTGGCCCAGGAAAGAGACGTGGGCCTCCTGGCCCGGGAGGTAGCGGAGGCCCTGCCCAAGGCGCGGAGGGCACTTTCCGAAAGCTCCATCCCCCCGTGGCGCACGGTCTAACCCCAAAAGATCCCGCATCCTTCCCTACTCCCCGAGAGGGCGGGCCCTGAAGGTCATGGGAACAGGCAAACCCATCCCCCTTCCCGCCCGACCCAGCAGAAACCCGCTGGTATGCTGATGTGAGGTTTGGCGCTTATGAAATCCTTTCCGCGCCTCTACGTCCCTGCCACCCTGGCCAACCTGGGCTCGGGGTTTGACGCCCTAGGGGTGGCCTTGGACCTCTACCTGGAGGTGGAGGCCGAGCCTGCCCGGGAGGACACCTTTCTCTACCAAGGGGAGGGCCAGGTGGAGGGCAAGGACAACCTGATCCACCAGGGTTACCGGGCAGGGATGCGGGCTTTAGGCCTGCATCCTGAACCCCTCCTCATTCGGGCCTTCAACCCCATCCCCCTGGCTCGAGGTCTGGGAAGCTCCTCCGCCGCCTTGGTGGCTGGGGTGGCCTTGGCAAACCAGTACTCCGGGGGAAAGCTGGGACGGGAGGGGGTTTTCCGGCTAGCCGCCAGCTTGGAAGGCCATCCAGACAATGTGGCTCCGGCGGTTTACGGGGGGTTCGTGGCCGCCTTGGCCGATCCCCCCCTGGCCATCCCTCTCCCCAGGCCCCAGGGGGTCTACTTTGTCCTGGCCATACCCCCCTATGAAGTGCCCACCCCCTTGGCCCGGGCGGCCTTGCCCGAGACGGTTCCCTTAAAGGACGCGGTGTTCAACCTGGCCCGCAGTGCCCTTTGGCCTGCCGCCCTCTACTCAGGAAGGCTCGAGGCCCTACGGGAAGCCTGCCGGGATCGCCTCCACCAGCCCCACCGCGCCCACTTGATGCCGGGGATGCTGGAGGCCATAGAAGCTGCCCTGGAGGCTGGAGCCCTGGCTGCCTTTGTGGGGGGAGCGGGTCCCACCGTGGCCGCCTTGGCCCGGGAGGATGAGCTGGAGGAGGTAGCAAAGGCCTTGGAGGGCTACCGGGGCGAGGGGCGTACCCTAATCTTGGGTATAGGGGAGGGATACTTCTGGAAGGAAACCTGAACGCCATCCCTCTTGTGGAACTTTTGGAGCTGATCCACAGCCACCGGCGCTCCGGAGTCCTGGAGCTCTCCGTAGGTTACCTTCCCCTCTCCCTGCGCTTCGCCGGGGGGGAGGTGGTGGGAGCAGCCATTCTGGACTGGGAAGGCCTCGAGGCCCTCTTCAGTTTCCCCCTGCACCCCCAGGAAGGGGTTTTCCGCTTCGGGGTAACCCCGCCCACCGCGGACAAACCCCTCATGCCCTTCTCCGCCCTCTTAGGGGAGTGGGCCCGGGTCAACGACGAGTGGGACCGGTTTCGCACCCTGGTGGACTCGCCCAGCCGGGTCCTCGAGGCCATCCAGCCCAAGCCTCCCTACGAGGTCTTCCAGGGGGGGAAAAGCGTGCGGGCAGCTGCCAAGGCCTGGCAGGTCCCCCTCCTCATCGCCATGGAAAGGGCCTACATGGGGGTAAGGGAAGGGGACCTTTACCCCCTTCGCCGCTATGCCTGGTACGCCCTAAGGATCAAATACCAGGGGAGGAAGGGCAAGACGGGCAAGACCCTGGAGGAGTTCGGACAGCTCCAGGCCCTCCTGGACGGCACCCGCAACCTAGGGGAGGTGATCGCCTCGGGGGTACCCATCGGCCTGGTGCGCCGCTACCTGGTACAGGCCCTGGCCTCAGGGGAACTCGCCCCCCCGGGCCGGGGATGGCTCCTGAGGGACCTCACCTGGGAGATGGAAAAAGAGGAGAGCACCTAGAGGAAACCCTCTAGGCCCCCGGCCCCAAAGGATCCCATCCCCTGGCTTCGCCCAAGGGGGTGGTCCTACTTCTTCTTGCGCGGACGGTACTTGCCGTAAGTGCCCCGCCAGATCTTGCCCCTACGGGTGCGACGGTCGCCCTTACCCATGCCCTCCCTCCTAGGCGCTCACTGAGGAAAGGTACTTCTGCACCTTGCGCATAAGGCGCGACTTCTTACGGGCAGCGGCGTTCTTGTGGAGGGTGGACCCCTTGGCCGCTTTATCGATGAGGCTCTGCGCCATGCGCATGATCTTCAAGGCTTCCTCGGCCTTGCCCTCCTGGGCCAGAAGCACGGCCTTCTTGCTCAAGGTCTTGATGGCCGACTTCTTAGCCTTGTTGCGAAGCCTGCGCTTCAAAGACTGCCGGTGCCGCTTCAGAGCGGAAAGGTTCCTCTTGGGCTTTTTCTGCGCCATCGTTCTCCCCTTGTGCCCCTTAGGGGCAGACCAGGCCTAAGTGTAGCATACCCCGCCTCAAGGGGCAAACTTGGTGGTGACCCAGTCGTAGCGCACCCGGCCCTTGGCTCCTTGAAGCTGGAAGCGGAGGAGGTACTCCCCAGGGCTTGCGGGAAACCGCACCTCCTCCTGGAAACTCCCCGAGTAGGTCCTCTCCCCCACCACGCGCCCCTCTCGGAGAAGGGCCATGGAAAGCCGCCCCTCCTCGAGGTCCCCGGACACCTTGACCTTCACCGCATCGTAAAGGCCACTCACCCGGATGGGGTACTGGGCCTCCCCGGTGTACTTCCAGTAGAAAACCGGCAGGAAGGGAGGGTAGCCCACGGCCAGACCATACCGCTCCGCATACCAGTAAAGGCCAAGGGCCAGGAGGGCCAAAAGGAGCAGGGTCCGCATTGCCTTAAGTATACTTGGGCTCATGGCAGGCACCGACACGAAGCCTTCTCCGGAAGAAGCCTTGGCCCTCCTCAAGCGGGGGGCCGAGGAGATCATCCCCGAGGAGGAGCTCCTGGAAAAGTTAAAGGAAGGCCGTCCGCTGGTGGTCAAGCTGGGAGCCGACCCCACCCGGCCCGATCTGCACCTGGGGCATGCGGTGGTCCTGAGGAAGATGCGCCAGTTCCAGGAGCTTGGGCACAAGGTGGTGCTCATCATCGGAGACTTCACGGGCATGATCGGGGATCCCTCCGGGCGGAGCAAGACCCGGCCCCCCCTGACCCTCGAGGAAACCCGGGAAAACGCCAGGACCTACGTGGAGCAGGTGGGAAAGATCCTCAGGCAGGAGCCCCACCTCTTTGAGCTCCGCTACAACTCCGAGTGGCTGGAAGGCCTCACCTTCAAGGAGGTGGTGCGCCTCACCTCCCTCATGACCGTGGCCCAGATGCTGGAAAGGGAGGACTTCAAGAAGCGCTACGAGGAGGGCATCCCCATCTCCTTGCACGAGTTCCTCTACCCCTTCGCCCAGGCCTACGACTCCGTGGCCATCCGCGCGGACATCGAGATGGGGGGCACGGATCAGAAGTTCAACCTCCTGGTAGGCCGGGAGGTGCAACGGGCCTACGACCAGCCTCCCCAGGTGGCCTTCCTCATGCCCCTTTTGGTGGGCCTGGACGGGCGGGAGAAGATGAGCAAGAGCCTGGACAACTACATCGGGGTGGCGGAGCCCCCCGAGGTGATGTTCAAGAAGCTCATGTGGGTGCCTGACGCCCTTCTGGAAAGCTACTTCCGCCTCCTTACCGACCTGGAGGAGGCCGAAATCCAAACCCTTCTAAAGGCGGGTCCCGTCCCCGCTCACCGGGTCTTGGCCCGCCTCCTCACCGCCGCTTACGCCCTTCCCACCATCCCCGCCCGCATCGACCGGGCCTTTTACGAAAGCCTGGGCTACAGCTTTGAAGCCCTGGGCAAGGACAAGGAAGCCGGGCCGGAAGCCGTACGCCGGGCGGAGGCCCGCTACGATCAGGTGGCCAAGGGAGGCATACCCGAGAACATCCCCGAGGTGGCCATCCCCGCTTCCGAGCTCAAAGAGGGGCGCATCTGGGTGGCGAGGCTTTTCACCCTGGCGGGCCTCACCCCTTCCAACGCCGAGGCCCGGAGGCTCATCCAGAACCGGGGCCTCAGGCTGGATGGGGAACTTATAGAGGATGCAGGCCTCGAGGTGGACCTCTCCCGCCCCCGCATACTCCAGCGGGGAAAGGACCGCTTCGTGCGGGTGCGGCTTGCGGACTAAGAACCCTCCATGGGCCTCAAGGGCACCTCGTGCCCGGTGGCGTAGAGGGTATCCCCTTCCGCCTCGAGGTGCAGCCGGGGAAGGGGGTAGCGGGGGGGCCCATATACCGCCTTCCCACCAAGGAGGGGATCAAAAGCCCCAAAGTGGCACGGGCAGCCCAAAAAGGGCCTCTCGTAGCGGAAATTGTAGAGGATGGAAGCCGCCTCGGGATCGGGCACATAGTTCACGGTGCAACCCTGGTGGGTGCAGATGCGGCTTAAGGCCAGGTAGTGTTCCTCCCCCAGGGAAAGCCCCCCCAAAACCGGCTCGGGCAGGCGGAGGAGAAAGGCCTTCAAGGGCCCTAAGGGCAAGGGGTACTCAAAGGGCTTCACCTGCCACACGGCAAGCTCCCCCCGCCGGGCCACCGCCACCTTCGGCCCCTCCTTCCAGGTGGGCTCTCCTACCCCGGGCCTTGGGCGGAAGCGGAGGTTATAGGTGCGCACCCCAAGCCAGAGGAAAAACCCCCCGGCCACCGCCACCGGGATGTAGAAGACAAGGTCCCGCCGCCTCATAGGCTGGATAGGTAGTCCAGAAGGGCCTCTAGCTCCCCCTCGCTTAAGGGCACCGCCGGCATCTGGCCCCGGCCCTTGAGCACGATCTCCCTCACCGCCTCCGGGGCTTTCAGGATGGGGTTCCCCTTCAGCCTGGGCCCCACCCCCCCCTCGGCCTCGGCTCCGTGGCAGGCGGCACAGCGGGCCTGGTAGACCGTTTTCCCGTCCGTTCCCCCCTGGGCCTGGGCGCGGGCCATGGCGATGAGGCCCTCCACCCTCTCCCTGGCCTCTCCGCCCACCTCCAGGTACCTTTCCCAGGCGGCGATGGCTTCTTGCATCTGGCCCTTTTGGAAGTAAAGGTTACCCAGGAAAAGCCAACCCTCAGCGGCCTTAGGGTCGGCGTGCTGGGCGATTTCCAAGAACATCTGGGCCTCCTCCAGCCGCCCTCCCATGAAGAGAAGGATCCCCACCCGGCGCACGGCCTCGATGTTGGTGGGATCCTTCTTAAGCACCTCCAGGTAGGCCTCCGCCGCCTGGTCGAAGGCCTGGAGCTCATAGGCCCGCCTTCCCCAGGCCAGGAGGTCCGCCACCTCCCCGGTGCGCTTGGCCTTGTCCTGAAGCGCCTTAAGCTCCCGGGCTTCAGCCCGGGCGGTCACCGTGGTCTCCCCGGGAAGCCTGGGCAGGGTGTAGCGCCAAAGCCCCACCCCCAGCAGGACCACCACCCCCAGGGCCAGGGCCACGGGCCAGGGGTTAAAGGGACGAGGCTTGGGAGGGCGCCAACCGTCCAAGGCCCGTTCCAGCTCCACCATCCGGGCCATGGCCAGCCTCTTCTCCTCCCCCTCCAGGCTCTTCACCTCCTCCTTCAGGACCTCGAGCTCCTTGAGAAGCTCCTCCCGCCGGGGAGGCTCAGGGAAGGGCTCCTTGGGCCCTAAGAGGGGCCTCAGGGCCAGGAGGAGCCCCAAGAGGAATAGGGCCAGGAAGATAAGGGTGGCCATCATGCGGGAGGCTCCTTAAGCCGGCGCTCCGCCTCCTCCAGAAGCTCAGGAGGCAGGGGTTTCTTGGGCCGGAAGTAGGTGAAGAGCCCCAGGCCCAAAAGGGCCAGACCCAAAACCGGCAACACCCAGACCCAAAGGGTCACCCCCCGCCTGGGAGGCTCGTAGAGGATCCACTCCCCGTACCGGTCCACGAAGAAGGCCTTGATTTCCTCCTCGGTCTTCCCCTCTTGAAGCATCTCGGCGATGAGGCGACGCATCTCCGCCGCCACCCCGGAGTTGCTCTCCGCTGCCGACTCTCCCTGGCACACGGGACAACGAAGCTCCCGGGCAATGGCGAAGACCTCCGGGGGAAGGTCAGGAGGCGGAGAAGCAGGGTTTTCCTGAGCCCAAACCCCCAGGGCCAAAAAGAGCACCAGCACCCAAGCCCTCACGGCAACACCTCCTTCAGGTACTTCTCCAAGCCAGCCTGGTCGATAGCCCCGGCGTGGCGAACCACCACCCGGCCCTCCCGGTCGATGACAAAGGTCTCCGGGACCCCGTACATCCCGTAATCCACCCCCACCCGGCCCCTGGGGTCAAAGACCTGGGGAAAGGTAAGGTCAAACCGCTCTATGAAGCGCAACGCATCCCCCTCCTTGTCCTGGGTGTTGATGCCCACAAAAAGCACCTGGTCCTTATATCGGCGCCAGGTGGCCTCGAGGACCGGGGCTTCCTCGTAACAGGGAAGGCACCAGCTGGCCCAAAAATTGAGCACGATGGGCTTCCTACCGAGATGGTCGGAAAGCTTGAAGGTTTCCCCCCACTCCTTTCGGTAAGGGGGAAGCACCGGCAGGGTGAAGTCCGGGGCCGGACGGCGCTCCTTGGCCAGCACCGAGGGAAGCTCCTTGGGGTTTCGCTGCATTCCCCAGTAGAAAAGCCCCCCCAGGGCCAAAACCACAAGGAGCCATAGCCAGCTCCTCAAGCTGTTCCCTGCGGGAAACCTCACGCTGGGCTCACCCCCTTAACCTCCTCCCGCCCCGCCGCTGGCCAAAGGATGTACAGGGTTCCCAGGGCCAAAAGCCCCCCCGCCACCCACATCCAGAAGACCAGGGGGGTAACGATGAGGCGAACGGAGGCCCACTCCCCCTTCTCCCGGTCAAAGTCCATGAGGAGGAAGTAGTAGTCGTTGCCCGGGGTGTAGACCACCTTGGGGGCCGGTAAGGGGGAGTTCATCTGCGGGTAAAAGTGAAGCCTTGGCCGCACCTCCCCGAAGCGGTCCGTGCGCAAGGAAGCCTCCACGGCAAACCGCCTCCCCTCGTCCAAGGCCCGCACCCCCAGGAACTCCATGCGCACTCCGCCCACCTCCCAGGCCTGCCCCCGGTATAGGGTCTTCTCGCTTTCCAGGCGGTAGGTCTGGCTGAAGGCGATGCCGAGGCCCATGAGGGCCACGGCGAAGTGGACCAACAGGCTTCCCACCCGCCTGCGGTTTTCCAAAAACCCCCAGGGGGAAAGCCCCGCCCTAAGGCGGGCCAGCACCCCCTCCCGCACCAGGAGGAGGATGGCGGCGGTGTTGTAGAGGAAAAGCCCCACCGCCAGGGAAGCCCCAAAGGCATAACCCCGAAGAAGCCCAAGCAGGGTACCCAGGAAGAGGACAGCCAGGAGCATGTAGAGGTTTCGGAAAACCTCCGCCCTAGGCCTCCGCCAGGGCAAAAGGGGCCCTACCCCCATGAGGAGGAGAATCCCCACCCCAATGGGAGCGGAAACCTGGTTGAAGAAAGGAGCCCCCACGCTCACCTTAGCCCCGGTGAAGGCCTCCACCAAAAGGGGGTAGAAGGTGCCGAGCACCACCACCAAAGCCCATCCGGCGAAGAAAAAAGCCCCGAGGAGAAGGGCCCCTTCCCGGGAAAGGGGCCGGAAAACCGCGGTGTCCCGCACCTCCCGGCTGACCCGGGAAAGGAGGCCGAGCCCCAAGCCAGTAACCAGGAGGAAGAAGCCCAGGAAGGCAGGCCCCACCGGCCCCTCGGCGAAGGCGTGCACCGACTGGATGATTCCGCTTCGGGTGAGGAAGGTCCCCAGCACCGTGGCGGCAAAGGCCAGGGTGACAAAGGCGAAGTTCCAAGCCTTAAAGGCCCCCCGGGTCTCCTGGACGATGGCGGTGTGCAAAAAAGCGGTGGACAGAAGCCAGGGAATAAAGCTGGCGTTTTCCACCGGGTCCCAGGCCCAGTACCCACCCCAGCCCAGGACCTCGTAGCTCCACCACATCCCCGCCACCTTCCCGGCGGTGAGGAAACCCCAGGCGATCAGGGTCCACCACCGGGTCTCCCCCACCCAGGTCTGGTAACGGCGCACCACCATGGCCGCCACCGCATAGGCGAAGGGCACGCTCAAGCCCACGAAGCCCAGGTACATGAGGACCGGGTGGACGGCCATCATCCAGTGGTTCTGCAAGAGGGGGTTGGGTCCAGCGCCATCCGAAGGGGGATTGGGCAGCGTTTCAAAGGGGCTGGCGATGGTGGCCATCACCCCGAAGAAGAAGACCTGAACCCCAAAGAGGACCGCCAGGACCAGGGCGGCCCGCCAGGGGTCCAGGGGTTTACGGCTGGCCAAAAGGGTGTAGAGGGTCTGCAGCAGGCCCCAAAGGAGGATGCTCCCCTCGAGGGCCGCCCAGGGAGTCACCAGGGTAACCCAGAGGGGGTCATGGGTGGAGTGGTTGCGGGCCACGTAGGCCAGGCTGAAGTCGTGGGTGAGAAGGGCCCATTCCAAGGCCAAGAAGGCCGTCAAGGCTGCCAGAAAGGTGGGAAGGACCAAAGCCCTGGCCCCCTTTAGGAAGCGCCCGTCCCCCTGGTGGTAGGCAAGAAGGGAAAGAGCCAGGCCCAAAAGGCTAAAGGCCAAGGCCAGGCTGACACCCAGGTTGCCAAGCAGAGCAGGGGTCATTTGGCCTCCTCAATGAGCTTGCGCACTTCCTCCGGAGTCCAACCCTCCTTGGGAGCCTGGTAGGTTTCCGAGTGCTTCACCAGAAGATTAGTACCGCGGAAGACCCCTTCCTGGAAGCGGCCCTCCACCACCACCCCCTGCCCCTCCTTGAACATGCCCGGGGGTGTGCCCTTGTGCACCACGGGCACCTCCGCCACCCCATCGGTGAGGACAAAGCGAAGCTCCAGCTTATCCTTGTCGTAGTGCACCGTGCCCTGCTTGACCAAGCCCCCCAGGCGCACAGGACGGTTCTGGTAGCGCCCCTGGTCCTGTAGGTACTCGGAGGGGGTGAGGAAGTAGACCAGGTTCTGCCCCAGGCCGCCGAAGATGAGGTAGGCCAAGGCCCCCAGGATGACCCCGAGTCCGATCAGGTACTTGGCCCTCATTTCGCCCTCCGGTAGCGCCAGAAGAGATAGGCCAGGTAGCCGAAGACCGTGAGGTAGGTGAGGGCGTAGACCCAGGTGACGAAGACCTCGCTCACGCCTCCTCCTTCCTGGCCTCCAAAGCGGCCAACAGGGACCGGAAGCGCACGAAGCCCAGGTAGAGGAGGGTGAAGACGAGGAGGTTGAAGAGGAGGGCCTGGAGCATGGCAGGGTCCATGTGGATCTTCCCCGTGGTGAGGTCGATGGATTGGGTTTGGTGGAGGCTCCGCCACCACTTCACCGACATGTAGCTGATGGGCACGTTGATGAAGCCAAGAATGCCCACCGCCGCCGCCGCCTTCCGCCTAAGCTCCGGGTCCTCTATGGCTCCCCTAAGAAGGAAGTACCCCACGTAAACGGCGAAGAGGATGGCGGTGGTGGTGAGCCTGGGCTCCCAGGTCCAGTAGACCCCCCAGGTGGGCCGGGCCCAGAGCATCCCCGTCACCAGGGCGAGCCCCATGAAAACCAGGCCGATCTCGGCACTGGAGCTGGCCACCCGGTCGTGGCGGGGATCCCGGCGGAAGAGATAGAGGAGGGAGTAGAGGAAGGTGACGAAGAAAGCCAGATAACCAAGCCAAGCCCCCGGCACGTGCAGGTACATGATGCGGACCAGATACCCCTGGTTCACGTCGGGGGGAGCGGAAAGGGCCAGGTAGAGCCCCACCGGGAGGAGCAGAAGCCCTAACCCCAGAAAAACCCAGGTGAGGGCGTCCGGGCGGTCGGGTTGCGCAACCTTCAGCATGCTTGTACCTCCATGACCCCTAGCATAGCCAAGGGAAGGGTTAAAAATCTGTGGCCTCCATATCGCCAAACCTAACCTTCCATAACCACCGGGAAAAGGAGGGCGCTGGCGGTGAGGTAGACCACATCAAAGACCAAAAGAAGCTGCCACCAATCGGAGATCTCCGCCACGGGAAGGCCCTCCGCCAGGCCCGTGGTGGCCCGCACCGAGGCCAGGACCACGGGGACCACCAAGGAGAAGAGGAGCAGGGGCAAAAGCACCTCCCGTCCCCGGAGCCGGGCCAGAAGACCGGCGTAAAAGGTAGCCACGCTGGCATACCCCAAGACCCCGAGGACCAGGGTCAGGAAGAGGGGAAAAAGGCGCTCTAAGGGCAGGTAGAAGAGGCCCGCCGCCATCAAAAGGGCTAGAGCGGCCAGGGGCAGGAGAAGGAGCATCTGGAAAAGAAGCTTGCCGAAGTAGATCCACTCCTTGCCCCCAGGAGCCAGGAGGAGGTCGTCCAAGGTGCCCTCCTCCACCTCGAGGGCAAAGGCCCGGGTGGAGAGCAGGGTGCTCCCGAAGGCCAAGGCCACCCAAAGCACCCCGGGGGCAGCTCGGCGCAAAGGCTCCTCCTCCGGCCCCAAGGCCAAGGCCATGATGAAGAGCATCACTGCGAAAAAGGCCAGGATGGAAAGAAGCCCCGCGCGGTCACGCACCTCGAGGCGAAGATCCCTTAGAGCCAACAACACCACCCGGCGCACCGCCCCTACCCTACCCTGCCCGGAAACCTCGGGCCACCCTTCCACGGGAAGCTTCATGCCACCCCCAGCTCCAGGGTGCGGTCCGCCACCCGCTCGGCCAGGGTGCGGTCGTGGGTGGCCAGCACCACCCCTGCCTTCTTCCGGGCCTCGGCCAAGGTGGCAAGAAGGAGATCCCTTCCCCCTTTATCCAAGGCGGTCTCGGGCTCGTCCAACAGCCAGATGTCGGGGAAAAGAAGGGTAAGCCGGGCCAAGGCGAGCCTCTTCTTCATGCCGCTGGAAAAGGCGTAAAGGGGAAGGTCCCCGGGCAGGCCAAAGCGATCCAGGGCCTCTTCAGGTTCTTTGCCCTGGCGATGGAAGGCCAGGTCGTAAAGGAGGTGCTCCCGGGCGGTAAGGTGGCGGTGGAAGGCCGGAGGGTTGGGCAGGAAAAGGGCCCTGCCTGCCCGTTCCACCTGCCCCCGGGTGGGCTTAAGAAGCCCGGCCATGAGGCGCAAGAGGGTGGTCTTCCCCGAGCCGTTGGGCCCCAAGAGGGCCACCACTTCCCCCCGCTCCAGAGTAAAGGAAAGGTCCCGGACCACCCAGTCCCGGCCGAAGCGCTTGCCAACCCCCTCTAGGCGAAGCAGCATGCCTATACCAGTTTAGGGTTAGCCTCGAGGGGCAAACGTCCCGCCCCCTGCTAAGTACCCTCCCCCAAGATTTTCAACTCCACACCCCCCAGGGCCTTGAGGGCCTGAACCACCGCCTCCCTAAGCTCCTCAACCCCCCCGTAGTGCCGCCGAGGCATCAAAAACCCCTTCACCCGCCGCCACACACCCTCCATGGGGTTCAAATGGGGACTGTACCGGGGCAGGTATCCCACCGTAAGCCCCCGCTCCCTCCACGCCCCCTTCCTCCCCTCCATCCCCCGCGACCGGTGAAAGGACGCATTGTCCATGAACACCCTCAAAGGCCTGGTCAAACCTCCCGCCACCCCGTCCAGGTACCCCCGCACCACCTCCCACCGCACCGGCCCCTCCAAAACGGCAAAGTACAGCCGCTCCCCCTCTCTCCCCCGCACCAGGTGCCCCACCACGTTCACCCGCCCGCGGGAACCCCAGGCCCGGGGCACCCCCCTGGCCTCCCCCCTCCGACTCCAGGAGTAGGTGGGAGGAAGGGTCAGGGAAAACCCGCTCTCGTCCAGGTATCCCACCTCCATCCCCCCCTCCCGCGCCCCCTTTTTGCCTCCTCTTCCTCCGCCGCAAAGGCCTTCATCTCCTCCTCCGTGGGTCTTCCCAAAGGCACGTACCGCGTCCGCTTCCACACGTACCCCATGGCCCTGAGGTGCCGGGAGATCACCTTGGGGGCCAGGCGGACCCCGAAGCGCTCGGCCAGGGCTTCTGCGAGCTGCGGGGCCGTC